>Ga0070681_10000669_pt1 | contig 28356 bp, 23 predicted proteins | sample KBSC83BmetaG_FD_65650 | JGI IMG/M metagenome (GOLD analysis project Ga0070681, IMG submission 65650) | Corn rhizosphere microbial communities from Kellogg Biological Station, Michigan, USA - KBS C8-3B metaG | ecosystem: Host-associated > Plants > Roots > Rhizosphere | place: USA: Michigan...
ATCTCGGCAGAACGACGATGACGAGCGCAACGACAGTGGATGTACTCATTCAGAAAGGGAGATTCGAGCCGCAGGAAGCGCTCGCCGTCGCAGAGGCGATCGATATGGCGATGACGGAATCTCCAATTGTCACAATTCCGATCCTCGATGCGCGTCTCGCCGCGTTCGATCAACGGTTCGCGGCGTTGGATCACAAGATCGAGGTCGCGCGCCTGGGCCTCGAAAAGAAGATTGAGGTCGCCGCCGAGAAAACCAACACCGGAATCGAGCAGATCAGGACTGAAATCCAGCGTACGCGGTCCGAACTGATTCGCTGGGTCTTCGTTACTCTGATCGGGAGCGTCGGTACCAGTGTGGGGGCGGCTGTCGTCAACCTCATTCAGAACCACCGCTAATCATGATTTGCCGCCCGCCGCCTCCGGTGACTCGACGCCAGGCGCTGTTGGGATCGCTTTGCGCCGCCGGGGCCGGTGCGCTTCGCCCCGCCCCGTCACGGGCCGCAATCGCAGCCGCTCCGTTCCAGGAAGTCGCGTCCGGCATCTTCGTCCGTCGCGGCCTGGACGAAGACGTCACCGCCACCAATGACGACGCCATTGCCAACATCGGCTTCGTCATCGGTAAGGACGCTGTCGCGGTGATCGACCCGGGTGGCAGCCTCCGGGACGGTCAGCGCCTTCGGGCCCACATCTCGAGCGTCACGCGCACGCCGATCCGCTACGTCGTGATGACCCACGTCCATCCCGACCACATCTTCGGAGCTGGCGCTTTCCACCACGATCATCCGCAGTTCGTCGGTCACCGGAAGCTGCCGCAAGCGATGGCGGCTCGAGGCGAGTACTACACCCGGCGCCTCGAAGAGACGCTCGGCAACGGTCGCGCGGGCCCGATCGTGGTCCCCACCCGATTGGTGCAGTCCGAAGACGACATCGACCTGGGCGGTGGCCGGGTGCTTCACCTGAGGGCGCATGCCCTGGCGCACTCCGACTGCGATCTGACCGTCCTCGACCGTCAAACGGCGACCTTGTTCGCCGGCGACCTGCTGTTCGTCGAGCGCGTTCCCTCGCTGGACGGCAGCCTCAGGGGTTGGCTGACCGAGCTCAACTCCCTGAAAAACGAGGCCGCCCAGCGAGCCGTACCCGGTCACGGCCCCGTGAGCGTAAAATGGCCCCAAGGCTCGCTCGATCTGGAGCGGTATCTCGACGGGTTGCTCCGTGAGACCCGCCAGGCCCTGAAGAAGGGAATCGACATTGAGGCGGCGGTGACCACCGTAGGCCAGTCCGAGCGGGCACGCTGGAGGCTCTTCGACGACTATCAGGGACACAACGTCACGCAAGCCTTCAAGGAGCTCGAATGGGAACAGTGATGCGCCGAGCACGCGCGCCGCGACTGCGTGCCCTCTGGCTGATTGCCGCGGTCCTGGCTCTATTCGCCGCCGCGCTGCCGCGCGCAGCCGGCGCCCAGCAGGAGAGCGACGCCGCGCGGGCGGCACGTTGGAAAGCGCTTTCTCAAGCGATTTTCCAGGGCCGCGCGCTGCATGACGGCGGCGGAGTAGTGCAGCTGGACGCGCCACCGCGCGCGTTGGATGCCGCACTGGTGCCCGTGACGCTCGACTTTCCCGGCAGCAGTCCCGTCAAGAGTGTCTATCTCATCATCGACGAGAACCCTTCGCCGCTGGCGGCCCACTTCACCTTCGGCCCGAAGGCGGACGCGCGCAGTCTGAAGATGCGGGTGCGGGTAGACGCCTATACCAACTTGCACGCAGTCGCCGAGACACGCGACGGCACGCTGTATTCAGCCTCGACCTTCATCAAGGCTTCGGGAGGTTGTTCCGCACCGGCAGGATCGGACGACGCGGAGGCATTGAAGGACATCGGTCTGATGAAGCTGCGGCTGCTCGGCCCCTTCGCCGCCGGCAAACCGCTGCAGGCGCAGCTGATGATCAGGCATCCCAACTTCAACGGGATGCAGATGAATCAGCTTACCCGCTTCTACACCCCGGCGCGCTTCATCCGCACCATCGATGCCACCTACGAAGGCGGCACCGTGTTCCACCTGGATTCCGATATCTCCCTCAGTACGGATCCGGTGATCACCTTCGGTTTCGTGCCGCAGCAGAAGGGCCAGATCAAGATCGTCGCCCATGACAGCTCGAACGTGACGTTCGACCACAGCTTCGACGTCCCAGGTGCCGGAGGCTGAGGTGGCCCGCACGCTCCGCGTAGTGTCGTCGCTGTTAGCGTCGACACTCGCCGCGTTGCTCCCCGCGCTAGCCGCGCCCGCCGCCACCACGCCGCCCCACGTCCCCGAGCCCGCCGGCTACTGGACCGGCGACGTCAACGCCCCAACCCCTGCGACTCTCCACGGCGCCAAGGTCGTCAACGCCCAGCAAGTGAGCGCCTTGCTCAGGGCCGGCAGCGCCATCATCGTCGACGTCTCAAACGCGCCGCGCCGCCCCGACAACCTCGCGGCCGGCGCCCCGTGGATGCCGACATCGCATCCCGGCATCCCTGGTGCCCTGTGGATCCCCGGCGCAGGCCTGGGGGTAGTGCCCCCGACCGTCGACGACTTCTTCCGCTCACAACTCGCGAAGTCCACCGGAGGCGATTTTTCGCGCTCTCTGGTGATTTACTGCCATCAGCGCTGTTGGTTGAGCTGGAACGCCGCGAAGCGCGCGATCAGCTACGGCTATCGCAACGTCGCGTGGTTCCCGCAGGGCATCGAAGGCTGGCGAGCGAGCGGCCTCGCGACCGAGGAGCTCACACCGAGGGAAGCCGCGAACCCAAAGTAGGAGAGCGGGCTGCCCCAGCATCGCAACCGCTGCGACATCGAGCGTCACGACGGCCGGGGCACCGGGCGACGCTCGACCGAGAACAACGCGAAGACCACGAAGAGAAACGCCACGGCGCTCAGCGCAAGCGACCAGTGAATGCCGATCAGGCCGCCTAGCAATCCAACGGTCATTCCCGCGAACGTCCGCATCCCGCTCGCGGCCATTGAAAAAACGCCGATCACACGCCCGCGCATCGCCACCGGCGCCTCGATCTGCACCAGCGCCTGTGCCATCGAGTTGAAGGACAGCTCGACGAACCCGGCACCGAACAACAGCGCGAGCGCGAGCGGATAGTTCCTGCACACAGCGAAGCCCGCAATACAGAAACACCAGATCACGGCCAGCACCAACGCCGTCGACGCATTTGCTTTGAGCAAGCGGCCGCCTTCGAGTATGAATCCAGCCGTCAGCGCTCCGGCCGCATCGGCGGCGAGCAACATGCCGTACGTCAGGCCCGGGTCCCCATGGCCCAGATCTCGCGTGAATTCGGGCATCTGCGCCTGATAAGAGTTCCCCACGAAGAATCCCGCACCACCCGCCAGGAGAGTCATGCTGAGCAGAATCGGATCGGCGCGAATCGTCCTGAACGCATCGACGATGTCTGCCAGCCCTCGCACAGCTCGCGCCGGCGCATGCGGGCCACTGCGGAAGCGAGGCCCGTACGGCGCCTTCCACAGCCACAGCGCCATCGGCAGAAAGATGAGCGCATTCACAAAGATGCCATGCACGGGCCCCACCGCGAGGAGCAGCGCACTGCCAACTGCGGGCCCACAGAAAATCCCGAGGTACCGCGCCGTCGCATTCAGCCGCACCGCGCTCTGCAGCTCATCCGGTCCGACGATGTCGTGCAGGAGCAGCTGCGCAGGCGGATTCCACAGCACCGCGGCGATGCCATGGATCACCAGCAGCGTCGCCGCCTCCCATTTCTGCAGACTGTCGGTCGCGAACAGAATGCCCCAACACACCGACACTCCCATGAACAGCACCATGCCGAGCTGGATGATGCGCCGCGGGTCGAATCGCTCCGCCAGCGCGCCGGCGGAGACGGAAAACAGCAGGAAAGGCACCCAGTGCGAAATCACGGCGAAACCCGCGAGGGTCTCGGAGTGAAACTTCTGGAACATCACCCAGTAGCTGATGACGTGCTCGATGTTGTCCGCCAACATCGTCACGGCCATGCAGATAAAAAAGAACCGGAACCCCGGATGCCTCAGAGCCGCAAACGACCGGCCCGCGGGCGCGATGGCGCTCAAGTCGCTGATTGCAAAAAGTCGCCTGCGGCGCTTTTTGCTCGCCGGCCCCAGATGGGCCAGGCGAAAAGCGTGGTTTTCGCCCGGCTCATTTTGATTGCAGCAGCTCCACCAGCGCCCGCGACACCTCGGCCGGCCGCTCGAGGGCGGAAACGTGGCCGCAGTTGGGCACCGTCACGAGTCGAGATCCGGGAATGGCGGTAGAAATCTCCCGTGCGCGGTCCGGGGGCGTCAGTGCGTCCTGCTCGCCAACCAACATGAGCGTCGGACAGCGGATCGCCGCGAGACCGGGTCGCGAGTCCGGGCGATCGATGATCGCGGTCTGCTGTCGCTCAAAGGCTTCGGCTCCGACCTGCTCCGCCATCGTTCGGACGATGTGCCGCAGTTCCTCATCGGACTGGCGTGAAGGTGCCACGAGAATAGGGTATTGCCGGTCGAAGACCTCACCGAATCGTCCGCTCCGGCTCAGAGCGACCATCTCACGCCGCGCGGCCGTCTGCTCCGGCGTATCCGGCCGTGCCGTCGTGTCGAGCAAAGCTAGCTTTGCAACCCGCTCCGGGGCCTGACGCAGGATCTCCATCGAGATGTAGCCGCCCATCGACAGCCCGATCAACGCGAACCGCGGCGGAGCGTTCGCAAGCACGCGCTGCGCGATCGCGGCAACACTGTCGTCCCGCGTATGGTCGCCGACCATCACAGGTCCGAACGCCCACAACGCCGAGATCTGCTCCGCATACAGCCGGGGAGTGCAAAGCAGCCCCGGCAAAAAAACACTAGGCAAAAACATACGCGCCCTCACCCCAACGCCGCGCCCAGCTCCCCGATCAGATCCTCGACGTCCTCGATACCGACCGACAGCCGTATGAGTGAGTCGCTGATCCCCAGAGAGGCGCGCATGGCCGGCGGCAGAGAGGCATGCGTCATCAGCGCCGGATGCTCGATGAGACTCTCAACGCCGCCCAGACTCTCGGCCAGCGTAAACAGGTGGCACCGCTCCAGCACCCGACGCGTTTCTTCCAGAGTCGCGCGCAGCGCGACTGTGACGATACCGCCGTAGCCTCCCGACATCTGGCGCTTGGCAAGCGCGTGCTGCGGATGACTCTCGAGGCCCGGGTAGTGCACGCGCTCCACCTTGGGATGACTCTCCAGGAATCGCGCGATAGCCAGTGCATTGGCGCAATGCCTCTCCATCCGCAACGCCAGCGTCTTGATCCCCCGCAAAGTCAGAAACGAATCGAACGGCGACGACACGCTCCCGAGCGCGTTCTGCAAGTACTTGAGCCGATCCTGCAAGGACTTGTCGGCGCGCACGACCGCTGCCCCGCCCAGCGCGTCTGAGTGACCGTTGAGGTACTTCGTGGTCGAGTGAACGACGATGTCGATTCCCGATTCGAGCGGCCGTTGAATGTAGGGTGTGGCGAACGTGTTATCACACACGGTCATCAAGCCACGACGCTGAGCGATAGCCGCCACCGCGCGCAGATCGACGAGTTTCAGCAGCGGGTTCGTCGGCGTCTCCACCCATACCAGCCGGGTGTTCGGGCGGATGGCGGCCTCGAGCGCTTGCAGATCCGTCAGATCGACAAACGATACGTCGTGCCCCGCGGACCGCTTCCGCACGTTCTCGAGGATCCGGTAGCTCCCGCCATAGAGATCGTGCATCGCGACGATGTGAGAGCCGGTATCGATCATCTCCAGCACTGTCGCCGTCGCCGCCATTCCGGATGCGAACGTAAAGGCTTGAGCGCCGCCCTCGAGATTCGCGACAGCCGACTGAAGCGCGTCGCGAGTGGGATTGCGCGTGCGCGTGTAGTCGTAACCCTTGTGTACGCCCGGGCTCGATTGCGCATAGGTCGAGGTGGCATAGATGGGGGTCATGACAGCCCCCGTGAGCGGATCCGGTTGCTGGCCGCCGTGGATGACACGGGTACCGAACCGTTCTCCGCCTGACTTGTCGCTCATTCAGTAGCCTTTTTCTCAGTAGGTCCGGCGCCGCAGCCAGTTCAGCAGGTCGATCCGCGTGACCAGTCCCTGGAACTCGCTCCCCTTCATCACGATCGCCACCATGCCGCGGTTGAAGATCTCCATCAGCTGCGATACCGGTGCATCCACCGGCACCGTGACCAGGTGCTTTTCCATCGCCTTGGTGACGGGCTCGTTGAAGTGCCGCGGATTCTCGAACACTTCCAGGAGAATGTCTTCCTCGTCGACGATGCCGACGATGCGTCCTTCGTGCAACACCGGCAGCTGCGACACATCATAGAGCTTCATGCGCCGATAGGCGGCAGTCACGAGCTCAGTGGAGGTCACCGTGACCGCAGCGTGCTCCCAGTGCCGCCTGGCGATCAGATCGCGCAGATCGCCGAAGCGCTCGCGCTCGATGAACCCCTGGTCCAGCATCCAGTAGTCGTTGTAGACCTTCGAGAGGTACTTGTTGCCGCTATCGCAGACCAGCGTCACGACCCGCTTCGGTGTTTTCTGCTCCCGGCAATAGCGCAGCGCCGCCGCAAGCAGCGTCCCCGTAGACGTTCCAGCGATGATCCCCTCTTTCTTCAGCAGCTCGCGGCAGGTGCGGAACGCCTCCGCATCGGGAATCGTGTAAGTCGACTTCACGTGCGAGAAGTCGGAGACCGGCGGAATCGAGTCGCCGCCGATGCCCTCGACGAGCCAGCTGCCCGAAGCCTTTGCCACCTCGCCGGTCTTTGCATACCCCGCCAGTATCGACCCGGCCGGATCCGCCAACACCATCTCGACATTCGGTGCTTCGCGCGCAAAGAAGCGGCCGATCCCCGCAAGCGTGCCGCCCGTCCCCACGCCGCACACGACGGCATCGAGTTTGTGGTCGGTCTGCTGCCAGATCTCCGGTGCAGTGGTCTCTTCGTGCGCCTGGGGGTTCGCCGGATTGCCGAATTGATTGATGAAGTGGGAGTTCGGCATCTCGCGTGCCATTCTCTCCGCGACGTCCCGGTAGTACTCTGGATGTCCCTTGCTTACGTCCGAGCGTGTGAGCGTGACATCCGCTCCCATCGCCCGGAGATGAAAAATCTTCTCCTGGCTCATCTTGTCCGGGATCACCAGGTGCAGGCGGTAGCCTTTCTGTCCGGCCACCAGTGCGAGCCCGAGCCCGGTGTTGCCCGCGGTGGCCTCGATGAGCGTCCCGCCGGGTTGGATCTTCCCGGCCCGCTCGGCGGATTCGATGAGGTACAGGCCGACCCGATCTTTGATCGAGCCGCCGGGGTTTTGATTCTCGAGCTTCAGGAACAGCTCGCACGATCCCGTGTCGAGATGCCGCACCGCCATCAGCGGTGTGTGCCCGATCATCTCCAGCACGTTGCGAAAAGTTTGAGGAGGTGGCATGTGGGGTCCCTCGCTTTCCGCGATTGTACCCCACCCCCTGCGCAGTCCCGCCGCTCGCGGCGGGGCGACTCAGGCCGGTCCCGAGAGCTTGACGATGAATCCCGACTGCAGCCAGTCGCGCAGAAATCCAGCCGCTTTTGCCGGCGCGGCCGCCTCGCCTTCCCACTGGCACAGCCTGTCGCAGAGCTCGCCAAAGGTGGCACCCGCCCGAGCTGCGTCCAGGGCGGCCGCTTCGGAGCTCTGCATGGAGCGGAAGTACGTCTCCAAATCCCTGCGCCACATCAGCCACTGCCCAGCCTCAGCCGACACGCTCGGCTCCGGCCGGTCCGTCTCCTTCACGATCGCGCTCCAGAGCTGTGGCACGTTCCATAGCAGCTGCGCTCGGCGAATCGACGGATGCCATTCAAATCTCAGGTCCGCCCACTCCTCCGGCGGCACCTGCGCCATCGCTCCTGCATCCAGCACCGCAGCATCGGCTGCGTCGAAAGTCTCGGTCATCGCCCATTCCCAGCTCGCCAGCTCCGCCAGCAGCGGAACTTCGGCGTACGCGGGTTCGCGGGTCAGAAATTCCGGGAGCGCGTGCCCGTAATATCGGATCGAGGGGAAGGATGAGTCATGCGAGCGAATGTACGCAGCCGCCAGCTCCTCAAAGTCGCTTTCGCCGAGCAATTGGGCGAGAGCCGGGAAGTTGGTTTGCAGCGCCTCGGTCAGCCTGGCGCCGTACGCGCCGCCATAGATGCCCAGTCGTGTCGCAACAGGCACGCGCTCCGTGCCGACGACATGACTGTCGATGTCCGCTTCGCCTCGCAGCAGATAGCGCTGAAAATCGTCCTGTACTCGAGAGAGCCGCATCACGCCGCCTCGGCGAGGGCTTGCGCGGCAAGCGTTCGTGCGGCTGCCAGCTCCGCACACAATTCCTCCAACGGAGGAATGTTGGCGTCGCGCTCGATCATCGTGGAGACGTTGCCGAAGCGTCGTACCGCCGCACTGTACAAATCCCACACCGGGTGCGGTACCGGGTGGTCGTGCGTATCGATGAGATAGTCGCCGTGGTCTTCGTGCCCGGCGAGGTGAATCTGCTGCACCCGCTCGACGGGAATGGCATTCAGATAATCGAGCGGATCGAACTCGTGATTCACACTGCTCACATAGATGTTGTTCACATCGAGCAGGATCAAACAGTCCGCGCCCTCCGCGACAGCCTTGAGAAACTCCCACTCCGTGAGGCGGGAATCGCGGAAACTCACGTAGCTGGAGACGTTCTCGAGCAGGATCCGCCGTCCCAGGATGTCCTGCACGGTGCGCACTCGCTCAATGACATTGGCCAGAGCCTCTTCCGTATACGGGAGTGGGAGGAGGTCGTGCACGTTCTTTCCTGCGACGCCCGTCCAGCACAGGTGATCCGAGATCCACTCCGGCTCGATTCGCGCCGCGAGCGCTTTCACCTGGGAGAGATACTGACGGTCCAGCGGATGCGTGCTGCCGATCGACATCGACACGCCGTGCAGCACGACGGGGTAGCGCTCACGCATCCGGGACAGGAAGTGCAGGGGCTTGCCGCCCGGCACCAGATAGTTCTCGGTCAGCGCCTCGAGCCAGTCGATCGGCGGCGCCTGCGCCAGAATGGCGTCGTAGTGTTCGACCCGGAGCCCGAGTCCGAACCCGAGCGATGGACGAGTGAGCATGGTTTTGCGCGTCGCGCGCCTGGCGCCGATGTGGGTCGCGGTCGTCGCGTCGAATCCGCCAGCCAGGCATCCGTCGGCCGGGCGCCGCCAACGACGCCCGGCCGCATAACGACGGGACAGCGCGCTCGTCGCGCCCGCTTACTTCGCCGCTTTCGCCTTGGCGGCGTCGCACTGCGCCTTGGTCATTTCCAGGAAGCCCTTGCCCTTGCAGGAGTTCAGACCCTTGCACGAGTTGTTGGCGGACTTGCAGGCCGAGTGGCCCTTACAGGAATTGACCCCTTCGCACTTGACCTTGCCTTCATCGGCGGCGTTCGCCGTGATGGCGGCCGTCGAGAACAGCAGCGCCGCGGCGGCGGCAAGGGCGACACTGGACAATTTGCGTGAGCTCATTCGACGTTCTCCTCAAGGAAGCTGACAAAAAAGGTGACTCGCCTGTAGAGACCGGCCGACCGGCATCCTTATGGCACAGGGCAGTGACAATCCGTTGGCTGGGGGCCGAAGCCCGTCCCTCCGCAAGCCCCTGCCGGACTCTCCTGTCGGCCGTCAGCGGCGACCTCGGGGTCGTGCGGGGGCGGATTGTACGCCCACCCCGTTCCGGCCACCGCGCTTGTCGCGCCAGGACGACATTCGCTTAGCTCTACGGCCCATTCCATTAATCGGATGCAGCGAGTGGCGGGTCGGCCCCCGCGCCCGGGCGGCAGGGCCGCTCTGTCCGCCACCTTGGTCTCGGCTCGAGGCGCCTCGGGCGGGCGCGCCGCGCCTCAGCTCCCCAATTCCGTCTTGAGGCCCGCCTGGAGGCTCGTGTTGACCTCCCGCGCAGCCCGTGCCCCACTATATAAAGCGCCGGTCACCGTCCCGCCCTCAGCATCCGTAGCCTCACCGGCAAAAAACAGCGTGTCCTGAAGAGGCGCAGCCAACTCGCGCCGTGCGTGCTGCCCGCCGACAACAACATAACTATAGGCGCCGCGAGAGAACGGATCAGTCAGCCAGTCGTGCACATACGCCGCCTCGAGCTCCAGGTCATATCCGTCGAACAGCGCCTTCGCGCTATCCGACGCAGCGCGGATCACTTCTCCGATCGGTCGCTCGCCGAGTCTGGCCGCGCGAGGCCCGCCCATCCATGCGGCGAGGACCGGCGCGTGCACCGGTCGGGGAGTCCAGAAGGTAGGAAATGTCAGGTGGTGGGCCTGAAAGAATCCCGCGTCCCGATAGCGACCGCCTTCCACCTTCTCCCAGAACGCGGAACGGAATCGTAACACCACCTTGAGCACCGGCCCGGAGGCGAGTCCCTCCAGAGCGCCGCGTTTGTCGGTCAGAGCCGGAGTGAAACGAACGGCACCGATCGCATCCGGTGCCGCCTGCAACACACCGAGCGGCAGCGTGACGATCGCCTTGCGCGCCTTGGCGTGAAACGCCTGACCGAGAAACTGACCGTCAATTTCGACAGATCCGGGACTCCACGTAATACCCTGCACGACAGTGTGCAGTTGCAGCCGCACGTGTCTCCTATCCAGGGCCCCTGAGAGTGCAGCGAGCACGGAGCTGTATCCACCCGCCGGCCGGAACTGCGGAGCGTCGAGCATCCCTCCCTCGCCCCATTCCTCCGCGATCGAGAGAGTACTGACTCGTGCTGGATCGGCCGCGTCGAATCCCTCCACGGCCATGCGTGCAAACTTGCAAACCTCCGGCGAGAGCCCGTATCGCTCTCCGTTCGCCAGAAATTGCTCGAACGCGATGTCATCGCTCTTCGAGTCGGCGAACTGCTTCAAGCCGTTCTGGATCTTGCCGAACAGGTCGTCGGCGCGCTGCTGTAACTTCCCCTCGCGCCAGGTCCAGCGGCGGCCGCCCGTTTCCAGCGCCGCCTTGCCAACCTCCTGCAGCAGCTCGAACGTCTCAGGGATCGATCCGTGAATGAATTCCGCGCCGAGCTCTACCGGAGCCGGCAGCTCGGGCTCGTGCCTCGTCCACACCCGACCGCCGACTCGATCCCGTGCTTCCAGGATGAGCACCGAACGGCCTTGGGATGCGAGCTGCGCGCCGGCCGCGAGTCCCGAGACGCCCGCCCCGACAATGACGACGTCCCATTCTTCAGTGGCCACCGCGCCCTCCACGCAATCTGTGTTCCACCAAACGACTATGGCATAGGTCGGGTCACGACCGCCCGCATTCGAAAGTACAATGCGCCATGCCCTCCGTTCAGCCCGCCGTCCTTGCCGCGCACCCGTCCACACCCTGTGCCGCAGTGCGCGTTCTCGACGTGCGCATACAGATCAGGGAAGTCGATCTGCTGGTTCTCGACTACGCCCTGCAGGGCGACCTCTCCCGTCTGCGCCTTCCGCCCAGACGCACGGCGCAGCGCGTGGACGAGCTGTGGAAACACACCTGCTTTGAGGCCTTCCTGAAGACCGACGACTCGCCCGGTTACTACGAGCTCAACTTCTCGCCTTCCGGGGAATGGTCCGCCTACCGTTTCTCCGCCTACCGCAATGGAATGGCGCCGGCCGACGGTGTCGGTGTTCCCACGACCTGCGTGCTTGCGAGCGATACCGCATTGCGGCTGGAGGCCTCGATTCCCGTGGCGGCCATCCGCGAGCTCGCGAGCCCGCAAAGCGACAGACGATTGCGAATCGCGCTCGCTGCGGTGATCGAAAGCCAGGACGGCAAGCTGTCGTACTGGGCGCAGCACCACGCCTCGGCGAAACCCGATTTCCATCATCCCGACGCCTTCGTACTCGAGATTCCCCATGAAGTTCGGAATTGACCGTCTGATCGAGGAGCCCGAGCTCCGCAAGCCGTTGAGTGGGAGACGGGTGGCTCTGTTGGCGCACCCCGCCTCGGTGACGCGCAACCTGATGCACTCCCTGGACGCCCTGGGCTCCCTTGGAGGCATCCGGCTCACAGCCGCGTTCGGGCCTCAGCACGGCCTCCGGGGCGACAAGCAGGACAACATGGTCGAGTCCTCCGACTTCACCGACCCTGTGCATCGGATCCCGGTATTCAGCCTCTATGGCACGGTGCGGCGCCCCACCGCCGCGATGATGGATACCTTCGACGTCCTGCTCGTTGATCTGCAGGATGTTGGCTGCCGCATATACACATTCGTGACGACACTTCGTTACGTCCTCGAGGAAGCCGCAGCGAAGGGCAAGGCCGTGTGGGTACTCGACCGTCCGAATCCCATAGGGCGCCCCGTCGAAGGGATGAAGCTCAGGCCCGGCTGCGAGAGCTTCGTCGGCGCCGGCGCGATGCCGATGCGCCACGGTATGACGCTGGGTGAGCTGGCTCACTGGTTCGTATCGACACTGCGCCTCGACGTCGATTGCCAGGTGATCCCGATGGAGGGCTGGGAGCCCACCAATCCGTTCGGCTACGGATGGCCCGTCGGCCAGCGCACCTGGGTCAATCCCAGTCCCAACGCGCCGAACCTGTGGATGGCGCGGTGCTATCCAGGCTCTGTGATGCTCGAGGGCGCTACGCTCTCGGAGGGGCGCGGCACAACACGCCCTCTGGAAGTGCTGGGCGCGCCAGATTTGGACATCTCGGCCCTTCTTGCCGAGATGCGCGCCCTGGCCCCGTCGTGGTTGCGCGGCTGCCGGCTCCGGCCTTGTTGGTTCGAGCCCACGTTCCACAAGCATGTCGGCAAGCTGTGCGCCGGATTTCAGGTGCACGTCGAGGACGCTGCCTATTACGACCACGAGACCTTCCGGCCCTGGCGTCTCTACGCGCTTGCGTTCAAAGCACTGCGTCGACTGCGTCCCGACTACGCGATCTGGCGCGACTTCCCGTACGAGTACGAGAACGACCGACTCGCCATCGACGTGATCAACGGAAGCGATCTGTTGCGCCGCTGGGTCGAGGACCCGGGCGCTACCGCCGCCGATCTCGATGACATCGCAGTGCCTGACGAAGCGGCGTGGATGGAGGAGCGTAGAGAGGGGTTACTGTATTGAAATCCAGGGTTCTATTTGCATTCGCGCTCGCGCTCACCGCGCTGGCGGATAGTGGAGGTACGGTAGTGGCGGCCCCAGCAACCTCGGCGACCGATGCCCCGTTGATTCAGCGCGCCGCGTTGTTCGGCAATCCGGTGAAAGCGCAGGCGCGCCTCAGCCCCGATGGCAAGTACATCTCCTTCCTGGCTCCCGACGATGGAGTGCTGAACGTCTGGCTCGCGCCGGCTGGGAAACTGGCCGACGCGAAGCCGATCACTCACGATCGCAAGCGCGGTATCCGTCAGCACCTGTGGGCCGACGACAGCCGACACGTCCTGTTCCTTCAGGACGAGGGCGGAGACGAAAACTGGCGCGTGTACAGCGTAGATGTCAACACGGGCAAAGAGATCAATCTCACCCCCTTCGACAAAGTCCGTGCGGACATCGTAGGTCTGAGTCCAGAGCGTCCCGGCACTGCGCTCATCGCGCTGAATAACCGAGACCCGGAGTGGCTCGATCTCTACGAGATCGACATCGCCAGCGGCGAGCGCAAGCTCGTCGAGCGCAACGACAAGGAATTTGCAGGCTACCTCGAAGATCTGCAGCTGCGACCGCAGCTCGCCGTCAAGACTTCCGCGGACGGGGGTGGAGAGTTGTTCCGCCGCACCGATCAGGGCTGGGTGAGCTTCCTCAAGTACGGTCAGGCCGACAGCCTCACTTTCCAGCCGCTCGTCGTCGAGCAGGGCGGCAACACGGCACTGCTCCTGAGCTCCATCGACCGCGATACGGCGGCGTTGGTGCGAGTGGACCTGAAGACGGCGGCGCAGACCGTGCTCGCCCAGAGCGACAAAGCCGACATCTCCGGCGTATGGCTGCAGCCGCGTACTCGTGCGCCTGAGGCTTACTCCGTCGAGTATCTGACGACGGAGACACGACCGCTGCCGCACGCCCAGCAGGATGTCGGCAAGGACATCGACCGCCTCACCGGAGTCCTCGGTCCGCAGTTCCAGCTCGTCAGTCGCACATTGGACGACAGCCGTTGGATTGTGGCCGTGAACGATCCGGTCCACGTGCAGACGAGCTACCTCTACGAGCGCAACAGCGGCAAAGTGACCAAGCTGTTCGACAGTCGCCCGGAACTGACGGGCGCGCCACTGCGGCCGATGAAGCCGGTCGAGATCCGATCCCGGGACGGGCTGACGCTCGTGTCATACCTCACGCTGCCTCCCGGCACCGACCCGCAGAGCGTGGGGCATCCCAACAAGCCTCTGCCGTTGGTGTTGGATGTGCATGGAGGCCCGTGGGCACGCGACAGCTATGGCTTCAATCCGGAGCATCAGTGGCTGGCGAATCGCGGTTACGCGGTGCTGTCCGTCAACTATCGCGGCTCCACCGGGTTCGGCAAGAAATTCCTGAATGCCGGCGACCGCGAATGGGCCGCGAAGATGCATGAGGACCTCCTGGATGCGGTCGACTGGGCCGTGCGCGAGAAGATTGCCGTAGCGGACAAAGTGGCCATCTACGGAGGCTCCTACGGGGGCTACGCGACTCTGGTCGGCCTGACATTCACCCCGGACCGATTCACGTGCGGAGTCGATATTGTCGGTCCTTCGAATCTGTTGACCCTGCTGGCTTCGATTCCTCCGTACTGGAAGTCCGCCTTCGAGGACATGGCCCATCGCATTGGGGATCCGCGCACCGAGAAGGGCCGCGAGCTGCTGAAAGAGCGCTCGCCGCTGACGCACGTCGACCGAATATCCAAGCCGCTGCTCATCGCGCAGGGAGCGAACGATCCACGCGTGAAGCAGGCGGAGTCCGATCAGATCGTCACGGCGATGCAGGCCAAGCACCTGCCCGTGACCTACGTTCTGTATCCCGATGAAGGCCATGGGTTCGCGCGCCCGCAGAACCGCATCGCGTTCTATGCCGTCTCGGAAGGGTTCCTGTCCCAATGCCTCGGAGGGCGCCACCAGCCCATCGGCGAGGACTTCGCGGGTTCCAGCCTCAAGGTCCCCATGGGCGCCGACCACGTCCCCGGCCTGACGGACGCGCTGCGCAAGCTCGAACCCTCCCCGCAGGCTCGCCAGCATCCCGAGACCGAAACCCCCGATAAACGGCACTGAGCCGCTGCCGGCCGTTTTTTTGCGCCCGTGGGGGGTAGATCCGCCCCGGGCGACCCTCTATATATGAACGAACACCCGCCGACTGGAGCTCACAGACAGACAGGTCCGACGTCATCTCACGCGCGCCTATGAGCGTCTGCGCAGCGTGATGTCGAGTTGATCCATGCAGCGAGAAGAAATCGATCCACGGTCACCCGTCAGTGAGCAAGCCTCGTACTGGTGGGTGCTGCTGAACGAGGGTCAGGCGACCCCGGCCGATGGCCGCGCTTTCGTCGAGTGGGTGACCCGCTCACCCGAGCGCGTCGCTGCCTACCTGGAGGCAGCACGCCTTGCCCTGGCGCTCAGGTCTGCGGAGACGCGCTGGCCGGCTACCTCAGTCGAAGACTTGGTCCGCGAAGCCCGAGCCGCTCCGCGAGAGCCCGCAACCCTTCCTCTCGATACGACTCGAGCCGTCGCCGCGGCGAGCCCTGGCACGCAGCGTCGCACCTCGTTGCGACTCCTCGCCGCCGCGGGCGCCCTGGTTGCAGCCATTGCGTCCTGGCTCTACGTCCAACTGGGACCGCAGCACCTCGAGACCGCCGTCGGCGAGCAGCGCTCGGTGGTCCTGAGCGATGGCTCTCTGGTGACCCTCAACACGGCCTCCGTCATCGAAGTGCAACTGACACAACACCACCGGATCGTCAGGCTCCTGGCAGGAGAGGCGCTGTTCAAGGTGGCGCACGATGCGTCGAGACCCTTCGACGTCACGAGTGGCAAGGCCACGGTGCGTGCCGTTGGCACACAGTTCGACGTCAACCGGCGACAGGACAGCACTACGGTCACTGTAGTCGACGGCCGGGTCGCCGTCTTCACAGGCAACGAAGACCTGCGCCAGAACGAAGGGACCCGGCTGCCGCTGCAAGCGGGAGAGCAATTGACACTCTCGCCTCGCGGTGCACAGCACCCGATCCGGGCCGATGTCGAGACCGCGCTGGCCTGGACCCAGCGCAAGCTGATCTTCCAGCATCGCCGCCTCGATGAAGTCGCGGACGAATTCAACCGCTACAACCGCGAGAGCATCGAGATCCGCAGCCCCGAGCTGCGTTCGCAGGAAGTCACCGGAGTCTTCCAGGCCAACGACCCGGCCTCCTTCCTGACATTCCTCTCGGGCCTGCCGGGAGTCAGTACCGAGAAGTCCGCCGACGGCGGGCACGTCGTCGTGAGACAAATAAAGTGACCGTCGAGTGGGTAGACGTCGCGCGAGTGCCGGTGTCTTACTCGTTCTAGGATTATGCTCGTGCACGGGCCGAAACCCCGAAGGCCGGGAGACACGAGTGAGCATCAAAACTCTGTTTACAGCAGTGGCGACCGCGACAGGCGGCCGCAACGGACATTCCGCGGCGCAGGACGGTTCCTTGAGCGTGGATCTATCGGTACCCAAGGCGATGGGAGGTCCCGGTAAGCCCAACACGACGACTCCTGAGCATCTGTTTGCCGCGGGCTACGCGGCGTGTTTTGGCGGAGCGCTGGATTACGTAGCGTCGCAGAAAAAGGTGGACGCAAAGTCCGCATCGGTGACCTGCAGTGTCTCGATCGGTCCTCGCGATGCCGGGGGATTCGGGCTCGCCGTCAAGCTGCACGTGGTGGACGCCAAGCTCCCGCAGGCGCAGCTGGAGGAGCTCGCCCGCGAGGCGCACGAGAAGATCTGCCCCTACTCGCACGCGACCCGCAACAATGTGCAGGTCGACCTGACGGTCCAGGGCGCGTAAGCCGCTGTTATTGAAGGAGTTCGCGCTCCATGCGAGCGTCTCCGGCGGGGCCTTAGAACTCCGGCGCGAATTTTGGTCTAATTCGCGCCCCCATGCAGACCGCACCCGACATCACGACTTACCGGAAATACTGGGCCGAACGCTTCGGCACGGCCCCGTTTCTGCCCGTGTCTCGCGCCGAGATGGAGGCGTTGGGCTGGGACAGTTGCGACATCGTCCTGGTGACCGGTGACGCCTACGTCGATCATCCCAGCTTCGGCATGGCCATCATCGGACGGGTTCTGGAAGCCCAGGGATTCCGAGTGGGCATCCTCGCTCAACCGGATTGGCACAGCGCGGAGCCGTTCGCCGCGCTCGGTCGACCCAATCTGTTCTTCGGCATCACGGCCGGGAACATGGACTCCATGGTCAACCGCTACACGTCCGATCGGCGCGTGCGCAGCGATGACGCTTACACGCCGGGAGGCGAGGGAGGCCGGAGGCCGGATAGATCCGTCATCGTCTACGCACAGCGCGCACGGGAGTGCTTCAAAGACGTTCCGATCCTCATCGGCGGCATAGAAGCCTCACTGCGCCGGATTGCACATTTCGACTACTGGTCCGAGAAGGTTCGCCGCTCGATTCTGCTCGACGCGAAGGCCGACCTGCTCGTGTACGGCAACGGCGAAAGACAGATCTGCGAGCTCGCGCACCGCCTCGCTGCCGGCGAGCGCATCGACGAGATCACCGACTTACGCGGCACGGTGTTCGTGCGCAAGTCGACTCCCGAAGGCTGGATCGAGATCGATTCAGCGCACCTCGATGCCCCCGGTCCGCTAAACCCTCCGATCGACCCGTATGCGATGGAGGAGCGTGTCGCTCCGCGGCCCACCGACGGCGCGCAGGAGAACGTCGTGCGTTTCGTGCGACGCGTGAAGAACGCAGACCGCGAGCACAGCGTCATCCGCATGCCCTCCTATGAACAGGTGAGCGCCGACCCGATCCTTTACGCCCACGCCTCCCGCATCCTCCATCTGGAATCCAACCCCGGAAACGCGCGCGCCCTTGTCCAGCGCCATGGGGACGTCGATGTCTGGCTCAACCCGCCGCCGATTCCTCTGACGACTCGTGAGATGGATTGGGTGTACGAGCGGCCGTATCGGCGCCAGCCGCACCCGCTCTACGGCAACGCGCAAATTCCCGCCTACAAGATGATCCGCTTCTCGGTCGCTATTCAGCGCGGCTGCTTTGGCGGATGCACGTTCTGCTCGATCACGGAGCACGAGGGCCGCATTATCCAGAGCCGTTCCGAGGACTCGGTGATTCGCGAGATCCAGGAGGTACGCGATCACACACCCGGCTTCACCGGCGTGATCTCGGATCTCGGCGGCCCGACAGCCAACATGTATCGCCTCGCGTGCAAGAGCCGCGAGATCGAGAGCGCGTGTCGCCGCCCGTCGTGTGTGTTCCCGGGGATCTGCCCCAACTTGAACACCGACCACTCACCTCTCATCCGACTGTACCGTCGCGCTCGCGAGCTGCCCGGAATCAAGAAGGTGCTGATCGCTTCGGGCGTGCGCTACGACCTCGCGATCGAATCGCCGGACTACGTCAAGGAGCTCGCCCAGCACCACACCGGGGGTTATCTGAAGATCGCTCCGGAGGCGCTCGCCGAGGGGCCGTTGTCGAAGATGATGAAGCCGGGCGTCGGCACCTACTACCGCTTCAAGGAGCTCTTCGACCGCTATTCCCGGGAGGCGGGCAAAGAGCAGTACCTCATCCCGTATTTCATCGCGGCGCATCCGGGTACGAGCGACGCGGACATGCTCGATCTCGCTTTGTGGCTGAAGAAGAACGGCTTTCGCGCCGACCAGGTCCAGGCCTTCCTGCCTTCGCCCATGGCGACGGCCACCGCGATGTTCCATTCCGGAAAGAATCCACTCAAGCGCGTCACCCGCCAGAGCGAGGAGGTGGTCATCCCGAAGGGATTGAAGGTCCGCCGTCTCCACAAGGCGTTCCTGCGCTACCACGACCCGAACAACTGGCCCGTGCTGCGGGAGGCGCTGCGGCGAATGGGCCGGGCGGATCTCATCGGGTCCGGCAGGCACCAGCTCGTTCCGGCCTATCAGCCCGCCGGAACCGGCGAGGCGCCGGAAAGCCGTCGGGGCGAGGCGGCGCGTCCGTTTCGTACGCAACACACGGGATTGCCGCACAATCCGCGGACCCGATCGAGGCCCCAGGTTCACTCGAAAAAGGCCCGCTCGGGAAAGACCAAAGGACCGCCTCCTAAATCGCGCTGAAGTCAAAGTTGCCATCCCGTTTCAGCAGGGAGTAGGGTGAGCATCGTGAACGGGTTATCGCTTCGTGTTGGTCTGGTGTGGGCCATCGCGGTTGCCGCGGCGACCTTGTCGGTGCGAGCTGCCGACCAAGGCTCGCGCGCCGGCGAAGGGGCCCGGAACGCAGTCCTGCTCGAGATTGACGGCGCAATCGGTCCTGCGACCTCCCATTACGTCGTGCACGAGCTCGAGAGAGCGCAGTCCAGGGGCAGTGCGCTCGTCATCCTCCAGATGGATACGCCGGGTGGGCTCGACACCTCGATGCGCGACATCATCCGCGCGATTCTCGCAGCCCGAATCCCTGTTGTAAGTTATGTCGCGCCGTCGGGCGCTCGTGCCGCGAGCGCGGGGACATACATTCTTTACGCAAGTCACGTGGCGGCGATGGCGCCGGCGACCAATCTCGGAGCCGCAACGCCTGTTTCCATTGGCGGGGAGGAGCCGCGGTCCGCGCCGGAGAATCCGAAGCCTGCCGCCGCCCCGGATAGCCCGAAACCCCTGGACGGCGCAAAGGCAAAGCCGTCGGAAAACGCTAACCCGTCGGACAACGCCGGAGCCGCCAAACCCGCCGCCGACCCGCGAACGCAGTCACCTCAGCTCACCACCGCCATGGAGCGCAAGGTGGTGAACGATGCCGTGGCTTATATCCGCAGCCTTGCAGAGCTTCGAGGCCGCAACGCCGAATGGGCGGAGTCGGCCGTCAGAGGCGCCGCGAGCCTGTCGGCAACCGCGGCTCTCCAGCAGAAAGTGATCGAGATCGTCGCGCGCGACGTGCCGGACCTGCTCACCCAGCTGGACGGCCGGGAAGTGCATCTCCCCCAGGGACTGACAAAACTCCAAACGCAACATCTCCCCGTCGTCCACGTGGAGCCCGACTGGCGCACCCGCTTCCTGGCGGTGATCACCAACCCGACGATCGCCTACGGGCTGATGCTGATCGGCATCTACGGACTGCTGCTGGAGGGATACAACCCCGGTGTGGTGCTTCCGGGAGTGGTCGGCGTCATCTCGCTGCTGCTGGCACTGTTCGCATTCCAGATCCTCTCGGTCAATTACGCCGGACTGGCGCTCGTGGCGGTCGGAATAGGGCTGATCGTCGCGGAGTTCTTCTTGCCGACCTTCGGATCGCTCGGCCTCGGGGGACTCATTGCGTTCATCGTCGGCTCAGTCATCCTGTTCGATTCGGATGTGCCCGGGATGAGCATCGGGTTACCGCTGATCGGTGCCATCGCCACGCTCGGCGGCCTGGCCGTACTCGCGATCGCCTGGATGGCAGCGCGCTCTCGGGGTCACCGCGTCGTCTCAGGCACGCAGGGAATGCTTGGCGAGCGTGCCGAGGTCATCGGCGGGTTCGATAGCAAGGGCACCGTCCGCTATGGCGGAGAGCTGTGGAATGCGCGCAGCAGCCTGCCGCTGCAGGCCGGTCAGGCCGTACGAATTGCGAAAGTGGAAGGGCTCACCGTGTGGGTCGAGCCTTTTTGAAAGAACCAGGAGAGTTTCATGCCAGTTGCGGTCATCGTCCTCATCATCGTCGTGCTGATCGTCTTCAGCGTCCTGAAGGTGTTGAACGAGTACGAGCGCGGCGTGATGTTCACGTTCGGACGGTTCACCGGGGTCAAGGGCCCGGGGATCATCGCCGTCATTCCCTTCGCACAGAGCATGCGTAAAGTGGATCTGCGCGTGATCGTGCTCAGCGTACCGAAGCAGGACGTGATCACTCGCGACAACGTGTCGGTGAAGGTCAACGCGGTGATCTACTTCCGTGTCGTCGATCCCGGCAAGGCGATCATCCAGGTGGCCAATCCCTACGAGGCCACGAGCCAGGTGGCCCAGACGACCTTGCGCTCGGTGCTCGGCCAGCACGAGATGGACGACCTGCTCGCCCAGCGCGACAAGCTCAACGCCGACATCCAGGCCATCCTCGATCAGAGCACCGAGAACTGGGGCATCAAAGTCGCGAACGTGGAGATCAAGGACGTCGATCTGGACGAAAGCATGGTTCGAGCCATGGCCAAGCAGGCGGAAGCCGAGCGGACCCGGCGCGCCAAGATCATTAATGCCGAGGGCGAATCTCAGGCGGCACAGAGGCTGGTCGAGGCCGCGAAATCGCTTGCGCAGCAGCCCAGTGCCATGCAGCTGCGATATCTGCAGACGCTGGCGGACATCTCGCACGAGCGCACGCAGATCATCGTGTTCCCGCTGCCGCTCGATCTCATCAAGCCGTTGATCGGCGGTCCCAGCTAAGATAGCCGCATGGACGGACGAAGAACGCTCGCGCTGGCGGGATTGCTCCTGGCGCTCGCCACGATATTCGGTGCCTTCGGAGCACATGCGCTGCGCGCGAGCCTCCCCGCCGATCGCCTCGAGGTCTATGAGACCGCGGCGCGGTATCACTTCTTCAACGCGCTCGGGTTGCTAGGTATCGGGCTTGCTTTGCGCTCGGTCGATGCCTTGCTGCTGCGCTGGTCGGCGGGTCTCGTCCTGACGGGTGTCGTGTTGTTCTCGGGCAGCCTCTACGCGCTCACGTTCGGCGCTCCTCGCGCGCTGGGCGTCGTGACGCCGGTCGGCGGGCTCGCCCTGATCGCAGGATGGCTTGCGTTCGCCGCAGCCTTTCTGCGGATCTGAGATATAAGGAGTTGGACGGTCATGATCAGAGCTTCCCTTATCGGCCTCGCGTGCACGGCAGCACTCGGGGTCTGCTTCCAACCGGCCCAGGCGGCCCAGGCATCCACGTCTAAAGGGCAGCCGCAGTTCGGGGCGTTCGGCCTGGACCTGAGCACCCACGACAAGTCGGTGAAGCCGGGCGACGACTTCTACCGATACGCCGACGGCCATTGGCTCGACACCAACACCATTCCCGCCGACCGCTCGAGCTGGGGTGTTTTCGCAGAGCTGGATGAGCGTGCGCGGGCGGATCTGCGTCAGCTCGTCGAGGCGATCCCGGCAGACGTCCCGCAGGGGAGCGCGCAGCAGAAGGTCCGCGATTTCTATCGCAGCTTCGTCGACACCGACGCCATAGAGCGCGCCGGCCTGACACCGGCTCAGCCCGGCCTGCAGGCGATTGCAGCGGCACACACGTACGAGGATCTGTCGCGGCTGATGGGTACCCCGGAGCTCAACCTGGCGGCTCCCTTCTCGCTCTACATCAGCACCGATCCGAAGGACCCCGATCGCTACATCGCGTTCCTCACGCAAAGCGGTCTGGCGATGCCCGACCGCGACTACTACCTCAAGGATGATCCGGTGTTCGCGACCTTGCGCGAGAAGTACACCGCTCACGTCCAGCGGATGTTGACGCTCGCTGGCGACCACGATGCCGCGGCCGACTCAAAGTCGGTACTGGCCATCGAAACCGGGATCGCGCGTCTGCACTGGCCGGTAGCCAAACGTCGCGACCGCATCCTCACCTACAACCTGCGCTCCCGACAGCAGCTCGAGCAGCTCGCTCCCGAGTTTGCCTGGGAGCCCCTGCTGAACGCGGCGGGCCTGCAGCACCAGCAGCAATTCGTCGTGCGCGAGGTCGATGCGGTTCAGGAGCTGGCAAAGCAGTTCCGCACAATCCCTATCGAGCAGTGGCGCGCCTACTTCACGTATCACTACCTGGCGGCCATTGCCGATACGCTGCCCAAGGCATTCGATGCGGAGAAGTTCGAATTCTACGGCCGCACCCTGAACGGGCAGCAGGAGCAGCAGGAGCGCTGGAAGCGGGCGATCGCCGCGCTCAACCTGGATCTGGGTGAGGCGTTGGGACAGATGTATGTGGCTCAGCACTTTCCTCCGGCTTCCAAGCAGAAGGCGCTCGCGCTCGTGGAGAATCTACGGGCTGCCTACGCGCACAACATCCAGCAACTTCCCTGGATGAGCGCGGCGACCAAGAAAGTCGCGCTCGAAAAGCTCGCGGCCTTCCATCCCAAGATCGGCTATCCGGACAAATGGCGCGACTACTCCACCCTCAACATTCGCCCCGGTGATGCTTTCGGCAACGAGGTACGCTCGGTAGCTTTCGAGTGGTGGCGCGAACAGGCCCGCATCGGTCAGCCGACGGATCGTGGCGAGTGGGGCATGACACCGCAGACCGTCAATGCGTACTACAACCCGACGTTCAACGAGGTGGTCTTCCCGGCCGCAATCCTCCAGCCGCCCTTCTTCGACCCCAACGCCGACGATGCCGTCAACTACGGAGCGATCGGAGCCGTCATCGGTCACGAGATGGGCCACGGCTTTGACGACCAAGGCGCGAAGTCAGACGCGCGAGGCGTCCTGCGCACGTGGTGGCAACCGGAAGACGAGAAAGCGTTCGGCAAGCTAGTCGACCGACTCGCCGACCAGTACTCGCAATACACCGTGCTCCCCGGCCTGAAGGTCAACGGCCGCCTGACCCTGGGCGAGAACATCGGCGACCTCGGCGGCCTGGGCGTCTCGTACGCCGCCTATCATCGCTCGCTGAAGGGCAGGCAGCCCCCCGTGCTCGATGGCCTCAGCGGCGACCAGCGCTACTTCCTGTCCTGGGCGCAGTCCTGGCGCACGCTCAATCGCGACGAGCAACTTCGATCCCAGGTAATGAGCAATCCGCATAGCCCTTCGCAGTTCAGGGTCAACGGGGTCGTTCGCAACATCGACGCCTGGTACGCCGCGTTCGACGTGAAGCCGGGCGACAAGCTGTATCTGCCTCCGGGGGAGCGAGTGCGGATCTGGTGAAGTCGGGGCTTCCGATCGATGCGGTAATTCCCGCACTTCGCGAGGCATTGGCAGGAAGCTCGTCGGCCGTTCTGCAGGCACCGCCCGGCGCCGGTAAGAGCACCGTCGTTCCCCTTGTCCTCGTCGAGGAGGAGTGGACTCGCGGTAAGCGCATCATGATGCTGGAGCCGCGCAGGCTCGCGGCGAGAGCGGTAGCGCACCGGATGGCGCAGACACTCGGCGAGGGTGTTGGACGAACAGTGGGCTATCGCATGCGCATGGACACTCGCGTATCACGCGAGACACGCATTGAGGTCATCACGGAAGGCGTCCTCACGCGGATGTTGCAGCGTGACCCAGCCCTCGAGGATTTCGCGGCCGTCATCTTCGACGAATTCCACGAGCGCAGCCTGCAAGCCGATCTCGGGCTGGCTCTGACGCTCGATGCCCGGGAGAGTCTCTCTTCGAATCTCAAAATCCTCGTCATGTCAGCCACGCTGGATGGCGAGGCCGTATCGCGACTGCTCCACAATGCTCCCATCGTCACCGCCGAAGGACGCCTGTTCCCAGTCGAGTCGCGTTATGCGGGCAAGTCTCTGCCGTTGCTCGAGTCTCCCGAGACGGTCGTTGTGCAACTCGTTCAACGCGCCCTGCGCGAGGAGCAGGGAGATGTGCTCGTCTTCCTCCCTGGCGCGCGGGAGATTCGACGTGTGCAGTCGGCGCTTCAGAGCATCGTCGACAAGTCTGTGCTTGTGCTGCCGCTGTTCGGTGACCTCTCGGGTGAGGAGCAGGACGCCGCGCTGCGGCCAGCGGCTCCCGGCACGCGCAAAATAGTCCTCGCGACCAACATTGCCGAGACGAGCCTGACCATCGAGGGAGTGCGAATCGTCGTCGACTCCGGCCTGGTTCGCCGCTCCGTGTTCGACCCGTCCACGGGGATGAGCCGCCTCGAAACGCAACGCATTTCCCGAGCGTCGGCAGACCAGCGCCAGGGCAGGGCGGGGCGGCTCGGCCCGGGAGTGGCGTATCGCGCCTGGAGTGAGGGATCGCAGCGCAGCCTCGCGGCTTTCTCGTCGCCCGAAATAGTCGATGCTGACCTGGTTCCACTTGCGCTGGAGCTAGCCCGCTGGGGCGCTCGCGACGCTACCGCGTTGCAATGGCTCGACGCGCCTCCTGCGGCAACACTGATGAGCGCTCGCGACTTGCTCGCTCGCCTAGGTGCTCTTGATGCGAACGGCCGCATCACACCCCACGGTCAGGAGATGGCTGACGTTGGTGTCCATCCTCGCCTCGCTCACATGTTGCTGCGGGCGCGGCAATTGGATTGCCTGCCGCTGGCCGCTGATCTGGCTGCGGTATTGTCGGATCGCGATGTGCTGGCCCATCGCGGGCTGCGCGGTTCCCGCAATCCAGACGTGTCGACGAGGATCGACGTCCTCCGTGGCACCGGCGACACAACCCAGGCCGACCGCCACGGCTTGCATCGCGCGCGCGCGGCCGCCCGTGACCTGATGCACCAGATCGGCACCGCCGCAGGCTCCCGCGCGCCCGCTGCCGGCCCGCGCGCCGACAACGCTGGCGCTCGTGCCGCCGGCGATCACATCGGCCGCCGCCGCGAGATCGACTACACCGGCGTCCTACTCGCCTTCGCGTACCCTGATCGCATTGGCCGCCGCCGTGCCGGCTCCTCCAGCGCATACACGCTTGCGAACGGCCGCGGAGCGCACTTTGCGGACACTCAATCTCTCGCAAAACACGAATTCATCGTGGCGGTGGATCTCGATGACACGGACCGCGACGCGCGCATCCTGTTGGCCGCTTCCATAGACCGTGACGACCTAGAGGAATATCTCCCCGAGCGCTTGCAGCGCAGCGAATCCATCGAGTGGAACTCACGAGAGCAAGCCGTCGTTGCCCGTCGCGTAGTGAAACTCGACGAGATCGTTCTGGAGGAAAAGCCGCTACCCGGCGCGTCCCCAGACGAGACGAGGACGGCGATGCTCCAGGGCGTGCGCGAGCTAGGGATCGATGCACTGCCGTGGACACGCGACGCACGCGGCCTGCAGGCCCGCATCGAATTTGCGCGCCGCTACGCCGATCCATCCTGGCCCACCGTATCCGACGCTGCCCTGACCCAGTCGCTCGACTACTGGCTCGCTCCGTGGCTCGATGGAGTGACACGTCGCGACCACCTGTCTCGCCTGTCGATGGTCGACATCCTGCGCGGTCTGTTGAGCTGGGACCAGCAACGCGAGCTCGACCGCCTCGCGCCCACACATCTGCAGGTCCCGAGCGGCTCGAACATCCGCATCGATTACCTGGATGAGAGCGCTCCCGTGGTGTCAGTGCGCCTGCAGGAGGTCTTCGGTCTCCACTCGACCCCGCTGATCGGGAATGGTCGGGTGCCGGTCACCTTCAAGCTCCTGTCACCGGCGCAACGCCCGGTGCAGGTCACGCGCGACCTTGCCGGTTTCTGGCGAGGCACCTACGCCGACGTTCGCAAGGACATGCGCGGCCGCTATCCCAAGCACTACTGGCCAACATTACAAGAACTCAGCCATATCCAGAAGAAGTGATCCGTCAGAGGCGAGCGCATGGACAGATTTGGTGCGGGTGCGAGTCCGGATCCAGCAAGACGTTGCGTCTGAATGAGCGTAGGTGACAAACCCGGAGATCCTGTCGATGACAACGACTCGCTTTACGCTCGGCGTCCTATGGCTGTCGATTCCGTTCGCCGCCATGGCAGGCCAGGCAACGACTCTCAGCCCTGCGAACAAATCACCACCGCGCGAGCCGACGACGCTCGTAGAGAAAGTGCGCCGCGGCGTTCCCGACGCCTTCAAGAATCCCTTCACGGCCATGAGCGTGGGATGGAGGAATGCCACAGCGTGTGTCAGCGGGGAGAATCAGGGCGCCATGGGCATCCACCTCGTGTTCAACCCGTCCCCCGTGCCCGGCGAACCGCCCCCGAAACTCGCCGATGGCATCCTCGAGCCGCTGGATCCGGAGGCGCTCATATACGAGCCGGCGGGCAATGGCATGTTCCGCCTCGTGGGCGTGGAGTTCATCGAGCTCGCCGAGCACTGGGCCGGGATGGTGAAACAGGACAGCACGCTTCCCACGACGCCGCGGGTCGACGGGCACCTCATGAACTACGTGGGAGCGCCCAATCGCTTCGGCTTGCCGGCGTTCTACGAGCTGCACGTCTGGGCCTTTGAGGACAACCCGGTTGGCACGTTTGCAGACTGGAACACGCTCGTGAAGTGCGATCGGGCGAAGCCGGATGACCTCCCCAACTCGGATGTATTGCCCTGACGTTGGCCCGATAACCCACTCGAAGCGCAGGCCACTCGCGGCGGCCGACGTCGGCCGCCCGGCCCTACAACTTGATGACGATCTTCCCGAAGAAGCTGTCCGCTTCCATCAAGTCGAAGGCCGCCTGCGCGTCCTTGAACTCGAACACCTTGTCCACGACAGGTTTGATCTTGTGCTGCTCGATGAAGGCATTCATCGCTTCGAAGTTCTCACGCGATCCCACGTAGATCCCACTGACCGTGATGCCCGCTCCCAACAGCGCGGTCGCGGGGATCTCGCCGCCGAATCCGCCGAGACCTCCGATGAGCGCGACGTGCCCGCCTCTGGCGAGGCTTGCAAGGGCATGCGGCAGAGAGTCCTTGCCGCCGACTTCGAGCACTTCCTGCACGCCCTGCCCGCCGGTCAGCTCGCGCACACTCTTTTCCCAATCGGGAGTCGTCTTGTAGTTGACGGTTCCCACTGCGCCCAGCGCTTTCGCTCTCACCAGCTTCTCGTCGTGTGAGCTGGTGATGATCGGTTTCGCGCCCGCCGCTACGGCGAACTGCAGGCCGAGGACAGAGACACCGCCGGTTCCTTCCAGAAGCACGAAGTCTCCCGGTTGCATGTGACCGCGGGTCACCAGACCGTTCCAGGCGGTGACACCGGCACAAGGCAGCGTGGCTCCTTCCTCGAACGACAGATGCGCCGGGAGCTTCACGAGATTCTGCTCGCTCAGGGTCACGTACTGCGACAACATTCCGTCCAGGTCGCTGCCCGTCACCGTCCCGACGACATTGGGAGGACGGCCGTCGATCCAACCCTGAAAAAACAGGGAGGCCACGTGATCGCCGACATGGAAGCGCTTCGATCCCTCTCCCAGCGCGACCACCTCTCCGGCTCCATCCGAAAGCGGCACCAGGTTCTCGAGTGACGTCATCGCGCCCTTCAGCACGAATACGTCGTGCCGGTTGAGCGATGCGGCGTGCACGCGAACGAGCACCTCTCCAGCCTTGGGAGCGCGCACGGGGGCGTCGACAACCTGAAGTTGGAAGGGCCCGCTTTTACCGCTGCGGGACAGCCGATACTGCTTCTGAGTCGTCGGAATGGCCGGCGCCGCAGCGACGACCGCGGTGAACGCAATGGCGGTG
>Ga0070681_10000675_pt1 | contig 28271 bp, 25 predicted proteins | sample KBSC83BmetaG_FD_65650 | JGI IMG/M metagenome (GOLD analysis project Ga0070681, IMG submission 65650) | Corn rhizosphere microbial communities from Kellogg Biological Station, Michigan, USA - KBS C8-3B metaG | ecosystem: Host-associated > Plants > Roots > Rhizosphere | place: USA: Michigan...
TTGGACTGGTCATCATCCATGGGCACGAGCAGATGCTGGGCGCGGGCGCCGGCGGGAAGCAGAGCCATCAGGGCCAGCGTGATGCAGCGAACCAGACGCATGGGAAGCATTCAGGACGTGGAGGGTATCGCGGAGCGGGCGAGCTCGAGCTCGCGTCGCGCCTGCGGCACCAGTGCGCTCTCCGGGTAGGTGAGAATCATGTGCTCGAGGTGCGTCACGGCATCGGCCGTGTGACCGCCGCGCCGGAGCGACCGGGCCCAGCTCAATTCAGCCTCCGGCGCCTCGGGCGTGGTGGCCATCGTTTCGACGATCACCTTCCAGATCGCGGCCGCCCGTGCATCCGCGTCACGAGCCTCGTACAGACGCGCGGCGCTGGCCAGCAGCAGCGACGCGACATCCGGAAGCGTCCTGGCGGCCTGCTCGAACCTGGCCGCCGCGCCGAGCGTGTCGCCCCGCGCGAGCGCCAGAAACGCCGCGCCCACTTCGGGCGACTCGTCCGCGTGCGTGCGCTCGAGCAGCGCGACGGCGGTGAGCCGCTCCACCGAGGCATCCGCGGCCGGCCGCAGCGCCTTTCGCGCGCTGGCCAGATTCCCGGAGTACAGCGCGATCCATCCCTCGGCGCCGGGATCATCGCCGCCCGACTCCGCGAGCATGCGTCGTGCTCGATCCAGGTCGCCGGCGCGCACCCACGCCATGGCAAGCAGCCGACCGGCGTCGGCTTTCTGACCGGGATCGAGATAGGGGAGATAGGCTTCCATCACGCGTTGTGCGTCGGCCGGCTTGCCCAGCGCGCCCAACGCGCGTACATGCACGGGAAGCAGCACCCGCGCGACGGTCGCGGAGTCGAGTGTCTGCTCGGCGTTCGCGGCGAGCGCCGCTGCCGACGCCGGGTCCCCGCCCGAGAGCGCATCGGTCGCGGCGCGCGCCGCGACGCGTGCGTTGGCACGCGCCGCGTTCGCCGCCACGAGCGCGTCACGCGCGACGAGCCAGGCTTCGCTCTCCTCGGCGCGACTCGCGAAGTCCAGCCACACCGCCACAGCCGAGCTGTCCGGATGCAGTGTCTTCAGGACTTCCCACGCGGCCCGCGGTGCACCCCACGCCAGGTGCAGCGCCGCCGCGACGTGCAGCGCCTGCGGAGACGCTGGCGGCGCGAGGAGCGCGCGCTGCACCGCATCGCGCACGGAATCCGGCGTGGGCGCCAGCGCGAAGATCGCGGCCTGATCGAGATACCCATTGTTCGTGACGGCCTCGCGCCACGATTGCGCGGACAACGCCCACAACCCCTTCGCGGCGCGCAGTTGCGCCAGCTCGTACGCAAAGCCGCGTCGCGAGCCGGTGGCCGCCTGTCCCTCCCGCAGCACGGTGTCCGCGGTGGCGGTGAAACCCGCGTCGATCAGGGTGCGCGCGAATTCGCGGTACGGCGACGGATCATTGGGCGAGTCGTGACGCCACTGCTCGAAGGCCGCGCGCATCCGATCGCCGTAGCCGAGGGTGCGGAGCGTGCGGAGCTGTGCGATGCGAAACGCGTTTTCGTGCGGCGCGCGCGCGATGGCCGTGTCGAGCACGGGGAGCAGCGAATCGAGTCGCCCGAGTTGTGCATACACGCGCTCCAGCCCGAGTACTGCAGCCACCGACGTGGGCGCCTGCGTGACCGCCTGCCGGTATGCGGTGGCCGCTTCCGGATACTGACTGCGATCCTCCAGTGCCTCGCCGCGCAGGAAGGCCTCCCCGCCCTGCGGACGGGTCGGGCCATTACCCTGCGCGCGCACACCGCCGGGCACCCCGACGGACACCCCGGCGAGCACTCCGAGCAGCGCCATGCGCGTCACCCTATGGATTCGGCGCATTGATCCGCTTGAAGTAGTCGAGCACCGCGCGACGTTCATCCGCCGTCAGGCCACGCAGCTCGCTCCAACCCGGTTCCCGATACCGCTCGGCGGCCTGTCCGTGCACCGCGGGCCCGTTGTTGATCACGGCCTGATCGCCACCCACCTGGGATTCCCGCTTCCCGGTATCCTCGCGCTCGTCCTTCTCCAGTGTGAGTCCCGCGTCGAGCAGCCGATGAAACAGTCGCTGCTGACGGTCCAGGAGCTGCTGATCCACATGGCCACGATCCAGCGACGCGGCGATCTGCCGCATCTCCCTGGCCAGCTCGGCGGCACGGGCTTCTCCCCCGTTGCCCGCGTCATCCAGCTTCTGGGCAATCGCGCGCTGCTGATTGGCGAGCGCCCGCGCGTCCGCCATCATCTGGGCGCTGGGCTGCGCGCCGGGCACCGGCAGCAGACCGGCCGTCCCCGAGTTGACACCACCCTGGGCCTTCGCGGCGTCGCGCATGCGCTGAAGCATCTCGGCAAATCCGGATGCCGACGAGCCGTTGGCGGCGCTGGCGCGATCCTTCATCATCTGCGCCGCCGCGCGATTGAGTGCCTGCGCCGCTTCGTCCATGGCGGAGGCGACCTGCGTGCGATCGCTCTCGCCCGTGGCCGCACCCGCCGCGGCGCTCTGGGTTGCCTCCTGCACGCGCCGGCTCGCATCGCCCAACGCGCCCTGCGACTGCGGCGAGATGTGCGCCGACTTGCGCGCGGCGTCCTGCAGCCGCTGCTGCACCTGTCGTACGCCCTGCTGCACCGCGCTCTGATCGGGGCGGAGATCGGCGTTCTGCTCGGTTCGCGCGCGGTCCGCGAGCTGCTGCTGGCGCCGCGCGAGTTGCATGGTTTCCTGAATGGATTGATCCAGATCACTCGTGAGCTGTCGCTTCCACTCCTGGATCTGCTGATCCCGCGCGCCGGCGAGCTGCTGCGCGGCCTGCTCCATCTGCTGCGCGCCCTCCTGTGCGTCCTGCGTGCGCTGCGCCTGGCGTGACGGGTCCGTCGTGGCCACACGCTGCATGGCGTCGCTGGAGGTGTCCGCGTGCTGGGGAACCCCATTCATCGTTCTGGGTCCCGACTGCGCCTTCTCCTGCTGGAGCCGCTTCTGCAGCTGCTGGACGTCCTCGGCGAGATCACGGGATTGCTGACTCAGCTTGCTCGCGCGCCGGGACACCGCCGCCGTGTCCCGGCGCGAATTGCCCTGAGCGAGGGAGTCTGCCAGCGCCTTCTCGTTCTGCGCAATCTCCTTCGCCTCATCGCGCAGCGTCTGCATGGACCCTTCGAGTCCGGCGCGCCGCAGCATCTCGGTGCTGCGCTCCAGCGCGTCACGCAGCCGCTTCTGCTGATCCGCCAGATTCTGCAGCGCCTGCCGGCCTTCTTCCGGTGACAGGCGCTGGGTCGCCTTGAGCACGTCGTTCAGCTGCTGCTGCAGCTCCGGCGTCAGCGCGTCATGCAGCATCTGCTGGACATCGTGCAACTGGCTCGCGAGCGAGCTGTCGAGCGCGCCGGCCGCGCGGAGCTGGCGCTCGAGGTCCGACGCCCTGGCCTGCGCGTCACGCACCTGATTCTGCAGCGCCTGCTGGTCGCGCGCGATCTCGCGCGCCTGCTCCGCGCTCTGATAGGACATCGTGCGCGGCACCGCATCCTGCGGGCGCTGCTGCGACCACTCCGATCGCGATGCGGAGGATGCGGACGATGCCGCCGGCCGGTCGCTGCGCGTGCGCGCCGCCTCGCCGGTACGCTCGGCCAGCTCGCGCTCCGATTTCGTGGCCGCCGCCAACTGTGCCACCGTGGAGTCCGCGAGCGCGCGCGCCTGTTGGCGCTGCTCACTGAGCGACGGCACGCGCAGCACGACCGTGCGACTTCTCGCGGTCTGGCGCCACGGTGAATTGTCCGTCGCGGTCACCGAGACCTGCAGTTCATCGCCGGGCTGCAAGTCGCGCGCGGAGAGATCGAGCGGCTGATCGCCGGACCACTGCGGCGCGTGCGGTGCGGCGAGAGTCTGCGCGAGCGCGGGCATGAGCGCGCCGTCGCCCATCTTGCGCCGCGTCTCGAGCGTGACGTCGGACAGCCCGTGGTCATCGCTGGCCGCGACGCGCAGCGTGAGACGCGCGTCGGGCAGCACGATGGTATCGTGCGCGGGCGCCAGCACCTCCACCTGTGGAGCGGAATCCGTCACCACCTCGAGATCGAGCGGCTGCGGCAGATCCGGAATGGCGCCCATGGCCCCGTTCGCGAACCAGGTGAAGTGCCCGCTCTCGAGCGCGACGAGACGGCCGGCGAATCCATGCCCATCCGGTTCGAGGCGCACGCTGTCCTTTTCCCGTTGCAGCCCCACGCTGCGCAGGTCGGTGGACGCACGCCCGGAGATGGTCAGCACGGTGCCACGCGGCACGCGCGCCGGTTCGCCCAGCGGCACGGTCTCCGCGGGGCGGCCCAAGTAGGCGGGATACGTCGCTCGAATGGCGACATCGCCCACGAAGGGGCGGTCCGTCACGCGGATCGCGACGGTATCGCTGCTCACGCGCCCGTCGGTCGCCACGATCGTGAGGTCCGCGTCGAGCGGACCGAGGACAGTGCTGCCGGCACCGTGCGACATCGGGAGGTTAAGCGTGTCCCACGCCGTGCCGGTCGTGCGCACGTGCACCTCCAGCGCACGCCGCTCCGGGGCGGTGACGCGCACGCGCAGCTTCTCGCCGCGCATGACGAACCCCGGCGGCCGCTCGATCGTGATAGGCGGGAGCAGACTTCCCGTGAAGGCGCCCACCGGGTGTCGCAGCGCCAGCCAGCCATCCGGCGCCGCACGGCGCGCGGCCACGAGGAACACGAGCGCGCCCATGGCGCCCACCACGGCGACCACGCGATGTCGCGCGATGCGGCGGTGCAGCGACGGCGCCAGTATGCCACCCGCCGACGCGAGGCGCTGCGCCAGCGTGTCGGCGGCACGCTGCGCCAGCGCGCCACGTCCGCTCACTTCCAGCGCGCCGCGCAACGCGCCCGAGCGCAGCGCCCGATCGCGCTCGATCTCGCGCGCCACCTGCACTGTGGCGGTGTCGCGATGCATCGCGCGCTGCGTCCAGATCAAGGCGGTGACGGCCAGCACGAGGGCAACGCCCCACACCACGAGCGGCACGACCGGCCACGCGATCCAGCGGGCACCACCGAGTGCCAGCACGGCAGCCGCGAGCACGACAGCGACGACGGCTACCGCCGCACCCGCGCCGCGTGCCGCCAGCCCGGATCGCAAGCGTGTGCGCTCGCGGTGCACCAGCCGCTCGACGGTCATGAGATGGGTCGGCTGGTCACCGCGTACACGAACAGATTGACGCCCATGCGCAGCGCCGCTTCGTGCTTCGCCGGCGGATCGTTGTGCACGCTGGGATCTTCCCAGCCATCGCCGAGGTCGGTCTGATAGTCGTAGAACACGGCGAGCCGGTCGCCCAGAAAGATGCCCAGGCCTTCGGCGGGCTTCCCATCGTGATAGTGAATCTTGGGGAGTCCCTTGGGGAAATCGTAGACGATGTGGTAAATGGGATGTGACAGCGGAACATCCACGAGCGGCCGATCGGGGTAGACGCGCGCGATCTCACGGCGAAAGCTCTCGTCCATGCCGTAGTTGTCGCTGAAGTGAATGAAGCCGCCCCGAGCGAGATATTCACGCAGCCGCGCCACTTCGGCATCACTGAAGTGGATGTTGCCGTGCCCCGTGACGAAGATATAGGGGTAGTTCCAGAGGCGGTCGTCCATGAGCGTGATGCGTGCTTCGGTGCGCTCCACTTTCAGCGTGGTGCGCGTGGCAATCGCCTCGAGCAGGTTTGGCAGCGCCGAAGGGTTGGAGTACCAGTCGCCGCCGCCGTCGTACTGCAGGCGCGCGACGGTCATGCGCAATGCGTCGCGCGGCACCGGGGCGGCAGATGCGCCGCGTGCGTGCGGCCGCGCGGGTCGGGACGCCGGAACCAGGGTGACCAGCAAAGCGAATGCGGCGGATCGAAACATCATGAGAGCATCCTGCAAGACGCGGGCGAAGCGAGCTACTCCGGTTCGTGCGTGAGGCGATAGGCCAGGTTGCGCGCCAGGCCATGCTCCTCGACCAGCGTGCGCGTCACCTCGCGCGCGCTGGCGCCGGCGTCGCGCAGCGTCCTGGCCCGGTGACGCGCCTCCGCCTCGCTGATCGTGGCGCCCGGGCCGGCGCCAGCCAGCACGATCACCACTTCCCCGCGCGGCGGCGATCCCTCATGGTACCGCGAGAGTTCCCGCACCGTTCCACGACGCACCTCTTCAAATCGCTTGGTCAGCTCGCGCGCCACCGCCGCGTCGCGCTCGCCTGCGCCGGCGGCGTCGAGCGCCGCCAGCGTGGCGGCGACGCGATTAGGAGCTTCATAGATGACCGCGGTATGCCGCAGTGCGACAATTTCCCGGAGCAGCTCGTCACGCTCCCGCCCCTTCCGCGGCAGGAACCCATAGAAGGTAAATCGGTCGCAGCCGAGACCGGAGGCGACAAGTGCGGCGAGCAGTGCCGATGCGCCAGGGATCGGCACCACCGGAATGCCGGCGTCGAGCGCCGCGCGGACGAGGCGCGCACCCGGATCGGAAAGAAGCGGCGTGCCCGCATCGCTGATAAGCGCGATGTCCTCTCCCGCCTGCAGCCGGGCAACGATGGCCGGCGTCGCGCGGGCTTCCTTGTGTTCGTGATAGGATTGCAGCGGCGTCTTCACACCCACGCCCTCCAGCATGGGCGCCGAGTGTCGGGTATCCTCGGCCAGCACCAGCTGGACGCCTGCCAACGTCTTCACCGCCCGCGGCGACAGATCGCCGAGGTTGCCAATGGGGGTGCTGACGATGTAGAGGTGGCCTGGCATGCTGGTGGGTGGTGGCTGGTCGCTGGTCGCTGGTCGCTGGTCGCTGGTCGCTGGTAGCTGGTAGCTGGTAGCTGGTAGCTGGTAGCTGGTAGCTGGTAGCTGGTAGCTGGTAGCTAGCGCATGGATGGGGAAGACAAAAGGGGCTGGCAGTGGGCGATCAACATCCGATCGCTCACCGCCAGCCCCTGCGGCAACCGGGGGGCTAGTTCAGGTGCTGCTGAATCTTGGCCTCCAGCTTCGCCTTGGGCAGGGCGCCAATGATGGTGTCCACCAGCTTCCCGTTCTTGAAGAACAGAATCGTGGGAATGCTGCGCACGTTGAAGCGCATGGCAGTGCTCGGATTGGCATCCACGTCCAGCTTCGTGACCTTGAGCTTGCCGTTGTACTCGGCCGCGAGCTGATCGAGAATGGGAGCGACCATGCGGCAGGGACCGCACCAGGTCGCCCAGAAATCAACGACTGCCAGCCCCTCGTGTTTTTCAATCTCCTCCGCGAAATCGCGATCGGTTACCGCCATGGCACTCGACATCGTCCTGACCTCCACAGTAAGCGGCATGCGCCGCAATGTAGTCCCAAGTGTACATTACGCTCCGATCGCGTCCTCTGATGGAGCATTCTCATGTCTTCTTCCGCTCGTCCCGGCGCACGCATCGCGCACATCGGCATCGCCGTGCGCGCCCTGAACGAGATGCTGCCCTTCTACCGCGAGGTACTCCAGCTGTCCGATGTGCCGCTGGACGATGCGGACGGGGCCCATATTGCCGGGCTGGCCGCCAATGGGTCGCTTGTGGAATTACTCGAGCCGGAACGCACCGAATCACCAATCGCCAGGTTCATCGAAAAGCGCGGCCCCGGCATTCATCACATCTGCTTTGCCATGGACGATCTGGATGCCGCACTGGACCGCTGCCGGCGCGCGGGAATTCGCCTGATCGACGAATCGCCCCGTGTGGGTGCGGAGGGGAAACGCATTGCCTTCCTGCACCCGGCCGCCACCGGCGGCGTCCTCATTGAACTCACCGAAGAATAACGGCGAGGGATGCGCTTTCGTTCCAGCAACTCGCGTCCCCGTACGGACTCAGGGCTGCGCGCAGAGGTCCCGCACCGGCTCCAGCTGGGCATCGAGCACGTACCAGCGATCCGACGGCCCCTGGACGGCGGTGAATGTGGTTTCCCGCGTCAGCCGCCCCTTCGTGAGGCGCACCTGCAACTGGTGGGTGTCGGCCTTGGTGGCGACGTCGCTCGCGATCACGAAGCTGTCATGGCTCAGATAGCACTGCATGATGAGCTCGCGCTTCTCGAGCTGCGCGCGATCCACGACGTCACGCGCCGGTCCCTTGGACGTCCCCCACACGGAGGACATGCCCTGGAGGTCCTGCGCCTTGACGGCGCCCAGAAACGACTCCACGGCCCTGCGCGGGCTCGCGGCGCCGGTGAGCTGCCCGGTACTGGTGCTGGCGGCGCCGCCACCACAGGCGGCCAGCGCGAGCGCGACGAGAACGACAATGCAGTGCTTCACTCGTGTCACTCCTTGGTGAACCGGTACGGTGAACCGGTGCGAACCTAACCGTCGAGCCCCATGCGAGCAACCCGCCAGCGATTGTACATCAACGTGGACCACGTCGCGACCCTGCGGCAGGCACGACGCACCGACGAACCGGATCCCGTGAAAGCCGCCCTGCTGTGTGAGGACGCCGGCGCCGACGGAATCACCGCGCACCTGCGCGAGGACCGGCGTCATATACAGGACGACGATGTGCACCGCCTGGCACGGACCATTCGGACGGTACTCAATCTCGAGATGGCGCTCACGCCCGAGATGCTGGGCATCGCGGAAGCGCTGCATCCGTATCAGGTCACGCTCGTGCCCGAACGACGGGAAGAGATCACCACCGAAGGCGGGCTCGATCTGGACCGTGATCCGGCTCGCATCGCGGACGGTATCGCGCGGTTGAAACGCGCGGGGGTGCGTACGAGTCTGTTCATTGGCCCGGACGAGCCCACGGTGCGCCATGCCGGCGAGCTCGGGGCCCAGGCGATCGAGTTGCACACCGGCGCCTATGCCAACAGCGGAGGCAGCGCATCCGCGCTCGAGGCGCTCGCACGTGCCGCGGTCACCGCCGCGTCCGCCGGGCTGGCGGTGCACGCCGGCCACGGGCTCACCGTACGAAATGTTGGGCCGGTCGCTGCCCTTGCGGAGATCGAGGAATTGAACATCGGACACTCCATCGTGAGCCGCGCGGTGCTGATCGGACTCGCGGCAGCGGTGCACGAAATGCGCACCGCCATGGACACCGCGCGCGCCGCGGTGCGTTGACCATTTCAGCCGACGCGCTAATTTCGTGCTTCGTTCATCCCTGGGGAATTCATGAGCTCGTCCTCCCGCGTTCTGGACTACTTCGTCGTGGAGGCGTCCGAGTGCATTGAACGGCTGGACAGTCTGCTTGCGGGGGGTGCGGCGCAGGCGCCCGATCCGGACGCGCTGCTGCGCACCGTCAAGGCGCTGCGCGGCAGCGCGACCATGGCGCACCAGCAGACGATCGCCGAGCTGGCCGAGGCCGGGGAGCGCGTGGCGCGCGGTGTGCGCGATGGGCGCGTGCCGTGGGCTGTCAGCCTGCATGCGACGTTTATCGCCACGGTTGACGATTTCCGGATTCTGCTGCGCGACGTGCGTACCTGGAGCGCCGCGGATGACGAGCGCGCAGCTCAGCGAACGCGTGAGCTGGCGGCGCTCGCGCCCGACGTGCCGCCGTCCCGAATGTCCGCGGGCTCGGCGGGCGACAGCCGGGAATTCCTGTCGGCAGAGACCGCGGACCTGGCGCGCGCGCTCGAGCAGTGCGCGTCGCCGAGCGCGCCGCGGGACGCCGTCTCGGCCGCCACCGAGCGGGTCCGTGCCCTGCGCGGCGTGGCCGAGCTTCGGGATCTGCCGCCGCTGGCTGAAGTGCTGGAGGGCGTGGAGACCGCGCTGCGACCACTCGAGAGCCCGGCGGCAGCCGCCGCGACCGTGCGGCAGCGCGCGCTGTTCGCGGCGGCGAGCGTCCTGCTGCGCCGCGCGTCGCGTGAGATGGCGTCGCGCGCCCGGCCCGATCCGGAGGCACAGGAGCTGGGCGAATTCCGCCGGGCACGCGCCGCGCTGCAGGCCGACGGCTCCGCCATCGTGCGCATCATCCCCGTCTCCCATCTGTTCCACGATGACGCCGGACCGCACGTGATCTCCGCGGCGCCGCATCCACCGACTACCGCCGACGAGCGTTTCCGGCTGGAGGTGGTGAGCCTGGCGGAGCACGTGCGCGGTGTGGTCGCCGACGCACGCGCGCATCCGGGCGAGGCGGACCGCGAGCGCATCGCGCGCGACATGCGGGGGGCCCTGCGCGCGCTGGGCAGTACGGCGAACAGCTTCGGTCAGAAGCCCGTGGCCCGGTTCGCCGCCACCTGGAGCGTGCGGGTCGGCACGCTGGACGGCGACGCGCTGGCCGCGATCGATGCCGCGGCCGCACTGCTCGCAAATCCGGCATCCAGCGCGCGAGACCTCGTGCACGGCCTCGATCGCTTTGCGGCGCCGCCCACGCCGGTGCCAGCCACCGCCACGGCAGCCGACCCGCGGGCCGGCATGCGCACGCCCACCGGCGGTCAACTCCACGACCTGCTGCAACGCGGGATTGCGAGCTTTGCGCCGCTCGAGGCGCGCCCGCTCACGCCATCCGCGCCGCTGCCGGACGAACAGATCGTGCCCATCGAACAGCTCCTGTATCGCGGCCGTCGCGCGCTCGAGCGCGCGGCGGAAGTCCGCGCCGACATTCTGCGCGCCGGCGACACCCCCGCGCGTTCCGCCGTGCTCGAGCTTTGCGATCTCGTGAGCCTCGCGCTCACCGAGTGATGATGGAGTGAAAACCCACCTCCGAAACGCGCTCGGCATCCTGTTGAGCGTCGCGTTCCTGGTCTGGACGCTCTCCAATGTGAACGTGGGCGACGTCGTGCAGCGGCTGCGCGAGTCGAACCTCGCGTACTTCCTTGCCGCCATGGTCACGGGGACGCTGATCTTTCCGCTGCGCGCGCGTCGCTGGCGTCCCATCCTGCATTCCCTCGCGCCATCGCTTCCTCTGGGGCCGCTCTGGCGCGCCACCGCCATCGGCGCCATGGTGAGCAACGTCGTGCCGGCGCGCGCGGGCGAGATCGCCCGGGCCTACGCGCTCACGAAGGAGACGCCCCGGGTCGGCTTCTCCGGCGCATTCGCATCCATCGCGGTGGATCGCGTCTTCGATGCGTTCGTCGTGCTCGCGCTGATGGTCGGGGCCATGTTCGCGCCGTCCTTCCCGCGACACCATCTCATCGGCGGCCGCCCCATGATCGACTACGTGGCCACCGGAGCGACCGCGCTCGCCCTGGCGGTGCTCACGCTCTACCTCATCGTCTTCTTCCCGCAGCGCATGATCCGGCTGTACGAACTGCTTGCCCGTCGCGTCGCGCCACGGTTCGAGCAGCGCGGGCGCGATGCGCTGGTCTCCTTCGCCGGCGGCCTGGGCGTGCTGCGCCACCCCGTGCGCTTTCTGGAGGTGTTGTTCTGGGCCGTGCTGCACTGGCTCATGTGCGCCTTCTCGTTCTGGCTCGCCTTCAAGGCCGTTGGCATCGATGCGCCGTACAGCTCGGCGCTGCTCCTCCAGGGACTCATCGCCATCGGCGTGGCCGTGCCGAGCGCGCCCGGGTTCTTCGGCGTGTTCGAGTATCTGGGACAGCAGGGACTCGCGATCTACGGCGTGGACGCCGTGCGCGCCACGAGCTGGGCCATCGGCTATCACATCATCACCTTCCTGCCGATCACCATCATCGGCCTCTACTACTTCGCTCGACTCGGGCTGCACTTCCGCGAGCTGGAGCATACGGAGCCGCAGGTCGCGAGCGATACGACGACATGAGCGGCCGCGTGGCCCGCGTCGCGGCGCACGCCAAGCTGAACCTGTTTCTGCGCGTGCTCGCGCGCGAACAGGATGGCTATCACAGCATCGAGACGCTCTTCGCGCGCATCGCGCTTGCCGATGACGTGACCGTGCACGTGGACACGCGCGGCCGCACGATCGACTGCGGGGGCGCCGACGTGGGTCCGCCGGCGCAGAATCTCGCCTTTCGCGCCGCCGAGGCGTTTCGCGCGGCAACGGGCTGGCCTGAGGGATTTCACATCGAGATCGTGAAGCGCATTCCGGCCGGCGGCGGACTGGGTGGGGGCAGCGCGGATGCCGGGGCGGTCTTGCGTGCGCTCGCCGCGCTCGCGCCCGAGCCGGTGCTGGGCGACGCCCTGCTGCGGATGGCCATGCCGCTGGGCAGCGACGTGCCATTTCTCACGACCACGGCGCCATGGGCACTCGCGTGGGGACGCGGGGAACGGCTGCTCGCGATCGCACCACTCAGGGCAAGACCCGTCGTGCTCGCCCTGCCACCCTTTGCCGTATCCACGGCGAGCGCGTACGAGTGGCTCGCCGCGACGCGCACGCACGGGGCCCGCCAGCCCGCACTGCTCACGCTGGAGGCGCTGCGCTCGTGGGAGCACGTCGCGGCGCTCGCCACGAACGACTTCGAGCCCGTGGTGTGCGAACGGCATCCGCAGATCGCCGCCATCATCGCGCACCTGCGTCGCGCGGGCTCCGCGTGTGCCACCATCTCGGGATCGGGCTCGACGGTGTTCGGCCTCTTCGCCCAGGCGCCGGACAGTGCCCTGCTGCAGCAGACACTGGATGTGCCGGTGATGCCGACGCGGACGCTGGAGCAGATCGAGCCCGTGGATGTGATGGCCTGAGCGCACGCGCACGGCGCCGCCAGCAGCGCGTGCCGGGTGACAACGTTTCCGGTCCAGTGTAGCTTGCAGCGTCGCCTGCCCCTTCGTCCAATGGCAGGACACCGGACTTTGGATCCGGGAATGGTGGTTCGAATCCACCAGGGGCAATACACCTGCATTGACCATCCCCAAGAGGGGCATTATCTTACATGGCTGCGGCAATGGATGAGCTGAGTATCCCGAAGCGGGGATTCAAACTCCTGTCGGGAACAGCGAATCGCGCACTGGCGGAGGAGATTTCCCGCTGCCTGGGCGTCGAGCTTACGAAGGTCACGCTGTCCCGCTTTGCCGATGGCGAGATCTTCACGCGGATCGATGAGAATGTGCGCGGGGCGGATCTCTTCATCGTCCAGCCGACGAATCCGCCGGCCGAAAACATCATGGAGCTGCTGCTCCTGATCGACGCGGCCCGGCGCGCGTCGGCGGCGCGCGTGACCTGCGTCATGCCGTACTACGGCTACTCGCGCCAGGACCGAAAGGACCAGCCGCGGGTGGCGATTGGCGCCAAGCTGATGGCGAATCTCATCGTCACTGCGGGCGCCAATCGAGTGCTTGGAATCGATTTTCATCAGCACGCGCTGCAGGGGTTTTTCGATATTCCGGTGGACCATCTGTACGCGGCGCCGGTGTTCGTGTCGCACTATCGCAAGAAGCAGTTGCGGGATCTCGTGGTGGTGGCGCCCGATGTGGGGTCGGCCAAGATGGCGCGCGGATTCGCCAAGCGGCTCAACGGGACGTTCGCGATCATTGACAAGCGACGGCCTACGGCGAACGTGGCCGAGGTGCTGAACGTGGTCGGCGCGGTGGAAGGACGGGACTGCATCATTCCCGATGACATGATCGATACGGCGGGCACGGTGACGGAAGCGGCCCGCGCGCTCAAGCGGTTGGGCGCAAAAGACATTTACGTATGCGCCACGCACGCGCTGCTCTCCGGCCCCGCCGCCGAGCGCCTCAGCACGGCGCCGATTGCGGAAGTCACGGTGACGGACTCGATCGCCATTCCGCCAGAGCGCCGCTTCTCGACGCTCAAGGTGCTCTCGGTGGGCGAACTGCTCGCCAAGGCAATTCGCTACACGCACTTCGATGAATCGGTAAGTTCACTGTTCGAATGAGGCACGAGCTTCCACCAGCTACCAGCTACCAGCAACCAGCAACCAGCATGTCCACTGCAACCCTCGGCGCCACGCGCCGCACCACACGCGGAAAGGGCGCGGCGCGTAAACTGCGCCAGGCCGAGCAGGTCCCCGGCATCATCTACGGGCACAATCGCGAGCCTGCGATGCTCACGCTCGACGCGCGCGCCCTCGACGTGTTGCTCGACCGGTTTTCCGCCGACACCACCGTCGTCGAACTGAGCGTGGACGGCACCGCCACGCGCACGCTCATTCGGGAAATCCAGCGCCACCCGTTCAAGCGGCGTATCCTGCACATCGACTTCCTCGAGCTCGTCGCGGGCGAGAAGGTCACGGTCGATATTCCGCTCGTGCTCATTGGCATCCCCGACGGGGTCAAGAATTCCGGAGGCGTTCTCGATCAGATCCTCCGCGAGCTGAGCGTCGAGGTGGACCCCGCCGAGATGCCCAATCACATTGACCTCGACGTCACGGCGCTGGGCCTGAACGATTCGCTGCACGTGCGCGATCTCAAGTTGCCCGCCGGTCTCGAAGCGCTGGCCGATCCGGACGCCACCGTGTGCGTCGTCGTACCGCCGCGCGTCGAGGCGGAACCCACGCCAGCGGCGGAGACCGAGGAAACGGCGGCGGAGCCCGAACTCATTCGCAAGCCGAAGGGCGAGGAAGAAGAGGAACAGGGCGAGTAGCCCTGACCGCGGACACCTCAGGCGTGGTGTGTTCGCGGACGAATCGGTATGAAAGTGATTCTCGCCCTGGGCAATCCGGGCCGTCAGTACGAACGAACACGCCATAACGTCGGCTGGTGGGTCGCTGACCACCTGGCCGACGTTTGGCATTTCGGCGGCTGGCGCGCGGACGGTCAGGCGCTCGTCTCGAGCGGACGCGTGGGCACCGTCCACGTGCGCCTCGTGAAGCCTACGACGTACATGAACCTGGGCGGCATCGTGCTCACACCCTATCTGCGCCGCCCGTTCTGGTCCGCCGCCACGGACCTGCTGGTCGTGGTGGATGACGTGGCGTTGCCGGTGGGGCGCTTCCGCCTGCGCGCGCACGGCAGCGCCGGCGGGCACAACGGACTGAAGAGCGTTGAGCAGGCGGTGGGCGGGCGCGACTATGCACGCCTCCGGATTGGCATCCAGCCGGCGGAGCCCGGGCGACCGATTGGTGATCTCGCGGACTTCGTCCTGTCCCCCATGCCCGCATCCGAGCGCGCGGACATCGTCGCCTTGCTGCCGCGTTTCACGGATGCGGCGGAGTGCTGGCTGCACGACGGTATTGAATCCGCCATGAACCGGTCCAATCGGGAAGGCGCATGACGATGCTCGTCCTCATCGCCACGCTTGCGATGGCCGCCGGGGTCGCCGGCCTGCTCATCGCGCTGGCCCTCTACCTGTCCATCCGGCGCCGGCCCGTGGGGTCCGACGTCATGCGCGCCATCGCCGAACAGATTCACGGCGGGGCCATGACGTTCCTGCGCCGCGAATACTCGGTGCTGTTGCCCTTCCTGCTCGTCGTCGCGGCGCTGCTGGCCTGGGCTGTCGGCTGGCAAACCGGCGTCGCGTACATCGCAGGGGGTGCCTGTTCCATCCTCGCGGGACTCGCCGGAATGGAAGCGGCCACGCGCGCCAACGTGCGCACGAGCGAAGCGGCGCGCGCCCACGGACAGGGCGTCGCCCTGCGCGTGGCCTTCAGCGGCGGAGCCGTTATGGGCCTCTGCGTGGCCAGTCTCGGCCTGGTGGGCATTGGCGGCGTCACGCTCTGGCGTCTGGGCGGCGCAGCAGGTGCTGACGCGCTCCGCGCCTTCGCCGAGGTGATTTCCGGGTTCGCCATGGGCGCCAGCTCCATTGCGCTGTTTGCGCGCGTGGGCGGCGGTATCTTCACGAAGGCCGCGGATGTGGGCGCCGATCTCGTGGGCAAGGTGGAGGCCGGCATCCCCGAGGATGATCCGCGTAATCCGGCGACGATCGCCGACAACGTGGGCGACAACGTGGGCGACGTCGCCGGCATGGGCGCGGACATCTTCGAGAGCTACGTGGGCGCGATCATCGCCACCATCGTGCTCGCCGCATCGAGCGCCGGCGTGGCCGATCCCCTGCGTGCCATTGCGCTGCCGCTTGCCTATACCGTCGCAGGGCTCATTGCATCGCTCATCGGCATTGGCGCCATGCGCCTGCTCGGTCGCGGCAGCGCGGCGGCCGCGCTGCGTCTCACGTCGGTCATTGCCGCCGTGCTGTTTCTCGCGATGGCGGGGCTGCTCACGTCGTGGATCGGCGTGGCGCAGCAGCGCGCCGACGGATCGTGGTACCCGTCCGCCGGTCCATTCTGGGCGGTACTCGCGGGCACCGTGGCCGGCATCGCCATTGGCCTCGTGACGGAGTTCTACACCGCGGCGCGTCCGGTGCGGCGCATCGCCGAAGCATCACGCACGGGCGCAGCCACGAACATCATCACCGGGCTCGCGGTGGGGATGGAGAGCATTGCGATTCCCATTCTCTGCATCTGCGTCGCGATCTGGGCGTCCTACTTCTTCGCCGGACTGTACGGCATCGCGATCGCCGCCGTGGGGATGCTCGCCACCGTCGGCGTCACCATGTCGGTGGATGCCTACGGCCCCATTGCCGACAACGCGGGCGGCATCGCGGAGATGTCACGCCTGGGTCCCGATGTGCGCCGCATCACGGATGGACTCGACGCACTGGGCAACACCACGGCGGCCATTGGCAAGGGATTCGCGATCGGCAGCGCCGCGCTCACGGCGCTGGGCCTGTTCAGCGCCTATGCCACGGCCGTGCATCTGGACGAACAGGGCATCAATCTCGTGAGCCCCATGGTGGTAGTGGGACTCTTCCTGGGCGGCATCATGCCCTTCTTCATCAGTGCCGCGACCATGACCGCGGTCGGTCGCGCCGCCCAGGGCATGGTGGAAGAGGTGCGGCGCCAGTTCCGCGAAATCCCCGGCATCCTCGAGGGCACCGCGCCCCCCGACTCCGCGCGCTGCGTGGACATCTCCACGCGCGCCGCATTGCGCGAGATGATCGTACCGGGCGTGAGCGCCGTGTTCGTCCCGGTGCTCGTGGGCAGATTTCTCGGTGTGGAGGCGCTGGGCGGTCTGCTCGCGGGCGCCACGGTCACGGGCGTCATGCTGGCACTGTTCATGGCGAACGCGGGCGGCGCCTGGGACAACGCCAAGAAGCTCATCGAGGGCGGCGTGAACGGCGGCAAGGGATCCGACGCACACAAGGCGGCGGTGGTGGGGGATACCGTCGGCGATCCCTTCAAGGACACGTCCGGCCCCAGCCTCAACATTCTCATCAAACTCATGGCCGTTGTGAGTCTCGTGCTCGCGCCGTGGTTTCTCGCGTAGTCCGGCAACCCATCGCCCGTCCTTTTTCGCCTGGCCCATGCTGTCACTCGGTATCGTCGGTCTCCCCAATGTCGGCAAGTCCACGCTGTTCAACGCGCTGACGTCAGCGCGGGCGGACGCCGCGAACTACCCGTTCTGCACGGTCGAGCCCAACGTCGGCATCGTGGAGGTGCCGGACGCGCGCCTCGACGTCCTCACGAAACTCGTTGAACCGAAGCGCACGGTGCCCGCTGTCGTGCAGTTCGTGGACATCGCGGGACTCGTGAAGGGCGCATCGAGCGGCGAGGGACTGGGGAACAAGTTTCTCGCCAACATCCGCGAGACCGACGCCATCGTGCACGTCGTGCGCTGCTTCGACGACCCTGATGTGCTGCACGTGATGGGCGACGTGAATCCCGTGCGCGACCGCGAGGTGATCGAGTTCGAGCTGGCGCTCGCCGACCTCGGCACGGTGGAGAAGCGGCTGGACCGGGTACGGCGCGCGGCCAAGGTGCACGACAAGGAGGCACTCGCGGAACTCCCCGCGCTGGAGAAGGCGCACGCGGCCCTCTCCGAGGGACACGGCCTGTGGGAGGCACGACTGAGCGCGGAGGAACGCGCATCGCTGGCGTCGCTCGCGCTGCTCACGATCAAGCCGGTGCTGTACGCCGCGAACGTGAGCGATGCGGAGCTCTCGGGCGTGGAGGGCCCGCATCTGCGCGCGTTGCGCGAGGCCGTCGCGCGCAGCGGCGAGCCCGCGCGCATCGTTCCCTTCTCCGCGCGCATCGAGGCGGAGCTGGCCGAACTGTCCGCCGACGATCGTCCCGAGTTCCTGGCGACACTCGGCCTCACCTCCGCCGGACTGGACCGGCTCATTCTCGCCAGCTATGCGCTGCTGGGTCTCGAGACGTACTTCACCGCCGGCGAGCCGGAAGTGCGGGCCTGGACCATTCACCAGGGCGACACCGCTCCCAGAGCCGCCGGCGTCATTCACACGGATTTCGAGCGCGGCTTCATTCGCGCCGAGACCGTTTCGTACGCGGACTTCGTGGCCGCAGGCGGCTGGAAGGGCGCGCGCGAGCGCGGCGTCGTGCGCAGCGAGGGCAAGGAGTACGTCGTGGCCGATGGCGACGTGATGCTGTTCCGCTTCAACGTGTGAGGCACGCGCGCCCCGCGCTCACGGCCGGAACAGGTAGCTCACCTTCAGAAAGAAGCCGTCGCTCATGCGTTGCAGCCCGCGGCCAAAGGCGAATGCCTCCGGCTCACTGAACAGCGCGCCGTATCCCAGGAAGAACACCGTGCCGGGCGTGGGCTTGTAGGAGAGCAGCACGTCGTTCTGGAACTGATTGGATACGATGGCGTCGAGCGGCGTGTAGCCCGTGGCGCTCGTCGTGTCCACGAGCACGAGCGGCGCGCCGGTTCGCGGATCCACGAGGGCCGTCTGCCGCTGCGCGACGTACTGGCCGATGTAGCGCACGAAGATCGATCGGCGAAACTGATACTCGACCTGGAGGCGCGGAATGTTGGCGACGGCGAACTCGCTGCCATCGCGGGCACGCGTGATGCGGTCGTGCACCCAGCTCGTGCTCACGCGCCAGAGCGGTGTGGGCCGCCACGCCACGTCCAGCTGCCCGGTCGTCTCACGCCCCTCAGCGGCTTCCGCGAAGATGACGGACTGGCCATAGCCGACGTTCACGCTCGCCGTTATCGCGCGGTTCGGAGTGGAGAGGCCGACCTCGCCGCTCAGGAGATTGTACAGACCGTGCGGCAGTGCGAAGGTGCTCGTGTCGGTGGCGCCGGCCACATGATACCCCCGATAGTCCACCGAGTCGAAGCGCTGCAAATTGTCGTTCGCCGACGCGCTCAGCACCCAGCCGCCACGCACCGTTGCCGACCACGAGTTGGAGAAGCCGCCTTCGAGGGCGCCGCGCAGATGCTGAAAATCATCGTAGTCCCAGAGCGGCGACGCCGAGAGGATCGTGGTCACCTGTTCCACGCGTGCGCCAGGGCTGCCGTACCACGTGTAGCGATTGAACAGGTGCGCCGTTACGATCCCCGTGCGATTCACGAATCCGCTCGCGGCGGCGAAGTCGGGACTCACGCCCTGCAACTCGAAGTGATTGCCGTAGGCGCGGCCCGTGCGATCGGCAAAGGTGAGATCCCAGAGCGTCCCGCGGCGCACGCCGGCTGCATCACGCGTCCACGATTCCACCGCCTGCGCCTGGGAGAACCAGATCTTCCCCCAGATCACGCGGGCATCCGCACCGCCCACGTGATTGTAGTCGCCGCCATCCAGCCGATTCGTGTAGACCAGGCCGAGCGTCGAGCTCTCGCCCACATCGCGTCGCAGCCGCAGCACGTTGAACACCGGATGGCTTCCCGAGAGCGAGTCCGCCTGATCCACGGCCGCCAGATACGCCACGCTCGTCTGGCCGATCTTGCCGGTGAGCTTCGCGCCGGCATCGGGCTGTGTGATCTGGCGGGTGTAGATGAGGCGATTGGGCGTGTCGAAGCGCTCGAGTCCCTCGAGAAAGAACGGGCGCTTTTCCGGATAGAAGAGCGCGAAGCGCTGATTCACCGTCACCTGCGCGACGTCGGCCTCCACCTGCGAGAAATCCGGGTGCGCGGTGGCGCTCAGACTCAACGCGCTCGTCATTCCCCACACGAGCGTTCCGCCAACGGCAGGGTGAGTGCTGTAGCCATAGGCCGCGCCGGCGGAGTCTCCATCCACGCGCGTCGTGAATTCGGGAATCAGATCCATCACGAGTCCGCGGTGCAGATCAGCGAGTCCCATGAGCCGGCCGGCCTGAATGAGGAAACTCGCATTGGCGCGCACGGTTGGTGTCCAGGTGTCCTCGTAGCCCGAATGCTGCACCTCGCGCACGACCTGCAGGCCCCAGTTCTGGGGATTCGCGGCCTGATAGCGAATGCTCTTGAACGGGATGCGCACTTCCACTTCGTAGCCCCACGAGGTGACGTGGCCGCGGGACTCCCAGACAAAATCCGGATTGAGATCCACGACGCCGTCAAACCGCGCGGTCGCGCCACCCCCGCCGCCAGCGGCGCCGGCGTCCTGCCCCTCGCTGCGCACGCCGTCTTCCTGCACGCCAAGTGGATTCACGGCAAAGAGCAGCGCCCGCCGGTGATCCGCATAGGTATCGAGCAGGATCTGCACGTTGTCGTCGGCGTCGATGTTGTCGCGGTCGGCCAGCGTGGCGCGCACGGCGCCGTGCGGTTCGTAGGCGCGGATGCCGAAGTAGATGGCATCACGGGCGTACCACACCAGCACCTGCGTGGAGTCCGTCGCGGCCAGGCCGTCCACCGGACGGTACTGAGAAAATCCCGTGAGCAGTGCGGCCGAGCGCCACACGGGCTCGGCGAGCGATCCGTCAATGACCACCGCGGAATCCATGCGGGGGATGGCGACGTCGAGCTGGCGTGCGCGCCCGTTGTACACGGCGCCGGAATCTGCTGCAACAGCGAGGAGCGCGAGGACGAGGGAAAACATGCGAGCAGTTTACACGCCCGGTGGGGGGATGGGGAGTCAGGATACCGCGCCCGCCAGGCCAGCGCCGTCTGCACGTCAAGTGCATCAGTAGCGCGCGCGCACCCCCAGCAGTAGCTGGCCATCGGTGTTGCTGCGGGCGCCGCGCCGGCGGGCCTCGCTGTCATAGGTGTCGTCCAGCGAGGCGGTGAGCGCGAAGGTCCTGGTCAGGTCGAACGCCAGCGTGGTGGTGGACGTGAGCGTGAAGTGCTGCATGGCCTTCACACTGGGCTGATAGAAGCTCACGTGCGTGAAGTGCACGCGCTCGTCGAGCGTGCGGCTCGCCTTGAGACGGAACGACCAGCGCAGTCGCGATCCATCCAGATTCGTCGTCGAGTCGACATCCATGGGCGCGGTGTGTTCCCAGAGCAGCGCCAGGCTCGCGCTCAGGGTGGCGTCGGGCTTCCGGACGAACGACAGCTTGCCGCCGGCGCCCGCCGAGTAGCGGCGCGCGATACGCTGCTGCAGGCTGGACTCCGCGCTGCCCAGCACGAAGGGTGACAGCAGTGCGTAGGGCGTCCGGTCGGCGCCGACGGACACCAGCCATGCGCGGCGGCTGACGACGCTGCCGCCGGAGTCCGTGGCGGTCTCCGCGTAGCCGGCATGGACCTCGCCCCGAAGCTCGATGGCGCTGTCGCTATAGGCCAGCTGTGAGGCGCCGGCGACCACCCACTGGCTGGTGTTGCCAAAGAAGAGCGTGGCGCTCGCGTCGGTGGTGCCCTTCCAGCCGAGCTGCTGCGCGGCAAGGCTGGGGGCAGCGAGCACGCCCATGAGGATCATGACCGTGCGACACGCACGGATGAGGTGGGTGGAGAACATCACGCGGACGATAGGGTGGAGCGGGACGGGTCCGGATGGGCTCCGCAGCAGTCGCGGCATGCCGGCCGGCACGGACCGGGGTCCCGCAAGGTGCATCGGACGCTCGGAGATGGAAAGGGGTGCGCTTGACGGCGCGCGAGAGAGATAAAATATTGTCACGAGGTGAACGCCGACGTTTGGCCACTGCAGGTGTCCCGCTGTCCCGGCTGTCATGACCGCATCGCACCGCCCATCAACGCCACCCACGGCCGCTACCCTGAGCCGTCGCGAGCGGCAGATCATGGATGTCGTGTACCGGCTGGGCCGGGCGACGGCGACCGAGGTGCATGAGCGCCTGCCCGAACCCCCCTGCGCCGCCGCGGTGCGTACCATGCTGCGCATTCTCGAGCGCAAGGGGCATCTCCGGCACGCCAGGGAGGGGCCCCGTCACGTGTATTTCGCCACGACGCCGCGAAGCGTGGCACGACGATCCGCCCTCCGCCATCTCCTGGGCACGTTCTTCAATGGCTCGCGATCGGCGGCGGTCGCCGCGCTGCTGGACGCATCGGACCGGCCCCTCAGCGACACCGAGCGACGCGAACTCGAGGCCGTGCTCCGCCACCTGCGCGACGAGGGGCGCTGAGCATGATCGCGATGGCCGGATCGTTGTTCGCGCCTGCTGACAGCGCGCGCGCCGTGGCCCAGGTGTACAGCGTGTCACTGCTGGCGACGGCGCCGCTCGCCGCCGCGCTGGCGGCCGCCACGCTCGCGCGACGCGCACCGGCCGGCACGCGCGCGCTCGTGTGGCGCTGCGCGATCATCGCGCTGCTCCTCATCTGCGTGGGCCGGTGGCTCCCGGTGCACTGGATCGCGTGGGTGGTGCCCGATGCGCTCGCGTCGCCACTCGTGGCACTGGGCCGCGTGCAGATGGCGCTGGATCGTGTCGCGATGCCGCCGGGCCCCTCGACCGGGGCCGCGCGGGTCATAGGCGATCTCGCGGCGCTGTATTGGGCAGGTGTCGTGGCCGTCCTCATTCCCGTCGCCTTCGGATGGTGGCAGGCGCGGCGAGCCGTGCGACGTTCGCGTCCGCCCGGCGACGCATGCTGGGACAGCCTGCTCGACGAGGTGCGCGCCGCACTGCACGTGTCGCGGCGGCCCGAGGTGCGCGTGTCCGCCGGTGACGGCGTGCCCCTCGCATGCGGTACGATCCGCCCGGTCGTGCTGCTCCCGGCGCCAGCCGGTGACTGGAGCGACACCCGGCGTCGTGCCGTGCTGCTCCACGAAGTGGCGCACGTCGCCGCCGCCGACGTGGCCTTCACGCTGGCCGGCCAGGTCGTGTGCGCATTGCTCTGGTTTCACCCCGGCGCCTGGTGGGCGGCGCGGCGCCTTCGCGAGGAAAGCGAGCTGGCGTGCGATGACCGCGTGCTGCACGCCGGCATTCGCGCGAGCGACTACGCGGCGCTGCTGGCGGATACGGCGGCCGCGTGTTGCGGCTCCCGTCGCGCGGCCGCGGCCGCGCGGACGCTCGTGCGGCGCACCGGCCTCCGCGCCCGACTCGCCGCCATCGTGGTCCCGCACGACACGCACGCACCCGCAAGAACCGCGCTGCTCGGCACGACGTGCCTGACGCTGGCGCTGGCGGCGCCGCTGGCCGTGGTGCGGCTGGCGCCGACGCCCCAGGTGCTCACGAAGCTCATGCAGGACACGCGCTGGGAGTCGCGCGCGTATGCCGTGACCGGGCTGGCGCAGCGCACCGACACCGTCGCGGTCGCGCGCGCCGCCGCGACGGACGATCCGAGTCCGCGCGTCCGCGCCTGGGCGGCGCTGGCGCTCGGGACCGGCCGCACCCAGCCGCCTCGCTGACGGACGGTTGATCCCATGACGCACCAGCGACCCGCCCAGGGAGTGGCACCAGCTCTGGAGAGAAAAATTTCTCTCAGCAACCGGGTGGTGCAGCGGCCGCGGTCCGCGCCGGCGCACCCGGCACCGTCCTGGAGGATCGCGACGCTGGTGGCGGCCGCCATCTTCGCCCTCTACGTCGCCACCCTGGCGCCGACGACCGCGCTCTGGGATACGAGCGAATACATCACGGCCGCCTACACCGTGGGACTCCCGCATCCGCCCGGGAATCCGCTGTTCGTCCTCCTGGGACGCGTGTTCACGCTGCTGCCGCTGGCGCAGAGCATCGCCGTGCGCGTGAACATGCTGGCCGCCATCGCGAGTGCGGCCTCGGCCGGGCTGTGGTTCCTGTTCGCCGAGCAGGTGCTCGCGACCTGGGTCGCCGAGCGCTGGATGCAACGACTGGGTGCGGCGCTCGGCGCGCTCATTGGCGCCACCGCGTTCACGGTGTGGAACCAGTCCGTGGTGAACGAGAAGGTGTATACCGTCGCGCTGGCCGGCATCGCCATCATCTCCTGGCTCGCCATGCGCTGGTCGCGCGACCCCGATGCGCCCGGCGCCGAGCGACTGCTCGTGCTCATCGCGTACGTGTGCGGGCTCGGCTACGCCAATCACATGGCCGGGCTGCTGCCGGCACCAGCCGTACTGCTCGCCGTCGTCGCGCGCCGTCCCCGAACGCTCCAACGCTGGCGGCTGCTCCTCGCCTGCGCCGGTGCGCTTGCGCTCGGCGTGACGCCGTTCGCCACGCAGCCGATCCGCGCGGCCTTCCATCCGTCGCTCAACGAAGGCGAGCCCACCGCCTGTCGCACCGGCCTGCATCTCTCCTGCACGCTCTCAGCCGGGACGTACAAGGCGTTCATGTTCAACCTGGACCGCGGCCAGTACGGCAAGCCGGCGCTCACCGATCGCCAGGCGTCGTTCACGGCGCAGGTGGGCATGTGGTGGTACTACTTCACCTGGCAATGGATGCGCGATCCGCATCACGAGCATCCCCGCCGGCAGTTCGCGCTGGCGCTGACGTTCCTGCTGCTCGGCGTCGCGGGCGCGCGCCTGCACTGGCGGCACGATCGAGCGAGCGCCTGGTACTTCATCACGTACATGGCGACCGTGTCGATCGTGCTCGTGTATTACATGAACTTCAAGTACGGCGCCACGCAGCCCTCGGCGCTGGCCGCGGTGGAACGGGAAGTACGCGACCGCGACTATTTCTTCATCTGGAGCTTTTCGCCATGGGGCGTCTGGGTGGCGCTGGCGCTGGTGAATGTCTGGCGCTTCTGCGGCGAGCGTCTCGCGCGGGCGCTGCGCGGTGCGTCGCGGTTTGCGCGCATGCCGGAGACACGCCTGCGCGGAGTGGCGCTCGCCGCGGCGGTACCCGTGCTGCTTCTGGCCGTGGAACCTCTCGCGAGCAACTGGACGGCAGCGTCGCGACGAGGCGATACGACAGCGCTGGCCTTCGCGCACGATCTGCTCGAGTCCGTCGAGCCGTACGGAGTGCTCATCACGTACGGCGACAACGACACCTTCCCGCTCTGGTACGCGCAGGATGTGGAAGGCATTCGCAAGGACGTCACGGTCGCGGTCCTGTCGCTGCTCAACACGGACTGGTACGTCCGCGGGATCGTGCGCCGTCCCATCTATCCGTATGATGCGGCGCACGGGCCGGCCATCTATCGCGGCCGCGCCTGGCCCATGCCGTCGGGGTCGCCGTTGCACATGACTCTGGCGCAGGCCGATTCCATTCCGGATTACATGGAGCTGCGCCAGCCGGCCGTGTTGCGGAAGGCGGGTCTCACCGTCCGGCTGGATCCGCGCACCCTGCCGCAGCTCGCGGACGGCGGAGGGTTGCTCGAGCGCAAGGACATTGTCGTGCTGCGCATGATCGCCGACAGCTGGCCCGAACGTCCCATTTACATCAGCCGCACCACGGGGGACTACGCCCAGCGCATGGGGCTCGGCGATTCGATTCTGGCGCAGGGACTGGCCAGCAAGGTCTTTCTCCCGCCGGCCGCGTCGAGCGGCGACACGCTCCACGTCCAGGGTGGCGGGTGGTATGATCTGGCGCGCTCGCGCGCCTTGTGGCGCCACGTATTCCAGGGTCCGGCCGCCATCATTCGGCATGGCGACTGGGTGGACGAGTCGTCCGTAGGCATTCCGCTGGCCTATGCCTTCAACGGCGCGCAACTGGCTCAGGTGCTCGCCGCCCGTGGCGAGCGCGACAGCGCGGCAGCGGTCATGCGTACGAGCGTGGCCATCGTGCATGCCGTGCATCAGGACGGTTTGCTGGGAGCGAGCGCCGCGGCGCCCGAGCCGGACGACAGGTAGCGTGGCCGGACGCCGGTTCGTTCGCACGTCGCGTGACGATTCCCGGTGGTTTCCCCTGTCGTACGGTTGCGTCCGCACCCGTGTGGCGGCTAATTTACAAGGCTTCACCATCCCTCCCCCACCCGTTGGGGGCGGCTTCAGACCACAGGGAGGAATCGCTACACATGCCCCGCACGTACGAGGCGGTCTACATCTTCGATTCCACGCTCGAAGATCCCGCCATCCAGGAAAAACTCACGCGTTTTCATGGCCTGCTCAGCGCGACCGGCGACATCGCGGTCGACAACTGGGGACGGCGCCAGCTCGCCTATCCCATTGGCACACGGGAGAACGGCTATTACGTGGTCGCACGCTTCGACGTGGAACCCGCCGTGCTGCCCGAGTTCGAGCGCGCGCTCAAGCTCGATGACGGCGTGGTGCGCTATCTGATCGCGCTGCACGAGCACGAGGTCGGCGCGCCGGTGCTGAGCGAAGAGGAAATTGCCGCGGTGCGCGCGCGCGGTGATGATGACGAGGAGGAGGACTAGCCCATGCGTCGTCAACAGAAGACCTGCCCATTCTGCGAATCGCGCGTGCGGTTCATTGACTACAAGGATGATCGTGCACTGGGCCGCTTCCTCACCGACACCGGGAAGATCCTGCCCAGCCGCCTGAGCGGTGTGTGCGCGCGTCATCAGCGCCAGTTGTCCACCGCCATCAAGCGGGCCCGCTACCTGGCGCTGATTCCGTACATCCGGGGTCATCAGGCGTAGCGTATGACGAGTGGGCCGGTGCCAGCGCCGCGCGGGCACGGATGGTGGCGTGTCGTCATCGCGCTGGCGGCGTTCGTCCTCGTGCCGCACGTGCCGGGACTGTCATCGGTGCTGCCGGTGGTGGATACCCTCGTGCTGCTCATCCCGGCACTCGCGGCGTGCTGCGTGGTGGGCTGGCTCGAGGGCGGGTCGTTGATGCTCGCGCTGCTGTGGAGCGCGCTGGCGGCCTGGATCTTCATGCTGCCCACGCCGCCCAGCGCGGGTGCCGCATATTACGATCTTGCCCGGGGTTGGGGGCTGATCATGGCGGGGGCGTTCGGCGTGATGTGCCTCACCGGGCGCGGCCGGCCGTTTCTCCCGCGCGCGCTGTCCGCGCTCGGGCTGGCACTTCTGCTCTCGCTCGTCCTCATTGCGTCCGGACGGCTCGATCCGTCCGGGGCGCAGCACGTGTTCACGGCCGAGTTCGACGCGCGCAACTCGGCGGCAACGATGGCCATGCAGGAGACTGCGCGAATCATCGGCGAGCGACTGCCGAGCATGGCGACGGTCGTATCCGAAGGCGTCACGCAGCGGATACAGCTGCAGCAACTCCTGTCGCACGGTGCGGCGCTGCTGTTCCCGGCGATACTGGCGCTCGAAGGGCTCATGGCGTGTGCGCTGGCGTGGTCCGTCTATCACCGGATCAGCCGGGTACGCATCGGCGCGACGCTCGCTCCGCTGAAGCGGTTCGCCTTCGGCGACCAGCTCGTGTGGACGCTCGTCGTGGGGATCACGCTGTTGCTGCTGCCCTCGCTCTCGCCGCTGGGCACGGTGGGGCTGAATCTGCTGCTGTTCTTCGGTGCGCTGTATGTGCTGCGTGGCTATGGCATCTTCGCGTGGTTCGTTTCCCGACGCGTCGCCGTGACGAGCATCGTGGCGGTCATCCTCACGTTCCCGTTCTCGCTGGCGACGCTGCCGGCGGCTCTGGGTCTTGGTCTCAGCGACACCTGGCTCGACTGGCGCAGTCGTGTGGCGCTTCCGCCGCCCACTGGCGGGCGGCGCCCGAATTCATGAACCGGTTTCAACCCCTATCACTGGTTGGGAGCACAGCAATGGAAGTCATCCTGCGTCAGGCCATCGAGAACGTCGGCAAGCCCGGCGACATCGTGAAGGTGTCCAACGGCTACGGCCGGAACTACCTCCTGCCCCACGGTCTCGCCTACGAGGCCACGCCGGGCAATCGCAAGCGGATCACCATGGAGCGGTCCCGTCTCGAAGCGGCCGAGAACGAGCGGCGGGAAACGGCGCAGACACTCGCCGGCCGGCTCGAGCAGGTCTCGCTCACCTTCTCGGCGCGAGTGGGCGAGGAAGAGAAGCTCTTCGGATCGGTCACCACGGCGGACATCGTGCAGCAGCTCCATGCCCAGGGGTTCCCCGAAATCGAGAAGCGCCAGATCGAGCTGCACGATCCGATCAAGTCGCTCGGCATCTACAAGGTACCCGTGCGCCTGCACGCGGACGTGAAGCCGGAAATCCGCGTCTGGGTGATCAAGCAATAGCGTGCGGAACGCTCGCTGGCCGCGAATAGCGGCCGGCGACCTGATGGCCGCGAACAGCGGTTCGTGCACGAGAAGCGCCGGGCAGCAACGCTGTCCGGCGCGTTCGTTTACAGTGCAACGGAATTTGGCGCGTGGCGTGTGCTGCGCCGCGCGCGACGATGATGCATATTGCCAGCACGGCGGCCCTGCAGGGCGCTGCAACCCTTGTCGAGCAGGACGGTTCTTGAAGATGTCAGCCAGGGCACGCTCCAGAGCCGCCGCACCGGCGGCTCCGGTCAGGTCGCTTTCCCTCGAACACGCACGCCGCGCGGCGGCACTCTGCCTGGACCTCAAGGCGCGCGACGTCGTCCTGCTGGATCTCGCCGGCATCAGCGACGCCACGGAT
>Ga0070681_10000676_pt1 | contig 28267 bp, 21 predicted proteins | sample KBSC83BmetaG_FD_65650 | JGI IMG/M metagenome (GOLD analysis project Ga0070681, IMG submission 65650) | Corn rhizosphere microbial communities from Kellogg Biological Station, Michigan, USA - KBS C8-3B metaG | ecosystem: Host-associated > Plants > Roots > Rhizosphere | place: USA: Michigan...
CGGTGATCGAGCTGGTCGTCAATACCCGAACGGCGCAGGCGCTGAAGCACGAGATGCCGCGCGCGATCGTCCTTCGCGCGGATCGCGTCGTCCAGTAGAAATCCGGCGCAGCCCCTTGCAAAGCAGGCAGCCGGCGCAGCCCTGCGGTGCATCCGGGGCGCGGCGGGACGGGTCTCGCTCTTTGCGTTGCATGGCGGGTTCATGATGCAGGCATCGAGCCTGCTCCGGTATCGCGCAACGGATCTTTGTGGCGTCGAAGCCGCCCGAAAGTGGCGACGGGCTCCGGCGACGGGCGCGCCCTGTCAGGCGCGGGATTACGCGGCAGCGATGCGGCGGCGGAGGGTAGCGTCGGCCTCGGGGCGCAGCAGCTGGGCGACCTGCGGCGCGGGCACGGCCGCGCTGACATAGAAGCCCTGGATCTGGTCGCAGCCGAGCTCGCGCAGCAGCCGGACCTGGGCGTCCTCTTCGACGCCCTCCGCGACCACCTTCAGGCCGAGCGTGTGTGCCAGCGACACGATCATCGCCACGATGTTGCGCGGGTAGCCGGCCTCGCGCATGCGCACGACGAAGCTGCGGTCGATCTTCAGCGTGTCGACCGGCAGGCGCGCGAGGTAGGAAAGCGAGCAGTAGCCGGTGCCGAAGTCGTCGACCGAAACCTCGATGCCGGTGCGGCGCAGGGTCTGCAGCTTGCGCGTGCTCTCCTCGATGTCCTCGACCAGCACGCTCTCGGTGATCTCCAGATCGATGAGCTGCGGCGCATCGGGATCACCGCGGCCGCCGATCGCTTCCAGCACCGAGTCGACGAAGTCCTTCTGCCTGAGCTGGATGGCCGACACGTTCACCGCCACGCGCGGCACCGCGATGCCGAGCGAACGCCAGTGCTCGATGTCCCTCGCCGCCTGGCGGAACGCCCAGCGGCCGGCGACGAGGATCATGCCGGTCTCCTCGAGCAGGCCGACGAACTTGGAGGGCGGCACGGCGCCCAGCTCGGGATCGTTCCAGCGGATGAGCGCTTCCAGCCCGGCGATGGCGCCCGACTTCACGTCGATCTTCGGCTGGTAGTGGAGCGCGAGGCGGCCTTCTTCCAGCGCGCGCCGCAGGCGGTTCTCCATGGCGAGCGACTCGGCGACGCGCGCGTTCATCTCGGGCGCGTAGAAGAGGTAGCGCTGGTTCGCCTGCTTCGCCTTGTTGAGCGCCGTCTCGGCGTTGCCGCAGAGCGACTCGGTCGACTCGCCGTCGGCCGGGAAGACGGCGATGCCGGCCTTGAGGTTCACGCGCAGCTCCACGCCGTCGATCTGGATCGCCTGCGCGAAGGCCTGGTCGAGCCGCTCCATCATCCAGTGCGTCGTATCGCCCGGCCGGTCGAACGGCGCGACGGCGATGGCGAAATGGTCGGCGCCGATGCGCGCCACGGTGTCCTGCTCGCGCGCCGCGCCGCGCAGGCGCGCGCCGATGGTGCGCAGGAGGTCGTCTCCCGCCTTGCGGCCGAAGGTCTCGTTCACCATGCGGAAGCGCTCGACGTCGAGGAAGATGGCGGCGGCGAAGCGCTTTTCCCGCCGGGCGGCGTTCAGCGCCTGCGTCATGCGATCCGTGAAGAGGCTGCGGTTCGGCAGATCGGTGAGCGAGTCGTGGTACGCGAGGTAATCCATCGTCGCCTTCTGCGCGAGGTGGTGCAGGGCGAACGAGACGTCGCCGGCCAGCTCCTGCAGGAGCCGCATCTCCTCTTCGTCGAAGAAGTCGCGCACCCGCGCGTAGAGCAGGAGCACCCCGACCGCCTCGTCGTTGACGATGAGCGGCAGCGCGACGAACGAGCCGGCATTGGCATCGTTCCAGACCACCGGCTGCGTGCCGGGCCGCAGCCGCTCGATCTCGCGGTCGGGCGTGCCCTCCCCGGCCCGCGCGGCGAGCGTAAGGCGGCGGCTGCGATCGGCGAGGCCGACCGCCGCCAGGCGGAAGCCGCCCTTCTCGATGGCGATGCGGCACGCCTCGTCGAGCAGCGCCTGGCGATCGTCGGCGCGCACGATGAGCGCGTTCACGCTGGAGAGCATGGCGAGCGTGCGGTTCAGCCGCTCGACGCGCTTCTGCTGCGCCTCCAGCGCGCCCGTCTTCTCGAGGAGCTGGTCGACCATCAGCCGCAGGTGCTCGCGATCGAGGTCGGCCACCGCGTCGGCCGGCGCCGCCGGCGCGCGTGCGCCGAGCACCTCGTCCACCGCGCGCAGGATGACGTCGTTGTCGGAGGGCTTCACCAGCACCCGGGCCACGCCGAGCGCCTGCGCGAGCTGCTTCGCGTCCCGGCCGCCGAAGTACGCCGTGTAGAACATCAGGCTGATGCCGCTGGTCGCCGGGTCGAGCTTCAGGCGCCGCGCGAGCTCGTAGCCGTCCATCTGCGGCATGAGGACGTCGGAAATGACGAGCTCCGGCTGGTGTTCGATGGCGAGCTTGAGGGCCTGCTCGCCGTCGGGGGCGGTGAGCGCGTAATGGCCGGCCGCTTCGAGCAGCGCCCCGAGCGCGTCCCGGTTGGCACGGTGGTCGTCGGCGATGAGGATTTTTGCCACTAGTTATCGACCCGGGGGCCGCAGGATCGTTCCAGCCGCCCTACAATGCGCGCATGGGAGAAAGCGTCGAGAAAATCGTCGCATACCGCAGTTTTGGCGAGTTTTATCCGTTTTATCTATCACAGCATGCCGATCGGACCTGCCGGCGCCTGCATTTCGTCGGCACCAGCCTCGGGCTGGCCGCCGTCCTGTACGCCCTCGCGACGCTCGCTCTCCCCTGGATCCTCGCCGGGATCGCGGCGGGCTACCTGCTCGCCTGGATAGGGCATTTCTTTTTCGAGAAGAACCGGCCGGCCACCTTTGCGCATCCGCTCTACAGCTTCGTGGGCGACTGGGTGATGTGGAAGGACATGCTCACCGGACGGATCCGCTTCTGATGAACGGCGAATACAGCCTCGACCACCTGTTGCACTCCGAAGTCGGCTGGCTGACCGTGCTCGCGCTCGGCCTGACGGCGCTGCTCCTGCGCTTCCGCCCGCACGAGCGTGGCGTCTACCTGAACACGCTGTGGCTGTTCCTGATCGGTGTCTTCGGCCAGGCCCTCGCCTTCGTTTTCGATGCGCTCGCCTTCCCTACGGCGGCGATCGTGCTGCACACCATCTTCCGCATCGTCGCGGCGATCGCCGCCATCCGCCTGCTCGGTTTCGCCGTCTTCCGCCTGGTGCTGCCGATGATGGGCCGCGAATGGCCGCGCATCATCGAGGACCTCGTCATCCTCGTCGCCTACGTGGTGTACGGCTTCGTGCAGCTGCGCGGCGCCGGCGTCGACCTCTCCAGTCTCGTGACCACCTCCGCCATCCTGACGGCGGTGATCGCCTTCGCCATGCAGGACACGCTCGGCAACGTGCTCGGCGGCCTCGCCATCCAGGTCGACAACACCGTGCAGGTCGGCGACTGGGTGCGCGTCGACCAGGTCGAGGGCCAGGTGCGCGACATCCGCTGGCGCTCGACGCTGATCGAGACGCGCAATTGGGAGACGATCGTCATCCCCAACAGCGCGATCATGAAGGGCCGCGTCGCCATACTCGGCAAGCGCGAGGGCCATGCGCGGCAGTGGCGGCGCAGCCTGATGTTCATGGTCGACCCGCGCGTGCCGCCGGCGCGCGTGATCGCCACGATCAACGAGGAAATGCGCGACGTGCCGATCGCCAACGTGGCGCGCATCCCGGCGCCGCAAACCGTGCTGCACGACTTCATTCACGGCAACCTGCAATACGAGCTGCGCTACTTCCTCACCGATCCGCAGGAAGACCAGGTGACCGACTCGATGGTGCGGGTGCACCTCTTCGCCTCCCTGCAGCGCGCCGGCATCCGCATCGCGGAGGAGCAGCGCACCGTGCACGGCGTGGCGCGCGACCAGGCGCACGACGACGTGGTGAGGAAGCGCGAGATCACGCGCCGCCTGGACATGCTGCGCGGCGTCGACCTCTTCTCGGTGCTGTCGGAAGAGGAGATGAACGAGATGGCCGAGCGGCTGCAGTACGCGCCGTTCGCGCGCGGCGACGCCATCACCAAGCAGGGCAACATCCCGCACTGGCTCTACATCGTCGCCTTCGGCGAGGTGGAGGTGCGCTACGAGCCGCCGCACGGCGCGCCGCAGACCATCAGCACGCTGCGCGCGGGGCAGTTCTTCGGCGAGATGGCGCTCCTCACCGGCGAGGCGCGCACCGCCACGGTCGTCGCGCTCACCGACGTCGAGTGCTATCGCCTCGACGGCAAGTCGTTCCAGGGACTGCTGCTGCGCCGCCCGGAGATCGCGGAGGCCATGGCTCGCGTGATCAACACCCGCAAGCCGGACCTCGACAAGGTGCGCGACGCCTTCGCCAGCCAGCCGAGCATCGCGGTCGTGCAGCAGGCCGACCTGCTAAGCCGGATCCGCCGCTTCTTCGGCCTTAGACGCTAGTCGGCATAGACGCCGCTCTTGCGGATGATCGGCGTCCACTTGTCGACCTCCGCCTTGAGCAGCGCGCGCAGCGAGTCCGGAGTCGCCTTCGCCGTTGAAACCGGCTCGGCCCCCAGCTCCGCCAGCCGGCCCTTGAACGCCGGATCCTGAACCGCCGCCTGCAGCGCCGGCACCAGCTTGTCGAGCGCCGCCTTCGGCGTGCCGCGCGGCGCGAAAAGTCCGTTCCATACCACGAGGTCGAAGCCCTTCATCCCCTGCTCGTCCAGCGTCGGCACGTCGGGTAGCGACGGCAGGCGGCTCGCCGTCGTCGCGCCGTAGACCTTGACGTTACCGGACTTGATCTGCGGCACGGTATTGGTGGTCTGGTCGCACATGAAGTCCACCTGTCCGCCGACGAGATCGTTCATTGCCGGCCCGGTGCCCTTGTACGGCACCTGCGTGAACTGCGTGTCGATGCTCGTCATGAAGAGCAGCCCGCACAGGTACGACGCGGAGCCGATGCCGGCATGCGCATAGGTCACCTTGTCGCGGTTGGCCTTGATGTACGCGAGGAACTCGGGAAAGCTCGACGCCGCCGTGGCCTTCTTCGCGATCAGCGTCATCGGCACGTCGGCCACCTGGCCGATGTAATCGAAGTCGTTCAGCGTGTCGTACGGCAGCTTGCGGTAGAGCGACGGCGCCGTCGACATGCCGATGTGATAGAGGAGCAGCGTGTAGCCGTCCGGCCGCGACTTTGCCGCCTTGTTGATGCCGATGATGCCGCCCGCGCCGCCGGCGTTCTCGATGATGAACTGGTTCTTCATCGCGTTGCCCATCGCCTGGGCGAGCACTCGCGTGAGCGTGTCGGTGGGGCCGCCGGCCGCGGCCGGCACGACGATGACGACCGGCTTCGACGGATAGTCCTGCGCCGCTGCGCTCGCGGCGACCAGCAGTAAACCTGCAACGAGTGACCGCATCCGTCCTCCTCCGGTTGCTATGCCGCCAGGAACTGATCCTCGGTCAGAGACATCACGGCCGCGGCGCCCTTCACGACCGTATCGCGCAGCGCACCGGCCTGCACGAGGACATGGTCGCCGTAGAACCGCGCGGTGGCGATCTTCGCCTCCAGGAATGCCCTGTCGCCGCTCGCCAGCTTTTTCTCGGCGGCGAGCGCGGCGCGCGCCATCTGCCAGCCGCCGGCGACGATGCCCATCAGCTTCAGGAACGGCACCGCACCGGCGAAGGTGCCGCGCGGATCCTTGCTCTCGACGATGAAGTTGACGCAGTCGGCCACCGCCTGCGCGCCCTGCGCGAGCTGGGCACGCAGCGCCTTGACGTCCACGTTGCCCGACCTGGCGAGCTCCGCGTCCAGGGATTTGAGCGTGGCGAGCCATGCCTTCGCGGTGGCGCCGGCCTCGCGCGCGATCTTGCGGCCGACGAGGTCCATCGCCTGGATGCCGGTCGTGCCTTCGTAGATGGTGGTGATGCGCGCATCGCGCAGGTACTGGGCGGCGCCGGTCTCCTCGACGAATCCCATGCCGCCGTGCACCTGCACGCCGAGCGAAGCGACCTCGATCCCGGTTTCGGTGCACCAGCCTTTGACGACCGGGATCATGAGGTCGACGAACGCCTGGTGGCGCTTGCGCGCTTCCGGGTCCGGATCCTTGCGCGCGAAATCCATGGCGGCCGCGGTCGTGTACGCCAGCGCGCGCATGGCCTCGGCCTGCGACTTCATCAGCATCAGCATGCGCCGCACGTCGGGGTGGCGGATGATCGGTACTGCCTTGCCGCCCTGCACGAGGTCGCGCCCCTGCACTCTTTCCTTGGCGAACGCGAGCGCGCGCTGGAACGCCCGCTCGGCGATCGCCAGGCCTTCCAGGCCGACGGCGAAGCGCGCGGCGTTCATCATGATGAACATGTACTCGAGGCCGCGGTTCTCCTCGCCGACGAGGTAGCCGGTGGCCTTGTCGTAGACCATCACCGCCGTGGGGCTCGCATGGATGCCGAGCTTGTGCTCGATCGAGGCGCAGCGCGCGGCATTGCGCTTGCCGTCGGGCAGAAGCTTCGGCACGACGAAGAGCGAGATGCCCTTCACGCCCTCCGGCGCTTCTGGCGTGCGCGCGAGCACGAGATGGATGATGTTCTCGGCCATGTCGTGCTCGCCATAGGTGATGAAGATCTTCTGGCCGGAGATGAGGTAGTGGTCGCCCTGCCGCTCCGCCCGGGTCCGCACGAGCGAGAGGTCCGAGCCGGCCTGCGGCTCGGTGAGGTTCATGGTGCCGGTCCAGCGGCCTTCGACCATCTTCGGCAGGTAGCGGTCCTTCAGCTCGTCCGAGCCGCGAAGGAGGAGCGCTTCGATCGCCCCCTGGGTGAGCAGCGGGCAGAGGGAGAAGCTCATGTTCGAGCTCTTCCACATCTCCTGCACCGGCGTCGAGACGAGCCGCGGCAGGCTCTGCCCGCCCCACTCGGACTCGAACGGCAGCGCGTTCCAGCCGCCGTCGCAGAACTGCTTGTAGGCATCGCGGAAACCCTTGGGCGTACGGACTTCGCCGTCGGCCCACTTCGAGCCTTCCTGGTCTCCAGAATAGTTAATCGGATCAAGTACCTCTGACGCGAACTTCGAGGCTTCCTCGAGGATTGCATCGACCGTGTCCGGGGTGGCCTCCTCAAACCCCGGCAGCTTCGCCACTTCCCCCAGGCCCGCCAGCTCGTTCAGCACGAACTTCATGTCCTTCAGCGGGGCCTGGTAGGCGCTCATTTCTTCAGCTCCTCCACGACGTTCGGGACCAGCTGGAAGAGATCGCCTACGAGGCCATAGTCCGCGACCTGGAAGATGGGCGCTTCCTCGTCCTTGTTGATGGCAACGATGACCCGGCTGTCCTTCATGCCGGCGAGGTGCTGGATCGCGCCCGAAATGCCGACGGCGATATAGAGGTCCGGGGCGACGATCTTGCCGGTCTGCCCCACCTGCCAGTCGTTCGGCACGAAGCCTGCATCGACCGCCGCGCGGGAGGCGCCCATCGCCGCGCCGAGCTGGTCGGCGAGCGGCTCGAGCACCTTGGTGAAGTTTTCTCCCGAGGCCATGCCCCGGCCGCCGGAGACGATGATCTTGGCCGCTGTCAGCTCGGGGCGCTCGGACTTCGACACTTCGCGGCCGACGAAGGACGAGAGCCCGGCATCCGCTTGCGCGCTGGCCGATTCGATGGCGGCAGAGCCCCCGGTGGCCGCAGCGGCGTCGAATGCGGTGGTACGGACTGTGATGACCTTGATCGTATCCTTCGACTTCACGGTAGCGAGCGCGTTGCCGGCATAGATCGGGCGCACGAACGTGTCGGCGCCCTCCACGGCGACGATGTCGGAAATCTGCTGCACGTCGAGCAATGCCGCGGCGCGCGGCATGACGTTCTTCCCGTTCGAGGTCGACGGCGCAAGAACGTGCGAATACCCCTTTGCCAGCGAAACGACGAGGGCGGCGACGTTTTCGGCGAGAAATTCGGCGAGATGCGCCGCGTCGGCATGCAGCACTTTCTTCACGCCGGCTATCTGCGCGGCCGCCTTGGCCGCATCGCCCGCCTGGTGGCCGGCGACGAGCACGTGCAGCTCGCCGCCGATCTTCTGCGCGGCGGCGACCGCGTTCAGCGTCGCCTTCTTGATCGTCTTGTTGTCGTGCTCCGCGACGACGAGAACGGCCATCAGAGCACCTTCGCTTCGTTGCGCAGCTTGTCGACGAGCGCTTTCGCGTCCGCCACCTTCGTGCCGGCCTTGCGCTTGGCCGGCTCGACGACCTTCACGGTCGTCAACCGGGGAGAAACGTCCACCCCCAGCGCGTCCGGCTTCAAGGTCTCCAGCGTCTTCTTCTTCGCTTTCATGATGTTCGGCAGCGTGACGTAGCGCGGCTCGTTGAGGCGCAGGTCAGTGGTAACCACGGCGGGCAGCTTGATGGCGATGGTTTCCAGGCCGCCGTCGACCTCGCGCGTGACTTTTGCGCCCGGCCCGCCGAGCTCGATCTTGGAAGCGAACGTGGCCTGCGGCCAGCCGAGCAGCGCGGCGAGCATCTGGCCGGTCTGGTTCGAGTCGTCGTCGATCGCCTGCTTGCCGAGGATGACGAGCTGCGGCGACTCCTTCTGGCAGATCGCCTTCAGCAGTTTCGCCACGGCGAGCGGCTGCAGCTCTTCCGTGCTCTCGACCAGGATCGCGCGATCGGCGCCGATGGCGAGCGCAGTGCGCAGCGTTTCCTGGCATGCCTGCACGCCGCACGAGACGGCGACGATCTCCGTCGCCTGCCCGGCTTCCTTGAGTCGCACCGCCGCTTCGACGGCGATCTCGTCGAAGGGATTCATCGACATCTTGACGTTGGCGGTCTCGACGCCCGTGTTGTCCGCCTTGACGCGGACCTTCACGTTGAAATCGACGACGCGCTTGACTGCTACGAGGACCTTCATGGGGCAAAAATTATAGCCCGCGCCTATTTCGCGACTTCCACCAGGGCATCGAGCGCGAGCGCGCCTGTTTCGAAGACGGCCACCGGGTTGATGTCGACCGACGCGACCGTACCGTCCCACGCCACGATGGCCTCGCCGAGCTGGACCGCCATGCGCGCGAATGCGCGCACGTCGCGCGCAGGCTGTCCGCGCAGCGCGCCGAGCAAAGGCGCTATGCGCAGCTCGCCGAGCTTGCGCAGTACCTCTTCCTCGCCGAACGGCGGCAGCAGGAGACGGAAATCCTTCAACGCTTCGAGGTAGATGCCGCCGTCGCCCACCAGCACCACGGGGCCGAACGCCGGGTCGACGCGCGCGCCGAGCGCGAGCTCGCGGAAACCACGAGCGCGCCGCGCGACGATCACGCCTTCGAATGTGGCTCCGAGTGCCAGGCACCGCTCCCGCAGCCGGCGGAATTCCGCCTTGGGGTCGGCGGGACTCGCCACCACGAGCCCGTGGTCGCTCTTGTGTGGTAGGTCGCGCGAGCAGGCCTTGAGCACGACCTCGCCACCCTCCACCTCGTCCTCGCGGGTGCACAGGCGATGCTCCACGACCGCAATTCCGACCCTCGCCAGCATCGCGAGGCTCTCCGCCTCGTTCAGGAACCGCCGGCTCGCGCCGACGCGGATGGACCGGACTGCCGGCGCCGCTTCGCGCAGGAGCGCGGCGTGGTCGGCGACCTGCGCCAGCGCGTCCATCGCCTCGGACTCGCTCGCGAAGGTGGCAATGCCCGCCGCCGTGAAGGGGGCCCGCACAGCCGGCTGAGGGGCGGCGACCGCGGTGGCCGTGCCGTAGCGCTGCTCGAATGCCGCGATGTCGCGCGCGAAGCGCGGCACGTCGTAGCCCGCGCCAGCGACCGGGATGCAGCAGAGGAGCAGATCGGAGCGCGCGTCATCGCCCACGAGCGGCAGCACGGCACCGAAAAGTCCGGAGTCGCCAAGGAGCGCCCCTGTTACGTCGATCGGGTTTTCCACCGCGGCAAAGGCCGGCAAAACCGGCTTCAGCTTCTCCGTCGGCACCGGTGCGAGCGGAATGCGGCGCCGTTCGGCGTGATCGGCGCCCATCACGCAGCTTGCGCCGGAGTTGCTCAAAATGACCAGCCGCTTCCCGCGCGGGCGCCGTGAATTGAGATACAGCTCCGCGGCAGAGACGAGCTCCTGTGGCGTCCCGGCGCGCCAGATGCCATGGCGCTCGAAGAATGCATCGACCAGCCGGTCCTCCGCCGCGAGCGCTCCGGTGTGCGAGCTTGCCGCCCTCTGCCCGCTCGAGGTACGGCCGGCCTTGAGCGCCACGATGGGGACGTCGCGGCTGCGTGCCGTCGACGCGGCGGCAGCGAGGATGGCGGGGTCCTTGATCGCTTCCATGTAGAGCAGGATGAGCCGCACGCCCGGATCGGCGGCAACGGCGGCGGCGAGGTCCGGCACCGTCACGTCGGCTTCATTGCCGGTCGCGTGCACGTGACGCGCGAAAAGCCCCTTGTCGCGCAGAAGCGTATAGATGGCCTGCGAGTTGGCGCCGCTCTGGCTCACGATCGCGACCGGCCCGTCCTTCGCCTCGAGCTCGTTGAAGATGGTGGAGAAGTTCGCCACCAGACCCGTGCCGAAGTTGGCCAGGCCCTGGCAATTGGGACCAATGAGCCGCATCCCCGAAGCCTTCGCGGCCGCGAGCATCTGGTTTTGCTTGGCAAGTCCGCCCTTGCCGGTCTCGCCGAAGCCGGAGGTCATCACGACCGCGACCTTCACACCCCGCGCGGCGCAGGCTTCCACGGCGCCGACCGCTTCGTCACCCGCGATGGCGACCACCGCGAGCTCGGGAGCGTCCGGCGTATCGGCGATGCTCGAATAGGCGCGCAGGCCCTGCACCGTCGTGCGCGCCGGGTTGATCGGATAGATGGCGCCGCGGAAGCCATAGCGCTTGAGGAACAGGATCGGCCGGCCGCCGACCTTGTGCGGATTGTCGGAGGCGCCGACGATCGCGACGGATTTCGGATTGAGGGCGGCGGCGAGCATCGCGCCGGCATAATAAGGCCATGCTCGAAGGCAAGGTCGTGCTCGTCACCGGCGCGGGAGGCGGCATCGGACGCGATTTCGCGCTCGCCATGGCCAAGGCCGGGGCCAAGGTACTAGTGAACGATCTCGGGACGTCGGTGAAAGGCGAAGGCGCGAGCGGCGGGCCGGCGCAGAAAGTGGTGGACGAGATTCGCGCCGCTGGTGGCGCCGCGGCAACCAACACGGACAGCGTGGCCGACTGGACCTCCGCGAACCGCATCGTGCAGGCGGCGCTCGACGCCTTTGGCCGCCTCGACGTGGTGGTGAACAACGCCGGCATCCTGCGCGATCGCTTCTTCTTCAACATGTCGGTCGAGGAATGGCAGGGCGTCATCGACGTACACCTGAACGGCTCGTTCTACGTGTCGCGCGCCGCCGCGCCGCACTTCAAGTCGCAGGAGTCCGGCGCCTATGTCCACATGACGTCCACTTCCGGGCTGGTCGGCAATCTCGGTCAGGCCAATTACTCCGCCGCGAAACTCGGCATCGTCGGTCTGTCGAAGTCCATCGCCCTCGACATGGCGCGTTACCACGTGCGCTCGAACTGCATCGCGCCCTTCGCCTGGAGCCGCATGATTGGCTCTATCCCCACGGAGACGCCCGACCAACAGGCGCGGGTTGAGAAGCTGCAGAGCATGGAGACGGCGAAGATCGCGCCGCTCGCCGTATTCCTGGCTTCGGACGCAGCCAAGGACGTCAGTGGCCAGATCTTCGGCGTTCGGGCCAACGAGATCTTCCTTTTCTCGCAGAACCGTCCGCTGCGCTCCGTGCATCGCGATAAAGGCTGGACGCCGCAAACCGTGGCTTCGCAGGCGCTGCCGGCGCTACGCGCGGGTTTCTACCCGCTCGAGCGCTCGCAGGACGTTTTTAGCTGGGATCCGATCTAAGCGGCCTGCGCGAGACGCTCGTTCGAATACACGAGCCGCTCGATCAGGATGCGCATGCAGGCCTTGGTGAACGCCGACTGGAGCGCGTCGGTGGCGGCTCGCATGGCCTCCGCCTTGACTTCCATCACCGTGATCGGTCCGCGCGCGGTGACGGTCGTCGTGCGCCGCTGCGCCTTGTCGGCGAAGAAGACGAGCTCGCCGAAGCAGCGCCCGGGCTTGATGCTGGCGAGCGGCTTGGCCGAAAGCGTGACGTCGACCTCGCCCTCGATCAGGAAGTAGAAGCTGTCGCCGGTCTCGCCCTCGCGGATGAGGGCGGCCTGGGCGCCGAAGGTCTTCCACGCGCCGATGCGGATCAGCTCCCAGAGCGCGACGTCGTTGAATTCCGAAAAGAACGGGAAATCGCGCAGCTTGGTGAAGCGCTCGGATTCCGACACCGACGCGCCCGCCATGCGCAGGCTGGCGAATGCCTGGCTGAGGTCCTTGCCGAAGTCGAGCCAGGACTGGTAGCGCGCAGCCGGATCCTTTTCCATCGCCTTCATCACCACCGCGTCGAGCAGGCCGGGCAGCTCGGGCCGCAGGGTCGCCGGCCTCGGCGGATCGGTATTGAGGATGGCGTACATGAGCGCCGCCTGGGTGGAGGCGACGAAGGGAAGCCGCCCGGTGAGCAGCCGGTACATCGTGACGCCGAGCGAGTAGATGTCGGTCTGGTGCGTGAGCTGCTCCATCCGGATTTGCTCGGGCGACATGTACGCGGGCGAGCCGACGCCGGTGATCTGGGTGGTCTCCTGCATCTTCTGCTGGAACGAAGCGCCGAAGTCGCTCACCTTGGTCTCGCCCGTTTCGGAGAGCAGGATGTTGCCCGGCTTGATATCGCGGTGGATCACGCCGTGGCGGCAGGCGTACTCGAGCGCGCGGATGCACTTGAAAACGATCTCGACCACCTTGCTGACCGGCAGCAGCGTAGCCACGTCGGCATGGGCCTCGAGCGTGGTGCCCGGCACGTACTCCATGACCAGATAGCTGCGGTCGGGCTCGACCACCGCGTCGTAGATGTCGACGATGTGCGGATGGTTGAGCTTGCCGGCGAGCGAGGCTTCGGCGACGAACGACTTGTGGAGCAGGCGCTCCTGCGAAACGTCGGCCTGCTTGTCGAAGAGGAAGACCTTGATGGCGACGTCGCGATCCGCGAACGGATCGCGCGCGAGGTACACCTTGCTCGTCGCGCCCGAGCCGATCTCCCGCGTCACGGGGTACTTGCCGATCGTCTCGTGGATCTCGAACTTCATCGGTGCACGAAAGCCGCGATCTGCCGCAGGAGGTCGGACTCCTCGTACGGCTTGCCGAGGTAGACGTTGACGCCGAGCTCGGCGGCGCGGCTGCGGTGCTTGGGCGCCGAGCGCGAGGAGATGACGATGATCGGGATGTCCATGGTCTTCGGGTCGCCGCGGACGTTGCGCGTCAGGTCGAAGCCGTCCATGCGCGGCATCTCGATGTCGATCAGCATGACCGCCGGGCGCTCGCTCTTCAGCTGCTCGAGGGCATCGACACCGTCGCGCGCCGTCAGGACGCGATATCCCTCGCGCTCGAGGAGGCGCGTGGTGATCTTGCGCACCGTGATCGAGTCGTCGACCACCATCACGATCGGCGCTTCCGCGGCGACGTTGGATGTCACTTCCATGCCCGTGGTGCGCGCCAGCACGTGCTGGCGGCGCGCGGCGAGCTGCACGGGGTTGAGGATCAGGACGATGCTGCCGTCCGGCATGACCGTCGCGCCGCTCACGCCAGGCAGGCGCGCGAGCTGTGGACCGATGTTCTTCACCACCATCTCGCGGTTGCCCGAAAGATGATCGACGTGGATGGCGGCGCGCTGGCTGCCGCCGCGCACGAGGAGCACGGAGTTCGACGCCTGGATGTCGGTCGCGCCGCGGTGACCGAGAAGCTCGCGCAGGTAGTGCAGCGGGTAGTCGTGGCCCTGGAAGGACACGCTGCCTTTTTCATAGTGCGCCACGAGCTGGTCCGCCTTCACGCGGAGCACCTGCTCGACCCCGCTCGCCAGGATCGCCGCGCTCATCGCGCCCGCGCGGACGAGCACGGTCTGCGTGACGGCCAGCGTCAGCGGCAGATAGATGGTGAACGTGGCACCCCGACCGGGCGAGCTGCTGACCTCCAGGCGACCGCCGATCGCCGAAATCTCCGTCTTCACGACATCCATGCCGACGCCGCGACCGGCGAGCTCCGTGACGCTGTCGGCGGTCGACAGCCCGGACAGGAATAGCAGCTGGGATTCCTCTTCCTCGGAGAGGGCCTGCCCGGCGCCGATCAGGCCTTTTTCGACCGCCTTCTTCCGCAGGCGCTGATAGTCGATGCCGCGGCCGTCGTCGGCCACGACGATCACGATCTGGTTGGCGTCCTGGCGAAGCGCGATGGCGACGCGCCCCGCCTCGGCCTTGCCGGCGGTGATCCGCGCTGCCGGATCTTCGATGCCGTGGGCGAGCGCGTTGCGGATCAGGTGCTCGAGCGGCGCGGCAATGCGCTCGAGGACGCTGCGGTCGAGCTCGACCTGCGCGCCGTCGATCTCGAGCTGCGCTTTCTTGTCGATGTCGCGCGCCGTCTGGCGCACGATGCGATGCAGTCGCTCGCCGAGGTTGCCGAACGGTAGCGCGCGCATGCGCATCAGGTCCTGCTGCAGCTCGCGGCCGATGCGCGCCTGCTGGAGCAGCGCGGCATCGGTTTCGCCGAGGTTCTTGATGAGCGCCTGCTGGATCGAACCCGCGTCGTTCAGGCCCTCGGCCATCATGCGGGTCAGTTCCTGCAATCGCGTATAGCGGTCGAATTCCAGCGGGTCGAATTCCTGCTCGCGCTCGTCGAGCACCGAGCGGCGGTTCTGCATCTGGCTGTCGGCCTGGATCTCCACTTCCTTGAGCTGCATTCGCAGCCTGGAAATGCTCTCGTCGAGCTCCGCCAGCGATTGCTTGACCTGCCGCAGCTCCGCCTCGATGCGCGCGCGGGCGATGGCCACCTCGCCTGACTCGTTGATCAGATAGTCGAGCCGGTCGGCATTGACGCGCAGCATGGCGGCCGGCTGCTGCGCAGGTGCCGCCACCGGAGCGGGCGCAGGCGCGGGCGCCGATTCTTGAACCGCCGCGGTGGGTGCGGGCGCTGCGACCGGTGTCGGTGCCGGCGGGGCCGCGGGTGCCTGGCGCATCCGGTCGATGTCCGTGCTGAGGCGGTCCATCTGGCCCTGCAGGTCGTCGAACACGGCAGCGGACAGCTCGCCCGCTTCCAGAGCGAATTCGATGCGGCTTTCCATCACGTGCGCGAGCTCGCCGAGACGGATGGCGCCTGCCATCCGCGCGCTGCCCTTCAGCGTATGGAGGCCGCGCTTGACCGCGTCGGCGATCTTGCGGTCCTGCGGATTCGTCTTCCAGTCGCGCAGATCTCCGGCCACCTGCGGCACCAGCTCCTGTGCTTCCTCGAGGAAGATCGGCAGCAGCTCGCCGTCGATGTCGTCCTTGAGGACCCGCTTGTCCTTCGGCTTGGGCGCCGGCTGCACGCGGGCGCGCAGCGCCTGCATCTGGGCGACGAGCTCGTCGGCGGCCGTGGGAGCGTTCTTTTCCGCCACGGCAGCCACCATTTCCGCCAGACGGCCCACCGCGCTCGACACGATGGCCGCATCGGCCTCGTCGACCGTATTGCCCGCCACGGGCATCCACTGCTCGAGTTCGGCGGCGAGGTTGGCGATGGCTTCATAGCCGGCCGTCCGGGAGCTGGACGCCAACGTGTGCGCCGCGCGCATGAATTCGTCCGACGCAGAGGTGCCGCGATTCGCGCACCATGACTTGCATTGCGCCTCGAGAGTGGCGATGTGGCTGCGCGCTTCCTTGAGGTAGATCTGGCCGACCTCGGGCTTCAGCCGCTGCGCCAGGCCGGCAATGACGCCGGGATCGATATGCGGCTTTTCGCCCGCGGCGAGCTTCTCGATCCAGGTCGCGAAATGCTTCGCGGCCGCGGTCGCCATGTCGAGGAGCTCCGGCGTAGCCGGTTGTTTCTCCTCCAGCCAGCGGTTCATCACCTGCTCGACCTCCCATGCAGCATCCCCGAGCGCCGCAAGGCCGACCATGCGGCCGCTGCCCTTGAGGGTGTGGAAGCCACGGCGCAGTGTGGTGAGCGATTCCGCGTTGGCCGGATCAGCGCGTGAAACGGGCAGCGCCGCCTCGATGCTCCCCAGCACCTCACGTGCCTCCTCGAGGAAGATCTGCAGGAGCTCGTCGGATTCGGGGCCTTGCGCCTTGGGCGCTTCCGCGGGGGTCGGGCGCTCGCGCTTCTCAAAGCGCTCGATGAAGAGATCGAGCGGCGATTCGCGCGGCTCGCGGCCGTCGAGGCAGGGGGTGACGTAGAGCCCGATGCTGGACAGTCCTTCCGCGAGCCAGTCGATTTCGCTGCTGCCCGGCGCGATGGAGGATACGAGCTCCTGGCAGCGCTCGAGGACCCCGGCAGCACGCTCCCAGCGCAGCACGGAAAGCGCGCCATGGATCTGCCGCAGCTGCGGACCGAGGGGCTGCAGGTCCTTCACCGCGGTCTGGCCGCGCGCGTAACGGTCCAGCGCCTGCTCGATGTTCTGCAAATTGATGAGGATTTCTCGGGCTACCTGCGCGCGCAGCTTCATCGCGCCGATTTCCTGAACGAGCTCCGGCCGCAGGCCGGCCGGCAGGGAATCGGACGGCTTGCCGTTCGCCGCCTGGAGCAGCCAGCCGGTAAGGAGGCCCACCTGCCCTTCCAGGTCCTCCGCCGGGCGGCCATATGTGTCGAGGATATGGTCGGCGAGCAGGAATGCCGCCGCCATCTCGACCAGCATGTCGTCGCTGTCGCGCGGATGCGGATCCGGCAGTCGCTCGGCGGCTTGCGCTACGGCGTCGAGTAGACGGTCGAGCTGAGCGCTCTGCAGCGCTTTCGCCTTCGGCTGCAGCGTGCGCGAACGTTCGCGGATGACATCTCGCGTCTTCGGTTCCCCGGCGATGTACTGGCGCCAGAATTTCCGCAGCTTGCGCAGCTTCTCGCGAACTTCGTCGAGCACCGGCTGCAGCGAGTCGGCGTCCGCCATCGCCGGCGAGCCGGTCGCGCCGGGCACCAAGGCGTCCAGCCCATAGAGAAACTTGACGTCGCGAATGCGCTGAGTCAGCGGCGCGCAATGGGCGATGGCGAGCAGCAGCTCCCGCAACAGGTCCTCGTTGTCCGGCTGCGCGCCGCTCGCCAGCTCGCGCAGGTAGATGTCGATCTTCGTCCACAGCCGTCGCGCGACAGCCATCTGGCTCGGGTCCGTTGCATCGAGCAGCGCATCGACGAGGCCGACGGCAACCCACCAGACGGCGCGCTTTTCGGGCAGGCGGTGCGCGACGGAGTGGACGGCCTCGAGTGTCTCGCGCATTTCGTCGAGACCGCTCGCGTCCTTGCGCAGCCAGGCGAGGATGCCCCGCTGCCAGCGCGTGCGCTGTGCCTGCAGGAACGATTTCAACTCGGCGCCCTCTTCCGGACGCGGGCTCGGATGCGACGGCGCGGGCGGCGTGAGATCCGGGAAGAACAGCTCGACTTCCGACGCATCGGCGCGGCCGGATAGCTCGACGATGTCGCGATAGGCCGGGTAAAGACGCAGCGCGACATTCGGCTGCCCGTGCACCAGGTCGTCCACGTATTTCTTCAGCTGCACGACGGCGGCATCGATGCGATTCACCTTCGAGGCAGCATCGGCGCTCAGACCGGAGAAGCTCTTTTCGAGCACCTCGCAAAAGCGCGTCGCGCCGCTCAGCCCGACCATGCTCAGCGCGCCGCTGACCTGGTGCAGGTGTTCCGGGCAGTTGCCCAGCACCGAGGTGTCCTGCGGCGTCGCCGCATAGCTCGCGATCTGCGCGCGAACGCGCTCGAGCGCCTGGTCGACTTCGGCGCTGATCCAGGAAAGGATGGTGGTGTCGGCCACTCGCGTTCCGCTATGCCACCTTGAAGCCGGCCACCGAGCTCTTCAGCCCGTCGGCCAGCTGCGTCAGACGGGTTGCCGCGAGGGCGGTCTTCTTGGTGCCCTCGCTCGTGAGCTGCGTGACGCCGAGGATGATCTTCATCTTGCCCGCCACCTGGTCGGCGCTGACCGCCTGCTGGCGGGTGGCGTTCGAAATCGCCGCGATGAGTTCCGCGAGGCGGTTCGAGATCTTCTCGATCTCTCGCAGAGCCTGGTCCGCCTCGTCGGCGGTCTTCGTTCCCTCCACCACCCCGCGCGTGCTGCGCTCCATGGCCTCGACGGCATCCTGGGTGTCCCGCTGAATGCTCTTCACGATCGCGCCGATGTGCTTGGTCGCCTCCGCCGAGCGCTCGGCGAGGCGCTGCACCTCCTCGGCGACCACCGTGAAACCGCGCCCGGCTTCACCGGCGGACGCCGCCTGGATCGCGGCGTTCAGCGCGAGCACGTTGGTCTGCTCGGTAATGTCCGAGATCAGCTGCACGATCTCGCCGATCTCCTGCGAGCTCTCGCCGAGGCGCTTGATGCGCTTCGAGGTCTCCTGGATCTGGTCGCGGATGTCGTTCATGCCGCGGATGGCGTTCTGCACCGCCTGGGCGCCCTTGGCGGCAGCGGAAAGCGACGTCTCGGCCACCTTGGCGGAATCGTCGGCGTTCTCGGAAACCTTGTTCATCGACTGCGCCATGTCGGTCACCGACTTGCCCGTACCCTGGATCTCCGTCGCCTGCTTCTGTGCGGCCTGCAGGAGCTGGGTCGAGATGGTCTGCGCTTCCTGTGTGGCGACCGTCACCTGCTGCGCGGCCGTGGTGATGCCCGCCACGAGGCGCCGCAACTCATCGATGGTGTAGTTGATGGAGTCGGCGATGGCGCCGGTCATGTGCTCGGTCACCTTGGCCCGCACGGTGAGGTCGCCGCTCGCCAGGTTGCCGATCTCGTCCAGCAGCCGCATGATCGCCGCCTCGTTTTCCTTGTTCTGGCGTTCGCTCTGCTCGGCACGCCGGCGGCTGTCGTCGATGTAGATCTTGCCGATGAGTAGCAGCAGCGCCAGCGCGAGCAGCGACACCGCGCCCATGGCGATGAAGTTGGAAGTCCGCGCCGTCAGCAGGCCGTCGTAGCCTTCGGCCAGGCGCTCGGCGCTGCCGAGCAGCGTCTCACTGTCGTTGAAGATGTCCCGCGTGGCGCGCTTCGCATTTACGAGGCGCTGCATGTTGCCGAGGATCTGGCTGACGCCCGTCTGGTACTGCTTGAAGCCGTTCTCGAGCTCGCCCAGCTTGGCGCGGATTTCGTTGTCGCCGACCCGCGCGATGCGCAGGCCTTCGTTGCCCTGCAGCAGGCCCTGCAGCAGGTCGCGGAACGTGTTCGTGTCCTTGCCGAGCAGGAAGGCCACCTCGGGGTCGACCACGTCGCCGGCCAGCATCGCGTTCGCGTTCTTCGCCATGCGCTGGGTAAGCATGACCAGATGCGCGGTTACCGCGTTCTGGCGCGCGCTGCCGCCGTTCTGCACGCTCAGCGCCGCGATCTCGTCGGCCACCTCGAGCAGCGCCGGGTTGTTATCGTTGATCGCCCGCACGGCGGCGCCCAGGGCGACGAGGTTCGGCTCCTCCCGGATCACCAGGCCCGCGTTCCGCTCGGTCTTCTTCCATTCCGTCTCGAGCGCCGCCAATTGCGGCCGTACGGCGCGCGGCGTCGGCGGCAGCGTCACGCCACTCGCCACCCCGCCGCTGGACAGCAGCGTCACGGCGGCGGCGAACTCGTCCCGGCTGTCGCGCAACTGCTTGAACGCCTCGCGGTTGCCCTGCGATGCCTGCTGTGCCGCCTTCGCCAGGCGCTGCGACAACATGCGGATCTTTCCGACCGCTGCCACGTAGAGCGTGTTGAACGTCGCCTCGCGTGCGTCGTACACGACGATCGCCGCGTCGATCACGATGACGACCGCCAGAAGCGCCGCGAGGGCGGGCAGCTTGCGGCTGCCAAACGCCTGCCCAAGACGCGCGCGCCAGCCGACGGAGCCGCCCGTCAAGCTCGGCTCAGCGGCCGGCGTGCGGGCCATGAAAGGCATCTTGAAGAATTCGAGTCGGTTTCCCATGGACATCCCCTAGCGCAGGAACTTGCCGTTGTGGCCGATGATCGTCAGGTCGACGAATTTCGAGCCGGCATGATTTTTCGGCGAATAGCTGACGTAGAAACCGCCGAGGTCCACGTCCTGCATCCGCTCCAATGCATCCACCAGGCCTTCGCGCGTCGGATTCTTGCCCGCGCGGCGCAATCCCTCGACCATCACCTTGGCGGTGAGGAAGCCTTCCATTGCGCTGAAGTTGTAGTCCTTGAACCCGCTCCTGGCGGAGAGCGCCTGGTACTCCTTGACTACGGGCACCGACGTTCCCCAAGGAAACGGCACCACCTGCGAAATGGCGACGCCGCTGCCGGCATCGCCGAGCGCATCCGAAAGCGCCTTGCTGCCCACGAACGAAACGTTGTAGAACGTGGCGCCGCTGCCGGCTTTCTTCATCTGCTTGATGAACTCGGCGCAGGCGGCGTAGGCGCCGACCATGACGACCGCGTCGGGCTCCGACGCGCTGATGGTCTTCACCGCGTTTTCGACCTTCAGCGTGTTGCGCTCCACCGTGCCGTTCGAGTAAATCTTCATCGATCGCTTGGCGAGCGCGATCTCGGTGCCCTTGCGACCCGCCTCGCCGTAGGCGTCGTTCTGGTAGAAGACCGCGATCTTCTTGCCGCCCGTAGAGACGACTTGCTCGACGATCTTTTCCGTCTCGTCGTAGTAGCTCGCGCGGACATGGAACACGTAGCGGTTGAGCGGCGCGCGCAGTGCTTCCGCGCCCGTGAACATGCCGACCAGCGGCACCTTAGCCTGCGTGACGACGGGCAGGTGGGCCATGCCGGTCGGCGTGCCCACGTACCCGAGCAGGGCGAACACCTTGTGCTCATCGATGAGTTTCTTGCTCGCGGCCGGCGCCACCGACGGTTCGTAGCGGTCGTCCTCGGAGACGAGCTCCAGCTTGCGGCCGTTCACGCCGCCGTGCTCGTTGACGTAGTCCAGATAGGTCTTGATGCCGTTTCGCATCTGGATGCCGAGCTGGGCGGCCGGGCCGCTGAAGACGGCGGCCTGCCCGAGCAGGATACGGTTCGCGGTGACGCCGTCCTCGGCGGCCGCCAGCGACGAAAAAACAGCGGCCCCGGCCAGCAGCCAGGCAGCAGGGTCTTTCATACGCTCACCTCCAGGAATGCTTCGTCGTGGATCAACGCCGCGACGTCGAGTTCCTTCCAGATTTTTCCGTCCGCGTCCTCGTAATGGGCGCGCACCCAGCGTTGCGCCGCTTCGCCGGCGCTCGGCTTGAGGTCCTCCGCGTTGCGCAGGCCAAGGGAACCTTCGACAAGGAGCGCCGCACCGGCGCGGAACCGGTCCGCGACGAGCAGCAGGCGCGCGTGGTCGGAGAGCGGCGTCGCCGGCCGGCCGAGCAACCCGGCAAGGTCGCTCACGCTGTAGAGGTTGCCGCGCACGTTTGCCACGCCTTTGAACCATGGCCGCGCGAGCGGGACCGGCGAAATCACCGGCACGGGGATTACCTCGCCGGCTTCCTTCAAGTCAACTAGCCATGCCTCGCCGCCCGCGCGCAGGCCGAGCTTGGTCGGCACCCGCGTGCCGGCCGCAGCACCCTGCAGCCGCTCGGAAAGCGCGAGCTGATACTCGCGGAGCGAGGCGTGCGCCATCAGCCGAGCGCCTTGATCTTGGCGAGGAGATCAGTCTGGTTCACCGGCTTCACGATGTAGTCCTTCGCTCCCTGGCGCATGCCCCATACCTTGTCGGTTTCCTGTCCCTTGCTCGTGCAGAGAATGATGGGAATGTTCTTCGTCGCATCATCACGGCTGAGCGTGCGCGTGGCCTGGAAGCCGTTCTGGCCGGGCAGCACGACGTCCATGAGCACGAGGTCCGGAAGCGATTGCTTGACCTTGTTGAACGCGTCCTCGGCGCTATCAGCGGTGGACACGCTGAAGCCGTTCTTCGACAGGAGATCGGTCAGAAACTGCCGATCCGTGGGCGAGTCGTCGACGACCAGAATCTTTTTGATAGCCATTGGAGCCTTTCTAGGAAGCGACCGAAGTCGGTTTGATGTATTCGTTGACCGCGGCAATGAGCCCTTCCTTGGTGAAGGGCTTCGTGAGGTAGCGATCCGATCCGGCGAGGCGCCCACGCGCGCGGTCGAACACGCCATCCTTCGAAGACAGCATGATCACCGGCGTGGATTTCAGCTTGGGGTTCTGCTTGATGAGCGCGCACGTCTGGTAGCCGTCCAGGCGCGGCATCATGATGTCGACGAAGATGACACGCGGCTGATGGTCGGCGATCTTGGACAACGCGTCGAAGCCATCCTCGGCGAGGATGACCTCGTAGCCAGCCTGCTTGAGAAATAGCTCAGCGCTTCGACGGATAGTGTTGCTATCGTCGATGACGAGTACTTTGACCGCCGCCGCCTGCTCGGCCTGATGGCCCTCGGCCACGCTGCCTCCCCCGGTTTCTGGTGCGACTTCTCTTTATGAGTCCTGCATTTACTAGCGTTTCTTTAAGTGAATAATGCATGGGGGCCTTTATTCCGTCAAACAAGAAAGTCTCAACGCCTACCTTAGGGGTTTACCCCTCCGTCCAATGCCTGCGTGCCTCGCACCAGGGGACCGGCGACCCGTCGCCTTAATATTCGCCGCCATGAAAAAGCTTCTGTGGGTTCTTCTAGCCGCTCCTTTGATGGCTAACGCGCAGGCATGGCCGTCGAAACCGATTCGTTGGGTAGTGCCCTATACCGGCGGAGGAATCACCGATGTCGTGACCCGCGTCGTGACGCAGAAGATGCAGGGGCCGCTCGGGCAACCCATAGTCGTCGATAACCGTCCGGGCGCAAACAGTATTTTGGGGTCCGAGATCGTCTCGAAAGCCGCTCCGGACGGCTACACGATCCTCACCGTGATCGCGGGCTACGCCGCCAACGTCACGCTTTATTCCGGCAAGCTACCTTTCGACCCGCGCAAGGATCTGGTCCCGGTTTCGCTCGCCGGAATTGCGCCGCTCATCCTCACCGCGAACAACGACTTTCCGGCCAAGGACGTTAAGGAGCTGATCGCGTACGCGAAGGCCCATCCGGGCAAAGTGAACTTCGGTTCCTCGGGCATCGGCGCCGCCGCCCACCTGACGACCGAGCTTCTCAAGCAGACGAGCGGTATCGACATGGTCCACGTCCCCTACAAGGGAACCGCCCCCGCCTTGACGGCCTTGATGGCGAATGACATCCAGATCCTCGTCGACGTGCCGAGCACGCTGATGCCGCACGTGCGCGGCGGCAAAATCAAGGCGCTGGGCATGTTCTCCGGAAGGCGCATCCAGGGCGCGCCGGAGGTTCCGACCGTTGCCGAAGCGGGCGGCCCGCCGCTCGATTCTTCCACCTGGGTGCTGTTCATGGCGCCGGGCAGCACACCGAAGGCCGTTGTCGATCGCCTCGCGCAGGAGACGGCCAGGGCGATCCATGACTCCGACATCAAGGAACGGTTCAACCAGATCGGCATTGAGCCGGTCGGCAACACGCCGCAGCAGGCCGCCCGATTCCTCGACGACGAGATCGCGAAGTGGGCCAAGGTGATTACCACGGCCGGCGTCAGGGCCGAGCAATGAAAATCGCCGATGTCCGCGCCTATCCGACCTCGTTCCCGATCCCGGCCGCGAACCGCGTTGCATTAGGCATCGGCACGGCAGTCAAGCGGGATGCCGTGGTCGTCAAGGTGACGACCGACGACGGCATCGTCGGCTGGGGCGAAGCGCACCACGGGCGAGCGCATACCGCGGTCGCGAAGCTGATCGAGACGACGCTCAAGCAGCTTGTCGTCGGCATGGATGCGCACGATGTGAACGGCGTCTGGGAAAAGATGTATCGCTTTCAGCTCGCCAGCCATGGCATGGGCGCCGGCGCTTGCCTCGCCATCAGCGGCATCGACATGGCACTGTGGGACATCCGCGGCAAGGCGCTCGGCCTTCCGCTCTATCGTCTCCTCGGCGGCGGTCGCAAGGCCATTCCCGCGTATGCCGGCGGCGTCTCGCTCGGCTACCAGCCGCCATCCCAGCTCATCGACGAGGCGCGAAAGAGCGTCGACGCGGGCTACAAGGCGATCAAGCTACGCGTGGGCGATTCGCCGAAGGCCGACGTGGAGCGCATGCGCGCCGTGCGCAAGGCTTTTCCGGAAATGACCATTCTCACGGACGCGAACATCGGCTATCGGGTTGAGGACGCGCGTCGGGTAATGCCGGCGATGGACGAGCTCGGCATCGGCTGGCTCGAAGAGCCCTTCCCCGCGCATGACCACCGCAGCTACCGCGAGGCGCGGACCTTCGGCCGTACGCCACTCGCGGCCGGCGAAAACCACTACACCCGCTTCGAATTCGATCGCGTGATCGAGGACGGCGCGATCACCATCCTGCAGCCCGACCTCTCCAAGACCGGCGGCGTCACGGAGGCGCTGCGCATCGCCGCGCTCGCCTCCGCGTGGAAGCTGCCGATCCACCCGCACAGCTCGATGACCGGCCTGAACCACGCCGCGACGATCCATTTCCTGGCCGCGATCGACAACGGCGGCTACTTCGAGGGCGACGTGTCGCGCGCCAACAAGTTTCGCGACGAGCTCGTCTCCAATCCCGGCGAGATCGACCGCGACGGTAACGTCTGGCCGCTCGAGGCGCCCGGCCTCGGGCTCGAAGTGAACGAGGCGTTTCTCTCTGCGCACCCGGCCATCGAAGGCCCCGGCTATATTTGACCCATGAGACTAGTTCTCGCCGTTCTGCTCCTCTGCGCGGCACCCGCGTGGGCCCAGCAGTGGCCCTCGAAGCCGCTGCGCTACATAGTCCCCTTCCCGCCCGGCGCCTTCAACGACACGCTCGCGCGGACGCTGTCCGCCGAGCTGCCGAAGTCGCTCGGGCAGCCGGTCATCGTCGAGAACCGCCCCGGCGGCAACACCATCATCGGCACTGAGCTCGCCGCCAAGTCGCCCGCGGACGGCTATACGCTGTTCGGTGCCGCACTGCCCTTCTCCGTCGTCCAGTCGCTTTACAAGACCTCATTCGATGTCACCCGGGATTTCGCGCCCATCACGCTGGCGGGAGTCACGCCGAACTTGCTCGTCGCCAACCCAGGCGTGCCATTCAATGACGTGAAAGGGTTGATCGCCTACGCGAAGGCGAATCCCGGCAAGCTGAACTACGCGTCCACCGGGAACGGGACATCGAACCATCTTTCGTTCGAGCTCTTCAAGACCATGACCGGCACGCAGGTCACGCACGTGGCGTATAAGGGAAGCGCACCCGCGGTGACGGACCTGATCGCCGGCCAGGTGCAGGTCATGTTCGACAACACGCCCAACGTGCTGCCGCACGTCAAAGCCGGCAAACTGAAAGCGCTGGGCGTCTCCTCGCGCTCGCGGACCGGGCTGGCGCCCGAGATTCCCACGGTCGATGAAGCCGGCGTTCCGGGCTACGACGTCGGCGTGTGGTTTGGCGTCCTCACGGTAGCCGGCACGCCGCGCGATGTGGTGCAGCGCTTGAACGCCGAAATGGTGAAGATTCTGATCTCGGCGGAGGTGAAGGAGCGCTTCGGCCGGATGGGCGTCGATGTAGTGGCGGGCTCGCCCGAGCAGTTCTCGCAGTTCCTGAAGAGCGAAGTCGGGCGCTGGGCGAAAGTCATCCACGACGCCGGCATCAAGGCGGATTAATGGCACGCAAGTCACTCAAGTCGGACCTCGCCTGGTCGACGGTCGATCGCATCACCGTGCGGGGCAAGGACCTGCCCGGCGAGATCCTCGGCCACCTCAATCTCGGCGACATGGCATTCCTCGAGCTCACGGGACGCGCGCCGAATCCCAAGGAATCGAAGATCTTCAACGCGATGGTGGTCACGCTGGTGGAGCACGGCGTGACGCCGAGCGCGCTCGTCGCGCGCCTCACCTACCTCGGCGCGCCGGAGGCGCTGCAGGGCGCCGTGGCGGCGGGCCTGCTCGGCCTCGGCAGCGTGTTCGTCGGCTCGATGGAAGGCGTGGCACGCATCCTCGGCGACGCGGTCGCGAACGGCAAGGATGCGAAGACCGTGCTCGCCGAGAACAAGCGCATGCCGGGCATCGGCCACCCGATCCACAAGCCGATCGATCCGCGCAGCCAGCGGCTGTTCGAGATCGCCCGCGAGACCGGCCACTATGGGAAGTACTGTCGACTGATGGAAGAGATCGCCCGGACGAGGGGAATCACGCTCAACGCGACCGGCGCGATCGGCGCCCTCGCCTGCGAGCTCGGCCTCGACTGGAAAGTCGTGAAAGGGCTCGGCGTCATGGCGCGCGCCGTCGGCCTCGTGGGACACATCCTCGAGGAGACGCGCGAGCCGATGGCCGAGGAGATCTGGCACCGCGTGGACGAGGAAGCGTCCGCGCACTTGAAGCCGAAGAAATGAACCTCGCGAGAGACAACCATCCGGAGCTGCGCGACGCCGTGCGCCAGCTCTGCAACCAATTCGATTCCGCGTACTGGCAGAAGGTCGACGAGGAACGCGCCTACCCGGAAGCCTTCGTCGATGCGCTGACCAAGGCGGGCTGGATGTCGGCGCTGATCCCCGAGGAGTTCGGAGGCTCCGGGCTTTCACTGACCGAAGCCAGCGTGATCATGGAGGAAGTGTCGCGCTCAGGCGGCCAGGCCGGCAGCTGCCACGGCCAGATGTACAACATGAACACGCTGCTGCGGAACGGCTCGCCCGCGCAGAAGAAGAAGTACCTGCCGAAGATCGCTTCCGGTGAGCTGCGCATGCAGGCGATGGGCGTCACGGAGCCGACGGCGGGCACCGACACGACCAAGATCAAGACCGTCGCGGTGCGCAAGGGCGATCGCTACGTCGTGAACGGGCAGAAGGTGTGGACCTCGCGCCTGCAGCACTCGGATCTCATGATTTTGCTCGCGCGCACGACACCGCTCGCCGAGGTGAAGAAGAAGAGCGAGGGCATGTCGGTGTTTCTCGTCGAGACCAAGTCCAAGGGGCTGGAAGTCAAGCCCATTCGGAACATGGTTAACCACGAGACGAACCAGGTATTCATCGACAACCTGGAGATCCCGGCGGAGAACCTGATCGGCGAGGAAGGCAAGGGCTTTCGCTACATCCTCGACGGCCTGAATGCCGAGCGCATCCTCATCGCCGCCGAATGCATCGGCGACGGCTACTGGTTCATCGAGAAGGCGACGAAGTATGCCAACGAGCGCGTCGTCTTCGACCGGCCGATCGGCCAGAACCAGGGCATCCAGTTTCCGATCGCCGAGAGCTACATGGAGATAGAGGCGGCGAACCTGATGCGCTACAAGGCGACCAGCCTCTACGACCAGCACAAGCCGTGCGGCGCGGAAGCGAACATGGCGAAGCACCTCGCCGCGAAAGCGTCCTGGGAAGCGGGCAACGTGTGCCTGCAGACCCACGGCGGCTTCGGCTTCGCCGCCGAGTACGACGTCGAGCGCAAGTTCCGCGAGACGCGGCTCTACCTCGTCGCGCCGATCTCGACCAACCTCATCCTGTCGTACCTGGCCGAGCACGTCCTGGGACTGCCCCGCTCGTTCTGACGTGCTCTGGCCGGAAGCCCAGGCCGATGATCCGCGCCGGGATGCGCGAGAGGATGGGCAGCGCGCCGAGCAGCCGCACGAAGGCGGGCGGCGCGAAATCCGTCTCTGCCGACAGCGCGCGGGCGATCAATTGCTTCTGGATCATGAGCTGGAACCGCTGCGTCATCCGCGTCGGCCAGTCGCGCCGCCTTTGAACCGCCGCCAGATGCTCGAGCGTCACGTTTCCGTGCAGTAGCGGCCCGCCCAGGATGTTGGCGGCCGCGACCGCATCCTGGATCGCGAGGTTGATGCCGACACCGCCGATCGGTGACATGGCGTGCGCCGCGTCGCCGATGCAGAGAAGCCCCGGGTTCCACCATCGGACCAGCCGATCGACCCGCACGGTGAGAAGCTTCACCTTGTCCCAGTCGCCGATTTCCTCGACGCGATCGGCGAGCCATGACTGGATCTTCACGATGCTGTCTCGGAACCACGGCAGGCCGCGGCGGCGCACCTCGTCCGCCGCGCCTTTGTCGATCACGTACGCGCACTGCCAGTAGTCGCCGCGATTCAGCATCACCATGAGCCGCCCGGGGCCGAAGACGGCCTGCGTCTCGCCGGGGTCGGACGCGCGGTGCGAAAGCCGGAACCACAGCACGTCCATCGGCGCGCCGAACTCCTCGGACGGCAGCTTTGCCGCCTGGCGCAGCGTGGAATGGCGGCCATCGGCGGCGATCACCAGATCGGCTTTCAGCTGCGCGGCGTCGGTGACCTCCGAGTTCATGTGCAGCGAAAAA
>Ga0070681_10000681_pt1 | contig 28134 bp, 24 predicted proteins | sample KBSC83BmetaG_FD_65650 | JGI IMG/M metagenome (GOLD analysis project Ga0070681, IMG submission 65650) | Corn rhizosphere microbial communities from Kellogg Biological Station, Michigan, USA - KBS C8-3B metaG | ecosystem: Host-associated > Plants > Roots > Rhizosphere | place: USA: Michigan...
CCGTTCACGCCCCACGCCCACAGGAACATGTGGTCCTTGCCCAGCCGCCCGAGCGTGGTCATGCCGGTCGGCATCGGGAAGCCCATCAGGAACGCCGGCGGCGCCAGCAGCGCGAGGCAAAGTGCGATGCGCAGCACGTAGGGCAGCGCCCCGATCCAGTCGAGCGCGTAGTCGATGGCGAAGGCGTAGAACACCAGGATGGCGAAGATGGCGAGGAAGATCTTCGGCATCGTCGTGCGCGCGGTGGCAAGGTAGCGCTCCGACGCGAAGCTGCCGAGGCCGGAGAACACCAGCATGCCGGTGATCAGCACCGAGGCCGAGACCGTGGCGTTGGAGAGCGCCAGCACGAAGTGGGAGATCATGCCCACCTCGATGATGATGTAGCCCAGCCCCAGGCACAGGAAGTAGAGCATGGTGCCGGCCTTGCCCGGATAGCGGCTGAAGATCGTGCGCCAGCCGAAGATCACCGGCAGCAGCACCAGGGTGAGCGCGAAGACCGTGGCGATGGCCAGGGTCGCCCACAGCAGCAGGTAGCCCCACTCGTCCTGCACCGAGTCGAGACGGTCGGCGAACTTCAGCAGGTCCTTCACCTTGATGTAGGCGGCGAAGTACGGCTGGTGGTTGGTGAGGATGCGCGTGTCGAACACGTATTGGTCGGCGACCTGCTGCCAGCCGCCGTTGATCAGGTAGTGCCAGGCCAGGCGGCTGATGGTGGTCGCGGGCACGAGCGCGGCGGCGGGCGTGTTGGCATTCGCCGGTGTGGCGCCGGCCTTGTCGTCGACCGGCGCGCCCGGCGGCGGCGGATCGTTGGGCTCGGCGTCCCTGGTGCCGTCCTTGGCCTCGTCCTTGGGCGCGGTCGGATCGGGCGGCGGTCCGACGTAGAAGAACTGGTCGCGGTAGTCCTGCAGCACCTGCTTCAGCGGCGCGGTGTCGATGTTGATGCCGGGATAGTAGATCTCGTCGAAAGACATCGCCTTGGTGTGCGCGTTGAGCGTGGCGATCTCCTGGGCGCTGAAGCCGTCCTGCTTGTAGAGCACGGTCGCGGTCGAGAGATAGGCGGCGGCGACGTAGAACTTGTTGGCGATGTCGGGCCCGAGCTCGCGCGCGGCGGCGGCCATGGTGGCGTAGAGCTTCAGCACCGACTTGGGCGGCTCTTCCTTGTTCCACAGTGTGACCGACAGGATGCCGCCCGGCTTGAGCGCGCGCATGTAGGCCGCCATCGCCTCCTGGGTGTAGGCGTACTTCTCGACGATCGCGAAGCCGCCGGGCTGCGACAGGCCCGCCGAATCCGCCAACGAAAGATCGACCACGTCATAGCGGTTCCTGGTGTGCGCCATGTAGAGGCGGCCGTCGTAGTCGATGACCGACACCTTGGGATTGTTCAGGATGTCGCCGGTGAAGGCGCGCAGGTCCTTGTCCTCGCGGAAGGCCGTCAGGATCGCGGGGTTGCCCTCGGCGACGGTGACGTGCCGGGAGCCTTCCTTCAGCGCCACCTCGGTCGAGATGCCGCCGCCGAACTGGACGACGAAGGTGTCGGGATTCTTCTTCAGGACGTAGGGATAGTACATCGGCAGATAGCGGAAGTAGGCCACCTCCTCGTCCGACAGGTCCTTGATGACGCCCGCCGGGCCGTCCGAATCGATGTAGAGGCCGAGATAGGCGTTCTCGGGGAACTTCTTGAGATTGAACGCGGCGTTGTCCGACAGGCCGGGCGCGAAGTGGAGGTACGAGCTCGAGTACATTTCCATGTAGCCGAACGGCGAGGCGCGCTCGTAGACGCGCTTGTTGTCGGGAAACTTGCGCGCGTAGGACACGCCCTTGTAGTCCGACACCGCGAGCTTCGGGATGCCGAGCGCTTCCGGCGCCACGTAGTGCACGGCGACCGACAGGATCGCCACGACGACGATGGCCGCCAGGCCGCGCCGGTTGCCCATCGACACGAACCACAGCACGCCGCCGGCAAGCCACAGGATCAGCGGCGCCATGATGATGTTCTCGGGCTTGAAGACGTAGAGCGCCAGCAGCACCGAGAGGCCGCACAGGCCCGAGCCCACCATGTCGGCGAAGTAGACGCGGTTGAAGCTGCGCTTGGCCTTGAGGAAGACCACGCCGAGAAACAGCGCGCCGGCCAGGAACGGCAGGAAGTAGAGCACGAAGTTGGCGAACAGCCGCCACTTCTGCATCGGGTCGGAGATCAGGAAGATGGCGTTGAACGGCACCTGCTGGGCCGCCAGGTTGCACACCACCATCAGCGGCCCGAAGGTCAGCAGCGAGAAGGTGACGGCGCCCTTCCAGTGGCGCTCGAACCAGCCCTTGCCCACGCACATGACGGCCGAGGTCAGGCCGAAGCCGAACATGGCGAGGCTGACCACCAGCGAGCCGAAGTGCGACCAGCTCCCCACCGAGAACACGCGCATGATGCCGATCTGCAGCGCGATGATGCTGCCGGCCACCAGCCCGACGGACAGGTAGAAGGAAAGAGGCGGCCGATCGTCGAGATCGATCGTGGTCAGAGTTCGACTCCGTGCTGGGAGTGCGCCACCGTGGCGGAGGTTACTCCGCCACGGTGGCGCGATAAAACTGAAGAGAAGAGCGCCACTGGAGTGGCGCGCTCCCAGCCATGATCAGCGGTTGTGGCTGCCGACGATCTTGTCGCCTTCGAGCTTGGTGAAGGGCACGAACGGCACGATCTTGCCGCCGTAGATATCCTCGCGGCTGGTCGTGATCGAGCCGTCGGCGCCCTGCGTCTTGGCGATCTTGATGACCCTCTGGGCGCCCGGCGGACCGACCGGGATCACCATCATGCCGCCCGACTTGAGCTGCTGCAGCAGCGGCGGCGGCACGTGGTCGATGCCGCAGGTCACGATGATCTTGTCGAACGGCGCGGCCTCTTCCCAGCCGTAGTAGCCGTCGGCCTGCTTGGTCTTGATGTGCTGGAACTCGGTGTAGCCCTTCTCGATCAGCCGGTCGTAGACGCCGCGCGTGCGGTCGGCCAGCGGCTTGATGATCTCGATCGTGTAGGCGTTGTCGGTCAGGTTGGCGATGTAGGCCGACTGCACGCCCGAGCCGGTGCCGATCTCGAGCACCTTGTCGGTGCGCTGGATGTCGAGCACGTTGGTCATGCGGCCCTGCAGATGCGGGCCCGACATGGTGACGCCCCAGCCGATGTCGAGGAAGGCGTGCTCGTAGGCCCGCTTGTGGATCGCCGGATTGACCGCGGCGAACTCCTCGCGCGGGGTCAGCAGAAAGGAGCGGATGGTGGGCGCGCTCCAGATGTCCTTGTTGCGCAGCAGCGCCTGGAAGCGGTCCCAGCGCTCGCCCAGGAAGTGCGGGTCCTCGCCGCGGTTCTTGCCCCAGGCGATGAAGTTCTCGCGGCTGTCGGTCGGCGGACTGAGGTCCCAGCTGATGGGTTTGACGCTCGCGGCGGCGAAGGCAGGCGAGACGATGGCAGGTGCTACGACGGTGGCGGCCGCAAGCGCAGCGCTGCCGGAGACGAAACGGCGTCTCTTCACATTATCCTCCTTGGCACGGACCCAAACTGTCGGGGGGACCGGGTAACCGCGCCCTCACTAGATACGGGAAATATGGCGAATTTGCCAGTGCTGCAGCGTCGCGTTACCTGTGCTGGCAATGAATTGATCGACCGATGGATCGACCATAAGGGGAGGTATCATGATCCGCACTCTGTCCCGCCGGACCATCCTGGCGACCGGCCTGGCCGCGCCGGCCGTTTTGTCGCCTCTGGGCGCCCGGGCCGAGACCCCGTGGCGGCCGACCCAGACCGTCCGCATCGTCGTCCCGGCCGCGCCCGGCGGCACGACCGACGTGGTCGGCCGCCTGCTGGCCCAGCACCTGCAGGGCGCCTGGGGCCACTCGGCCGTGGTCGACAACAAGTCGGGGGCCGGCGGCGTGATCGGCAGCACCGAGGTGGCCAAGGCCGCGCCCGATGGCCACACCATCCTCCTGGGCAACATCGGGCCGCAGTCGATCGCCTACTCGCTCTACCGCAACATGCCCTACAGGCCGGAGAGCCTGATCGCGGTGTCCGACATCATCGCCACGCCCAACGTGCTGGTGGTCCATCCCTCGGTGCCGGCCACGACCGTGCCGGAGTTCGTGGCCTGGCTGAAGGCGCAGAACGGCAGGATCTCCTACGCCTCGTCGGGCACCGGCCAGTCGCCGCACCTGTCGGGCGCCTGGTTCCTCCAGCTCACGGGCGCCAAGGCCACGCACGTGCCCTACCGCGGCGCGGCCCCGGCGCTGAACGACCTGATCGCCGGCGTCACCAGCTACTTCTTCGACAACCTGACCTCGAGCGTCGAGTTCGTGCGCGCGGGCAAGCTGAGGGCGCTTGCCATCACGTCGAAGCAGCGCAACCCGATGGTGCCCGACCTGATGCCGATCAGCGAGACCATGCCGGAGCTCAAGCCATTCGACGTCTCGGCCTGGTTCGGCGCCTTCCTGCCCGCCGGCACGCCGCAGCTCATCGTCGACACGCTGAACGCCGAGATGAAGGTGTGGCTCTCCCAGCCCGCCACGCTCGAGCGCTTCAAGACCATGGCCGGCTACGCCGACTACAGCACGCCCGCCGACTACAAGAAATTCGTCGACAGCCAGATCGCGCTCTGGAAGGGCGTCATCGACAAGGAAGGCCTGAAGCTCGACGCGAATTGATCTGTCATGGCAGCGCGCCACCGAGATCAGAACGTCTTGGTGATGCTGACGAAGGCGCGGCCGGCGCAGTAGCGGGTATTGCCGCAGCCTTCGGGCTCGATGCTGGTGTCGGTGTAGGCCAGCGTCATGTCGAGGCCCCAGGCCGAGGTGACGAGGCCGATCTGCCAGTACCAGTAGTCCTGCGTCGGCAGGCCGTACTGCGCGAAGCGGTCGACCCAGAAATTGCCCAGCGAGCCGTAGGCCCGGAAGGAGAAGGTGTCGTTGCCGATGAAGCCGAGCGGCACCGAGAGCAGCGCGCGCTTGTTCCAGCTGTGCCCCGAATCGCCCAGCGAGTCCGGGCTGAAGCGCAGGCGGCCGGTCAGCGACGCCCAGCCGAAGTCGTAGCCCACGGCGAAGTTGAACTCGCCGTAGTTGAACGACGCCGAGGCCGGAACGTCGGGATAGGTGTAGCGGATATAGCCGACGTCGAAGCTGAGCTTGCGGTCCAGCACCTTCAGCTTCACGCCGCCGATCGCGTCGAGCTCGGCGCCCGGGCCGTACATCGGGAAATTCACCGTGCTGCCGAACAACGTGGCGTAGAGCCACGCCGGGACGGCGGCGCTGAACTCGGGCGTATGATAGTCGATCGCCGCCTGGAAGGCGGGCTGGAGCTGGGTGTTGGAGATGCCGTTCTGGGCGTAGTCCGACGCGATCGTGACGTTGGCGTTGAAGACGCCGCCGAACGGCCCGTGCCAGCGCTCGGGCTCCTCGGCTCGCGCACCCCAACACATCGCGCCCGCGCCCAGCAGGACGCAGGCCAAGGTCGCAGCGCGCCTCACGCCGCCTTGATGTTCGAGCGCTTGATGCGGTCGAGGTTGGCGCCTTCGATGCGGACCAGCTTGGTGACCGTCTCGCGGTTGGGCGAGTGCACGTCGCCGACGTCGTAGAAGTGCGAGTCGCCGGGCTTCAGCACGTAGCTCCGCGTGGCCTTCACCAGGTTGGGCTGGTCGCCCTCGGCCTTCTTCACGATCTCCCAGTCGACCATCTCGGTGTCGCCTTCGGCCAGGCCATAAATCGCCCAGCTCGAGCCGTGGTCGTGCGGCTCGCCCCTGGCCGGCTTCATGTAGACGTGGCCGCAGATGCAGAAGCCGGTGTCGGGGTCCTCGTACAGCACCTTGCGCGGCTTGCACTGCTCGGGCGTCAGGTATTTGGCCACGAACGCCTTGTCGAGCAGCACCTTGGAGACGAGCTTGCAGACGGCCTCCTTGCCGCCGCGTCCCGGATCGGCCTTGAGTGCCGCCTTGATGTCGGCGGCCAGCGCCTCGAGCGTGGTGGTCTTTTCGAGCGTATCGGTCGTCATCGGGTCACCCTCTTTTCTATGGTGGCGAAGATAGCACGGGCGGCCTGGGCCTCGCCCCCCTCGGGGCGGCCCGGACGCGTGGAATTGTTCCAGGCCATCATGTCGAAATGCGCCCATGGCACGTCGTCGGGCACGAACTCCTGCAGGTAGAGCGCCGCGGTGATGGCGCCGCCGAAGCCGCCGGCCGAGACGTTGTTGATGTCGGCCACCTTGCTGTCGAGCAGGCGGCGGTAGGGCCGGAACAGCGGCATGCGCCACATCGGGTCGGCAGCGGCGGCGCCGGCGGCCAGCAGCCCGTCGGCCAGCGCATCGTCGTTGCAGAACAGCGCCGGCAGGTCGGTGCCCAGCGCGGTGCGCGCCGCACCCGTGAGCGTGGCGCAGTCGACCATCATCGTGGGCTTCTCCGATGCGCCCTCGCACAGCGCATCGCACAGGACCAGCCGGCCCTCGGCGTCGGTGTTGCCGATCTCCACGCTGATGCCCCGGCGCGTCGGCACGACGTCGAGCGGACGGAAGGCGTTGCCCGAGACGCTGTTCTCGACCGCCGGCACCAGCAGGCGCAGGCGCACCGGCAGCCTGGCCGCCATCACCATTGCCGCGACCGCCATCACGGTGGCGGCGCCGCCCATGTCCTTCTTCATGTTGAGCATGCCGGCCGCGGGCTTGAGGTCGAGGCCACCGGTGTCGAAGCACACGCCCTTGCCGACCAAGGTCACCTTGGGATCGCTCTCGCGGCCCCAGGTGAGGTCGATCAGGCGCGGCGCGCGCGTGCTGGCGCGGCCGACGGCGTGGATCATCGGATAGTTCTTCTTCAAGAGATCGTCGCCGACGATGACGCTGATCTTCGCCTTGTGCTGCTTGGCCAGCGCTTGTGCCGCGTGGGCGAGCTCGGCCGGGCCCATGTCGGACGACGGCGTGGTGATGAGATCGCGCGCCATCGAGATCGCCTCGATGGTGGCCGTCGCGCGTGCCTTGTCGGCATCGGCGGGCCAGACGATCTTCGGGCCGGGCCGGGTCTTGCGCGCACGGTAGCGGTCGAACGTCCAGGCGCCGAGGCCGATCGCGGTGCAGGCATCGGTCGCCGACACCGGCGCGGTGTCGCCCAGCCGCCACGTGCCGGCCGGCAGCCGCGTCGCCAGTGCGCCGAAATCCCACAAAGTCGGTGTGGACGGCAGCACGAGGACTGCACCCGCCGCCTTGCCGTCGCGCCCGGGCAGCACGGCGAAATCGCCGGCCTTTCCGGCCACGCCGGTCGACTCGAGCCAGCCGCGCCGCGCCGCGCCCTGCTCGCGCAGCCACGCGCGCCATTTGGACTGGCCGACAAACTGCACCGGCAGGGAAGAAGAAGAGCGGTCGACAAAGCTGAGCGACATGGACAGGCTCACCAAACGGTCGTGCCAAGACTAGTGCACGAACCAAGATTGCCGGGCAAAGTGCGGCGCTGGCAAGGCTGGCGATTTTTTAGGGAGAAGACATGGCCGACTTCACGCTGGTGATCGGCAACCGGAATTATTCGTCATGGTCCCTGCGCGGCTGGCTGATGGCCAGGATCGCCGGGATCGAGTTCGAGGAGATCGTCGTGCCGCTCGACCTGCCCGAGACGGCGGCGGCGATCCGCAAGCATTCGCCGTCGGGCAAGGTGCCGGCGCTGGCGCACCGTGGCCTGGCCGTGTGGGAATCGCTGGCGATCGCGGAGTACCTGAACGACCTCAAGCCCGAGGCCGGCCTGTGGCCCGCCGCGGTCGCCGCGCGCGCCCATGCCCGCTCGATCTCGGCGGAGATGCACGCGGGCTTCGTCGAGCTGCGCGCCAACATGCCGATGAACATCCGCGCGTCCTATCCCGGCAAGGGCATGACACCGGCGGTGCGCGCCGACATCGAGCGCATCACCGGCCTGTGGCGCGACTGCCGCAAGCGCTTTGCCGGCGCGGCACCCAAGGACGACGGCTTCCTGTTCGGCGCCATCGGCGCGGCCGACGCCATGTATGCGCCGGTGGTGACGCGCCTCAAGACCTACGCCGTGCCGCTCGACGGCGATGCCGAGGCCTACTGCACCGCCGTGCTCGCCTATCCGGCGATGAAGGAGTGGATCGCCGCCGCCAGGAACGAGCCGTGGCTGATCGCCGGCGCGGAACTCGACAAGTAGGGCTGCCTCAGCCCTTCTCGACGGCGCCGCCGGCGTCGACCCAGCCCTTGAAGCCGCCGAGGTTGCGCACGTTGGCGTAGCCCATGTCCTTCAGCACCTTGCCGACCAGCGCCGACCGGCCACCCGAGGCGCAGTAGGCCACCACCGTCTTGGCACGATCGAAGGCGGCGTCGTGCATCGGCGAGGCAGGATCGGCGCGGAACTCGACGAGGCCGCGCGGCACGGCCACGGCGCCCGGCACCTTGCCGGAGGTCGCGACTTCGCCCGGCTCGCGCACGTCGAGGAACAGCACGTCGGCCTTGCCCACGAGAGCCTTGGCCTCGTCCGGGCTGATGCGCGGCACCGCCGCTTCGGCTTCGGCGAGCATCGATTGAACGGTCTTCATGGCGAACGCCCTCTTGTTGGGTTGCACTTCGGGATCAGGCACGCCAACCTCCCGCGCGTCAATACGCTGGCGCAGCCTCGGGTCCCCTCACTCACATGTCCACCAACTTCATCTTCATCCTGGCCGACGACCTGGGCTACGCCGACCTCGGCTGCTACGGCGGCCGCGCGCCTGCATCGCCCAACATCGACCGCATGGCGGCCCAGGGCCTGCGCTTCACGCGCGGCTACGCCAACTCCGCCGTGTGCTCGCCGACGCGCTTTGCCCTGGCGACCGGGCGCTACCAGTACCGCATCCGCGGCGCCGCCGAGGAGCCGATCGGCAGCGCCATGCGTGGCGACAAGGTGATCGGCCTGCCGCCCAGCCATCCGACGGTGGCCTCGCGCCTCAAGGAAGCGGGCTATCGCACGGCACTGGTCGGCAAGTGGCATCTCGGCTTCCCGCCGCACTTCGGCCCGCAGGCCAGCGGCTACGACGAGCATTTCGGGCCGCTGTCGGGCGGCGTCGACTACTTCACCCACCAGGACAGCTTCGGCGTGCACGACCTGTTCGAGAACGGCGCCGAGGTCGAGCGCGACGGCTATCTCACCGATCTTCTGTCCGAGCGCGCCGCCGAGTTCGTCACGCGCTGCGGCCGCGAGAAGAAGCCGTTCCTGCTCAGCCTGCATTACACCGCGCCGCACTGGCCGTGGGAGACGCGCGACGACGGCGAGCTCGCCAAGTCCTTCGGCAAGGGCCGCCCGATCTATCACCTCGACGGCGGCAACATCCACGCCTACCGCCGCATGATCCACCACATGGACGAGGGCATCGGCAAGGTGCTCGCCGCGCTCGACGACCAGGATCTTGCGCGCGACACCATCGTCGTCTTCACCAGCGACAACGGCGGCGAGCGCTTCTCCGACAGCTGGCCGCTGGTCGGCGGCAAGATGGACCTGATGGAAGGCGGCATCCGCGTGCCCTACGTGGTGCGCTGGCCGGCGCGCACGCCGGCCGGCACGACGACCGACCAGCTCGCCATCACCATGGACTGGGTGCCGACCTTCTTCGAGGCCGCGGGCACCGAGGCCCATCCTGACTATCCGAGCGACGGTCTGTCTCTGCTCAAGCAACTCGCCGATCCCGGCGCCGTCACCGACCGCCCGCTGTTCTGGCGCATGAAGCACCATGAGCAGCGTGCGATGCGCTCGGGATGCTGGAAGTATCTCAAGGTCGACGAGCACGAGTATCTGTTCGACGTCGTGACCGACGAACGCGAGCGCGCCAATCTCGCCAAGCGCGATCCGGCACGCCTGGCCGGGATGCGCGCCGCCTGGCAGGCGTGGGATGCCACCATGCCGCCGATTCCGGCCGAAGCCGGCGTGCGGCTGGTCTACGGCAAGAAGGACATGCCGTGAGCGACACTTCCTCCATCCGCGACATCCTCGACTTCTGGCTGCTGCCGCTTGCCGACCCCGGCCACGGCAAGACGCGCGAGCTGTGGTGGAAGAGCACGCCGGCGCTCGACGCCGAGCTCGCCGCCAAATTCGGCGCGCTGCTCGACAAGGCCGCCGCGGGCGCTCTCGATCATTGGGCCCGCTCGCCCGACGGCGCGCTGGCGCTGATCCTGCTGTGCGACCAGTTCTCGCGAAACATCCATCGCAAGACCGCGCGGGCCTTCGCCACCGACGCCAAGGCGCGTTCCATCGCCCGCATCGCGTTGGCGCATTTCTATCCGGCGGTGTTCCCCCTGGACGTGCGGCTGTTCTTCTACATGCCATTCCAGCACAGCGAGGATCTGGCCGACCAGGAGCTGTGCTGCACGCTGTTCCAGGCATTGGGCAACGCCGACAACGACAAGTTCGCGATCGACCATCGCGACATCGTGGCCAAGTTCGGCCGCTTCCCGCACCGCAACGAGGTGCTGGGCCGGGCCTCGACGCCCGAGGAGCTGGACTACCTGAAGACCGCCAACCGCTTCGGGCAGTAGCGGCGTCTCGAAGGATGGGCCTCAGACGAAGCGCCGATAAAGCTCCGCCGTCGCCGTATCGAAGCAGCAGAAGATCACGCGCTCGAGCGACCCGGCATGCGCCTTCACCTCGCGCACGGCGATCTCCGCCGCGAGCTCCTTGGGGTAGCCGTAGATGCCGGTCGAGATCGCGGGAAAGGCGAGACTGCTGAGACCGTGAGACTGCGCCAGCGCCAGGCTGTTGCGATAGCAGCGCGCCAGCAGCTCCGGCTCGTTCGAATCGCCGCCGTGCCAGACGGGGCCGACCGTATGGATGACGTGGCGCGCCGTCAGCCGATAGCCCTTGGTGATCCTGGCCTCGCCCGTGGGGCAGCCGTGCAAGGTGCGGCATTCGGCGAGAAGCCCGGGGCCCGCGGCGCGATGGATGGCGCCGTCGACACCGCCGCCGCCCAACAGGCTCTCGTTGGCGGCATTGACGATCGCATCGACGTCGAGCCGGGTGATGTCCCCTTCGACGACGTCGAGCGTGGTCATGTTACCAGTAGCGGATGGGGCCGGTGTCGAGGTGGACGAAGCCCGAGCGCGGGTAGAAGCCGACGCCGCCCATCTGCAGCGAGCGCGCGGCCTGGCGGATCTTGAACACCGGCACGCCGGGGAAGCGGATGTCCATGGCGTTGCCGTTCATGTGCTGGCTGTCGCGCGCCACGCCGCGGCTGACGCTGGCCAGCCAGGCGTTGGTGGTGGGCGAGCGGTAGGCCGACAGGACCTCGACCGTGCCGTGATAACCCGTGACGTTCATCGTGTGCCACAGCACGTCGAACAGCATCGGGTCCATCTCGGTCTGCTGGCCGTTCTGCGAATCGCGCAGGAAGTGGTTGAGCTGGTCGAGCGCATCGCGGTGATAGGTGCCGTCGGACCAGTAGGTGACGGTGAGCTCTTCCTTGGAATTGACGTTCAGCAGGCTGAGGCTGCGCGGGCTGGTCAGGTCGAGCTCGGGCGGCGCCACCGGGGCCGACGGGGCGAACCCGCCGTAGCGCGAGCCGCGCAGGCTCTGCGGTGTGGTCGCGGGCTTGGCGGTCGAATGGTGGGCGGCCGGCGGATGGACGACCTGCACGGCGGCGGCCTTGTGGATCGGGGCCTTTTGAAGGGTGGTCGCCTTATGGACGACGGCGGCAGGCTTGGCGGGCGTGGTCTTCTTCGGATGGCTGACGATGTCCGTCTGGGCGGCACCGGTCGAGGTCGTCTGGGCGTGGCTCGCACCGGCAAACGCCAGCACCGCCACCAGGCCGATCACAAAATTACGCATCCCCGCCCCGGCTTGTTGCATTTTTGTCACAGAAGCTTCTATCAGAGACCAATTCGGGACTCAAAGCGAAATTCCTGTGTCCTTTCTAGGGCTATTCCGACGACCTCGCCCACCACACAGAGCGTCGGGCCGGCCGGCGGGGTCCGGGCGGCCTGGCGTTCGATGGTGGCCAAAGTGCCGACGATCCGCCGTTCGCCGTCGGTCGTGCCGTTCTCCAGCAGCGCCACCGGGGTCGAGGCCGGCAGCCCGTGGTGGACGAGCTGGCGGGCGATCGCGGGCAGGCTGCCCGCGCCCATATAGATGACGAGGGTCTGGCGCGGCCGGGCGAGCATCGGCCAGTCGAGGTCGACGGTGCCGTCCTTCAGGCGGCCGGTCACGAAGACGCAGGCCTGGGCATGGTCGCGATGGGTGAGCGGGATGCCGGCGCTGGCCGCACAGCCCAGGGCGGCGGTGATACCGGGCACGACCTCGACGGCGATGCCGGCGGCGGACAGCGCCGCGATCTCCTCGCCGCCACGGCCGAACACGAAGGGATCGCCGCCCTTCAGCCGCACCACGCTCTTGCCCGACCGCGCCAGCGCCACCATCCGGTCGTTGATCTCGGGCTGGGCCACGGTGTGATGGCCGCGCCGTTTGCCGACGGAAATCCGCTCGGCGTCGCGCCGCACCATCGCCAGCACCTCGGGCGAGACCAGCCGGTCGTAGACCACCACGTCGGCGCGCTGCAGCAGGCGATGCGCCTTCAAGGTCAGCAGGTCGGGATCGCCCGGGCCAGCGCCCACCAGATGCACCATGCCCGCGGCCGGCGCCGCGGCCCCGTCCCGCGTGCGATCGAGCAACCGGATCAACTCGCGACGCGCGCCGATCTCGTCGCCGGCCAGCGCGAGCTCGCCCACCCGGCCATCGAACACGCGATCCCAAAAGCGCCGGCGCGCGCGCGGCGCGTCGAGCGTGCGGCGCACCTGGGCGCGGAAGATCTCGGCGAAGCGCGCGAGGCGGCCGATCGCCGCCGGCAGCGCGCGTTCGACCTCGGCCTTGATGCGCCGGGCCAGCGCCGGCGCCGCGCCGCCGGTCGAGATGGCCACGATGATCGGACCGCGGTCGACGATTGCCGGCATGATGAAGCTCGAGAGCGCCGGCCGGTCGACGACATTCACCGGCACCGAACGCTGCTGGGCGGCCTGCGAGACCCTGGCCTGCAGGGCGTTGTCGTCGCTGGCCACGATGACCAGCGTCACGCCCTCGAGGTCGGCGGTGTCGAAGGCGTGCCCTGTCCACGCCACGCGGCCGTCGTCGATCATCTGGGCGATCTCGCCGCCCACGGTCTCCGCGATCAGCGCCACCTGCGCGCCCGCCGCCAGCAGCAGCTCGGCCTTGCGCGCGGCCGCCTCGCCGCCGCCGACCACGAGGGCCCGGCGACCCTTGAGCGTCAGGAAGAGCGGAAAGACCTGCATCACGCCGCCTGAGCCGCAGTGCCCGACCGCAGCAGCGCGCGAATCTCCGTGCGGCACGAGCCACAGTTGGTGCCGGCCAGCGTGACTGCACCCACGGCCTCGGGCGACAGGGCACCGCCGGCGATCGCGGCGATTACGGCCGCCGCCGACACGCCGTGACAGGCGCAAAGCTCGCCGCCGCGCTCGACGGCGGGACCGCCCGCCAGAAGCGCGGCGCGCTCGGCCTCGCCCAGGCGCTGCAGCGCCATGAAGGGTTCGAGCCGGTCGCGCGCTGTCGGATCGCGCGTCTCGCCCAGCACCAGCGCCGCCTCGAGGCGACCGTCGGCAATCACCACGCCCAGCCCCGGGCCGCCCTCGCGCCACGGGCCGGGATTGCTCGAACGGATCGAGGCCGACAGGGCTTGCCGTGCCATCGCCGCCGGCTGCTCGCCTGCCAACAGATAGGCGTGGAAGCCCGCCCCCTTTATGCGCGTCCAATAGGTCATGTCCGGCAGCATGACCGGGCGTCGAGCGAGAATCGTGCCATGCCAGCGCATCGCCAGGCCCTGCACCTCGACCGGCGTGTGCTTGAGTTCGGGCTGGCCGGAGAGGGGGTCGACGGCGGGATTGACCGCGCCGTTGATGGCGCCCGCGCGCGAGACCTGCGCCGTCCAGTGCATCGGGGCGAAGGCCTCGCCCGGCCGCATCGCGTCGCTGATGGCCACGCGCAGCACGGCGTGGCCCCAACTGCTGCTCACGCGCGCGATGTCACCGTCCTGCAATCCGCGCGGCGCGGCATCGCGCGGGTGCAGCTCGATCGTGGGCTCGGGCCGGTGCCCGGCCAGGCGCGCCGATTTTCCCGTGCGCGTCATGGTGTGCCACTGGTCGCGCACACGGCCGGTGTTCAGCCGGAGCGGCCGCTCGGCCGTCGGCGCATGGCGCGGCGGCCGCGCCGGCGTGGCCACGAAGCGCGCGCGCCGGTCGCCATGGAAGAAGCCGCCGTCGGCGAAGAAGCGCTTGTCGTCCCGCGCAGCGCCGTCCGCGCGCGCGGGCCAGGCGAAGGGCGCGAGGGCATCGTAGGCCGCATCCGCGATGCCGGCATGCGCGCCGATGTCGAAGGCGCGACGGCCGCCGTTCTCGAACGCCGAGAGCGCGGCATGCTCGCGGAAGATGTCGGCCGGACCTTTCCAGTCGAATGCCGCGCCAAAGCCCAGGCGGCGCGCGACCTCGCCCACGATCCACCAGTCCTGGCGCGCCTCGCCGGGCATCGGCAGGAAGCGCCGCTGGCGCGAGATGCAGCGCTCGGAGTTGGTGACGGTGCCGTCCTTCTCGCCCCAGGCCAGCGCCGGCAGACGGATGCGGCAGGCGTCGACGGTGTCGGTGGCGCGCACGGCCTCGGAGACGATCGACAGCTCGCACGACCGCAACGCTCGGCGCACCGCGTCGGCGTCGGGCAGGCTGGCCACCGGATTGGTCGCCATGATCCACACCGCCTTGACCTCGCCCCGGCCGACGGCGTCGAACAGATCGACCGCCTTCAGCCCCGGCGCGGCCGCCATGCGGGGCGCCTGCCAGAAGCGGCCGACCCGTTCGACGTCGGCGGGCGCGAAGCCCATGTGTGCGGCCAGCAGGTTGGAGAGCGCGCCGACCTCGCGGCCGCCCATGGCGTTGGGCTGGCCGGTGATCGAGAACGGCCCCATGCCCGGCCGTCCGATCCGGCCGGTCAGCAGGTGGCAGTTCACGATCGCGTTCACCTTGTCGACGCCGGCGGTCGACTGGTTCACGCCCTGCGAATAGAGCGTCACGGTCTTCTCGGCACGTGCGAACCAGTCGAAGAACGTCGCCACGTCGGCTGCCGACAGCTCACACGCCGCGATGTCTTGGGCGTGCATGGCGGCCAGCGCCGCATCGAGGCCTTGCGTGTGATCGGCGACAAAGCCTTGCGCGACCACGCCGCGGCGCGCCAGCTCGGCCAGCAGCGCGTTGAACAGCGCCACGTCGCTGCCGGGCGCCAGCGCCAAGTGAAGATCGGCGATGTCGCAGGTCTCGGTGCGGCGCGGATCGATCACGACGATGCGCATCTGCGGCCGCGCCTGCTTGGCCGCCTCCAGGCGCTGGAACAGCACGGGATGGCACCAGGCGAGATTGCTGCCGGTCAGCACCACGAGGTCGGCTTGCTCGAAATCCTCGTAGCGGCCGGGCACGGTGTCGCTGCCGAAGGCGCGCAGGTGACCCGCGACCGCGGACGCCATGCAGAGCCGCGAGTTGGTGTCGATGTTGGCGCTGCCGAGGAAGCCCTTCATCAGCTTGTTGGCGGCGTAATAGTCCTCGGTCAGGAGTTGGCCGGACACATAGAAGGCCACGGCCTGCGGCCCGTGGCGCGCCACGACGTCGCCCAGGCCCTGCGCGACGGCATCGAGCGCGACGGCCCACGGCACACGTCGGCCGTCGATCTCGGGATGCAGCAGCCGATCCTCGAGCGACAAGGTCTCGCCCAGCGCCGCGCCCTTCGAACACAGGCGGCCGCGGTTGGCCGGATGGGCCGGATCGCCCGCGATCCCCGCCCCGCCCCGCCCGTCCGCCGTGGCGACGACGCCGCAGCCGACGCCGCAGTACGGACAGGTGGTGCCGATGGCGCTCATGCTGCCAGCGTTCGGGTCGCCTCGCTCGCCAGGGCACGCAATTCCTCGATCTCCTGGCGGCGGGTGAATTCGAAGAATGTCTCCGCAGGCTGGCGATGGGCAAGCCACGCCGCCAGCAGGCGCTCGAGCACCAGCGGCAGGTCGTCGAACGCCACGTCGCGGGCATACTCGCGGGCGATCGCCTGCTCGGCCGTCGCCGCGGCACCGCCGCCGATAAAGATGTGATAGCCCTCGACACTCTCCTCGCCGCGCTCGACGACGGCGCCCAGCAGGCCGATGTCGCCGACGTAGTGCTGGGCGCAAGAGTGATGGCAGCCGGTGAGATGGATGTTGATCGGCAGGTCGACGGCCACATGCGTCTCGAGATGATCGGCGAGCTTCAGCGCATGGCCCTTGGTGTTCGATGCCGCGAACTTGCAGCCGGCATTGCCGGTGCAGGCGATCAGGCCGCTGCGGATGGGGCTGGCCTCGACGCCGATGCCCAGCGCCTGGAGGGCCGCGACGCAGACACCGACGTCACCGTCGGCCACGTCGGAGATCAGAAAGTTCTGCCACACGGTGAGCCGGATCGTGCCGCTGCCGAAGCGCTCGGCGATGTCGGCGACGCCGCGCATCTGCTGGGCCGTCATGCGGCCGACGGGCAGCACGACGCCGAGATAGTTCAACCTCGTCTGCTTCTGCGGATGCACGCCGACGTGGCCGTGCTTGTCGGCGAGCGGCCGCGGCGCAATCACCACTCCGGCAGCGCGGCGCAGCGGCGCGCCGTATTCCTTCTCGACCTCGGCCAGGAACGGTTCGCGACCCAAGCGGTCGAGCACGTACTTGAGACGCGCCTTGGCGCGGTTGGTGCGGTCGCCGTGGGCGATGAAGGTGCGCACGACAGCGCCCGCCACCCTCACGCACTCCTCGGCCTTGAGAAGAACGCCAGTGTCGAAGGCGAAGTCGCGATGCCCGGTGATGCCGCCCAACTGCAGGCCGAAGTAGAGACCGGGCTCGAGGCCGCCACCGGTCACCTGCACGGCCACGAAGCCGATGTCGTTGGTGTCCTCGAGCGTCGGCACCTTGCCGCCGCCGTCGAACGAGATATTGAATTTGCGCGGCAAGCCGTACATCTCGCGGTGATTGAGGATGTAGTGGTGCATGGCGCGGCACAGCGGCCGCGTGTCGCAAAGTTCCTGCGGGTCGATGCCGGCGGTGGCGCTGCCGGTGACGTTGCGGATGTTGTCGGCGCCCGCGCCGCGCGAGGTGAGGCCCAGTTCCTGCACCGCCAGCAGGAGGTCGATGGCATGGCGCGCCGGGATCTCGCGGATCTGCAGGTTGGCGCGCGTCGTGACGTCGGCGTAGCCGCCGCCGAAGGAGTCCGCGGCGGCAGCAAGGCCGCGCATCTGCCCGGCCGTCAGGATCCCGTTGGGCATGCGCAGCCGGCACATCAGCGAGTCCTGCGCCGGCGCGACATAGAACAGGCCGTGATATTTGGTGAGAAAGACCTCGATGCCCTTGGGAAACTGGCCGGCCTCGGCGCGGCCCACGACCTCGTCCCAACGATCGAGCGGATGGCGCTCGCGCTTGGCCTTCTCCTCGGCCACCAGCTTGCCGCCCGCCGCGACGGCGCGGTCCTGCGCGACGAGCTGAAGCGCGTCGGGACCGGTCGGCAGCGATACGCTCGCCGCGGGCGCCAGGGGCGCGGCGGCCGCGGGTGCAGCGGCCTTGCTCGCGGCCAGTCCGCTGGCGAACCCTTCCAGCCAGCGCTTCTGCTCGTCGGTGAATCCGGTCATGGCACCCGCTCAGGCGGCAGCCCGCACCGGCACCCTGTGCCGGGCGTAGAGGAACTCCAGCACCGCGGCGCGGCAGCGCGCGTACTCAGGATCGACGGCGAGCTCGAGCCGGCGGCGCGGCCGTGCGAGGTCGATCTTCAGGATCCCGCCGATGGTGGCCGACGGGCCGTTGGTCATCATCACCACCCTGTCCGACAGCAGCACCGCCTCGTCGACGTCGTGGGTGATCATCATCACCGTGTTGCCGAGCCGCGCGTGGATCTCCATCACGCTGTCCTGGAGATGGGCGCGGGTCAGCGCATCGAGAGCACCGAACGGCTCGTCCATCAGGAGCACCTTGGGCTGCATGGCCAGCGCCCGGGCGATGCCGACCCGCTGCTTCATGCCGCCCGACACCTCGTGCGGGCGCTTGTCCCGGGCCTGCGCCATCTGCACCAGCTCGAGATTGTGCATGACCCAGTCGTGCCGCTCGGCCCTGGTCTTGGCGCGCCCGAACACCTTGTCGACGGCGATCGCCACGTTGCCGTAGACCGTGAGCCACGGCAGCAGCGAATGATTCTGGAAGACGATGGCGCGCTCGGGGCCTGGTTCGTCGACCACCCGGCCCTCGAGGAACACCTCGCCGGCCGTCGACTGCAGCAGCCCGCCCAGGATGTTCAGCAAGGTGGACTTGCCGCAGCCCGAGTGGCCGATCAGCGAGACGAACTCGCTGCGGACGATGGTGAGGTTGACGTCGCGAAGCACCTCCGTGGCGATCTGGCCGCGACGGAAGCTCATGCCGATCTGCTCGAACTTCAGATAGGGCTTGTCCATGCCGGTCTCCCCTACTGCGCCGAGACGCCGTGCGAGACGAGGCCGCCGACGGCGGCGATCAGGCGGTCGAGCAGGAAGCCCACGATGCCGATGTAGACCAGCGCCACGATGATGTCGGAGATACGCGAGCTGTTCCACGCGTCCCAGATGAAGAAGCCGATGCCGACGCCGCCGATCAGCATCTCGGCCGCCACGATGGCAAGCCACGACAGGCCGACGCCGATGCGCAGGCCGGTGAAGATGTAGGGCACCGTGGCCGGCAGGGTGATCTTCCAGAACACCTCCCACCACGACAGGCGGATGACGGCGGCGACGTTGCGGTAGTCCTGCGGGATGTTCCGCACGCCCACCGAGGTATTGATGATGATCGGCCAGATCGAGGTGATGAAGATCACGAAGATCGCCGACGGCTGGGCATCGCGGAAGCCCGCGAGGGACAGCGGCAGCCAAGCCAGCGGCGGGATTGTGCGCAGGACCTGGAAGATCGGGTCCAGGCCGCGCATCGCCCACAGGCTCTGGCCGACCAGCACACCCAGCGCCACACCCGCGACCGCCGCCAGCGAATAGCCGACGGCGACCCGGCTCAGCGACTTGATCAGGTGCCAGAAGACGCCCTTGTCGATGCCGCCGTTATCGTAGAACGGATGGACGATGAAGTCCCAGGAGTCGGCGATGACCTTGCTCGGCGCCGGCAGCGAGGCCTTGGGCGACGAGCACAGGAGCTGCCACACCAGCAGGGTGAGGCCGAGCACGATGAGCGGCGGCAGCACGACGCTCGCCACCCTGGCGCCGCGCTCGCGCAGGCGTTCCAACGCGGGCCGCGCCGGCGCGCGGAACGGCACGATCTCCGCCTGGCCGTCCGGTGCGATCGCACCGGGCGCGACGGCGATGGCGCGTGCCTGCATCACGCCACCTTCTTGATCTGCAGCGAGGCGAGATAGGCCTTCGGGTCGGCAGGGTCGAACACCTTGCCGTCGAAGAACGTCTCGGTGCCGCGCGACGTGGTCCTGGGAATGTCGGCGTCGGCCGCGCCGATGCTCCTGGCCGCCGCGCGCCACAAGTCCTCGCGATTGACCTTGCCGATGATCGCCTTGGTGTCGAGATCGGCCGGCAGCTTGCCCCAGCGCTGGTTCTCGGTGAGGAACCACAGCTCATGACTCTGGTAGGGATAGCTGACCCCGCCCTTCCAGAACTTCATCAGCAGGTCGGAGCCTTTGACGTTGCGGCCGTCGCCGTAGTCGATGTCACCCTTGATGCGGTTGATGATGTCGGCCGGCGGCACGTTGAACCATTGGCGCTTGCCGATGATCGCCGCCATCTCGTCCTTGTTCTCCATCTTCTCGCACCACTGCTGGGCTTCCATCACCGCCATCAGCAAGGCCATCGCGGCCTTGGGGTTCCTGTCGACCCAGTCGGCACGCAGGCCGAGCGATTTCTCAGGATGGTCCTTCCAGACCTCGCCCGTGGTGCAGGCGGTGTAGCCGATGTCCTGGTGAACGAGCTGGTCGTTCCACGGCTCGCCGACACAGAAGGCGTCCATGTTGCCGACCTTCATGTTGGCCACCATCTGCGCCGGCGGCACGACGATGGTCGACACGTCCCTGTCGGGGTCGATGCCGCCGGCGGCCAGCCAGTAGCGGAGCCACATGTCGTGGGTGCCGCCCGGGAAGGTCATGGCGCACTTCACTTCCTTGCCCGCGGCCTTCTTGCGGGCGAAGGCCTCCTTCAGCGTCGAAGCGTCGGCCTTGGCGCCCAGCGACTTGAACTCGTTGGACACCGAGATGCCCTGGCACTGGTAGTTGAGGCGCGCGAGGACATACATCGGCGTCGGCTTGTTCTCGGCCGTCACAGTGCCGAGCGAAATCAGGTACGGGAACGGCGTCAGGATGTGCGCGCCGTCGATCCCGCCGGCGGCCGATCCGAGCACGAGATTGTCGCGCGTCGTCCCCCACGACGCCTGCTTGGCGACCTCGACGTCGGGAAGCCCGAACTTGTCGAAGATCTTCTTTTCCCGCGCGATGATCAGCGGTGCGGCGTCGGTGAGCGCGATGAAGCCGAGCCGGGCCTGCCCGGTCTCTGGGCCGCCCGACTGGGCGAAGGCGCCCGCGGGCAGGGCCGCGCGTGCCGCGCCCAGCAGCGCCGCCGCCGCCGTCGCGCCCTTCAGCACGCCGCGGCGTCCGAACGTGGTTCTGGTGATCCTGGTCATCCGCTTTTCTCCTTATGCGGCAGCGCAGCATAAGTCGTGCCAGAGCGCCGCCGCGCGCGCGGGCGCCTCTAGCGACTTGAAATGGAAGAGGATTTCCGAAAACGCCGTCCGCACCGTTGAATCGGTGACCACCGGCAACGCTACTTTTTCAGCACGTGGAGTCTACACCTGGCGACGATCAGGGTTCGCGGACGACCGACTCCATCAGCTTGCCATCGTCCCAGCGGCCGAGGATCACCTTCTTCTCGGCGTCGGTGAGCTGGCCATAGCCGTGGCGCTTGCCGAGGCGGAAAGAGCCTTCGTAACGCTCGCGGTCGCCGACCGTTTCGACGGCGGGTCCGTCGAGCGTGTCACCGTGCCAGTCGCCGGTCTGCACGACCGGCGGATTGGCCTGGAGCAGGCGGCGCACGCCCGGTCCTTCGAACTTGCCCGATGCGAACGTGCCCTCGTCGCGGATTCCGCCCGGACGCTCCATCACGCCAGGACCGGACGGCTGGCCGTCGCGCCATTGGCCCTCGTAGACGGTGCCATCGGCGGCGCGGTCGGTGCCGCGGCCGCTCATCAGATTGTCCTGCCACTCGCCGGCGCGATGGTCGCCATCCTTGGCGTCGGCGACGCCCAGTCCCTGGCGCCGTCCGTCGACGACCTGACCGACATAGCTCGATCCGTCGTCCGCCGTCACGCGCTGGGCGTTCTCGAGATCGGACTTCGCGGCGCGCGCGGCGACGATGCGCGCCTCGCCGCGCATGGCCTTCGCCGCGGTAGCCGAATCGTTGGCCTTCTCGAGCACCGCCCGCGCTTCCTCGGCAGCATGCAGCGCCTGGTCGACCAGCGCCTTGTTCGCGGCCGCCGGATCGGGCGTGGCCGGTGCGGCCGGTTGGGTCGACGCTGCTGTCGGCGGCACCGGCGCACGTGGGGGCGCGGCCGGCCTGGATGACGGAGACGCGGTGGGGGGTGTGCCCGATGTCGTGATGGGCGTCGGCGTGGCGGCCGCCGTCGACGGCGACGCGACCGACGCCGAGGATGTCGCGCCGGGCCCGAACTTCATCCATCCGATCGCGGCGGCGGCGATCACCACGACCGCGACGAGAACGAGAGATTTGGCCGAGCCGCGGGCGGGACGCGCCGGTGACGGCGGTGGCGGGACGACTTCCTCGCCGCGGCGCGCGCCGCCCAGGCGCGGCGTCGCACCCGATCGCGCCTCGGCCGAGGGCGGGGCCGGCCCGATGCGCTGCGTCGGCGTGTTGTCGGCCGCGCTCAACGACAGGCCGAACAGGGAGCGCCACGCCTCGACCGTCTGCGGCCGCTGCTCGGGCGCGAAGGCCAGCGCGCGGTCGATCGCCGACAGGAACGCCGGGTCGAAGCGATCGGCCTGCGTGATCGCCAGCGGCCGGTAGGGATCGGCACCGACGCGGGCCGCGGCCTCCGGCGGCGGCACGCCGGCGATGGCATGATGCAGCACTGCCGCCGCCGAATAGATGTCGGTCCACGGCCCCTGCTTGCCGTCGAGCGCATACTGCTCGATCGGCGCGTACTGCGGCGTCAGCACGCTGGTGAGCGTGCGCGTGCGCCCGCCCATTGCCTGACGCGCCGCGCCGAAGTCGATCAGGATCGGCACGCCGTCGCGGCGCACGATGATGTTCGACGGCTTGATGTCGCGATGCAGGAAGCCTTGGGCGTGCACCGCGCTCATCCCGCTCAGCATGCCGGCGGCCAGGCGCAGCACATCGGGTGGCGGCAGGCGGCGGCCGGTCTGCTGCAAGATCTGCGAGACACTGCGGCCGTCCTCGAACTCCATCACCGTGTAGGCGGTGCCGTTGGCCTCGAGGAAGCGCAGCACTGGCACGATGTGCGGATGGCGGAAGCGCGCCAGCGCGCGGGCCTCTTCGAGAAAGCGCTCGCGGCCCCAGGCGAAGTCGTCGGCATAGCGCGCCCCGCGCGCCACGACCTGGCCGTCGGCGCGGCGCACGGCGAACTCGATCGGGAGGTATTCCTTGATCGCCACGACCTTGGCGAGCTGGCTGTCGAAGGCGCGGTATGTGATTCCGAAACCGCCATGCCCGATCACGGCATCGAGCCGGTAGTCACCAAGCCGCGTGCCGAGCGGCAGCGCCTGGACATTGTCGAGAGTCATGGGAACATCACGGAGGGCGGGCGCACGTCAGCCCCCTAGATGCGCGTTCCCGGGCGGACGCACAAGCACCCGCCGTCGCCACATGCGACTTTATCGCGCGCGCGGCGCGCTCCTTATCGCGCCGACGCCGTCACCGAGGTCGGGATGCGCGAGCCCGCCATCGCACCCATCGTCTGGAACTCGGGCACGAGCTGGATCAGCATGATGATCACGCACAGGCCGATGGCCGTCAGCATGGTCGCCGGTCGTGTCTGCAGATGAGGCGTCGGCTTGCGCCCGCCCTTGGCATGGTCCGTCATTTGCGGACTCTCCCCCTTATGACTTCTTCAAAAACGTCGGCCGAAACCCGAAATATGTATGGGCCCGGTCTCGCAAAAGGTACGGCAGGGCTTTTCTCAATTCAATAAAAATGTTTTCATCACAATGAGTTAGACGGCGAAGTGACATTTTTGAGCGAAGCCACAAGGGATCGCGGTCCGCAGCAGATGAAGCCACCTCTTATGGAGTAGAGTGCCCGTATGACCTCCAACACCGCCCCCGCCAACACGCGCACCCTGGTGCTGACCGGCGCCAGCCGCGGCATCGGCCATGCCACCGTGAAGAAGTTCAGCGCCGGCGGCTGGCGCGTCATCACCGTCTCGCGCCAGCCGTTCAGCGCGCTCTGCCCGTGGCCGGGCGGCGACAAGAACCACGTCCAGATCGACCTCGCCGAACCGACCGATGTCACCCGCGGCATCGAGGAGATTCGCGACCGCGTCGGCGGCGGCCGGCTCGACGCGCTGGTCAACAACGCCGCGATCTCGCCCAAGGACGAGACCGGCGGCCGCATGGGCGCCATCGACACGCCGTTCGACCTCTGGCAGCGCGTGTTCAACGTCAATTTCTTCGCGCCCGTCGCGCTCGCCCGCGGCCTGATGCGCGAACTGGCCGAGGCGCGCGGCTGCGTGGTCAACGTCACCTCGATCGCCGGCAGCAGGGTCCATCCGTTCGCGGGCTCGGCCTATGCCACCTCGAAGGCCGCGCTCGCCGCACTGACGCGCGAGATGGCCCATGACTTTGGCCCGCGCGGCATCCGCGTGAACGCCATCGCGCCCGGCGAGATCGACACCGCGATCCTGTCGCCCGGCACCGAGCAGATCGTCGAGGAGCAGATCCCGATGCGCCGTCTCGGCACGCCCGACGAAGTGGCCGACGTGATCCACTTCCTGTGCGAGAAGGGCGCGAGCTACGTCAGCGGCGCGGAGATCCAGATCAACGGCGGCCAGCACGTTTAGCCAATGCACGTTTAGTTCGGGAGCGTAGGCATGGACACGAACATTTCGAGCTTCAAGGGCGAGACCGGCCGCGACGCGCGACGCCGCATCCGCGGCGGCACCAACCTCGCGCCGACCTCGGGCATGGCGCCGGGTTATGTGCAGGGCAACCTCGCCATCCTGCCCAGGGCGCTCGCCGCCGACTTCGCGCGCTTTTGCCAGCTCAACCCCAAGCCCTGTCCCCTGCTCGCTTCGTCCGAGCCGGGCGATCCGCGCCTGCCGGCGCTGGGCGAGGATCTCGACATCCGCACCGACATTCCGCTGTATCGCGTCTGGAAGAACGGCGAGCTGGTCGAGGAAGTGACCGACCTCAAGAAGGTATGGCGCGACGATCTCGTGTCGTTCGTACTGGGCTGCTCCTTCTCGTTCGAGGAGGCGTTGATCGAGAATGGCCTCGAACTGCGTCACCAGACCCAGAACAGCAACGTGCCGATGTACCGGACCAACATCGAGTGCACGCCGAGCGGCCCGTTCCACGGCCCGATGGTGGTGTCGATGCGCCCGTTCAAGCCGGCCGACGCGATCCGCGCGGTGCAGGTGACGACGCGCTTCCCCTCGGTGCACGGCGCGCCGGTTCATCTCGGCAAGCCGGAGATGATCGGGATCAAGGACATCGCCAAGCCCGACTACGGCGACGCCGTCCCGGTGAGGGACGACGAGTTTCCCGTGTTCTGGGCGTGCGGTGTCACTCCGCAGTCCGTCGTTGCGACAGTGAAGCCCGAGTTCTGCATCACCCACGCGCCGGGCTACATGCTGGTGACCGATCTGCTGAATTCGCGTCTCGCCGTTCTCTGACCATGTGCGGGTAGGCGATGAGTGGGCTCGTCTTCGAAGGCCACGCCAAGGGGGCCGTGGAGAAGATCGCCGTCGAGTTCGCCCAGTTGGTCATCGCCGGCTGGACCGGCCGCGACGTCGCGGCGCTCAACCATCACATCGAGGAACTGAAGGCGCTCGGCGTCATGCCGCCCTCGAGGGTGCCGATCTACTATCGCGCCAGCGCCAACCTGCTCACGCAGGCCGCGACCGTGCAGGTGCTGGGCGAGGATTCGTCGGGTGAAGTCGAGCCGGTGCTGTTCGCCGCTGCCGGCCGCCTCTGGGTAACAGTCGGTGCCGACCATACCGACCGCAAGGTCGAGAGCTACGGTATCGCCGTGTCCAAGCAGATGTGCGCCAAGCCGATCGGCACGGTGGCGTGGCGCTTCGAGGAGGTCGAGCCGCACTGGGATCGGCTGATCCTGCGCTCTTTTATCGACGACGGCGGCACGCGCGTGAAATACCAGGAGGGCCCGCTCGCCAACATCCGCGAGCCGCGCGGGCTGATCGGCGGCTGGACCGGTGACCCGCGGCTGCCCGAGGGCGTCGCCATGTTCTGCGGCACGGTGTCCGCGATCGGCAAGATCCGCTCGAGCAAGCGCTTCGAGATGGAGCTCGAGGACCCGGTGCTCGGGCGCACGCTCTCGCATGGCTACCACGTGCAAAGCCTACCCATCGTCTCTTGATCGGCCGGCCCTGCAGACCGTAGGGTCCGCGCGGGAGGATCCACAAAGCCATGGTCAAAGGCGCGTTCGACGGCATCACCGTCCTCGATTTCACCCAGGGCATCGCCGGGCCGCACGCCTCGATGCTGCTGGCGCTGCACGGCGCCGACGTCGTCAAGATCGAGCCGCCCGAGGGTGACTGGGGTCGCGCGCTGGGCGACATCAAGGGCGACCACTGCGCCCATTCCATCGCCTTCAACCGCGGCAAGCGCTCGATTGCGCTCGACCTCAAGTCGGCCGACGGCATCGCCGTGGTGAAGAAGCTGGCGGCCAAGGCGCATGTCGTGATGGAGAGCTTCCGGCCCGGCGTCATCCAACGCCTGGGCTTCGGCTACGACGACATCAAGAAGGTGAACCCCAGCGTCGTCTACTGCTCGGTCTCGGGCTTCGGCCAGACCGGCCCGTACAGCAAGCGCCCGACCGTCGACGGCCTGATCCAGGCGTTCAGCGGCATGATGGTGATGAACAAGATGCCCGACGGCACGCCCTACCGGCAGGGCATGATCGCCGTCGACGTCACCACCGGCCTCTACACATTCCAGGCGCTCAGCACCGCGCTGATGCGGCAGTTCCGCTACAACGAGGGTTGCTTCATCGATTCGAGCCTGATGCGCTCGGCTGCCGCCTTCCAGGGCGCCAAGCTGATGGAATGGGTGTTCTCCAACGGCAAGCCGCCCGTCCTCTACATGCCGGCCGGCAGCTACAAGAGCGCCAACGGCTACATCATGGTCTCGGCGATGCGGCCGCACCATTTCCGCCTGCTGTTCGAACTGATCGGCCGCCAGGACGTCGCCGACGATCCCGAGCTGCAGAGCCACGAAGCCCGCATCCGCAACGCCCCCAAGATCATCAAGGCGCTGCAGGAGACGATGCCGACCAAGACCACCGAGGAGTGGATCTCGATCCTGCAGCCCAAGGACGTGTTCTGCGAGCGGGTGAACAACTACCAGGACTATCTCGATCATCCGCATGTGAAGGAATCGGGCGCCATCGACTGGATCGACCAGTCGGGCATCGGTCCCATGCCGGTCGCCAACATCCCCGGCCTGCCGCCGGCCTCGACCCACGCGCCGCAGCAACACGCCCCGCACATCGGCGAGGACGGCACCGACATCCTGGGCGAGTTGGGCTACAGCCCCGCCGACATAGACGGAATCTTTTCGCGCGGCGGGGTGCGCGCGCCGGCCCCGACCGTGAAGGCGGCGGACTAGGGCGCGGTCAAAACATCCATTCCTGGTCGGTGCGCTTGTCCGCGGCAACGGCGGGGACGGCCGGCTGGTACGATGGGACGGCAACGGTCGCGTGCTGCTGCATGGCGGCAGCCAGCACGAACGTGAAGCCAGCCCCGATGCATAACAGCAAGGCTCCGACAAAGAGCTTCCGGACGATCATTCCCACGTTCCCATTCCGGCCGGCCGATTTCCCAACGACCGAGCCGCGGCAAGGATGGGATCGGCTCGTGGCAAATTTTGGGCGGCGTGATTGGCGTTGGATGGACGTTCTAGGCTGCAACATATGGTGCGATTCCAGCCGATGCGATTGCGAAGTGCCGTTATCGTCCTCAATTGCTTTCGTCACTCGGCTGAAGCAACTATCGTCGGATGACAACTGATCCGATCATCCAATCCGAACTTGGCCAGCCGATCCTTTTTAGGACTGCCGACGCCGAACGACCATCTTGCCCTTGCCCCGGAACGCGCAGTCGGCGGTGAAGCGCTCGCGGTTGCGGCGGTGCGTCTTCATCGCCAAGAGCAGGATCGACTGCCGGCTGAAGAAGGTGCGCGGGAAGAATTCCTGTGAGCGTTCGCCGCAGCAGGCGCCAGAAGACCAGCGGGAGCGGCAGGATCCCGGCCGATATGGATGCGATCTTTTCCCGCGACGGCGTGCGCGCGCCGGCCCCGGGCGTGACGGCAGCGGACTAGCGCTGCCTGTTCCCGAGACTTGTACGTTCCACAGCGAGGCTAGGGGCGAACGTATTGCCCTGACGGGACACGGCCGCCGGCTCCAACGCCCGCTGCTCGAACGCGATGGCGAGCATCCACGTGAGTGCAACCCCGACGCAGAGCATCAGGGCGCCAACCAAGGGACCACGCATACTCATCTTCTTGACCCATTCCCACCGGCGAGACTTCTCGCCCGCTGCGACCGAGGTGGGCTCCAATTAAGGCTTTTATGTGTCAATCGTCAATCAGATATGCATAAATGCATCTGCCGACGCCAGAAATTCCCGGCGCGCCGACGATGTCGCCGATCGATTGACCGTTCGCCGACGCACCGTTCAGCGCCGTAACCGCCAGCATCACGCAAAACGCGACGACCGCGCGTTCCACGATTCATCATCTTCTTCTAAGACGCTCCCCGAGCGCCGGTTCACGCCTCGTCGAGGAAGCGTTCGACCGCGGCGGCGCTTTGCAGGCGAACGACACGCTTTTCCTTGCTCCGGAGCGCGCACTCGACGGCGAAGCGCTCGCGGTTGCGGCGA
>Ga0070681_10000685_pt1 | contig 28045 bp, 26 predicted proteins | sample KBSC83BmetaG_FD_65650 | JGI IMG/M metagenome (GOLD analysis project Ga0070681, IMG submission 65650) | Corn rhizosphere microbial communities from Kellogg Biological Station, Michigan, USA - KBS C8-3B metaG | ecosystem: Host-associated > Plants > Roots > Rhizosphere | place: USA: Michigan...
AAAGGCTGGCTTTCCTCCTCGCTGCGCGGCACGCTGCGCACGCCCGAGATCTGCGCCGGGCACGGCCTCCTCTTCTTCTGCGACTACATGAACGACGACCAGCCGTACGTCATCGACACGAAGCACGGCCCGATCGTCAACACGCCGTACTCGGTCGAGGTGAACGACTTCACCATCTTCCACCGCCGCGGCCTCACCACCGACGAGGGCCTCGCGATGCTGAAGGAGCAGTTCGACGTGCTCTACGCCGAAGGCGCGAGCAGCGGCCGCACGCTCAACTTCGGCACGCACCCGCACATCCTCGGCCATCCTTTCCGCATCCGCGCGCTGCGCGAGTTCATGGCCTACGCCAAGTCGCACGACGGCGTGTGGTGGTGCACGCGCGAGGAGCTCGCCACCTGGTACCTGCAGCATCACAAGGAGCACATCTCATGAACCGTCTTCTGGCGCTCGCCCTGCTCGCGCCCCTCGCCTGCTTCGCCCAGGTCGTCGGCCTCGGCACCACGCAGGTCGGCGCGACGTTCCAGCTCTCCACCGGCATCGCCAAGGTGGTTTCCGACAAGGCGGGGATCCAGATGCGCACCCAGCCGATGGCCGGCGCCGCGCAGTACGCGCCGCTCGTCAACGCCAACGAGATCGAGTTCGGCATCTCCAACACGCCCGAGCTGCATTACCTCATCGAGGGCCGCGCCATCGTCGAGGGCCGGAGGAACCCGGAGCTGCGCATGGTGGCGAGGCTGGTGCCCTGGTACAACGGCTTCGTCGTGAAGGGCGACAGCCCCATCAGGACGCTGAAGGACCTGCGCGGCCAGCCGGTGCCGTATGGCTTCACCGGCAACCCGCTCGGCAAGGTGCTGGTGGACGGCTATCTCGCCAATGCCGGCCTCACCGTATCCGACGTGCGGCCCGTCCCGGTGCCGTCCTTTCCGCGCATGTTCGATGCGTTCAAGCAGCAGCAGACCGCGGTCAGCATCGCCACGCTCGGCCAGTCGCAGCTCAAGGAATGGGAAGTGTCCTTCGGCAGCGTGCGCTATCTGCCGTTCGACGACTCGCCGGCCGCCGTGGCGGCGATGAAGAAGTTCATCCCCTACGGCTACGTGCAGGAGGTGCCGGCGGGACCGACCGGCATCGCCGCGCCGACCAAGATCCTGGTCTACGACTACACCCTCTGGACAAACAGCAAGGTCTCGCCCGACGTCGTGGCGAAGGTGGTGGAATCGCTGTACTCCAATCCCCAGGCCGTGAAGGACACGAGCCCGCTCTGGAAAGAGTTCGACCCGAAGCTCATGTCGAAGGACCTCGGCGTTCCCTACCATCCCGGCGCCATCAAGGTCTACCAGGCGAAGGGAATCTGGCCGGGACAGAAGTAACGCATGCTCGCCAGGCGCGCGGCGGACGTCGCCGGCTTTCTCTTCATCGCCGGCGCGGTGTTCTGGGGGCTCGACCTGCCCATGCGGCTGGGCTGGCTCATCTACACCGAGCAGTTCCTCGCCGCGGCGCTCGGCCTCGCCTTCTTCATGGCCTACCTGCGCGGCGAGAACCGCTTGAATCCCGTCCTGGCCGTGCTCGGCCTCGCCGCCGGCGCGTGGCTGGCGGTGCGCTACCCGGTGCTGCAGGCGGACGTGCTGTCCCACCCGGTCGAGGCGCTCGCCCTCTCGATCGTGCTGCTCGTGCTGCTCGTCGATTGCTGCCGGCGCACGGCGGGCCTGCCGCTCGCCTTCGTGTTCGGCTTCTTCTTCCTCTACGCGCTGATCGGCGATCGGCTGCCGGGCGTGCTGGAAACCAAGCGCGTGTCGCTCGGGCGGCTGCTGCCTTATCTCGCCCTCGACACGTCGAGCATGCTGGGCGCGGCGCTGATCATCGCCTGCTCGACCGTGGTGCTCTTCATGTTCTTCGGCCGCGTCCTGCAGGCGTGCGGCGGCGCGCAGTTCTTCAACGACGTGTCCATGTCGCTCTTCGGGCGCTACCGCGGCGGTCCCGGCAAGGTCGAGGTCTGCGCCTCGGCGCTCTTCGGCACCATCTCCGGCAGCGCCGTGGCGAACACCATGTCGACCGGCATCATCACCATCCCGAACATGAAGCGCTTCGGCTATCCGGCAACGATGGCCGGCGCGATCGAGGCGGTCTCCTCGACCGGCGGGCAGATCATGCCGCCGGTGATGGGCGCCGCCGCGTTCCTGATGGCCGACACGCTGCAGATGCGCTACGCGGAGATTGCGATCGCGGCGATCGTGCCCGCGGCGCTCTATTACTTCTCCGTCTTCCTGCAGGTCGACCACGAGGCCGCCCGGCGAGGCATCGGCGGCCTCGATCCGGCGACGCTGCCGCGCTTCGGCCGCGTGCTCGCCGCCGGCTGGCCGTTCCTCGTGCCGTTCGCGGTGATGTTCTATTGCATGCTCGGCCTGAATCTCGAGGCCGAGCCTTCGGTGCTGATCGGCGCCGCGTCGCTCGTGCCTTTCGCGGCCTGGAAAGGCTACGCGGGCGAGCGCCTCACCTGGAAGAGCGCGCTGCACGCCGTCGTCGCCACGGGCCGCGAGTCGGTCGACATCGTCGTCATCTGCGCCATCGCCGGCTGCGTCATCGGCCTGCTCAACATCACCGGCCTTGCGCTCGGCCTGTCGCTCTCGCTCGTCAAGATCGGCGAGCACAGCCTGCCGCTCCTCCTCATCGTGGTGGCGTTCATCTCCGTGATCCTCGGCATGGGGCTGCCGACCACCGGCGTGTACCTGCTCGTCGCCGTGCTCGCCGCGCCCGCCGTGGTGAAGTTCGGCGTGCAGCCGCTCGCCGCGCACATGTTCGTCTTCTTCTACGGCTGCCTGTCGATGATCACGCCGCCCGTGGCGATGGCCGCCTACGCCGCCGCGCACATCGCGCAGGCGAGCCCGATGCGGGTCGGCTTCACCGCGTGCATGCTCGGCTGGCCGGCCTTCGTGCTGCCGTTTCTCTTCATCGTCTCGCCGACGCTGCTCCTCTCCGGCCAGCCATTCGACGTGGCGGCATCGGTCGCCACGGCCGTCGCCGGCGTGTGGCTCGCCTCGGCGGCGATCGGCGGCTTCTTCCTGGGGGAGCTCACGCCGCTCAAGCGCCTGGTTTTCGGCCTCTGCGGCCTCGTGCTCCTCATTCCGACCGACGCCTTCGCGCAGGCCGGCCTCGTCAACCTCGCGGCCGCCGCCGTCGGCGTGCTGCTCGTCACCCTGGAGATACGCAATCGTGAACCTCGAAAAACGGCAAAAACTGGCGGCGCGGCTTAAGCGACCCGAGCTGGTCGTCGCGCCCGGCATCTTCGAGCTCATCTCGGCGAAGATCGCCGACCGCATGGGCTTCGAGTGCCTGTACGTCACCGGCTACGGCCTCGTCGCCTCGCACCTCGGCCTGCCGGACGCGGGCCTCGCCACCTACAGCGACATGGTCGGCCGCGTGTCGCAGATCGCGAAGATGACCGAGACGCCCTTCATCGCCGACGCCGACACCGGCTACGGGGGCCTCCTCAACGTGCAGCACACGGTGCGCGGCTACGAGGAAGCCGGCTCGTGCGGCATCCAGCTCGAGGACCAGGAGTTCCCGAAGAAGTGCGGCCACATGCTCGGCCGCAAGGTGATCCCGGCGCAGGACATGGCCGCCAAGGTGCGCGTCGCCGTGTCGAGCCGCAGCGATCCTGACTTCCTCGTCATCGCGCGCACCGACGCGCGCACCACGCACGGCCTCGACGAAGCGCTGCGCCGCGCCGAGGCGTACCTGAAGGCGGGCGCCGACGTCCTCTTCGTCGAATCGCCCGAGTCGCCGGAAGAGATGCGCAGGATCTGCGAGACGTTCAAGGGCGTGCCGCTGCTCGCCAACATGGTGCAGGGCGGCGGCCGCACGCCGATGCTGTCGCAGGACGAGCTGCAGAAGCTCGGCTACCGCATCGCCATCTACCCGGCCGCCGGCTTCCTCGCCATGGGCGCGGCGCTCGAGCGCGTCTACACCGACCTCAAGGCGAAGAAGCCCGAGTCGGTGCCGCTCTACGACTTCAAGAAGTTCAGCGCGCTGATGGGCTTCGACTGGGTGGCCGAGTTCGACCAGCGCTGGCGCGACGATGCGTAGCATCGGCATGATCGTGCCCGTCACCAACACGGTGAACGAGGCCGAGTGGAAGCGCATGGCGCCGCGGATGCACTTCCCGCTTGTCCGGATGGCGCTGCATTCGCACGGCGACCCGAAGCTGTTCGACGATCTGCGCGCGTGCCTGGATCAGCTCGGGGCCAGCAAGCCGGATGTCATCGCCTATGCCTGCACGGCCGGCTCGATGGTCCAGCCCCTCGACTCGCTCCCCGGCTTCATGAGCCGCGAATCCGGAAGACCCGCCGTGGCCACCGCGCCGGCGCTCGTCCACGCCTGCCGCGCGCTCGGCCTGAAGCGCGTATCGCTCGCCACGCCGTACCACGATGCGCTGAACCAGCACGAGAAGGACTTCCTCGGCGCGAACGGCGTGGCGGTGGTGTCCATGAGAGGCCTCGGCATCGGCGCCGGCGGGCCGCACGAATACGTGCGCATCGCCAAGGTTGCGGAGGAGGATGTCTACGCGCACTGCCTGAGCGCCGACCATCCGGACGCCGAAGGCATGATCGTGAGCTGCACCGACTTCCGCACGCTCGGCATCCTGCCGCGGCTGGAGGAAAAGCTCGGCAAGCCGGTCGTGTCGTCGAACCTCGCCACGCTCTGGATGGCGCTGCGCGCGGCCGGCGTGACGCAACGCTTCGCCGGCTTCGGCCGCCTACTGGAGCAGCACTAGCTCCAGTTCCGGATGTCGACGAAGCGGCCGGCGATGGCGGCCGCCGCGGCCATGGCGGGGCTCACCAGGTGCGTGCGGCCGCCCTCGCCCTGGCGCCCCTCGAAGTTGCGGTTCGAAGTGGAGGCGCAGCGCTCGCCCGGCTCCAGCCGGTCCGGGTTCATGGCGACGCACATCGAGCAGCCCGGCTCGCGCCACTGGAAGCCGGCCTCGCGGAAGATGCGGTCGAGCCCTTCCTTTTCCGCCTGCCGCTTCACCGTTCCCGAGCCCGGCACCACCATGGCGAGCCGGATGGTCGACGCCACGCGCCTTCCCTTCACTATCGCCGCCGCGGCGCGCAGGTCCTCGATGCGCGAGTTGGTGCACGAGCCGATGAAGACCTTGTCGAGGCTGATGTCCGTCGCCCGCGTGCGCGGCTTGAGGTCCATGTAGCGCAGCGCGCGCTCCATGCCGTCGCGCCGCAGCGGATCCTTCTCCTTGTCCGGGTCGGGCACGGCGTCGTCGATCGCCATCACCATCTCCGGCGACGTTCCCCAGGTCACGTGCGGCTTGATCTCGCGCGCATCCATCGCGACCTCGCGGTCGAACCGGGCGCCCGGATCACTGTGCAGCGTGCGCCAGTACGCCACCGCGAGGTCCCACTCGCGGCCCTGCGGGGCGAGCGGGCGGCCCTTGAGGTATTCGATCGTCGTGTCGTCGACGGCGACCATGCCGGCGCGCGCGCCCGCCTCGATCGCCATGTTGCAGACGGTCATGCGGCCTTCCATGGAAAGCGAGCGGATGGTGCCGCCGGCGAACTCGATCGCGCAGCCCGTGCCGCCGGCGGTGCCGATGCGGCCGATGATGGCGAGGATCACGTCCTTCGGCGTCACGCCGCGCCCGAGCGGGCCTTCGACGCCAACCCGCATGTTCTTCATCTTGCGCGTGACCAGGCACTGCGTGGCGAGCACATGCTCGACTTCGGAGGTGCCGATGCCCTGCGCGAGGCAGCCGAGCGCGCCGTGGGTGCTGGTGTGCGAGTCGCCGCACACCACCGTCATGCCCGGCAGCGTCGCGCCCTGCTCGGGCCCGATGACGTGCACGATGCCCTGGCGCGGGTCGAGGAACGGGAAGTACACCCTGGCACCGGACTGCCGGACGTTGGCGTCGAAGGTCTCGATCTGCAGCCGCGCCGCCTTGTCGCGCACGCCGGCGAGGCCTTCATCCCAGCGCTCCGTCGGCGTGCTGTGGTCGGAGGTCGCGACGATCGAGCCGGTCCGCCAGACGCGGCGGCCGGCCTCGCGCAGGCCGTCGAACGCCTGCGGGCTGCTCACCTCGTGGATGAAATGGCGATCGATGTACAGCAGCGTCGTGCCGTCGTCCTCGACGTGCACGACATGGCTGTCCCACAGCTTGTCGTAGAGGGTGCTTGCCATCTGTCTGGCCGTCAACGAAGCCTAAAGTTTGACCGATAACCGTTTGGCATGTGTGGGTTGCCTTGCGCACACTGCCACGTATGTGCGCCAGCGAGCAGACCATCCCCCGCTGAAGGGCCTACAATCGCCAAGTTCGCTGGCGCTGAGAACTAAGAAACGGATGAAAAGACGCGACGCGGTACTGGCACTGCTTGCGTTGGGAGCTGCGGCCGCACCGCTTGCGACGAAGGCGCAGCAACAGAGCAAGATCTGGCGCGTCGGATTCCTGGCGGGAGCCGGTCGCCCGACGAACGGGCTGCCGCCCGCCGCGCTTCGTGAAGGCCTCGCGGCGCTCGGCTACGTGGCGGGCACCAACCTCGCGTACGAGGGACGCTGGGCCGAGGGGAAGTTCGACCGCCTGCCGGCGCTGGCGGCGGAGCTCGTGCAACTGCGCGTCGACGCGATCGTCGTCCTCGGCTGGTTGGCGACCCAGGCAGTCAGGCGCGCGACTTCCACGATCCCGATCGTCATTGCAGGCGTGGGCGATGCCGTCGAAAGCGGCCTCGCTGCGAGCCTGACGCGACCGGGAGCCAACCTGACCGGAATGTCGGATCTCGAAGCCGACCTGAGCTCCAAGCGGCTGCAGCTGCTCAAGGAAACGGTGCCGCAGGCATCGCGAATAGCGGTGCTCTGGAACCAGGACGATCTCGCAATGACGCTGCGGTATCGCAAGATCGACGCGGCAGCCCACGCGCTCGGCGTCACCGTCCAGGCGCTCGGCGTTCGGGAACCCGATGATTTCGAAGTCGCCTTCTCGGCGATGAAGCGCGAGCGCCCCGACGCACTTTTCCTGGTCACCGACGCGCTGACCAACCTGAACCGCAAGCGGGTTATCGAGTTCGCCGCCCTGCACCGGATTCCCGCGATGTATGAGAATGGCACGTACGTTCAGGACGGCGGCCTCCTGTCTTATGGCTCGAACCTCGAGGACAGCCTACGGCGCACGGCCTACTACGTGGATCGCATTCTCAAGGGCGCCAAGCCTGGTGACCTGCCGATGGAACAGCCCACCCGGTACTACCTGTTCGTCAACACGAAAACCGCGAAGACGCTGGGGCTCACGCTGCCGCAATCGGTCGTGTTACGGGCCGACAAGGTGATCGAATAGCAAATCCGCGAACGACCGCTCTGGGTAGCCGTAGGGACTTGGCTGGCGGAGGGTGAGGGATTCGAACCCCCGAGCCCTTGCGGGCTAACGGATTTCAAGTCCGCCGCATTCGACCGCTCTGCCAACCCTCCGGGGCCTTGAAAAACTCCTTACGCGACCGCATTTTAGCGCCAGGCCGGGAAGCATCACGAACGGTAATCGAACCCCGGCCCGGGTTTGATAGTCTACGCACCATAACTATCACCACGGAGGAAGGCTTCCCATGGAACTGAAACCGATACGCACGGACGGCCAGCCGGTCAGCCCGGGCTACAACTACCAGGCGGCGCAGGACGCCGTTTCCCGCGAGCAGGGCCAGAAGGTCCTGCGCAACACGTACCTGCTGCTTGCCGCCACCATGGTGCCGACGATCATCGGCGCCTTCATTGGCATGGCGACCGCCGGCGTCATCGTCGCCAGCCCGATGATCAGCACCATCGTCATGCTGGTCGCCGTGGTGGGCCTGCAGTACGGCATCATGGCCAACCGCAACAGCGGACTCGGCGTGGCGCTGCTGCTCCTGATGACGGGGCTGCTCGGCTGGTGGCTCGGGCCGATCCTCAACTTCGTGCTCGCCATGAGGAACGGCATGGCGCTCGTCGGCTACGCCGCCGCGGGCACCGGCCTCATCTTCCTGGTGATGGGCGGGATCGCCACCACGACCAAGCGCGACTTCAGCTTCATGGGCAAGTTCCTGTTCGTCGGCATGATCGCGCTGCTGATCGCGATGATCGCGAACATGTTCCTGCAGATCCCGGCGCTGGCGCTGACCATCTCCACCCTGGTCATCGTCGTGTTCTCGCTCTTCCTGCTGCACGACCTGAACCGCGTCGTGCGCGGCGGGGAGACCAACTACATCATCGCCACCACCGCGGTGTACATGAGCCTGTTCAACATCTTCGCCAACCTGCTGAGCCTGCTCGGCATCCTCGGCGGCGAGCGCGACTGATCAACGCCACGCATGACGAAAGGGCGCCCTCGGCGCCCTTTTTCTTTTGATGCGCGGCGCCTGCGACTGCCACGCGCACGTCTGCGGCCCGCAGAGCCGCTACCCGTACGCGCCCGACCGGCTGTACACGCCCGAGGACGCGAGCCCGGCGGACTACCGCCGCCTGCTCGACTCGCTCGGCATGGAGCGCGGCGTGCTGGTGCAGCCCTCGATCTACGGCGCGGACAACCGAGCGCTCCTCGATGCGCTCGCCAGGGACCGCGAGCGGCTGCGCGGCGTCGCGGTGGTGCCGTACGACATCCACGCACGCGAGCTCGAGCCGCTCCACCAGGCCGGCGTGCGCGGCGTGCGGATCAACATCGTCGATCTCAAGGACGGCAAGGGCGTCCTGCCGCTCGACGACCTGCGTCGCCTCGCCGTCAAGGTGAAGCCGTTCGGCTGGCACGTCGAGTTCCTGATGCATGTCGACGAGTTTCCCGAGCTCGACCGGCAGCTCGCCGATTTCCCGGTGGACGTGGTGTTCGGCCACCTCGGTTACGTCAACACGAAGCAGACGCCCGCCGAGCGCGGCTTCCAGGCGCTGCTCCGCCTGGTGAAGGACGGCAAGGCGTGGGTGAAGCTCACCGCGCCCTATCGCCTGACGCCGAGCGCGATGCCTTACGCCGACACGGACGTCTTCGCGAAGGCGCTAGTCGATGCCGCGCCGGAGCGCCTGCTGTGGGGCACGGACTGGCCGCATGTCTTCATCAAGACCGCGATGCCCGAGGACCGGAAGCTGCTCGCGCTCTTCGAGCATTGGGTGCCGGACAAGACGATGCGCAAGCGCATCCTCGTCGACCACCCGGCCGCGCTCTACGACTTCACTGGACCGTGATGTTGGCGGCCTTGATCACCTTGGCCCAGCGAGCCATGTCGGTGCGGATCTCCGCGCCCCATTGCTCCGGCGTGTTGCCGACCGGCTGAACGCCGAGCGAGGCGAAGCGCTCCTTCACCGCCGGCGTCGCCAGCGCCTTCACGGCGGCGTCGTGCACCTTCGCCACGGCATCGGCCGGCATCCCGGCCGGGCCGACCAGGCCGGTGAAGTTCTCGATCTCGAAATCCCGCACGCCCGCCTCGCCGAAGGTCGGCGTGTCCGGCAGCGCGCTCTGGCGCGCGCGCGAAGCGACGGCGATCGCGCGGATCTTGCCGCCGCGCACGTTGGGCACGGTCGAGCTCGCCTGGTCGAAGAGAAGATCGACCTGCCCGCCCGCGAGGTCGACCAGCGCCGCGCCCGTGCCCTTGTACGGCACGTGGCTGAACTTCACGCCGGTCATCATCTGGAACAGCTCGCCCACCAGGTGGTTCGACGAGCCGTTGCCGCCGGAGGCCATGGCCAGCTGGCCGGGCTTCTCCTTTGCCAGCTGGATGAAATCGTCCAGCGTTTTCGCCGGCAGCGCCGGCTTCACCACCAGCACGAACGGCGTCACGGCGAGGTTGGAAATCGGCGCGATGCCTTTTACCGGGTCATAGGGCCAGTTGGCATAGAGGTGCGGCGCGACAGCCAGCGAGCTGTTGGAGCCCATCATCAGCGTGTAGCCGTCCGCGCCGCCCGCCATCAGCGCCTGCGCGCCGACCATACCGGCCGCGCCGGGACGGTTCTCGACCACGATCGGCTGGCCGAGCGCTTCGCCGAGCGCCGGGGCCACGGTGCGCGCCGTGATGTCGACGTTGCCGCCGGGCACGAAAGGCACGATGAGGCGGATCGGCTTGCTCGGGTAGGCCTGCGCGCACGCGGCGGACGCCGCGAGGGCAAGGAGAAACGATGCCGCGAGTCGGATCACTTGGTCTCGTCCTTTTTCCGGGTGGTCTTTTTCGCCGGCGCCTTTGCCGCCGGAGAACTGCGCGGGGTTGGGGTTGGTTTGATCGTCAGGCTCCCCCCTGTTCGAACAGTGTAATGCTCTCGACGTGGGCGGTGTGGGGGAACATGTTCACGATTCCGGCCGCGAGCAGCCGGTAGCCCTTCGTATGCACCAGCACGCCGGCGTCGCGCGCGAGCGTCGCGGGGTCGCACGACACATAGACGATGCGCCGCACGTCCAGCGATTTCACGATCTCGATCGCGCCCTGGCGCGGCGGGTCGATCAGCACCTTGTCGAAGGGCCCATAGGGCGCGAGGTTGGGCGCGAAAAGATCCATCACCTCGAACTGCGCGACGAGGCCGTTCGCGGCGGCGTTCTGCCGCGCGCGCTCGACGAGCTGGCGGCTGCCCTCGAAGCCGATCACCCGCGCGGCGCGACGCGCGATCGGCAGCGAGAAATTGCCGAGGCCGCAGAAAAGGTCGGCGATGCGCTCGCCCGGCTGCGGATCGAGCAGCTCGAGCGCGCGGCCGACCAGCGCCCGGTTCATCGCGTGGTTGACCTGCGTGAAGTCGGTAGGCCGGAAGGCGAGCCGCACGTTGAAGTCCGGCAGGTCATAGTAGAGCTCGCTCGCAGGCGGGTGAAAGGGGTGCGCGCTGTCGGGGCCGCCCGGCTGCAGCCACACGTGCATGCCGTGGCGATCGGCGAAAGCGCGGAAATGGGCGTGGTCCTCGTCGGTGAGCGGGAGCAGGTGCCGGAAGACGAGCGCCGACGCGTTGTCGCCGACCGCCACCTCGACCTGCGGCAGGCGCGAGCGCACCGAGAGTCGCTCGATCAGCTCGCGCAGCGGCGTGATCAACGCGGAGATGCGCGGCGGCAGCACCGGGCACTCGCGCATGTCGGCAACATAGGTCGAGCGCCGCTCGCGAAATCCGACCATCACGCCGCCCTTTTTCTCGACCCGACGCACGGAGAGGCGCGCCCGATGGCGGTAGCCCCACTCTTCTCCCACGATCATCGGCAGCACGCGCTCGGGAGTCACCTTGCCGATGCGGGCCAGGTTCTGCAGCAGCCCGTCCTCCTTGGCGTGCGCTTGCATGGCAAGGTCGGCGTGCTGGGTGGCGCAGCCGCCGCAGACGCCGAAGTGCGGGCAACGGGGTATCCGGCGGCCAGGCGATTCGACGAGCAGTCGAGTGGCGCGGGCGAGATCGAACCGGCGCCCGCCGGTCGTGATCCTCACTTCGGCGCGCTCGCCGGGCAGCGCGCCCTCGACGAACACCACCTTGCCGTCCGGCCCGCGCGCGACGCCGCGTCCCTCGGCATCGAGCGACTCGATGTCGAGCGTCAGTTCTTCCAGAGCGACAGGAACTCCGCCCAGTGCGGGAGGTTCTGCTTTTCGATGAAGCCGCGCAGCAGCGCGAGCTCGGCGTCGTACTGCTCGCGGCTGAGCGCGCAACGCATCATCTGGAAGCGCAGGAAGAGGAGGTAGGTGTTGGCGCAGTCGGTCTCGCAATAGTCGCGGATCGCGCCCATCTCGCCGCGCCGGTAGGCTTCCCACACCGCGCCGCCGCCGACGCCGAGCTTGCCCGGAAAGCCGGCGAGCTTCGACACCTCGTCGAGCGGCAGGCCGCGTCCGCCGTAGATGGCGAGCACGTCCATCAGGTCGGTGTGCCGGTCGTGGAAGCGGTTGATGTAGTTCGAGAAGCGGAAGTCCTTGTTGTCCTGGCCGGTGTCCCAGAAGCAGGCGGCCGCCACGCCGTGGATCAGGCCGCGCGCGACGAGCACCGGCAGGTCGAAGTTGCGCCCGTTCCACGACACGATCTGCGGCACGTACTTGTTGATGCCCTCGAAGAAGCGCTGGATGGCGAGCGTCTCCGTCGCCTCGGGCTCGCCGATCGAGAAGACTCGCACGCCTTCGTCGGTGCGCAGCACGCACGAGATCACGATCACCCGCTGCAGGTGCGGCGGCAGGAAATCGTTGTTGGCGAGCACGCGGCGCTTCTGGAACGCCACCTCCGCCACTTCCGCGTCCGGCAGGTCGGCCGGCAGGTCGTGCAGCTTACGGATGCCCGCGCAGTCCGGAATCGTCTCGATGTCGAAGGCGAGAACCGGCGTCATCAGTCGGGGAAGACACCCGTCGTCAGGTAGCGGTCGCCGCGATCGCATACGATCGTGACGACTACCGCGTTCTTCAGATCGCGGGCCACCCGCAGCGCGACGTGCATCGCGCCGCCGGAGGAGATGCCGGCGAAGATGCCCTCCTCGCGCGCCATGCGGCGCGTCATGTCCTCGGCCTCGGCCTGGCTCACGCGCTCGAGGCGGTCGACGCGGCTCCTGTCGTAGATTTTCGGCAGGTAGGCCTCGGGCCACTTGCGGATGCCGGGGATCTGCGAGCCTTCCTCGGGTTCGCAGCCGATCACCTGGATCTTCGGGTTCTTTTCCTTGAAGAAGCGCGAGCAGCCCATGATCGTGCCAGTCGTCCCCATGCTGGAGACGAAGTGCGTGATGCGGCCCCCGGTGTCGCGCCAGATCTCCGGCCCGGTCGTCTCGTAGTGCGCGAGCGGGTTGTCGGGGTTGGCGAACTGGTCGAGCATGATGCCCTTCCCCTCGCGCACCATCTTCTCGGCGAGGTCGCGCGCCGTTTCCATGCCGCCCTTCCGCGGCGTGAGGATGATCTCGGCGCCGAAGGCGCGCATCGTCTGCCGGCGCTCGGCCGACAGGTGCTCCGGCATGATGAGGATCATGCGGTAGCCGCGCGTCGCGGCGGCCATGGCGAGCGCGATGCCCGTGTTGCCCGACGTCGGCTCGATCAGAGTATCTCCAGGCTTTATCTGTCCGCGCTCCTCGGCGCCGCGGATCATCGAGATCGCCGGCCGGTCCTTCACCGAGCCCGCCGGGTTGTTGCCCTCGAGCTTCGCGAGGACCACCGTCTTGTTCCTCGCGATGTCGGCGCCCGGCAACCGCTGCAGGCGCACGAGCGGGGTCTCGCCGATGAAATCTTCCAGCGTTTTCTTCACTTGCCCTGCAGCTCCTTCATATAGGCGGCGACGCCCTGCTCCACGGTCATGAACTCGCCCGGATAGCCCGCCGCGCGCAGCTTCGTGAGGTCGGCCTCGGTGAAGCTCTGGTACTTGCCGACCAGCTTCTCCGGGAACGGCACATATTGGATCAGGCCCTTCGCCACCACGTCGTGCAGCGTGTCCTGCGTGCCGTTCACCGCATTGATGACGGCAACCGCCAGGCGGTTGAAAGTCTGCGCGCGGCCGGTGCCGCAGTTGAAGATGCCGGAGACGTCGCGCCGCTCGAGGAACCAGAGATTCACGGCGACCACGTCGTCGACGTAGATGAAGTCGCGGCGCTGCTCGCCGTCGCGGTAGCCGTCGGAACCGACGAAGAGCCTGACCTTGCCCTCGCTCTTCAGCTGCTGGTACGCGTGCAACGCGACGGACGCCATGCGGCCCTTGTGCGTCTCGTTCGGGCCGTACACGTTGAAGTAGCGCAGGCCCACGATCTGGGCCGTTGCTTCGGGCAGCCGCAGGCGCACATGCTGGTCGAAGAGGAACTTCGAGTAGCCGTAGACGTTGAGCGGCCGCTCGCAGTCGCGCGCCTCGCGGTAGTTCGGCCCGCTGCCGTAGACGGCAGCGGACGAGGCGTAGAGGAGCGGGATCTCCTCGTCCTGGCACCAGTCGAGCAGGTGCCTCGAGTAGGAGTAGTTGTTCTCCATCATGTAGCGCCCGTCCGACTCCATCGTGTCGGAGCACGCGCCCTGGTGGAGGATCGCCTCGACCGAGCCCTCGAGCGACTCGAGCCGCGAGAAGAGCTCGGCCTGGTCGATGTAGTCGACGATCTCGCAGCCGGCCAGGTTCTTGAACTTGTCGGCCTGCGCGAGGTTGTCGACCGCGATGACTTCGGTGACGCCGCGCCGGTTGAGGCCCTCGACGAGCCGCGAGCCGATGAAGCCGGCCGCGCCGGTGACGATGTAGTAGTTCATTGGAAGAGCTCTTCGTACGTGGCCACCGCGGTGCCGAACTTGCCGACCACGATGCCGGCGGCGCGATTCGCGTTCTTCACGGCCGCCTCCAGGCTGAGTCCTGCGGCCAGCATCACCGCGAGGCTCGCGATCACCGTGTCGCCCGCGCCGCTCACGTCGAACACCTCGCGCGCCTCGGTGTCGATGTGCACCCGGCGGCCGGCGCGGAACAGCGTCATGCCCTCCTCGCCGCGCGTGACGAGCAGCGCCTCGAGGCCGAGCTGCCTGCGCAGCGACTCCGCGCGCCGCGAGAAATCCTTTTCGTCCTGCCAGGTGCCGACCACCTCGCGCAGCTCCGCGCGGTTGGGCGTGATGACGGACGCGCCGCGATAGCGCGAATAGTCGTCGCCCTTGGGATCGACCAGCACGCGTTTCCTGGCGCGGCGCGCAAGCTGGATCATCTGCCGGATGTGCGTCATGCCGCCCTTGCCATAGTCGGACAGGATGACGACATCGCAATCGGGCAGCGCCGCGCGGTATTGCGTGAGCTTGGACGCGAGCACCTCGCGCGAGGGCATGCGCTCGAAGTCGAGCCGCAGCAGCTGCTGCTGCCGGCCGATCACGCGCAGCTTCTCGGTGGTGCGGATGGAGCGATCGCGCTGCAGGTCGGCTTCCACGCCCTGCTGCTTGAGGAGGCGGGCGAGCTGCCGGCCGGCGTCGTCGTTGCCGACGACGGAGAGCAGGCGCGTTTGCGCGCGCAGGGACGCGCAGTTGTGCGCCACGTTGGCCGCGCCGCCCAGCCTCAGGTCCTCGCGCTCCTCGTTCACCAGCACCACGGGCACCGGTGCCTCGGGCGAGATGCGCGACACGTCGCCGTACCAGTAGCGGTCGAGCATGACATCGCCCACCACCAGCACGCGCGCTTTCGACGTGTCGGGCGCCCTTATGGCTTTCTCCCGATGGGGTAGTACTCCAGCCCCTGCGCCTTGAGCGCGCCCGGGTCGTACAGGTTGCGGCCATCGAATATTGCCGGCGTCCGGAGCGCCTTCTTGATCGCGGCGAAGTCCGGGCTCCTGAATTCCTGCCACTCGGTGACGATGGCGAGCGCGTCGGCTCCCTGCAGCGCGTCCATGGCGCTGCCGACGATCGCCACGTTGCGGCTGTCGGCGAAGAGGCGCTTCGCCTCGTCGGCGGCGGCCGGATCGTACGCCCGCACGCTCGCGCCGGCGTGCACGAGGTCGTCGATCAGCGCGAGGCTGGGCGCTTCGCGCATGTCGTCGGTGTTGGCCTTGAACGCGAGGCCCCACAAGGCGACGGTCTTGCCGCGCAGCTGGTCGCCGAAGCGGCTGCGGATCTTCTCGGCGAGGACGCGCTTCTGCGCCTCGTTCACGTCCTCGACCGCCTGCACGAGCTTGAGCGGCCTGCCGGCCTCCTGCGCCGTGCGCTGCAGGGCCTTCACGTCCTTCGGGAAGCACGAGCCGCCGAAGCCGGCGCCGGCGTAGAGGAACTGGTAGCCGATGCGCGGATCCGAGCCGATGCCGCGGCGCACCTCCTCGATGTCGGCGCCGATCGCCTCGGCGAGGTTCGCCACCTCGTTCATGAAAGAAATGCGCGTCGCCAGCATTGCGTTCGCTGCATACTTGGTGAGCTCGGCCGAGCGCACGCTCATCACGATGATGCGCTCGCGGTTGCGCTGGAACGGCGCGTAGAGCTGGCGCAGCATCTGGATCGCGCGCGGATCGTCGGCGCCGATGATGATGCGGTCGGGGCGCATGAAGTCCTCGACCGCGGCGCCTTCCTTCAGGAACTCCGGGTTCGACACGACGGTGAAATCGTTGCCGAGATGGCGCTTCTTCTGCTCCTCGATGATCGCCTGCTTCACCTTGTCGGCGGTGCCCACCGGCACGGTGGACTTCGTCACCACCACCTTGTAGTGGTCCATGTGCCGGCCGATGTTGCGCGCCGCGGCGATGACGTGCTGCAGGTCCGCGGAGCCGTCCTCGCCCGGCGGCGTGCCGACCGCGATCAGCTGGATGTCGCCGTGTGCGACGCTCGCCGCGATGTCGGTCGAGAAGCGCAGGCGCCCGGCGGCTTCGTTGCGCTTCACGATCGGCTCGAGGCCCGGCTCGAAGATCGGGATCTCGCCGCGGTTCAGGCGCTCGATCTTCTTCGCGTCGAGGTCCAGGCAGAAGACGCTGTTCCCCGCGTCGGCGAGGCAGGCGCCGGTGACGAGGCCCACGTAGCCTGTACCTATGACGGTAATGTTCATGCGATGACGGTGATGTTCATGGCGTTAGCTCGAACTCCTCGGTACGGCGCGGCGGATAAGTCTCCCAGCCGCCGCAGCCGGGGCAGCGCCAGTAGAACTGGCGCGCCTTGAAGCCGCAGGTTTCGCAACGGTAGCGCGCGAGGCGCCGCGTGTGGCCGTGCACCAGGTTGCGCACCAGCTCCAGATCCCGCCGTTTGTCCGGCGAGCCGGCCGCGACGATTTGCGCTTCGAGCAGCCGGTCCAGGCCGAGGAGCGTCGGGTTGCGGCGCACCTCGTCGCGCACCAGTCGATAGGCCTCCTCGTGGCCCTTCGCCTCCAGCGTGTGCTGGAACACCGCGTCGAGCAGGTCGAGCGACGGATAGCGCTCAAGGTAATCGGCGAGTAGCCGCAGGCCTTCCTCCGCGCGCCCGGTCTCGCGGTAGGCCTCGAACAGCCGCTGCGCGGCGAGCGCGAGGTAGGCGGGATTCTGCGATTCGATGCGCTGCCAGTGCTCGATCGCCTTCTCCAGATTGCCCGCGCCGCGCTCGAGATCGCCCATCTGCAGGCTGGCGCGCACGCACTTGCGGTTGACGTCGAGGGCGGCCTCCAGGTGCTTGCGCGCTTCCTGCGGGCGCGACTGCGCGGCTTCCGAAGAGGCGAGCTCGCAGTAGTACTGGGCGAGCTCGCGCGGGTCGGCTTCCACGTTGCGCGTCATGTCGACCGCCCGCTTCCAGTCCTTTTCCTGCTCGTAGATCTCGAGGAGGTGTCGGCGCGCCAGCGCACCCTGCGGGCTGTTCTCGAGCTTCTTGAACACCTCTTCCGCGCGGTCGAGGATCCCCGCCTTGAGGTAGTCCTGGCCGAGCTCGGTGAGGGCGATGATCTTCTGGTCGTCGGGCAGGTCGACGCGCTCGAGCAGGTTCTGGTGCATGCGGATGGCGCGGTCGTACTCGCCGCGCCGGCGGAACAGGCTGCCGAGAGCGAAGTGCAGCTCGATCGTCTCGGGATCGACCTTCACCACCTCGATGAACGCCTCGATCGCCTTGTCGGGCTGCTCGTTCAGCAGGAAGTTGAGGCCCTTGAAGTACGAGCGCGGCAGCGCGCGCGACTCGGTGACGATCTGGCGGATGTCGATGCGCGCCGCCATCCAGCCCAGGCCGAAGAAGAGCGGCAGGCCGAGCAGCCACCAGTACTCGAACTCGACCATCTACACCGGCGGCGGGACCGAGCGCTCGGCATCCAGCGGCTCGGGTGGCAGTCGCTTCCTGAGAAGCGCGATCTCGCGCCGCTGGCGCAGCAGCGTGCCGACCAGCGCCAGCACGCCGAACAGCGCGCCGGCGGCGAAGAAGGCGAAGAGCAGCAGGACGAGCGGCGCCTCGAGCGCGATGTCGAAATAGAAGCGCAGCGGGACGCGGTCCGCGTTCTTGGCGGCGAACGCGATGAGCAGCAACAACACGATCAGGCGGATCGCCCAGGTGACGATGCGCACCCGGGCTCCTTATCTCACAGGCTGCGAGGCCCGCTCCTGCGGCGCCGCCGGCTCGGACTCGAGCCCGTCGACGCGCTCGCGCAGCTCCTTGCCGGCCTTGAAGTGCGGGACGTACTTCTCCGGCACGTGCACCTTCTCCCCGGACTTGGGGTTCCTGCCGGTGCGCGGCGGCCGGTAGTTGAGCCCGAAGCTGCCGAAGCCGCGGATCTCGATGCGGTGCCCGCCGAGCAGGCTCTGCGTCATCGCATCGAGGATCATCTTCACCGCGTACTCGGCGTCTTTCGCCACCAGCTGCGGATAGCGCTGGGCGAGGCGCGCGATCAGTTCCGACTTGGTCATGCCAGCCTTCCCTCCCCTTGGCGGTTGGCCCGGTTATTTCTCCGGGTTGGAGCCGCCCTTGTCGAGCTTCGCGCGCAGCAGCGCGCCGAGGTTGGTCGCGCCGGCGCTGGCCGCGGCATTCTCGCTGCGCAGCTGCTTCATCGCGTCGCTCTCTTCTGACAGGTCCTTCGCCTTCACCGAAAGGTTGATCGAGCGGTTCTTGCGGTCGACGTTGATGATCATCGCCTGCACGCTGTCACCTTCCTTCAGGTGCTTGGTGAGATCGTCGGTGCGGTCGCGCGAGAACTCGGAAGCGCGCAGATAGCCCTCCACGCCGCTGATGTCGATCACGGCGCCCTTGGCGTCGACCGACTTTACCGTGCCGTTGACCACGCTGTTCTTTTCGTGGCCGGCGATGAAGTTGGTGAACGGGTCGCCCTCGAGCTGCTTCACGCCGAGCGAGATGCGCTCGCGCTCCACGTCGATGGAGAGCACCACGGCTTCCACTTCCTCGCCCTTCTTGAAGTTCTTGACGGCTTCCTCGCCGGCGCTGTTCCACGACAGGTCGCTCAGGTGCACCAGGCCGTCGATGCCGCCGGGCAGGCCGACGAACACGCCGAAGTCGGTGATCGACTTGATCTGGCCCTTGACCTTGTCGCCCTTCTTGTACTCGCGGGCGAAGTCTTCCCAGGGGTTCGGCATGCACTGCTTCATGCCGAGCGAGATGCGGCGGCGCTCCTCGTCGATCTCGAGGATCATCACCTCGACCTCGTCGCCCACCTGCACCACCTTGGACGGGTGGACGTTCTTGTTGGTCCAGTCCATCTCGGACACGTGCACCAGGCCCTCGATGCCGCTTTCCACCTCGACGAACGCGCCGTAGTCGGTGAGGTTGGTGACCTTGCCGAAGAGGCGGGTGCCCGCCGGATAGCGGCGCGCGATGCCGACCCAGGGATCTTCACCGAGCTGCTTCAGGCCGAGCGAGACGCGGTTCTTCTCCGCGTCGAACTTGAGCACCTTGGCGGTGACCTCGTCGCCGACGTTCAGCACTTCCGACGGGTGCTTCACCCGGCGCCAGGCGAGGTCGGTGATATGCAGCAGGCCGTCGATGCCGCCGAGGTCGACGAACGCGCCGTAGTCGGTGATGTTCTTGACGATGCCCTTGACGGTGGCGCCTTCCTGCAGCGAGGCGAGCAGCTGCTCGCGCTCGGCACCCGCCGTCTCCTCGAGCACCGCGCGGCGCGACACGACCACGTTGTTGCGCTTGCGGTCGAGCTTGATGACCTTGAACTCCATCTCCTTGCCTTCGTAAGGACTGGTGTCCTTCACGGGGCGCAGGTCGACGAGCGAGCCCGGCAGGAACGCGCGGATGCCCTTCGTCATGACGGTGAGGCCGCCCTTCACCTTGCCGGTGATGACGCCCTTCACCTTCTCGGCGCTCTCGAGCGCCTTCTCGAGCTCGAGCCACGCCGCCATGCGCTTCGCCTTGTCGCGCGAAAGGCGCGTCGCGCCGAAGCCGTCTTCCAGCGCCTCGATGGAGACGCTGACGAAATCGCCCGGCTTCACATCGACCTGGCCGGTATCGTTCTTGAACTCTTCCGCCGGGATGATGCTTTCCGATTTCAGCCCGGCATTCACCACGACCCAGTTGTCGTCGACGCTCAGCACCTCGGCGGTAATCACCTCGCCGATGCGCATCTCCTTGCGATTGAGGCTCTCCTCGAACAGCGCGGCGAACGACTCGCCGGCGGCGGCTTGAGCGGGTTTGGGCGACGACTTCTGGGACTGCGGTGCTGGGGAAATGCTTGCCATTAAGGAAGAAAAAACCTATTCAAACCGCAGGCTTGCACCCGCGGGGTTCGTTGGACACCGGCCGTTCCTAGGAACGGCCACCGATTTTGCGGCTTTCCTGCCACCAGCGGACGATCCGCTCGACCACTTCGTCGATCGAAAGCGCCGACGAATCGAGCACTTGCGAATCCGGCGCGGGAACGAGCGGCGCGACCGCCCGCTTGGCGTCGCGCTCGTCGCGCTCCCGCAGATCGCGGGAAAGGGCGCGCAGATTAGCATCGATTCCTTTTTCTATCAACTGGTTATAGCGGCGCTGGGCGCGGATTTCCGGGTCGGCTGTCAAGAAGATCTTCAGTTCTGCATCCGGGAACACCACGGTGGCCATGTCCCGCCCGTCGGCGACCAGCCCGGGCGGGCGCCGGAACGCGCGTTGGCGCTTGAGGAGCGCCTGGCGCACGGCCGGCAGCTTCGCCACCTCGGAGGCCCGGTTGCCGACCGGCTCGCTGCGCACCTTCTCGGTCACCGCCTCGTCGCCAAGCCAGATCTCGCCGTCGTCGAAGAGCACGTCCATGCTCTCCGCCAGAACGGAGAGGGCCAGCTCGTCGGCCAGCCCTTCCCGCAACGCCATCAGCGCCACGACGCGGTAGAGCGCGCCGCTCTCCAAGTAGTGGAAAGCGAGCCGCTTCGCCACCCGGCTGGCGATCGTGCCCTTGCCGGACGCGGAGGGGCCGTCGATCGCGATGACCGGGGCGCTCATGCGCGGAGGGTGGAGAGGGCGGCGAAATAGTCGGGGAACGTCTTCGCCACGCACTGGGGGTCGTTGATGCGCACCGGCACGCCGCCGAGCGAGACGAGCGAAAAGCTCATCGCCATGCGGTGGTCGTCGTACGTGTCGATCGCCACGCCCGGCCGCAGGGGCCCGGGCGTGATGCGCAGGTAATCCGCCCCCTCCTCCACGGCGGCGCCGAGCTTGCGCAGCTCCGTCGCCATCGCCGCGAGGCGATCGGTTTCCTTCACTCGCCAGCTCGCGATGTTGCGCAGCCGGCTCGGCCCGTCGGCGAAGAGGGCGAGCACGGCGGCGGTCATCGCCGCGTCCGGAATGTGGTTCATGTCCATGTCGATGGCGCGCAGCCGGCCCGTGCCCGCGCTCTCGACCCACCCGTCGCCCATCTGCACGCGCGCGCCCATGGCTTCCAATACTTCCGTAAAGCGCACATCGCCCTGGATGCTGTCCCGCCCGACGCCTTCCACGCGTACCGGACCGCCGCCCAGGGCGCCGGCGGCGAGGAAATAAGAGGCGGACGAGGCGTCACCCTCGACCGGGATCCGGCCGGGCGAGCGATAGCGGCCGGCCGGGACATGGAACGCGCGCCAGCCCTCGCGCGGCACGTCGATGCCGAAGCGGCGCATGACGTTGAGCGTGATCTCGACATACGGCTTCGATATGAGCTCGCCCTGCACCTGGATCGTCGCGGCGCGGCCGCAGAGCGGCAGCGCCATGAGGAGCGCGGTCAGGAACTGCGACGACACATCGCCCCTCACCGGGACCGGGCGCTCGAGCCGCACGCTGGCGGGATGGATGCGCAACGGCGGGTATCCGGCCTTTTCGGCGTAGTCGATGCGCGCGCCGATGGCGCGCAGGGCGTCGACCAGGTCGCCGATCGGGCGCTCGTGCATGCGCGCGACGCCGGAGACGAAGTATTCGCCTTCCGAAAACACCAGCGCCGCGGTGAGCGGCCGCAGCGCCGTGCCGGCGTTGCCGAGGAAGAGATCGGCCTTCTTCTGCGGGAACGTGCCGCCGACGCCGCGGATGGTGATGCCGTCCGGCCGCTCGGTCAGCGAGACGCCCAGGCGCGCCAGCGCTTCGCGCATGACGCGCGTGTCGTCCGCGTCGAGGAGCCCGCTCACTTGCGTCTCGCCGCCGGCGAGCGCGGCGAGCAGCAGCACGCGGTTGGAGATGCTCTTCGAGCCCGGCAGCCGCACGGTGCCGCGCGCGCGGCCGGCGGGCTTCAGGTCGAGGACTTCAGCCATCGGTCGCGCGCATCGCGCGCTTCGGCGAACAGCTTCTCCAGCGCGTCGCCATCCGCCGCGCGCAGCAGCTTCTCCATCTCGCCGAGCTTCGCCTGGTAGCGCTCGAGCTCGTCGAGGATGCGGTCGCGGTTCGCGACGCAGATGTCGCGCCACATTTCCGGATGGCTGGACGCGATGCGGGTGAAGTCGCGGAAGCCGCCGGCGGCGTAGGAGAAGAGCTGCTCGGCATTCTTGCGGCGGGCGATGTCGTGCACCAGCGCATAGGCGAGCACATGAGGCAGGTGGCTCACCGCGGCGAGCACCGCGTCGTGCTCATCCGGCGCCAGCCGGGTAATGCGCGCGCCGCACGCCTCCCACAGCGCCTGCACCTGGTCGACCGCTCGAGCCGGGTTTTCGCTTAATGGAGTGAGGACCACGCGGCGGTTGCGGAACAGCTCGGCGCTCGCCGCCGCGGCGCCGCTCTTTTCCGCGCCGGCGACCGGATGCGCCGGGACGAACTGCGCGATGCGCTTGCCGAGCGCCAGGCGCGCCGCGGCGACGACGTCGCGCTTCGTGCTGCCGCCGTCGGTGATCAGCGCGTCGGTCTCCTTCAGCTCGCTGAAGATCGCCGCGAACTGGGCCACCGGGGCGGCGACCAGCACGAGGTCGGCGCCGCGTGCACCGGCGGCCGCGCTCGTCGCGATGCTGTCGATGATGCCGCGGCTGCGAGCGAGCTCGAGGTTCTGCGTGCTGCGCCCGACACCGACGACGTGCGAGGCCTTCTTCGCCTGCTTCAGGGCCAGTGCGAAGGAGCCGCCAATCAGCCCGACGCCGATGACGGCAAGACGCATCTAGTCTTTGAGGCTGGCGGCGAGTGCGGCAAGGAACCGGTCGTTCTCCTGCGGCGTGCCGATGGTCACGCGCAGGTGCTCGGGCAGCTCGTACGGCCCGCCGACCGGGCGCACGATGACGCCGCGGCGCAAGAGCCGCTTGTAGATCTCCGGCGCCTTGCCGACGCGGATGGTGATGAAGTTGCCATGCGACGGGATGAAATCGAGGCCGAGCTTGCCCGAGCCTTCCTCGATCTGGCGCAATCCCTGCAGGTTTTCGGCGTAGCTGCGCGCGACGAATTCCATGTCGTCGAGGGCGGCCGTCGCCGCGGCGAGCGCGATGCTGTTGACGTTGAAGGGCTGGCGCACGCGATTCATGATGTCGGCGACCGAGCCGTGCGCGAGCGCGTAGCCGACGCGCAGGCCGGCGAGGCCGTAGGCCTTCGAGAAGGTGCGAGTGATGATGAGGTTCGGATGGCGGCGCAGCCACTTCACGCTGTCGGCGCGCAGGTCGCCCGGCAGGTACTCGTTGTAGGCCTCGTCGAGGACGACCAGCACGCGTTCGGGCACGCGCCGCAGGAACGCCTCCATCTCGTCCGGCCTGGCGAAGGTGCCCGTCGGGTTGTTCGGGTTCGCCACCCAGACGACGTAGGTCTCGTCGTCCACCGCCTTCGCCATCGCCTCGAGGTCGTGGCCATAGCGCTTCGCCGGCACGGCGATGCCGCGAGCACCGCGCGCCTGCGTGGCGAGCGGATAGACGGCGAAGGCGTGCTGCGAATAGACGGCCGCGCGCCCGGGTCCGAGGAAGGCGAGCGCGGCGAGCTCCAGCACGTCATTCGAGCCGTTGCCGAGCACGATGGAGCCCATGTCGACGCCATAGCGGCGGGACAGCGCCTGCTTCAGCTCGAAGCCGTTGCCGTCCGGATAGCGCGCCACCTCGGCGAGCGCCGCGTCGATCGCCGCGCGCGTGCGCGGCCCGATGCCACGCGGGTTCTCGTTCGAGGCGAGCTTGATGATGGCCGCCTCGTCGAGCCCCATCTCGCGCGCGAGCTCGGCGATCGGCTTGCCCGGCTGGTAGGGCGCGATGGAACGGACGTAGGAAGGGGAAAGCTCGCAGGGATCGATGAGCATTTAGTGCACCGCTATCGGATAGGAGCCGAGGACCTTGAGGAACGGCGCGCGGGCGCGCAGCTCGCTGAGCGCCTGGGCGAGGCGCGCGTCCTTCTGGTGACCCTCGACGTCGATGAAGAACATGTATTCCCAGAGCGCCGTCGCGCTGCGCGCCGGGCGTGATTCGATTCTCGTCATGCTGACGCCGTGCTGCGCGAGCGGCGTGAGCAGCGCGTGCACCGCGCCCGGCCTGTTCTCGGCGGACATGACGAGCGAGGTGCGGTCGCGTCCGGTCGGCGCCGGATCGACCTCGCCGAGGACGAGGAAGCGCGTGGTGTTGTTCGGCGAATCCTCGATCGAGCGCGCGAGCACCTGCAGGCCATAGCGCTCCGCCGCCAGCTCGCCGGCGATGGCGCCGGTGCCTTCCTCCTTTGCGGCGCGCTGCGCGGCTTCCGCATTGGAGGCGACCGCAATGCGCTCGGCGTGCGGCAGGTGCTGGCCGAGCCAGCCGTTGCACTGCGCGAGCGACTGCGAGTGCGAGTAGACGCGGCGGATGGACTTGATCTCGCCCTTCGCGAGCAGGTTCTGCTGCACGCGCAGCTCGATCTCGGCGCAGATGCGCAGCGGCGTCGCGAGCAGCAGATCGAGCGTGCGGCCGACGACGCCTTCCGTCGAGTTCTCCACCGGCACCACCGTGAATTGCGCGGCGCGCGCCTCGGCGCGCCGGAAAGCCTCGTCGACCGATGCGACGGGCAGCGCCTCGACCGCGCGGCCGAAATGCTTGCGCACCGCCTGCTCGCTGAACGTGCCTGCCGGGCCGAGGTAGGTGACGCGGATCGCCTCCTCGAGGCCGCGGCAGGCCGAGATGACCTCGCCGAACACCGCGGCGACGCGCTCGGCGGGCAACGGGCCCGGGTTGTCTTTCTGCATGCGCCCGAGGATCTGCGCCTCGCGCTCCGGGCGGTAGACCGGCGCGCCGGCCTTCAGCGAGCCGATGCGCCGCGCGAGGCCCGCGCGGCGGTTGATGAGCCTGAGCAGCTCGTCGTCGACGGCGTCGATCTCGCGGCGGAGCTTGTCGATGTCACTCATCAGCCGGCAGGTAACGCACGGCGAGCACGCCCTGCGTATGGCCCAGCTCGTCGATCACCTCCTTGCCCACCGGGCTGTCGGTGTCGACCAGCGTGTAAGCCATGTCTCCCTTGGACTTGTTCAGCATGTTATGGATGTTTATTTTGCGCTTGCCGAGCGTGTGCGAGATGCGGCTCAGCATGTCGGGCACGTTCGCGTTGGCGATGGCGAGCCGGTAAGGCGCCTCCCGCGTCATCTGCGCATCCGGAAAGTTCACGGCATTCTGCAGGTTGCCGTGCTCCAGGTAGTCGCGCACCTCGTCGACCACCATGACGGCGGAGTTGTCCTCGGCCTCCTCGGTCGAGGCGCCCAGGTGCGGCAGCGCGATCACCCCTTCCTTGCCGAGCAGGCCCTTCGACGGGAAGTCGGTGACGTACCAGCGCAGCCGCTTGGCGGCGATGCCCTTCAGCACGGCGTCGTCCGCCACCACGCCTTCGCGCGAGAAGTTGAGCAGCACCGCGCCCGGGCGGCAGGCGTCGAGGTTCTTGGCGTTGATCATGTGCCGCGTCTTGTCGATGAGCGGCACGTGCAGCGTGACGAAATCGCTCGCCTTCAGGATCTCGTCCACCGAGTTCGCGCGCTTCACCTGGGAGGGCAGGCTCCACGCCGCCTCCACGGTGATGTGCGGGTCGTAGCCCAGCACGTTCATGCCGAGGCGGATGGCGGCGTCGGCGACGAGGCTGCCGATCTTGCCGAGGCCGATCACGCCGAGCGTGTGCCCGGGCAGCTCGAAGCCGGCGAACTGCTTCTTGCCGCCCTCGACGGTCTTGTCGAGGTCGCCGTTGCCGTCGAGGCCGCGCACGAACTCGAGCGCGGGCCCGAGGTTGCGCGCGGCGAGCAGCATTCCCGCCAGCACCAGCTCCTTCACCGCGTTGGCGTTCGCGCCCGGCGCGTTGAACACCGGGATGCCGCGCTTCGACAGCGCCGCGACCGGGATGTTGTTCACGCCCGCGCCAGCGCGGCCGACGGCGCGCAGCGAGGGGCCGAAGTCGAACTTGTGCAGGTCCTGCGACCGCACGAGGATCGCCCAGGGATCCCTGCACTCCTTCACCACGGCATAGCGCTCGCTCGGCAGGCGCTTGAGGCCCACCTGCGCGATGGCATTGATGACCAGGATCTCGCACCTTTTCTTAGCCATGGCGCTTTTCGAACGCTTTCATGTACTCGACCAGCCGCTGCACGCCCTCGATCGGCATCGCGTTGTAGATGGAGGCGCGCATGCCGCCGACCGAGCGGTGGCCCTTCAGCTGCACCATCCCCGCCTTCGACGCGCCCTTGAGGAATTCCTCGTCCAGTTTCGCGTCGTGCAGGGTGAACGGGACATTCATTCGCGAGCGATCTTCCTTCGCCACCGGGTTTCGGTAGAACCGCGTGGTGTCGAGGTAGTCATACAGCAGCTTGGCTTTCGCGACGTTGCGTTTCTCGATCTCGGGGACACCGCCCAGCGCCTTCAGCCACTTGAACACCAGGCCGGCGATGTAGATGCCGTAGGTCGCGGGCGTGTTGAGCATCGAGTCGGCGTCCGCCTGCGCCTTGTAGTCCATCACGCTCGGCGTGCCCTTCTGCGCCTGGCCGATGAGATCGTCGCGCACGATGACGATGGTCAGGCCCGCGGGGCCGACGTTCTTCTGGGCGCCGGCGTAGATCAGCGCGAACTTCGAGATGTCGACCGGCCGAGACAGGAAATGCGACGAAGCGTCGGCGACCAGCGGGATCTCGGCCTTCGGCACCTGGTGATATTCGACGCCGCCGATCGTTTCGTTGGAGCAGTAATGGACGTACGCCGCGTCCTTGCGCACGTTCCAGCTCTTCGGCGCGTAGGTGAAGTTCCTGTCCTCGGACGAGGCGGCGATGTGCACGTCGCAGAGCGCCTTCGCTTCCTTGATCGCCTTCTTCGACCATTCGCCCGTGGAGACGTAATCGGCCCTGCCCTTGCCGCGCAGCAGGTTCATCGGGATCTGCGCGAACTGCAGGGTCGCGCCGCCCTGCAGGAAGAGCACCTTGTAGTTCGACGGGATGGCGAGCAGCTCGCGCAGGTCCTTCTCGGCGTCCGCCGCGATGCCGACGAACTCCTTGCCGCGATGGCTCATCTCCATCACCGACATGCCGCTGCCGTGCCAGTCGAGGATTTCGTCGCCCGCGCGGGACAGGACTTCCGCGGGCAGCATCGCGGGGCCCGCGCTGAAATTGAAAATGCGTGACATCAATGCACCGTGGGAGGAGTGTTGTCGGGATTGCCCTCCCCTGAAGGCGGCCGCATTTCTTCATTTTGTTCTGCGTGCTCGCCGTTGCCCCCATTACCGTTACCGTTGGAGCCGAGGTCGCGCTCTTCGATGCGCTCCATGCCGGCGAGCTTCTCGCCCTCGGAGAGCGCGATCAGCGTCACGCCCTGCGTCGAGCGGCCCATCTCGCGGATCTGCGCCACCGAGGTGCGGATCAGCACGCCGCCGGTCGAGATGAGCATCACTTCGTCGTTGTCGTCCGCCAGCACCGCGCCGACCACCTTGCCGTTGCGCTCGGAGGTCTGGATCGAGATCACGCCCTGGCCGCCGCGCCCGTGGCGCGGATATTCGCCGAGCGGCGTGCGCTTGCCGAAGCCGTTCTCGGTCGCGGTCAGCACGCCTTTCGATTCGTCGCTCGCCGCGAGCATGCAGACCACGCGCTGGCCGTCGCCGAGGCGCATGCCGCGCACGCCGGTCGCCTGGCGGCCCATCGGGCGCACGTCGGACTCCTCGAAGCGGATCGCCTTGCCTTCGGAGGAGAAGAGCATCACGTCGTACTTGCCGTCGGTCAGCGCCGCGCCGACGAGATAGTCGCCCTCGTCGAGGCCGACGGCGATGATCCCGGAGGGACGCGGGCGCGAGAACTCGTCGAGCGGCGTCTTCTTCACGGTGCCCTGCGAGGTGGCCATGAACACGTAATGATCCTGGTCGAACTCCTTCACCGGCACCACCGCCGTGATCTTCTCGCCCTGCTCGAGCGGGAACATGTTGACGACCGG
>Ga0070681_10000686_pt1 | contig 28039 bp, 22 predicted proteins | sample KBSC83BmetaG_FD_65650 | JGI IMG/M metagenome (GOLD analysis project Ga0070681, IMG submission 65650) | Corn rhizosphere microbial communities from Kellogg Biological Station, Michigan, USA - KBS C8-3B metaG | ecosystem: Host-associated > Plants > Roots > Rhizosphere | place: USA: Michigan...
GGACGCATTCCTTGCCGCGGCCAGCGTCGTGGTCCTGAGCTCCGAGCAGGAAGGAATGGGATCGGTCCTGCTCGATGCCATGGCGCTTGGCAAACCGGTTGCGGCGACGACCGCGGGCGGCATTCCCGACATCGTGATCGATGCCGAAACGGGTCTGCTCGTGCCTCCGCACGATGGCACGGCACTGGGCGATGCGATCGTGCGGCTGCTCACCGATGCTGCGCTTGCGGAGCGACTGGGGCGTGCGGGCGCGGCTCGGGCGCCGCTCTTCTCCATGGAGCGGACCGCCGCGGCGACAGCGGCGGTCTATTCGCGCGTGCTGGCCGAGCGCGGGCGGTCGCGGTAGCGCTGCTCCCAGCGCGCGACCTTCTCGAGTACGTCGCGCACCTGGATGCGCGACATCCGGTCGTGCCGGTGCGCGGCGCTCACCGGATAATTCTCTCCCGGATCACCGTACGCGTCCACGACGAGATCGTGGAAGCGGCGATAGGGTCCGACGCGTTTCGGGTTGTTGTATCCCATGAGACTGATCACGGGCCGGTCGAGCGCCACGGCCATGTGCAGGGGCGCGGTGTCCAGCGAGATCACGAGCGCCGAGCCGTCGAGCAGCGCGACGAGCTGACGCAGCGGGATGCCGAGCGTGGAGTGCGGACGATGGCGCGAGAGTCGGACGATCTCTGTGGCAGTGGCCTGCTCCCGGGCGGAATTTCCGCCGGCGAGCACGGTGACCAGGCCGAACTGCTCGTGCAGTGCGTCGGACAGTTCGGCCCAGCGGCTCGGGAGCCACTCCTTTTGCGGATGGCTCGAGCCGATCACCAGGGTGGCGACGGGGCCGCCGAAGGGCGCGAGCAGCGCGAGTTGCAGAGCGCGCTCGGACTCCCACGGCCCAAGACTCCACACCACCGGCTCGGGTGACACGCCGAGCGCGCTCAGAAACTCGAAGTACTGGTTCTGTACGTGCTGCGGCGCATGCGGCGGGATGCGACGCGATGTGAACAGCCAGTTGAAGTCGCGGGCGCGCGCCCGATCGAAGCCCAGCTTCACGGGTGCGTGCGCCAGCGCCGTGACGAGCCCGGCCTTGATGTACACCTGCAGATCAACCAGCAGGTCGAAGGGACGGGTCGCCAGCATGCGCCGCATGTCCGCCAGTGCGCGCCAGCCGCGTGCCTTCTCGAAAACGAGCAATTCGTCCACGGCGGGATGGCCGCGGACGAGCGATGCAGGGCCGGGCTGCACGATCCACGTCACATGACACGACGGATCGTGCCGCTTGAGCGCGCTGATGACCGGAAGGACGTGCACGGCATCGCCAATGGCGCTCATCATGACAATGCCGACGCGACCGAGGGGGCTCGGGGTCCTCGGGAGGGCAGGGGGCAGCCCCCTGGGCCCCCGCGCCCCCTCGGCTCTCTCGCCCGCCTTCACAGTCGGATCAGACGGTGGGGTGGGCGAGGTCATGCGCGGTCATGGACAGCCACTGCAGATCGGATTCGTCGAGTGCCACGTCGTGCGTGCGCGCCACCTTGCGCGCCGACCGGGCGAGCCGACGCACGTTGCGCTCGGTCACGTGCCGTGAGCCCGGCGTGTCGATCCACACGCGGTCCACATCCAGCACCAGCGCGCGAATCCCGCCGGCGCCGGCGCGCGCGATGAGAATGTTCCGCATGTTGAGATCAGGATGACGCGCGCCTGCACCCGTGAGCGCCGCCAGCAACTCTGCCACCGCGTGCAGAATGGAACGTGGCGTTGAACCAGGCGGTCGCGACACCAGTGTCGCCACCAGATCGGCCGAGTCGGGCACCTCCCGCGTGAGCACATCGGCGCGCGAGGTGAAGGGTCCCGCAGGATAGATGGCATACGCGAGCAGTTGCGGTGTGGCCACGCCGGCGTGAGAGAGTCGCAGGGAGACGTCGAGCTCGTGCGGCGCGCGCGAACGCGCCAGGAACCGGTCGCCCGTCAGCGGTGCGAACAGGCCGCCATGCCGGGAGCGTCGCACCACCACGCGGTCTACCCCGTTGGGGAGCGGGACAGCATACGCCACGCCCCGTCCGCGCAACGTGCGCGCGTCCGGATGCGACGCGGCGTATTCGTAGAACGATCCGCTCTGCAGCGCCGCCGCCAGCGGCTCGGCCAGCGCGCTGAGCACCACGGCCGTCGCGTGCCCTAGCGACAGCGCCGCGTAGCCCGGTGGCAGGGGTGCGGTGGAGCGCACGTTCACGGTGCGACGCTGTAGACCGGCACGCCCTGCACCCGGCCGCGCAGCTCGACCGTCCCGCGCGGCTGCAGCGCGGGTGGCGACGTCAGCGCCGCGCGCATGCTCTCGGTGAGGAGCACCTCGCCCCCCTCCGCGATCGCGCACAGCCGGCTCGCGGTGTTCACCGCATCGCCAATGAGCGTGTATTCGAGGCGTCGCTCCGATCCGATGTAGCCGGCGAACGTCTCGCCCACGTTGAGCGCAATGCCGATACGGAGCGGCTGGCGCCTCTCCTGCCGCCAGCGCTCGTTCAGCGTCTGCATCTCACGCTGCATGTCGAGCGCGGCCCGCATCGCGCGATCGGCGTCGTCGGGTGCGCCCAGGGGCGCTCCCCACTGCGCCAGGAGCGCGTCGCCGATGAACTTGTCCAGCGCGCCGCCGTGCCGAAAGACAATCTCCACCATGGCGGAATAGTACTCGCTGAGCAGTCGCGCCAGCTCGTCCGGCCGCATCGTTTCGGCGAGCGCGGTGAAGTCGCGGATGTCGCTGAAGAGCAGTGCGACCGTGCGCTTCTCGCCGCCCAGTCGCACGGTCCCCGGCGTGGCCGCAATGCGCGCCGCGAGCGCCGGCGCGAAGAAGCGCTCGAAGTTGCTGCGCACGAGCGTCTGGCGACGCACCCGCTCCGAGAGCCTGGAGTTCTCGATCGCGACCGCGGCGATGTTGGAGAAGGCGATGAGAAAATCGAGGTCGTCGTCGCCGAAGCGCTCCGTCGTGGTGAGGTTGTCCACGTACAGCACGCCCTGCGCGACATCGTCGCTGCCCAGCAGCGGCGCGCACATGGCCGAGCGCACCCGCTGGGCGACGATGGACTGTCCGCCGAAGCGGGCGTCCTGCGGCGCGTTGTCCGTGAGGACCGCGATGCGCTCCTGCACGACCTTGCGCGCAATGGACTGCGGGATGGCCTGCACGACGGGATCGCCCTGGCGGTCGCGCGAGATGTGCTGCGCCATGGACCCTGTTTCGTCCGCCAGATCGATCGCCACACGATCCACGTCGAGAATCTCGAACACCATGGAGACGATCGTCTCCAGCAACGCATCGATGTGCTCGACGCGGGAGAGTCCCTTCGCGACCTCGAGCAGCAACGCCAGTTTCTTCTCCGTCTGGACTTCCTGTTCGCTCAGCGCAGGGCGCTGTCGGACTTCGCTGAGGCTCGACGCGCGGAACACGGCGGCGAGCGGCCCGGTGGGCTGCGCGACGGAGCGTCGTTTCACGATCGATGGGCTCGCGGTCTGTACGGGAGTCACCACGTCGGTGGCGATGGTGATCGGCTCCAGTGGCGCGGTCACCTGGACGAGCCTGAAGGAGACGCTGCCGAAGGTGACGACATCGCCCGCGGCCGCGCGCGCCGCATCGACGCGTGCGCCGTTGACGAATGTCCCGTTGCTCGATCCCAGATCGGTCACGGCCATGCCCGACGCGTCGGCGATGATGCGCGCGTGCCGGCGTGAGACCGTGGCATCGATCACCGGCAGGTCGCTTCCCGAGGCGCGGCCGACCTCGACCGCGCGGCCGTCACGCAGCTCGAAGGTCTGATCGGTGGTCGTGCCAATGAGTTTGAAGGGCATGGGGCCGCGGGCCGGGCTCGGGCAGTGCGAGATGACGTGTGGGACGGACGACGCCGTTCCCTGCAACCTGCAAGTTACACCCGGCCCGCCACCCGGCCCATCGCCATGAGGAGCGCACGCGCCTTGTTCTCCGTCTCCTCCCATTCACGTTCGGGCACCGAGTCCGCCACGATACCGGCGCCGGCCTGCACGGAGGCGACGCCGTTGGCGATGACGCAGGTGCGAATGGTGATGGCGAGATCCATGCGCTGGTCGCCCGAGGCGATGTAGCCGACGGCGCCGGCGTACGGGCCGCGCCGCGCAGGCTCCAGTTCGTCAATGATCTGCATGGCGCGCACCTTGGGCGCGCCGGTCATCGTGCCGGCAGGAAAGGTCGCCCTGAAGACGTCCATGGCGGACGAGACGCCGCGCAGCTCGCCTTCCACCTGGCTCACGATGTGGAGCACGTGGCTGTATCGCTCCACCGTCATGAGATCGGTCACGCGCACGCTGCCGTACGCCGCGATGCGACCCACGTCGTTGCGCCCCAGGTCCACGAGCATCACGTGCTCGGCGCGTTCCTTTTCGTCAGCCAGCAGCTCGGCGGTCAGCCGCGCATCCTCCTCCGGCGTGGCTCCGCGCGGGCGCGTGCCCGCGATGGGGCGCACCGTCACGCGTCCATCCGCCACGCGCACGAGCAGCTCCGGCGAGCTCCCGACCAGCTCCATCCCGTCGAGCACCAGGTGGTACATGTACGGCGACGGATTGAGCGCGCGGAGCGCGCGGTACAGCGAAAGCGGCTCGAAGTCGAGCGGCACATCGATGCGGCGCGCGAGCAGAGCCTGAAAGCAGTCACCTGCGAGGATGTACTCGCGAATGCGATCCACGTCGCGTTCGAAGTCCTCGCGCGCGTAGGACGATATTCCCTGCGCCGGCGGCGCGCCGTGGTCGAGACGGAGCGGCGCGAGCGTGCCTGGCGCCTGCAGCCGCGTGATGATGTCATCGATCTCGTGCTGCGCGGCCGCGTGCAGCGCCTCGAGCGCCTCCGGTGACGCACCAGCGGGGACCGGCACACCGACCACGACCCGCGCCTGCGCCAGCAGATTGTCCATGATGACCACGGCGCGCGTGAACACGAACATCGCATCCGGCACGTCGAGCGCGCGGGGTGGCGGGTCGGGCAGTCGCTCGATGTGGCGCACGACGTCGTAGCCGAAGTAGCCGACGGCGCCGCTCCAGAACGCGCCGAGTTCCGGCACCGCAACCGGCGCATCGCGGCGAATGAGCGCCTGCAGATCGGCGAGCGGGTCCCCGGGACGGCGCGCGGCATGCCAGCCGTGCGCCGGCGTCCAGTCCTCCACCAGGCCATCGCGAAGCCGCCACGCGGCGCGTGGCTCGGTGCCGAGGAAGGTGTAGCGCGCCCACGTCTCGCCCCCGGCCGGAGCGGATTCGAGCAGAAACGCGAACGGCCCGCGGCGCAGCTTCGCGAACGCGGACACGGGCGTGTCCGCGTCGAGCAGACAGTCGCGCCACACGGGCACGAGTGCGTCCTCGCTCGTCAGCGCGAGAAAGCGTCGCAGACTCTCGCCGTGCGCGCTCTCAGGGGGCACGCCGAGCGCGGTCGCGCGCGTCGCCTCCGCGCTTGCCGCACCTACGCCGTCCGGCGACATTTCCCGATCATGCATCGCTTCTCCGCGACGCTCAGCGCCGCGTGGTGGGTTCTGGGAGGATTGGCGGCGGCCGGGTCGAGCGCCGCCGCGCAAACGTGGAACGATCCGCGCACGCTCGCGCTCGTCGAACGCGCGACCCAGCGCCGCACGGAACAGCTCGCCGACACCGCGCTCGTGGACTATCACGCCACGGCGCACGGCTACCTCACCTTTCTCGCACAGTTGGGCCAGGGATTCCCGGATCCGCCCAAGGTCGTGCGGTCGGATGAGCTCGCGCTGGAAGTGTACTGGCGTGCGCCCAATCTGAGCAAGCAGGTCATTGAAGGGCGGCGCGACACGCTCCTTCTGCCCACCGACATTCGCTATCACCAGGATCACCTGGGCATCGTCCAGAACAACTTCCCCGACATCATCCGGCTCGGCGAGGGCGATGAGGTGCGCGACGTGCCGCACCCGCTCTCACCCGCCGGCGTGCAGGACTACGACTTCGGCATTCGCGACTCGCTGAGCATCCGGCTGCCGGACCGAACGCTCGATGTGTACGAGGTGGCCGTGCGACCATCGCACCAGGGTGCGCCGGGCATCGTGGGCGCGATCTACATTGATCGCTCCAGCGCGCAGGTCGTACGCATGACGTTCTCGTTCACGCGCACCGCCTATCTCGACAAGGAACTCGAGGACATCTCGATCGTGCTCGAGAACGCGCTGGTGGATGGCCGCTTCTGGCTGCCGCGCCGCCAGGAAATCGAGATCCGCCGCACCGGGACGTGGTTGGACTTTCCGGCGCGCGGCATCATTCGCGGCCGCTGGGAGATCTGCTGCTATCAGATCAACACCGGGCTCAATGCGGCCATCTTTCGCGGCCCGGAAATCGTCGAGGCACCCGCCAGTGACATGGCGCGGCACCAGTGGGAGGGCCGCATTCTCGACTCGCTGCCGAGCGATGTGCGCGCCGCCACCAACGCGGACGTGCAGCGCGTGGAAGATCAGGCGCGCGCGCTCGTGCGTGCCGAAGCGCTCGCGCGCCCGGGCGGCGCCGCGATCGCCGCGCACCGGCTCTCGGACTTTCTCCGCGTGAATCGCGTCGAGGGGCTCGCGCTGGGCGCCGGCGGAACGGTGCGTTTTGGCGGCGGCATCAGTGCCACGGTCCGGGGACGCTACGGCCTGGACGACCATGAGCCCAAGGGCGAGGCGTCCTTCGAGGTGCAACGCGGCAACGGCCGGAGCGTTCGACTGTTCGCATCGCGTGATTATCGCGACACGGGCGACGTGCCGGAGGGATCGCTGCTCGTCAACAGTCTGGCCGCGCAGGAGTTCGGCACCGACCGTACGGATCCCTACGATGTGCGTGCCGCCGGGGTCGAGTTGAATGCAGGTGAGGGGAGCGGTCTGCACTGGCGATTCACGGCGTCGCACGAAACGCAGGATCGCCTCGCGATACATGCCACGCCGTGGCGCGGTGCTTTCGAGCCGACTATCCCCGCGTGGTCCATCACCGAAGAGCGCCTGGCGCTGGACATTGAACGTCCCGCATTACTTGCGCTCTGGGGGAGCGAGCTGCGACTGCGCGCGCAGCTTCGCGGCGGCTGGTTCACGGGAAACGATACCGGTTTCACGTCGAGCCAGCCCTGGCTCGTGCGCGGCGCTGTCGAAGCCGAGATCGAGCGGCCGGTCGGCGACGACCGGCTCGTTACGCGCACGACCGCGGGGCTCGTGCATGGTTCGCCGGGCGTGCCAGCGCAGGAGTACGTCTTTCTCGGCGGTCCAACGTCTGCGCCGGGATACGACTTTCACCAGTTCGCGGCGCGATTCGCGGCGAGCGAGCACGTCGAGTGGCGCACCCGCGTGCCCTTCGTGCCAATCGGCCTTGGCGCCTTCGGTCGCTCGCCCGCCTCGGCGACGCTGGCGCCCTACGTGCATGTGGTCTACGTGGATGACGCGGCACCATTTGTCGCGCCCGCGCGCGGCTGGTACCCCGCGGTGGGCGCGGGCCTGTTCGTCCTGTTTGACGCCCTTCGCTTCGACGTGTCCCGCGGACTCCGACAGGGACGCTGGACGTTCTCGGTGGACGTGACGAAGGCGCTGTGGGGTGTGATGTAGAGGGTGGTAGTTGGTAGCTGGTGGCTGGTAGCTGGTTTAACGGCGGTTGCTGGTGGGGGGGTAGCTGGACGCGCTGCCAGTTACCAGTCACCAGCTACCAGCTACCGTCGTTCAACCAGCTACCGCCTTTCTCCCCTTCACCCAGACGCCGATCACGATGAGAAGCACCAGCACTGCCAGGAGCCACGTGGCGCGACCGAGAATGTGTTCGAGGTGAGGAAGATTCTTGGCGAACAGATAGCCGAGTGTGCCGTACCCGGCTGCCCAGACGATGCCGCCCAGCGCGTTGTAGATGGTGAACCGCTTGTACGGCATGTCGCCGGCGCCGGCGAACATTGCCGCCCACGTGCGCAGCAGGGCAATGAAGCGGCCGAAGAACACGGTCTTCGCACCATGATTGTCGAAATAGCCATGCAGCTTCGTCATCTTGTCGTCATTGACGTGCAGCAGACGGCCGTAGCGTCGGATGAGTGCATGCCCACCCTTGCGGCCAATCCAGTAGCCGGTGTTGTCGCCAAGAATCGCGCCTGCTGCGGCCGCGGCAATCACGAGTCCGATGCGCAGATGTCCGCTGGCCGCATATGCCGCTCCGGAGATCAACGCAGTTTCGCCCGGCACGGGGATGCCAAGGCTCTCAACCCCCACGAGCACGGCAATGAAAAGGTATCCGTAGTTGTGGAGGAGCGACGCAATCGAGTAGTGCATGATCCGGGCGACGACCTGTGGGGAGCGAGCGACGAGAGACGGACAGTGCTGTCCATACGGGAGATTGCAAGGACCGGCCCACTTCCAGGCCTCTGCACCGCGCGCGCTCGTTGAGAACACGCACGATCATCCAACCTGACTCGCGCACGCAGGCGCCGTGACGCATGTTCACCGTGGCGCGGCACGATGGACGCTCTTGCGTACAGGGAGATGACAGCGGTGATGGATGCCAAGGTCGCTACGGTGGACGTGTACCTGCTTCGCCGCGTCGCGGATGGCTGGGAGTCGCTCGCGCTCGAGCGGGCCGCCGGGACGCGCTGCACGGGCGCATGGGAGGTCGTACACGGGCGGATCGAGGACGGCGAGCGCCCCGAGGACGCGGCGCTCCGCGAAGTGAAGGAAGAGACTGGCCTGGATGTGCTCCGCCTGTACAACGTCACCGTGCAACCCTTTTACCTGCAGATGTTCAACATGGTGACGCTGGCGGTGGCGTTCGCGGCGTTCGTGAGCGAGGGGCCGGTGCGGCTGAGCGAGGAGCACGCGCGGGCTGAGTGGCTCCCGATTCCCGCTGCGGTGCAGCGGCTGACCTGGCCACGCTCCCGCATCGCCCTGCAGGAGGCGATCGCGCTGCTCCAGACCGGCGACGCCGGACCGGTAGAGGACGTGTTGCGCGTACGGTAGGCCCTCCGCCCCCGCCCCCCGCCCCACGCCCCTGGGAATCGGCAATCGGGAATGGGGAATCGTGGCAATAGGAAATCGGCCTCCCCATTCCCACCATTCCCCATTCCCGATTGCCGATTCCCAAGGGGGTGGGCGGTCGAGGCGAGGCTGATTGCCGATTCCCACGGGAGGGGTGATTGGGAAGAGGCAGATTGCCCATTCCCAAGGGCGGGGAGGTGGGGAAAGGACTAAATTCCGTCCCTCCCCCCCAACGACCCTGCATGAGCGAACGTCGCGTCCTGGCCGCACTGATCCTGCTGTTCTCGCTGTTGCTGTTCTTCGAGCTGCCCGGTTCCTGGCTCACCGAGCCGGATGAGGCGCGCTACGCCGAGATCCCGCGCGAGATGCTCGCGACGCGCGACTTCGTCACCCCGCGGCTCGACAGCGCACACTACTTCGAAAAGCCGCCGCTGCTCTACTGGGCCAATGCCGCGTCCATGGCGGTGCTCGGCCAGTCCGCCTTCGCCGCGCGGCTGCCCACGCGCATCGCGGGGCTCGCCACCGCTGCCATGCTGATCCTGGCTTTCGGCGTGGGCGAGGCCGAACCCTGGGGACTCTGGGCCGCGCTCATCTTTCTCACGGCGCCGCTCAGTTGGGTGCTCTCGCGCTACAACACGACAGATGCTCTGCTCACGTTCGGGATGACCCTCTCGTTCCTGGCGTTGCGCGCCTTTCTCGTGCGGCGCGAGGCAGGGAAGGGCGCCACCGGCATGCTCGCGCTCCTCGGCGCCGGTGTCGCGCTCGCCACGCTCGCCAAGGGACTCATTGGGATCGTGCTCCCCGGGTTGGTCTTTCTCATCTGGATGGCGCTTACCGGACGGTGGCGGCGACTGCCGGAGCTGCTGCTCTCACCGGCGCCGGTGGTGCTGCTGCTGCTCGCCGTGCCCTGGTTCGTTCTGGTGGAGCGCGCCAATCCCGGATTCTCGCGAATCTTCTTCATCCGCGAGCACTTCGCGCGCTTCGCCACGCCGGAGGCGTCGCGGCCTGGTCCGATCTACTACTTCGTGGCCGTGTTCGTCGTGGGATTTCTGCCGTGGACGTTCGTGTGTCACCGCGCGATCGTCTCGCTCCGTGACGCGTGGCGCGCGCGCGCGCGGGCATGGTCGGACGCACTCTTTCTGGCGCTCTGGTTCGGCGTCATTCTCGTGTTCTTCTCGGTCTCGCATTCCAAGTTGATCCCATACATTCTGCCGGCGTTTCCCGCGGCCGCGGCACTCACCGCGCGGGGCGTGCTTCACGAGGCGGGGACGTTCCGGCGTCCGCTCTGGTGGCACGCGTGGCTCGTGACCGCCATTGGTGTGGGGGGGGTGACGTACGGCGTGCGGAGCGGAACGTTCGCGCACTATGCGCTCACGGGCATCGCCTGCGCTGGAATCGCGGTCATGGTCGTGCTGGCATGGCTGGCGGTGTGGCGCGCACGCATGGCGGGCCGCCGCGCGCTCTTCCCGGCGGCGCTGGCCTGGGGCGCGCTCTATCTCACGCTCGTTCTGGCCATGCCGCACGTGGCGGACGAACTGTCCGGCCACGATGTGGCGATCGCTGCACGAGCGGCGCACGCAGCGCGCGTGGTGTCCTACAAGTGCTATCCGCAGCTGTTCCCCTGGGTGCTGCAACGCCCCATTGTCGTTGCCGACTTCACCGACGAGCTTGGCTCCGACGGCGTGCGGCCGCCGTCACTCTTCTGGTCAGGTACGGAATTCTGGCGCCGCTGGCGCTCCGGTGAACCCATGGTGGTCGTCGTGAAGCGGCGCACGCTCCGCGAACTGGCGGATTCCACCGCCTTCACGACGCTGGCGGGCAATCGGAAGTATGTTGTAGTCTCCAATGTCGCGGCCTCCACGGGCCGCGGCCAATGACCACGGATTCCTCCCGCGTGCGCGACACCTTTCTCCCGTTTTCGCGTCCGAGCATTGGCGATGCCGAGATCGCCGAGCTCCTCGACTCGCTCCACTCGGGCTGGATCACGACGGGCCCCAAGGTGGAGCGCTTCACCGCGGAGTTTGCCCGCTACGTGGGCGGCAGCCACGCGACTGCGCTCGCATCGGCCACCGCTGGATTGCATGTGGCGCTGCTGGCGCACAACATCGGGCCGGGCGATGAGGTCATCACCACGCCGCTCACCTTCGCCGCCACCTTGAACGTCATTGTGCTCGTCGGCGCGACGCCGGTGCTGGCGGACGTCGACCGGCACACGTTGCAGGTGCGCGTACCGGAAATCGAGCGGCGCCTCACGTCGCGCACGCGCGCCGTCATCCCGGTGCATTTCGTCGGCCAGCCGGTGGACCTCGATCCGCTCCTCGAGCTCACGGGCGCGCACGATCTCGCGGTCATCGAGGACGCGGCGCACGCCGTGGGGGCCGAGTACAAGGGACAGCGCATCGGGTCCTTCCCCACCACGTCGGTGTTCTCCTTTCACCCGAACAAGAACATCACGACCGGCGAGGGGGGCATGCTCGTGACGCACGATGATGCGATCGCCGATCATGCCGCGCTCCTCAAGTTCCATGGCATGGACCGCAACGCCTGGAAGCGCTTCGACAGGGCGGGATCGCCACGCTACGACATCGCGCTCCCCGGATTCAAGTACAACATGATGGACATCCAGGCGGCGCTCGGTCTGCACCAACTGCCTCGACTGGACGGGTTCATCGAGGCGCGCCGCCGGATTGCGCTGCGCTATCAGGATGCCTTTCGCGACCTGGATGCGCTGCTGCTCCCCGAGGCGGTGCCGTATCCCGCGCGCCATGCGTGGCACCTCTACACGCCGCTCGTCAACATCGACGCGCTCACCATTGACCGCGACGCCTTCATGCGCGAGCTCAAGGCGCGGAACATCGGCTGCGGCCTCCACTATTCCGCCGCGCATGAATTTTCCTACTATCGCGACCGCTTCGGATGGCAGCCCGACGACTTTCCGGATGCGCACTTCGTGTCGGAACGCATCGTCTCCCTGCCGCTCTTTCCCGACATGACCGCGGACGATCAGACGGACGTCATTGAGGCCGTACGCGACATCTGTGCGAGGTACATCCGATGACCGCCGCGGAACAGGGCAGGATCTCGGTGGTCATCCCGGTCTACAACGAGGCAGCGAACCTCCCCGTACTCGTGCCGCGCCTGCTGGCCGTGTTGCGCGACCTCGCGCGTCCGTTCGAGGCGATCTTCGTGGACGATGGCAGTCGCGATCGGTCGCTCGAACTGCTCCGCGCGTACGCCGGGGAATTTCCGCGCGAACTGCGCGTCGTGGAGCTGTCGCGCAACTTCGGGCAGCATCCAGCCATTCTCGCGGGATTCGCCATTACGACGGGCGACGTGGTCGTCACCCTCGACGCCGACCTGCAGAACCCGCCCGAAGAGATTCCCAAGCTCATCGCCCTCGTGGATCAGGGGTTCGACGTGGTGGGCGGGGTGCGCCAGTCGCGCCGGGACTCGCTCTTCCGGCGCGCGGCGTCCTGGCTCGTGAACCGGGTGACCATGGCCATCACGGGCATTCGCATGACCGATTACGGATGCATGCTGCGGGCATACTCGCGTGAGGTCGTGGATCTCATCAACCGCTGCGAGGAATATTCCACGTTCATCCCGGCGCTTGCCCAGACGTTCTCGCGCCGGCCCGCCGAAGTGCGCGTCGCACACGCGGAACGCGCGGCGGGGGCGTCCAAGTATTCGCTCTACCGGTTGATCCGGCTCAACTTCGATCTCATGACCGGCTTTTCGGTGGTGCCGCTGCAGCTCTTCACACTCTTCGGATTCATCACCGCGTCCGGCGGTCTCCTGTTCGGCGTCTACCTGCTCGTCCGGCGCTTCGTGCTGCTGCGCGCCTCGGAAGCCGAAGGAGTGTTCACGCTGTTCGCGCTGGCGTTCGTGGTGATGGGTGTTCTCATGGCGGGGCTCGGCATCGTTGGCGAGTACATCGGTCGCATCTATCAGGAGGTCCGGGGACGACCCCGCTATCTCGTGCGTCACGTGTACGGCGATGCGACGGGCATCGTGCGCCTCGACGACGCGCGCGCCGACAGCAACGTGCAGCGCTGATGCCGGAGCCGCGCATCGTGGTCTTTGCGTACTCCGACGTGGGCCATGCCTGCCTCGAGTACCTGCTCGCGGCGGGCACGCAGGTGGTCGGATGCGCGACGCACGCGGACGCGCCGGGGGAGACGATCTGGTTTCCTTCCGTGCGCGCGCTGGCCGATGCGCACGGGATTCCCGTGCTCATCGATGTGGACGTCGCCCGAACCGACCTCATCGCGGCGCTCGCCCCCGATCTCGTGCTTTCCTTCTACTATCGCGCGCTCCTGCCACGTGCCGTGCTCGCGCTGCCGCGACTCGGCGCGTTCAACATGCACGGCTCGCTGCTCCCCGCCTATCGTGGTCGCGCGCCGGTGAATTGGGCGGTGCTGCGCGGCGAAACCCGAACCGGCGCGACGCTCCACGTCATGACGCCCCGAGCCGACGCCGGCGACATCGTGGATCAGGAAGCGGTGCCCATTGGCCCCGACGACACCGCCGCGCAGGTGCAGGCCCGAGTGCGCGACGCGGCCACCGTGGTCCTGGCGCGCCAACTCCACGCATTGCTCGAGGGCAGGGCGCCGCGCCGTCCGCAGGATGAGTCGCGCGCATCCACCTTCGGGCGGCGCCGTCCCGCCGACGGGGCCTTCGACTGGACGATGCCGGCAGCGCGCATTCACGACCTCGTGCGCGCCGTCACGCATCCCTATCCCGGCGCGACGACCCTGCTGGGCGCGCATCCGGTGCACGTCTGGCAGACCCGGCTCACGCACGAATCAATGGGCGGCGCCGCCCCGGGAACGTTCGAGCTGCGCGGCGGCATGCTGCGTGCCGCGTGCGGCGACGGACAGTGGCTCGGGATCCTTCGCGCGCAGCTCGATGGCGACACCGAACGCGGCGGCGACGACCTGGCGCGACGGCTCGATCTCCTCACTCCGCACTCCATGCGATGAAGATTCTCATTCTTGGTGTCAATGGTTTCATCGGCAACGCGCTCACCGAGCGCATCCTCACCACGACACACTGGGAGGTGTACGGGCTCGACATGTCGGCCGAGAAGATCGAGCCGTTTCTCGGCAACCCGCGCTTTCGCTTTCTGGAAGGCGACATCGCCATCAACAAGGAGTGGATCGAGTACCACGTGAAGAAGTGCGATGTGGTGCTGCCGCTCGTCGCCATCGCCACGCCCGCCACCTACGTGCGCGATCCGCTCGCCGTGTTCGAGCTCGATTTCGAGGAGAACCTGCGCATCGTCAAGCAGTGTGTGCGCTATCGCCGGCGCGTCGTCTTCCCGTCCACGTCCGAAGTGTACGGTATGTGTCCCGACGCCGAGTTCGATGAGGAGACATCCAACCTGGTGTACGGGCCGATCGCGAAGCCGCGCTGGATCTACTCGGCGAGCAAGCAGTTGCTCGATCGCGTGATCTCCGCCTATGGCCAGCAGCACGGGTTGCGCTACACGCTCTTCCGCCCGTTCAACTGGATCGGCCCGCATCTGGACGATATCGACTCGCCCAAGGAAGGCTCGTCGCGCGTGCTGACGCAGTTCCTGCACAACATCCTCTATGGGGAGCCCATCAAGCTGGTGGATGGTGGACGCCAGCGACGGTCCTTCACGCACATTCGCGACGGCATTGACTGCCTCATGGCCATTCTCGAGAATCGCGACGGCGCCGCCGACGGCGGGATATTCAACATTGGCAACCCGGCGAACGACGTCTCCATTCGCGAGCTGGCCGAGCGGCTGGTGCAGGCCGTGAGTACGTATCCCGGTTTCGAGGCCCAGGCCGCGAACGCCCGCATCATTCCGGTGGAGTCGCGCGCATACTACGGCGAGGGGTATCAGGATATCATGACGCGTGTCCCATCCATTCGCCGGGCTGGAGAGAAGCTGGGCTGGCAGCCGAAGATCGGCTTCGACGAGGCGATCCGGCTCACGCTCGACTTCTACCTGTCGGGGCGCCAGCGACCGGCGGTGCCGTGACCGCACCCGCCGTGACAGAACGACGCGTGGCGCTCAAGGTGGACTGCGACACGTTCGAGGGAACGCGCAACGGGCTTCCCGCACTCCTGCGCCTCTTCGACCGGCACGCGATTCGCGCAACATTCTTCTTCACCCTGGGCCCTGACCGGTCAGGGCGCGCCATCCTGCGCGTCTTCACGCGCCGGGGGTTCCTGCGCAAGATGCTGCGTTCGAACGCACTTGCGCTGTACGGGCCCCGGACGGCGCTCTATGGCACGCTGCTGCCGGCGCCGCACATCGGCCGCAAGCTCGAAACGCTCATACGATCCGTGGGCGACGCCGGCCACGAAGTGGGCGTGCACGGCTGGGATCACGTGCGCTGGCACGACAGACTGCATCGCATGAGCGAGGCGCGGATCGAGCGGGAGTACGGCCGCGCGCACGATGAGTTCGCGCGCATTTTCGGGCACCGTGCCCGCGCCTCCGCGGCACCAGGCTGGCACGCGACGCCGCTCTCCCTCCTGGTGCAGGACCGGTACGATCTGCTCTATGCCTCGAACACGCGCGGCGGCCGGCCGTTCTTTCCTGAAGCCGGTGGCCACGTATTCCGTACCCTCGAGATTCCGACAACCCTCCCCACGTGGGACGAGACCTTCAATGCGCCGCGCTTCAGGGACGAATCCGCCTTTCTCGAATTCTATCGTGACCTCGTGCGGGGCACCGAAGTGCACTCGATTCACACCGAGGTGGAGGCCACGGCGCTGCTCGCGCTCTTCGAGCGTCAGCTGGAGCTCTGGATCGCGGATGGCGTGCGCTTCGTGACTCTCGAGGAGATCGCCGGGGAAACACTGGCGGCGCGCGAGCGCGTGAGCGCGCGCGCTCTCGAGCGGGTCACGCTTCCGGGTCGGGCGGGAGCGGTGAGCGCGGGCGGGCGGCGGCGCGCCGGATGAAGGCGACCGCCGCGCGACGCCTGCCGCGGTTCACGAGTGCTTGCGCTCGCTGGCGGTAGGCAGGCACTCGTTCTCGTCGGGCGGCGCGCCCGGCTTCACCCGGATGCTCTTCGCCGGGATCCCGACGTACACACGGTGCGCCCGCACATCCTTGGTGGCCACGGCTACCGCGCCAACCATCGCGTCGCAGTTCACGTGCACGCCGGCCAGCACCGTCGCGTGATACGTGATGCGGACGCCGTCATCGATGCGCGTGAGCGCGTTCGTGACATCGAGCTGATCCACGATGCTGTGCGTATGGCTGTAGATGTTCGCATAATCGGAAATGGACACCTTGTTGCCCAGCACGATGCCACCGCGATCGTCGAGGAGCACGTGACGGTGCAGCACGACATCGTCGCCCACCTCGAGGTTGTAGCCGAACGAGAATTCCACGTGCTGGAACGCCTTGAAGTTCCGGCCGCAGCGCTTGAAAATGTGTGGCGCGAGAATCCGGCGCAGTCGTACGCCCGTGTCCACGTTCTGGCCGCCCATGGGCGTACGGTCAAAGCTGTACCAGAGCCAGAGGAGCGGCTTCACGCGCTGGAACTTCGTCTGATCGCAGTCCGCGTAGTATTCGGGCTCCAGCGTCACATTGCGCGGATCGAGCGCCAGCAGCGCGGCGCGCGTGGCCGCCGGGACGGCCGCATCCTCCACGGCGCTCTCCCAGTTCGCGGCGAATCCCGGATACGCCATCTCGCACAATGTGCGACGGCAGACGACGTTCCAATCGGCGCCGGGTGCGCGGATCTCGCTGTCGAGCTCCTCCAGCCATGCATCGACGACAGCGGCACCGGGTCCCGGACGTAGCGGTTGCAGAGGCAGCAGAGCCATGTTCTCGGAGAAAAAGGTAAACCACCAGCTACCAGCCACCAGCTACCGACTACCAACCCTCCCCCTCACCAACGCCCGCTCCTGCTCGATGGTTCGCATCACGGTGGTCCAGCTCGTTCCCCCCACTCCGTCGACCGTGATGGTGAGCGGCTGAGAGAGATCGATTCCGTTGTCGAACACGTATACCGCACTCTGGACCTGGCGCTGGTCAACGCGCTCGCTGCCAAATCCTGCCGTGAGCGGCAGTACGTCGAGCGGCCGGAAATCATGGGCGCCCGACATGATGTCCACGTCGCGCGCGGTGTAGCGCGAGTCCGGCTGCAGCCCGAAAAATGAGAGATACCACAGGCTGGGCCGGTTGACGCCGAGCTGCACCGCCGCGCGGTCTACGGCGCCCTGCTGCCCGTCGCGCAGCGCGCGCATGGCGCGGTACGAATCGGGCGACAACAGCCGGATCACCGATTCATCCAGTGGCGTCGCGCGGACGAGCACGGATGGCAGCCGGATCTGCATGGAGATGTCATCCTGTCGCAACGTGCCATATCCGGCTGGTACCAGGATGCCGGGCGTGCTGTCGACCACGGTCGTCGCCCCGTGTGTGGCTCCTTCCGCGTAAGCCGGTCCGTGCGACGCACACCCGGCGCACAGGGCGACCGACACGGCGCACAGCGCCGCCGATCTCGTAACCCGGCACGCGTGTGTCCGTGAACGCATCATGTTCCGCCTCACTCGCTCCTCCAGGGCGCCTGCCCCAGCAGCGCGACGACCGCGGCGGCCAGCTCGTCCCGTCCCTCGCCCGTCACCGAACTGAACGGAATCACCTGGTCCTCGTCGAGCCCGAGCGACCGCGCCAGCGTCGCTGTGCGGCCGGCCACCTCCGCGCGCCGCAGCTTGTCCACCTTCGTGAGCGCGATCACCGCGGGTACCTCCAGCTCCGCCAGGAAATCCAGCATCTGCAGATCGTCGGGCGTTGGTTCGCGGCGCGCGTCAATGAGCTGCACGACGCCGCGCAGGGCCGTGCTGCCCCGGAGATAACCCTCGATGAGCGGCCGCCACTGCGCGCGCACCTCCTTCGAGACGCGTGCATACCCATAGCCGGGAAGATCCACCAGCGTGAACGCCCGATTCACCAGGTAGAAATTGATCTCGCGTGTCTTCCCCGGCGTCTGGCTCACGCGTGCCAGCGCCTTGCGGCGGACCAGCCGGTTCAGCAGCGACGACTTGCCGACATTCGAGCGTCCGCCGAAGGCGATCTCCGGAAGCGCCGATTCCGGCCGCCAGCCATCGGGCGATGCCATGCCACCCAGAAATTCCAGATGACGGATGACGAGCGGATCGGCCACGACCGCGGCGCGCTCGGGAGTAGTGCGCATCTCAGTGGGCAACCGTCGACATGTCGAGCGCCGTGTGTGCGCTGCTCACATCACGCCGGAGCGCCAGCAGCAGCACTTCGTCCATGGCGCTCACCGGATGGAATTGCAGATCACCGCGAATGTCCGGCGGAATCTCCTCCAGTTCGCGCGCGTTCGCCAGCGGAATGATCACGTGCGTCACGCCGGCGCGCCGCGCCGCCACGAGCTTTTCCTTGAGTCCGCCAATGGGCAGCACGCGGCCGCGCAGTGTGATCTCGCCAGTCATGGCGGTGTCGCCGCGCACCGCCACGCCTGTGAGCGCACTCACGAGCGCGGTTGCGATCGCGATGCCGGCAGAGGGCCCGTCCTTGGGCGTCGCGCCGGCCGGAATGTGGACGTGAATGTCGCGGCCGCGCGCGAACTCGCCATCGATGCCAAGGATGCTGGCGCGTGACCGCGCGTAGGTCAGCGCGGCGCTCGCCGATTCCTTGAGGACGTCGCCGAGTGTTCCCGTGAGCTGGATCCGCCCGCGCCCCCGCACCACGGCGACCTCGATCTCCAGCAGGTCGCCGCCCACCGCGGTATACGCCAGCCCGGTGGCCACGCCAACCCGGTCCTCCAGCGTCGCGCTCTCCTCTTCGAACGGCGGCACGCCCAGCAGCTCGCGCAGCGCCTCCGGCCCGACCGTGATGGGATGCGCCGCCGCCTCCTCGACGCCTTCCACCGCGCGGCGCGCCAGCTTGCGCGCCACGCGGGCCAGCCGCCGTTCCAGCTCGCGCACACCGGCCTCGCGCGTGTAGTTGCGTGTGATCTCGGCGATCGCCTCCGGCGTAATGGTCACGTTCTCGGGATCGAGGCCGTGCGCCCGCAACTGCTTCGGGACGAGATACTGTCGCGCGATCGCGTGCTTTTCCTGATCCACGTAACCCGGCAGTCTGATGATCTCCATGCGGTCGCGCAGCGCATCGGGGATCTGGTTCAGCGAATTGGCCGTCGTGATGAAGAGCGTCTGCGAGAGATCGTAGTCCACTTCGAGATAGTGGTCGTTGAATGCCCGGTTCTGTTCCGGATCGAGCACTTCGAGCAGCGCGGCCGCGGGATCGCCGCGCCAGTCCTGCCCCATCTTGTCCACCTCATCCAGCAGGATGACCGGATTCACGACCTGGGCCCGGCGCATGGCCTGGATCACCCGGCCGGGCAGGGCGCCGATATACGTGCGACGATGACCGCGAATCTCCGCCTCATCACGCACACCGCCCAGCGACATGCGCGAGAAGCGGCGGCCCAGCGCTCGCGCGATCGAGCGCCCCAGCGACGTCTTGCCCACGCCGGGCGGCCCCACGAGACAGAGAATGGGACCTTCCAGATGCCCCACAAGCGCCAGCACGGCGAGGTAGTCCAGAATGCGGTCCTTCACGTCGCGCAATCCGAAGTGGTCCTCATCCAGAATGGTCTGGGCGCGCGCGACGTCCACGGCATCGTCGGTGCGCTCGGTCCAGGGCAGCGCGACGAGCCAGTCGAGATAGTTGCGCCCCACGGTGGACTCCGGCGAAAGCGGCGGCGTGCGGCGCAGCTTGCGCATCTCGCGCTCCGCGCGTTCGCGCACGGGATCCGGGAACTGCTTCTTCGCGATCGCCGCGGCCAGCTCGTCCACGTCGTCCGCCTCCTCTTCGCCCAGCTCGCGGTGAATCGCCTTGAGCTGCTCCTGCAGATAGAACTCGCGCTGATTCTGGAAGAGCGATCCGCGCACGTCGTTCTCGATCTTGCGTTCGAGTCGCAGGATCTCGATCTCCGACGCGAGCAGCGTGCTGCACCGCTCGAGCAGGGCACCCACCGACGGCGCCTCGAGGAGCTGCTGGCGCTGCTCGACGCGGACCAGCAGGTGCGCCGCCACCGCGTAGGCCTGTCGTTCGCGTGACTCGCTGCCCTGGACGAGCGCGACGAGCTCCGGCGGCAGCCGGCGGTGGAGACCCACGTACTCCTCGAACAGGCTCGCGACCCGGCGCGCCATCGCGTCCTCGTCGCTGTCCGGCGTTCCCCGCACCGGTGGCATGGCCGACAGCGAGGAATACAGGCATATTCCGGGTGCGTAGCGCGTCACGCGCGCGCGCGCGAATCCCTCGAGCAGTGCCTTCGTCGTCCCATTTGCCAACCGGGACAGCTGCAGTACCCTGGCAATCACTCCAACCCGGTACAGATCGGCTGCCGCCGGTTCCTGTACCTCGCCACTCCGTTGCGCGACGAGAAAAATCCAGCGGTCATGAGGCAGCGATGCATCCACCGCTGTCAACGACGCCTGTCGTCCAACCAGCAAGGGGATCACCATGTACGGAAACACGACCATGTCGCGCAGCGGCAGCGTCGGCAGACGATCCGGCACCTCGTGACGTTCGTCGCCGCGCGCAATGAAAATGGACATGCCGGAAATATAGCGGGCTACGCCATTGGGAGCGGCGCACTACGCCATTGCCGCAGCGCACATACGCTATCTGACCGACAGCGAGTCGGTTCGGACAGCAGGCATCTTCGGGCGCATGGCAGTCACGCCCAACGCACTTGGCCCGGAGGCCCCATGCAAGTCCTGTCCCTTCCAGTCCTGCTCGCCGCGCTCACGACGCTGGCCGGCGCGCAGCAGCCCATGTCGCACGCGATGCACGCCATGCCGGCGGCGGAATCCCCAGCGCTCCACGTCACCGTGGACAGCGTGCGTTCGCTCGTCGTGCTCAGGGCTGGTCCGTTCCGGATCGAACCCATGGGGGAGGACATGCAGATGCAGGACGAAGAGCTGTCCTTCCGGCTGCCCGTTGACGGGTGGCTGCACGGCTACCACGTGGACCTCGTGGACGGGGCCAATCAGCCACTTCCACGCGACGACATCCATCACGTTGGCCTCGTGAATTTCAATCGCCGCGAGCTGCTGTATCCGGAGCTCGAGCGCATGCTGGCGGCGGGCGCCGAGACGGAAGGCATTGATCTTCCGGCGAGCATGGGTCTGCCGATTTCCAGGGACGACAGTCTTCATTTCTTCGCCGGTCTGCACAGCGCCAACGGGAAGAGCGTGAGCGGTGCGTACGTGCAGATCACGCTCAAGTGGACGCCGAAGCGCGGTCATGGACCACTCGCCGTGTTGCCCTTCTACGTGGACGTCAACAGTCACGTCGGGGGAACGACGGCCTTCGACCTGCCGCCGGGACGAACCACGCGCTCCGCGGACTTCACGATGCCGCTGAGCGGTGGCCTGATTGCCATCGGCGGCCACATGCACCCCTACGGCAAGTCGCTTGCGCTGCAGGACGCCGAGAGCGGGAAGACGCTCGCGCGACTCACCACGGATCTCGGTCCCGACGGCACGGTCAGGAAGCTGACCCGCTTCGTGTTCGGGTACAATCAGGATGCGCTGCGACTGGAGGCGGGACACCGCTATCGCGTCATCGCGGTGTACGACAATACGTCCGGCAAGACGCTGCCCATGGGTGGCATGGCGTCCATGGCGGGCCCGTTCGTTCCCGACGACTATACGCAGTGGCCGAAGCTCGATCTGACGAATCCCGACACCCGGCGCGACATCGCCAGCTTGCGGTTGAACAACTGAGCGGCGCCGGCCGGTCTGCCGGATGCGGCAGGGGCCAGACACCGCCGGTGTCTGGCCCCTGTTCGTTCCGTCGCTCACGACCCGTCATGCCTCCTTCTTTCTCCGTTTGGTGGAGAGTTCCAGCAGCGGCGGGTTGCCATCGAGCACCGCGGTCTCGGTGATCTTCACCTCGGTAATGTCGTCGCGGCTCGGCAGGTCGAACATGACGTCGGTCATGATCTCCTCGAGAATGGCGCGGAGCCCGCGTGCACCCGTGCCACGCTTGAGCGCCTTCTGCGCCACAGCACGCAGCGCCGACTCCTCGAAGGTGATCTTCACATCTTCGAGGCCGAACAGCTTGGTGTACTGCTTGGTGAGTGCGTTCTTGGGCTCCTTGAGAATGCGCACCAGCGCGTCCTCGTCGAGCGCCTCGAGCGCCACCGCCACCGGAAGCCGGCCCACGAGCTCGGGAATGAGACCGAAGCGCAGCAGGTCGTCCGGCTCCACTTCCGCAAAGGGGTGGCGGGCCACGTCCCTGGGCTTCCCGTTCTGCACCTCTTCCTTGGTGAAACCGATCTGCCGCCGGCCCGTGCGGGCCTCGATGATCTTCTCCAGTCCGTCGAACGCGCCGCCGCAGATGAAGAGGATGTCCTTCGTATTGATCTGGATGTATTCCTGCTGCGGATGCTTGCGGCCACCCTGCGGCGGCACGGAGGCAATCGTCCCTTCGAGGATCTTGAGCAGTGCCTGCTGCACGCCTTCGCCGGACACGTCGCGCGTGATGCTCGGGTTCTCGCTCTTGCGCGCGATCTTGTCGATTTCGTCAATGTAAACGATGCCGCGTTCGCACTCGGCAACGTTGAACTCGCCGGCCTGCAGGAGGCGCACGAGGATGTTCTCAACGTCTTCGCCGACGTACCCTGCTTCGGTGAGCGTGGTGGCGTCGGCGATGGTGAAGGGGACATCCAGGATGCGGGCCAGCGTCTGGGCGAGCAGAGTCTTGCCGACGCCGGTGGGACCGATGAGCAGAATATTGGATTTGTCGAGTTCGACGTCATCATCCCGGCCCGACGAGCAGTTGATGCGCTTGTAGTGATTGTAGACCGCCACCGAGAGCGCCTTTTTCGCCCGCTCCTGTCCGATCACGTACTGGTCCAGGATGTCCTTGATTTCCTGCGGCGTCGGAACCTGCGTGATCGCCTCGGCAACCTCGCGCTCCTCATCCTCGGCGAGAATCTCGTTGCAGAGCGAAATGCACTCGTTGCAGATGTAGACGGATGGGCCGGAAATGAATTTCCGGACTGAATCCTTGGACTTTCCGCAGAACGAGCAGCGCAGGTGTTTATCGTGCGACATTAGCTGTCCGTGAAGCAGGTGAAGCGGACGGGCGGCAGCGGGTCTGAGGACCGCTGCCGGAGGGCTTGGAGATGTTTAACGTGCCCTCAAAAGACGGTCAAGGATCACAACTGACACAACTCATGTGATTAATTTCACAAACTGGCCTTCGGCTCGCTGGCCACCAGGCCCCGGGCCTGGACCACCACATTGTCGATAAGTCCATATGCCTTGGCCTCTTCCGCCGACATGAAGCGATCGCGGTCCACGTCGCGCTCGATCTGCTCGACCGTCCGTCCCGTGTGCTTCGCCATGAGCTCGTTCATTTTGGCCCGCAGATAGAGGATCTCCTTCGCCTGGATCTCGATATCCGCGGCCGTACCCTGCGCACCGCCCGACGGCTGGTGAATCATGATTCGCGAATGCGGCAGCGCCATGCGCTTGCCCGCCGTGCCGGCCGCCAGCAGGAATGCTCCCATGCTCGCCGCCATCCCCATGCAGATGGTCCGGATGGGCGACGTGAGAAATTGCATCGTGTCGTAGATCGCCATGCCGGCCGACACGCTCCCGCCCGGCGAGTTGACGTAGATGTTGATGTCGCGCTCCGGATTGTCCGCGTCCAGAAAGAGGAGCTGGGCAATCACGATGTTCGCGACGTCGTCGTTGATGGGTGTGCCGAGGAACACAATCCGGTCCATCAGCAGCCGTGAGAAGATGTCATACGTCCGCTCGCCGCGCGGCGAGCGCTCGATGACATAGGGTGGGTAGATCGTGGACATGGGCATTGTCGTGTAAGTCAGTCGCAGGGAAGTGAACGCACGAAGCCGACCGCGCGGTGCCGCCGGCTATTCAACGGTATTTCTCTCCATCAGCCACTTCATCACTTTCTCCTCCGTCAGGCTCTGCTCCAACTCGGCCAGCCTCCCGGACTTCTGGAGCGATGCGTAGAGCTGGCCGACATTCGCCTTTCCCTTTTCGGCCAGCTCGGCGACGCGCTCGTCAATGTCCGCCTCGGATGCGCTCAACCCCTCGCGCTTGGCGAGCGTCGAAATGATCAGATCGCGCCGCACCTGTCGCTCGGCGAGCGGCTGGAAATCGTGCGTGAACTTTTCCCGTCCATCTTCCGGTACCTTGTACGCCTCGGCGTAGGCACTCACCAGTTGCGCCACCCAGCTCGGCGGCACGTCAAAGGCATTGGCGGCGATGAGTTCGTCAATGAGCTTCTGCCGCACGTCGGCATCCGCCTCGCGCTCGGCCAGCTTCACGAGGTCGCCGTGCACGGTCTTCCGGAGCGCATCCAGCGAGTCGAAGTCGCCCGCCTCTCGCGCGAAGGAATCGTCAAGCGGCGGCAAAGCCTTCCGCTTGACGTCATCGAGCGTCACCTGCACGCGCTTGGTCTTGCCGCGTTGCGCCTCGTCCGGAAAGTCCTCCGGCCACTTCACCGGGCGCTCCGTGGTGGCGCCCGGCGCGGTCTCCATGATGACTTCCTCCACCGCCGGCAGCGCCTGTCCCTCGCCCAGCACCAGGCGGTATTCCTGCGGCTCGGCCATGGCCTCGCCATCATCCGTCGTGGCGAGATGCACGGTCACCATGTCGCCGGGAATCGGGCGCTCGTCCACAGGTGTCCATGTCGCGCGCTCCTCTCGCATCTCATCCAGTTGCACGCGCACGTGCTCGTCGCCCACCGGGCGCACGGTGCGGGTGACGCGGAAGCCCTGCGTACGCGGGAGCTCGATGGTGGGCCGTACCTCGAGATGCAGCTCGAAGGTGAGCGGTTGCCCCTCGTCCGCCTTCACATCGTGCACGTGGGGCTGGGTGGCCAGCTCGAGCTTCTCGCGTTCGAGCACTTCCTTGAACGCGTCCTGCACGAGTGACTCGATCGCTTCCTGGTGGATGGCATCGCCGAACTTCCGCCGCACCATGGCGGCTGGTGCCTTGCCGGGGCGAAACCCCCGGAGCCGGACCTGCGTGGCGTAGCGGCGCGCGGCGCGCTCTTCGGCGTTCCGCACTTCATCTACAGGTACCGACACTTCCAGCAGGCGCTCCAGCCCCTCGCTCTTCTTCGGCTTGATGTCGATGTTCATGGACAGAAAGATAATGAAGGGGCGCGCGCGAGTCAGTTCCGCGCGCCCGCCGATGGCCCGGCTGCCGGCCCGCCGGCCTGCCACACATTGTTGCTCCGATCCACATCCTGAAAGCGGTTGTCCGGATCCAGGGTGACGCGTGCAACCCGCCGGCCGCGGGTGGTCACCGAAAAGCTCACCATGCGGTTGCCGCTGAACCAGACCGAAGCGGGACGCGTGATTGTTTCGGTGCCGCCTCCCACATAATCAATGCGCGCGATGATGGGCATGGTCATGCTGCCCCTGGCGGCCACTGTTACGCGAACCGCACCGCGCGCCGGGGCGCTCACCGTCGTGATGGCCTGGTCGAACGTCCCCGTCGTGAACCACCACGCATTCCAGAACCAGTCCAGGCGCTGTCCCAGTGCGTGATCCATGAACATGAAGAAGTCCCATGGTGACGGGTGCCGGTAGCGCCATGCCTGGGCATACGCGGCGAAGGCCTGACGGACCACCGAATCGCCAACCACGCCGCCCAGTGCGCGAAGCGCGAGCGGCGCCTTCTCGTAGGTCTGCAGCGTGTAGAGCGGGCCAGCGAAATCGGACGGCCACATCATGGCGGGCTCCAATTCCGAACCGGCCACGCGGCGATAGTCCTCGCCGATGCGCATCGGGTCCTCCAGCTGTCCGGTGAAGTCCGCGCCCGCCGCTGCGTCAATGAAGTCGTTGAACCCTTCGTCCATCCAGCCATACCACGTCTCGTTCGACCCCACCATCATCGGGAACCACTGGTGTCCCAGCTCGTGCGCAATGACGCCGAAGCCGGGCCCGCAGAAGACGATCATGGGATACTCCATCCCGGTCTCGGGCCCATCGGCCACGGTGGCCTGAGGGAAGTCGTATGGCATGACGTAGCGCGCGTGGTGCTCGAGCGCGAACTTCGCGTACTGCGCGCTCTTCTCGTAGCTGCTGTGTTCCGGCAGGTAGAACACCTGCACCAGCGTGGGTTTGGGCGTCATGGCGCGCGTGGCGTCATACACGAAGTCCGCGCTGGTCGCGAAGGCGAAGTCGTTCACGAGCGGCGCGGTGAAGTGCCAGGTGAGCAGCGAGTCTGCCGCAGTGGCCCTGCCGGCGCCCCGTTCCGCGGCCGTGACGACGCGCACCGTCGTATCACCCTTCAGGGCGACGGCCAGCCGCTCTCGCGTGCTGCGCGAAAGCACCTGTTCAGGGTTCGCGAGCGTTCCCGTTGCGCCCACGAGCCATCCGGCCGGCAGCGTGAGCCTCACATCGAAGCTCCCGTACTGGTTGTAGAATTCCGCGGTGCCGAGGTACTGGTCGTGATCCCAACCGCGCAGATCATCGTACATGGCGATCTGCGGGTACCACTGCGCGACCTGATAGAGTCGTGTTCCCCAGCGGCCCATGCGCTCGCCCCGTTCGCCAGGTGGCACGTTCGGGACCTTGAACTCCCAGTCCGCCGTGAGCGTGGCTGTCGCACCCGGCAGAACGGGGGATGCCAGCTGCACGATTGCGATCGTGCCGTCGACGCGGTACGCCTTCGGGTCGTCGAGCGCAACAGGCTCGCCGTCGATGATGAGCCGGCTCACCCGGATGCCGTCCGTAATGTCGGTGACGTAATCGTTGCGATCCGATTCGGCGCGGAAATAGTTCTGATAGAGGCGAAGGACGATCTGCCGGAGCGTATCCGGCGTCGTGTTGCGCAGCGTGATGGTCTCCGAGCCCGTGAGATTCGCCGTTTCGACATCGAGGCGCGCAGTGATCGCGTAGTCCACCCGCTGCTGCCAGTAGTTGCGGCCCGGCGATCCGGTGGAGTCGCGCGTGCCGGCCCGATAGGCGCGCGAGATCATCGGGCCGAGCGGGATGTCGCGGGGCACGACCCGATCGGGCCATGCCGGTGCGTGCTGCGCCCGGAGCGGCGCAAGGAGGGGGAGCGCGGCGCAGCCGAAGGCCAGCGCCAGTGCGAGGACAGGTGATTGCATGTGGAGACAGTGGGGAAATGAGTCCACGACACCAGGCCAGCGCATCCCGTCGTGTCGCGCCGCGGTACGAATGCTCGGGGCGGGACTCGAACCCGCACGCCTTTCGGCACGGCGTCCTAAGCGCCGCGTGTCTGCCGTTCCACCACCCGAGCGCGCCGCCCTGAAGCTAATGCGCATCACGATTTTTGGTGAACCGGGTGAGCTCCGATGGCGGTGGCGAACGGCGTTCCGCGCCCCGGCGAACGGCGGGACAGGATTTCAGGATTGACAGGATTTACGGGATTTTCACGGTCCCTTTCCCAAAGCTTTGCCGTCATTCGGCGAACGGACTGAAATTTTGAGACTCGGCTCCCAACAATCCTGTTCATCCTGTCAATCCGGTAAATCCTGTCATTTGTCTCTGTTGGTCACGCAAACCTGTCAGCTGTCCGAAGCTGCTACCTGTGCCGCCCGCAATCGGTGAGCATCGGGAGTACAGTACCAAGCGCACCGGCGCGAGGCCGCCGAGCTGCGCCACGCGCCGGTCCGATACACCACGGCCCGGCGATGCTGAGCATCGCCAGGCCGTGGTGTACTGCTTGAGCGCCCTCGCGCCATCAACGCGCCGCCAGCATCAGCTCCCATCACCCGTGGCGAGGTTCACGACACGCGTCTCCTTGAGGCGCGTATTGTAGACGAGCAGACTGATCACCTGGTCCTTGCCCACCTGAGCCAGCGCGGCGTTCAGGTCAGCGTCGGTGCGGAGAGCGCGATTCGCCGGATTGAGCACCTTGACCAGAATGTCCTGGTTCGGCGCCAGCTTCTGGAACGCCGCTCCGGTCACGCTCACGTCAGTCACCAGCAGGCCACGCTGCACGCCGGCTGCGTTCAGGCTCGCGACCTGATCGCTGCTGAGCGGTTTCACCGTGATGCCCAGCTTCTGCCAGGC
>Ga0070681_10000687_pt1 | contig 28037 bp, 26 predicted proteins | sample KBSC83BmetaG_FD_65650 | JGI IMG/M metagenome (GOLD analysis project Ga0070681, IMG submission 65650) | Corn rhizosphere microbial communities from Kellogg Biological Station, Michigan, USA - KBS C8-3B metaG | ecosystem: Host-associated > Plants > Roots > Rhizosphere | place: USA: Michigan...
AGCGGCCGGCTTCGCGTCGGGCTTTGCCGCCGAATCTGGTTTGGCCGCCGGATGCGCGCTGTCGCTAGGGGCGGCGGGGCTCGCCGGGGCGGTGTCCTTCGGAGCGCCCGCCTGTACGACCTCTCCCGACGGAACCTCGCGAGCGCCGGGGCGGGTGCGGGCGGCTACGTCGGCCGGAATGGCGCGCGGCGAGCTGCTCTTGCCACTGTAGCTGCGGTCGGCCGAGCGAAACATGGCGTCAACGACGGAGTCCTTCTGCAGGATCACGACGTCGTCCATGCCGCACTGCCTGATGCAGCCGTTTCGGTAGAACAGGTACTTGAAGTCACCAGCAGAGCGCGTCGCATCGGGCTCGCCGAGTCGCTCGACGACCTTCGCCTCCGACATGCCGGGATCGATGGACCTTTGCGCCTGCGCGGCGCTCGGCGCGGCGATGGCGCAGAGCAGAGCGAGGGCGAGACTGGGACGCAGCATGGAACCTCCTGAATTACGCGGCAACGCGCGAAAGGATGGACTCGAACACGCCTATCCCGTCGCTGGAGCCGAGGAGGTCGTCCACCGCGCGCTCGGGATGCGGCATCATTCCGAGGACGTTCCCGGCCGCGCTCACGATGCCCGCAATCGCGTTCATCGATCCGTTCGGACTCCACCACTCGTCCGCGTCGCCAGGTCCGCCCACGTAACGAAAGACGACTCGACCCTCCCCTTCGATTCGGGCGAGGGTCTCGGCGTCGGCCGTGTAGCGGCCATCACCGTGGGCGATGGGGATTGTGATCAACTGACCGCGTGCGTAGCGGTTGGTGAACGGGGTGTCAGCATTCTCGACACGGAGGCGCACGGGCTCACAGACGAATCGCAGGCTGGCATTGCGGAGGAGCGCGCCCGGAAGCAGACCCGCCTCACACATGATCTGGAAGCCGTTACAAAAGCCCATGACTGGCGCGCCCCGCTCGGCGTGGGCGACGACCTCGCGCATGATGGGGCTGAAGCGGGCAATTGCCCCGACGCGCAGATAGTCGCCATAGCTGAAGCCACCGGGCAGGATGATGACGTCGCTCCCGCGCAGGTCGTGGTCCTTGTGCCAGAGGTAGACCGCCTCTTCGCCCAACGCGTCGACCACGGCGTGATAAGCGTCGTAATCGCAGTTGGAAGCAGGAAAGGTGACGATACCGAATTTCATAATGTGCTCACGCTCGCGATCTCGAAGTCCTCGATGACCGGGTTAGCAAGGAGCTTCTGACACATGTCGCGGGTCGAGCGCTCGGCGGCGGTACTGTCGGCGGCATCCATCTCGACGATGACATGCCGGCCGACGTGAACGTCGCGGACCGCGGCGAAGCCAAGCGTGCGCAACGCGTCGGTGACTGCTTTGCCTTGGGGATCGAGAAGTCCCCGGCGCGGCACGATGTGAACGGCGACGCGAAAGCGACTCATTCTTTGTCGTCCTTGGGTGCTGGAGGGGGAGGGGCAGCGGCAGGTGGTGTCGCCGATGAAGCCGGCGGCTTGGTTGGAGGATTCGTCGATTCTGACTGCGGCGGCACGCGTGGCGGCCGACTCGGCGTGGGTCGTCCTGAGCGCCTGCCCCGGTCGAAGCGGTCTTGGCGATCGTTGCGCTGGGCGCCTCGTTCCGAGTCAGTCGTTAGGTCGCGGTCGCTCCGATTTCCGTCCCCGCGACGGCGACGGCGGCGACGGCGGCGTGCGGGCGCGAGCTCGTCGACGTCAGCATTATTTGCCGACTGGACACCGATGGCCGGCGTCCGCCGCAGGGAGGGAGATGGGATCGCCGCGGCCAGCTCCTCTTCGGGCTCGAGCTGGAAGTAGATCTCCTCCGGCTCGGTGCGGCTGCCGATGAGGCCGAGGACGATCCATTTCAGAGCACCGTACAGGACGTACGCAAGCAGTGCCGGGAAGAAGAACTGGCGCGGGCGAAAGAACGCTCCGATGAAGGCAATAACGAGCACGAGGCTCGCGCCGATCTGCTTGAGCGATCGCCAACCGATTGTCGGAACGGCGGCGTAGGGAACGTTGCTCACCATCAACACGGCCAAGAGGCCCATGAGTCCTGGCAGCATCGTGTGCCAGGGCAGTTCGGAGAGCGTTTTGTTGTCCGTGAAAAGGATGATGGTTTCGTTGTAGAGCGGCGTCTGGCTGAACCAGTAGTACGTCGCGAGAGTAAGTCCCGCGGCCGGGCTTGGAAGTCCGTGAAAGTACGTCTTGGCACGCCCTGCCTGCTCGACGTTGAAGCGCGCAAGACGCATTACGGCGCAGGCCGTGTACAAAAACACGAACAGCCACTGCCAGTTCTCGGTATTGAGAACGGCGAAGTACATGATCATCGCCGGGGCAAAGCCAAACGAGATGGCATCGACGAGTGAGTCCAGCTCCTCACCCATCCGGCTTCCGGAACCCGTCGCGCGAGCCACACGTCCGTCGAGTGCATCCGCGACGCCACCGATGAAAACGAAGAGCGCAGCCTTGCCAAAGCTGAGGCGCGCCGAGAGCACGATGGCGAAGATGCCGCAGAAGAGATTGAAGAGCGTGAAGCCGTTAGGCAGATAGACCACCGCCCTCCGCATCACGGGACGCCGCACGCGAGGAGTCATTGCCCGGACAGCTCCGCTACGACGGTGACGCCGGCGAAGGTCGTCTCGCCGACCCGCACGCGCGGCTTGGCGGTCACGGGAAGAAAGACGTCGACGCGTGAACCGAATCGGATGATGCCCATGCGGTCGCCCTGTTGAACGCGCACGCCGTCCGTGCCGTAGGTGACGATGCGCCGCGCGATGAGGCCCGCGATCTGCCTGACGAGAACCCGATTCGATCCACTCTCGATACCAACGGAGGATTGCTCGTTCTCGAGGCTCGCCTTGTCGTGGGCGGCGTTCAGAAACTTCCCCGGATTGTACTGCACGTACCGAACGACGCCGCTCACCGGATATCGGTTCACGTGGACGTTGAAGACGTTCATGAAGATCGAGATCCGGATCGCCTTCTCCTTGAGGAACGCGGGCTCGTCGACCTCGGTGATCTGGACGATCTTGCCGTCGGCGGGAGCGATGACGAGACGCTCACCGCGCTCGCCGGTCCGCTCCGGATCGCGGAAGAAATAGGCGACCCAGATCGCGATGACGACGAGCAGGACGGCAGCGAGCCAGAGTGGCCACGACCGGCGGTTGAGGGCAAATGCGAAGGTGCCGACCGCGATCAGCGCGGCGATGGCGATGAACAGCAGACCTTCCCGCGCGAAATTCACGTCGATTCCGTCGTCAAAGGGTTTCCGGTGATGCGCCGGAAGGCGTCGAGATAGCGGAGGCTCGTGGCCTCCACGACTTCGTCTGGCAATGGTGGCGGCGGCGCCTCACCATTCCAGCGCCCCGCGCGACGCTCGGCGTCGAGGTAGTCGCGCAGCGGCTGTTTGTCGAAGCTGGGCTGGCCGCGACCCGGCGCATAACGATCCGCCGGCCAGAAACGAGAGCTATCGGGCGTGAGCACTTCGTCGATCAGCGTGAGCTGGCCGTCGGCGTCGGCGCCGAACTCGAACTTCGTGTCGGCGATGATGATGCCGCGCTCCGCGGCGATCTCACGACCACGATCATAGATGAGTAAACTCAGACGACGAAGCTCATTCGCGGCATCGGCTCCGACCAGCTCGCCCATGCGCGCGAAGGTGATGTTCTCGTCGTGGCCGACTTCGGCCTTGGTCGCGGGACTGAAGATCGGTGATGCAAAGCGCCCGCTCTCCTCCAGGCCAACAGCCAAGCGTTCGCCAGCCAGTGTGCCGTGAGCGCGGTACTCCTTCCATGCCGAGCCGGAGATGTAACCGCGAACCACGCACTCGACAGGAAAAACCTGCGTGCGGCGGCAGAGCATGGCTCGCCCCACGAGTGCGTGACGGTGCGCGGCGAGCGAAGGGACGACTGAAATGATCTCGTCGGCGTCGGCGCTGAGCATGTGGTGCCTGACGACACCCGTGAAATGGCGTAGCCACCAGGCGGTAAGCTGCGTCAGTACGGCGCCCTTGTGGGGAATGCGCTCGTTCATCACGACGTCGAACGCGCTGACGCGATCGCTCGCGACGAGGAGTAGGCGGTCGGCGTCGACTTCGTAAACCTCGCGGACCTTCCCGCGACGCAGGTGCCGAAGCGGCAGTTGGGGCGGAGCGGTCATGGGCGTCGCCGTCACACGCGTACCTCCACGCGAAGACTCGGATCGGCATCGTCATCGCCGTGAGCGATGAGTGGCGCGACGATCTCGTTCAGGAATTCGTCGACCTGCTCCGGCGCGCGGCCGACGAAGCGGTGCGGGTCGAGGGTGCGGCGCATGTCGTCGATGGAGACGCCGAACTCCGGGTCGTCACCGAGTCGCTCGAGCATGTCGTTGCGCTCGGCGCCGTTCTTGAGCGCGCGCGCCGCGGCGATGCTCGCCTGTCGAATGCGCTCGTGCGCGTGCTGGCGGTCGCCACCGGCGCGCACTGCGTGCACGATGAGCTCCTCCGTCGCCATGAAGGGGAGCTCGTCCGCCAGGCGCCGCTGGATGCGTGCCGGGTGGACCTCGAGGCCGCAGACCACGTTCTCCATCAGCACGAGAATCGCGTCTGTCGCGAGAAAGGACTCGGGAATGACGAGACGCCGGTTCGCGCTGTCGTCGAGCGTGCGCTCGAGGTATTGAACGCTGTGCGTCTGATTCGCATTCGGCTCGAGGGTGAGCACGAAACGGGCGAGCGAATTGATACGCTCACAGCGCATTGGATTGCGCTTGTACGCCATCGCCGAGGAGCCGACCTGTTCCTCCTCGAAAGGCTCCTCGATCTCGCCTGCAGATTGAAGAATGCGAACATCGCCGGCGAACTTGGCGGCGCTTGCCGACGCGCCGGCCACGGTCGCAAGCACCTGCGCGTCGAGCTTCCGGGTGTACGTCTGGCCGGAAACAGGTATAGAACTCTTGAAACCGATGGCTCGCGCAACGGCGTTGTCGAGCTGGCGCACCTTGTCGTGATCGCCCTCGAAGAGCGCGAGGAAGCTCGCCTGCGTCCCGGTGGTGCCCTTCACGCCGCGGCAGGGAAGAGTCGCGATCCGATGATCGATCTCGCCGAGGTCGATGACCAGGTCCTGCATCCAGAGCGTCGCGCGCTTGCCAACAGTCGTCGGCTGCGCCGGCTGCAGATGGGTCGAGCCTAACGTGGGCTCGTCGCGCCACTCGCGCGCGAAGGAGGAGAGCGCGCGCAGCACACGCACGATCTTGGCGCGGAGCAACTCCAGCCCGCGCCGCATGAGGATCAGGTCCGCATTGTCCGTGACGAACGCGCTGGTCGCGCCGAGATGGATGAACGGTCGCGCGGCTGGAGCGACGTCCGCGAACGCGTGGATGTGCGCCATCACGTCGTGGCGGAGCCGCCGCTCGTAACCGGCGACCGCGGCAAAATCGATGTCGTCGAGATGCGCGCGCATCTGCTCGATCGCCTCGTCCGGAATGGCGATGCCGAGTGCCCGCTCACCCTCGGCGAGCGCGAGCCAGAGGCGTCGCCACTGCCCATAGCGCGTCTTTGGCGACCAGAGCTCGAGCATCGCACGCGACGCGTAGCGTTCCGCGAGTGGCGATGAGTAGCTCTCCGCGCTCGAAGGGTTCATCGAATGATGAAGTCGGTAATGAAGATCTGGCCGTCGCGCTCGAGGAACATGCGAATGGGGCCGCGGCCGCCGTAATAATTGAGCGCCTGCGCCGCCTCTTCGGCGGTGCGAATTCGCGTGCGATTGATCTGGACGATCACGTCGCCGCGCTGAATGCCGAGATCATTTGCCACGCGCTCGCTGACGTTGAAGACGAGCGCACCCTGCGTCGAGCGCACGTTGCGCTCGGCGCGAATTGCCGGCGTCACCGTCACGAGCTCGAGCTCGCGGAGCACTTGTACCTTTGGCGCCGTGACTTCCGGTTGATCCGCGACAGGCACCTGTACCGCGAGCTCGCGCGAGCCGCGCCGAATGCGAAGATTCGCGGGCTGGCCCACGCGCAAATCGAGGAGCGCCGCTTCCCAATCGAACTGGTTGCGGACGGGACGCGTTCCTTCCTGAAGAATCACGTCGCCCGGCTGAAGCCCGGCCTTCTGCGCGGGCGAGCCGGGCAGCACCGTGCCCACCACGGCGCCCTGGCTGATCGCCGCGCGCACATTATCGGCGCCGTTCACGCGGAGCTTGACGCCGATCCAGGGCCGCCTAACGGCGCCATGCTCGAGCAGATCCTCTACGACGCGCGCCACGCGATTGATTGGGATGGCGAAGCCGAGCCCGATCGAGCCGCCGCTCGTCGAATAGATCGAGCTGTTCACGCCGATGACCTCTCCATCGGCATCGACGAGCGGTCCGCCCGAGTTGCCGGGATTGATCGACGCGTCGGTTTGAATCATGTCGAAGTACGCCGCCGATCCCTCGCCACGAGCGACGAGGTTGCGCCCAGTTCCGCTGATGACGCCGGCGGTCACGCTCGGCTCCGCGTTGCCGAGCAGGAAGCCGTACGGATTGCCGATGGCGATGGCCCACTCGCCGACGAGCAGATTCTCGGAGTTCCCGAGCTTGACGACGGGCAGGGAAGTCGCGTCGATCTTGATCACGGCGAGATCGTTCGTCTCGTCCGCGCCGAGGATCTTCGCGGGAAAGGTCTTTCCGTCGCGCATCATTACGGAGACGCGTGTCGCACCCGCGACAACATGTGCGTTCGTGACGATCACGCCGTCGGCTCGAATGATGAAGCCGGTGCCGAGACCAGACGATTGCCGCTGCGATTCGCCCCCACCGAACGGCCAATCCAATAGATCTGGCGCGACGCGCTCGAGGATCTCGGTCTGCACCGTGACGACCGCCGGTGCGACGTGCGCAACGGCTTCAGTGATCGCCGTTCGCCGGGCTGCGCTGACCTGCACAGACTTGGACGTGGGCACCGATTGCGCCGGTGCGGCCTGCGACTCGCGGGGCTCGCCACATCCGGCGAGCAAGGAGCAAACGCTAAGCGCCAACAAAGCGCGCGAGAAATCGTTCATGCGGGTGTCCACGCCCCGTGATGGCGCGCGATGTCGCTCAGGAACTGATCGATACCTCGATCCGTGAGCGGATGAATGAGTAGTTGCCGCAGTGCGCTCGCTCCAATCGCGACAGCGTTGGCGCCGGCGGAGGCGCACTCGGCGAAGTGCACAGCGGTTCTCGGATACGACGCGATGACGTCACACTCCGTACCCGAAGCATCGAAGGCCCGCCGCAACTCGCGCACGGTGTCGATTCCGTCCCGGCCGAGTTGATCGAGCTGTTCGATGCTGGTCACGACAGAACACGAGCCCGACTTGGCGGCGAGCAATCCCTGGGCAGCGTTAAAAACGAACAGGCTCGCGACGCGAATGCCGTCGTTGGCGAGGCGCCGAACCGAGCCGATGGCGTCCTCGACCAGCGGAACCTGAACGACGATCTGATCGGAGATCCGCGCGAGCTCTCTGCCATCCTGATAGACGTCCTCACCATCGATCGCGTGGACCGTGACATACACCGGCGCGTCCACGACGCGACAGATCTCGGCAAGCTGCTCGCGCTCGTCTCGCTCCTGCTCGCGGAAGAGGGAAGGCGTCGTCATGACGCCGTCGAGGAAGCCGCTCCTCGCCGCCCAAGCGATGTCATCGAGATCGGCGCTTGCGAGCAGAATCTTCATGAGTCGCCCAGGTAGAGCGTGGGTGGATACGCCACGTGGTCGAGAAAGAGCGCATGGGCCGGTGCCGGCGCCGAGACGCCACGATTGTCCGCGGCATCGAGCAGCGCCGACAGATCTTCGGCAGGACGGCGTCCCGTTCCGATATCGATCATCGTACCGACGAGGAATCGCACCATGTGATGAAGAAACCGATTCGCTTCGATCTCGAACACGAGACCACCCGGCCGATCGCGCCATCGCGCCGTGTGCACGACGCAGCAATGATCGTCGTGCGCTGGCGCCGTTCCGTGCACCGCGAACGCGCGAAAACAGTGTTCGCCTTCCACGAGCGCGGCGGCACGATCGAGCAACTCACGATCGAGGGGCCGATCGATTGGCAACTCGTGCGGCTTGCGAAACGGCGATCGCGCGGCGTCGTCCGTGCCGACGTAATAACTATAGCGCCGCGAGGTCGCGCTGTAGCGTGCGTGAAATTCGGGACGCATCTCGTGCGAGGCGGCGACCCACACGTCGCCGGGCAGAATCGCGTTGAGCGCGCGTCGCACGCGCGGTGCGTCCCAGCGCTCGGGGAGGCGCAGTCCAACCGCCTGACCTCTCGCGTGCACGCCAGCATCGGTGCGTCCTGAACCGAGTGCCGGAATGGGGCCTCCACACAATCGCTCGAGTGCCTGCTCCACGACCCCCTGAACGGTGCGCTGGTCGGGCTGTCGCTGCCAACCGCTGAATCGTGCCCCGTCGTAGTGCAAAACGAGTTGCACCGTACGCTCGGCCATTGCACGAAAACTACCGGGGTGAGGGGGGCTGTCAAGCAATCCACATCGTGCGACGCACGCGCGGAAGCGATTGACTTTGCTCGACGTAGCCGCTCACATTTTGCCGCCATGCCGCCGCGTACCCTCGCGTCTCTCGCTCACGCACTCACCGTCGCCAACGACGTCCAAGCGGCGCTCGGCGCCCTCGGTGAGGCGCTCGCGGACATCGACCGCTTCGCGCAGATCGCGCTCGTGAAGTACGATCATCGCCGCAGCATGCTGCGCGAGCGATTGAAGCCAAACGACGGCGGCGTCGATATCACGGCGCTCGATACGACCATCGACCATCTGCCGAATCGCGAACGCGTCGCGGTGATGGCCGGTGGGCAATTCGTCGAGTTCGCGGACAGCGTGGACGAGTTCGCGCGGCTCTTCGGATTGCGCGGCTTCGATGAGCCGGGCTGGCTCTCGGCGCGCGGGATCCGCTTCGAGGGGCAGCTCAGCGCGATTCTCGTCTTGTACGAGACGAAGAAGATCTTCGGCACACGCACGTCGGAACGGTTCGGTCCGTCCGCCGCGCTCTTCGATCTGGCCCTCGTTCGCTTTCTCGAGCACGACGCCCGCGCCGAGGCGGTGGAGACGCTCGAGGGCGTGACGCAGCGGGTGCACGACGAGTACGAGCGACGACTCGCCGCGCTCGAGGAAGGGCTCGCGCAGGCCGCCACCGATGACCAATCGACCGCGAGTGCATCGGAACGTGTCGTGTCGCTGGAGCGCGAGCTGGCGCGGTCGGAAGAGAGCGCGCGGCAGGCGACGCGACGCGCGGAAGCGGTGGAAGCGACCGTCACATCCGCGGTCGAGCAGCTCGAGAAAGCGCATATCGAGCTAGCGCGACGCAACGAGCTGCTGCGCCAGAAGACACGTACGCTCTATCTCATCGATCGGGTGCTGAGCCTCGATGCGAGCACGGATGACCCGCGTCAGCTCGTCGATGGGCTGCTGTCGCTCGTGGGCGACGACATGCAGGCGCAGCGCTGTTCGGTGATGTTGCGCGCGCGAGACCCCGGCTGGCTGTACCTCGCGGCAGCGCGCGGAATCGCACCTGGTGTCGCCGAGGGCGCGCGGATCAAGATCGGCGACGGAGTTTCCGGCCGCGTCGCTGCCTCACGAGAGCCGCTTCTGGTGCGCGACGTGAGCGAAGCAAAGCAGCATCCGCTGCTGCGCGACCAGTACTTCACGACCGGATCGTTCATCAGCTTTCCGCTCGTCTATCACGACGATCTCGTTGGCGTGGTGAACCTCACGAACCGGGCGATGTACGGCGTGTTCGGCGAGGAGGACGTGGAGCGCGTGCGGCTGCTCGGCTTGGTGATCGCACTCGTCGCGTCGCGGGCGCGTTTGCCGGAGCGCCTGCACGAGATGCTCAGTGTCCGCTGACCCGAGCGCGCTCACGACGGCGATACGACGGCTCGCCCATGGCGAGCCGATTCCGAACGACGAGCTGACGCGCGCTTTCGAAAGCATCATGTCGGGAGAGGCGACGGCCGCGCAGATCGCGGCGGTCCTCATCGGACTGCGGGTGCGGGGCGAGAAGCCGGAGGAGCTCGCGGCCATCGTGCGCGCATTGCGCAACGTGATGGTGGTGTTGCGGGCCGAGCGTCCCGAAGAGCTCGTCGACACGTGCGGCACCGGTGGCGGCGGGCTGGTGACATTCAACATATCGACCGCGGCGGCGCTTCTCGCGGCTGGCGCCGGCGTTCGTATCGCGAAGCACGGCAATCGATCGTTCACGTCGCTGTGTGGCAGCGCCGACGTGCTCGAGGCGCTCGACGTGTCGATCGAGGTGCCGCTCCCGGTGATGGAGCGCGCACTGCGCGAGGCCGGAATCGTCTTCATGTTCGCACCGCTGATGCATCCGGCGATGCGTCACGTCGGCCCCGTTAGGCGCGAGCTCGGCATTCCGACAGTGATGAACATCGTTGGACCGCTAGCGAACCCGGCGTTCGCCGGGCGGCAGGTAGTGGGCGTGGCCGACGAACGCCGGATGCCATTGATTGCGGGCGCCCTGCGCGAGCTCGGGACGATGCACGCGCTGGTGGTGCACGGCGCGCCTGGACTCGACGAAGTGTCACCCCTGGGGCCGACGCGCGTGATCGAGATTCGCGACGGCAGCGTGCGCGAGTGGACGATCGAGCCGGAGCGCTATGGTTTCGAGACGCCACGGGCGGAACACCTGGCCGGCGGTTCGCCGAAAGAAAATGCGGAGATGGTGCTGTCGGTGCTCGGTGGAACCGCGAGCAGCGGCGCGACCGCGGCGGTGGTGCTGAACGCCGCGGCCGCAATCTATGTATCGGGAGCGGTGCGCACCTTCGACGAGGCCGTCAGCGCGGCCGACGCCGCGACACGCGACGGTACCGGCCTTCGCGCCCTCGAGCGGCTCCGCACCGCCTTCGCGCGGAGCGCCGCCTAACGAACGGCGTCAGTAGCGCCGCATCACGCCAACGACGACACCCTGGATCATGACGTCGTTCTCGTTGACGTAGATGGGGGGCATCGTTTCGTTGGCGGGCTGAAGGCGGATGCGACCGTCGCGCTCGCGATAGAACTTCTTCACCGTCGCCGACGAGCCGTTCGTGAGAGCGATGACCGTCTCACCGTTGTCGGCGCTCCGCCGCTCGTTGATGACGACGAAGTCACCGTCACGAATCTGCTCGTCGATCATCGAGTTACCGCGGACGCGCAGCACGTAGTGGTTGCCGCCGCGGCGGACCAACGTATCAGGCACGCACATCGTCTCGTTATGCTCGACCGACTCGATGGGCATACCGGCCGCGACGCTTCCGAGCACCGGCAACTCGATGGCGCGCGGTGTCGCTTCGGTGGGGAGAATCTCGATCGCGCGGCTCTCGTTGTACGAGCGCTTGATGTAGCCCTTGCGCTCGAGATTCGAGAGGTGCTCGTGCACCGTGGCGAGCGACGAATACCGGAATTGCTCCGCGATCTCCTCGAAGCTCGGCGCGTAGCCGTTTTGTTCGGAGTAGTTCGAGAGGTAGTTTAGTATTTCGCGCTGGCGCTTCGTGAGCGGCATGGCTGACGTCCGGTATGAGTTGCGGCCGAGGTCTCGCGCGGGTCCCATCATGCGGATCCCGAACAAGCACCGAATCTTACGATATCCGAAGAAGGACCGAAGTGCAAGCATCTTTTGCGTGGACCGCACCATCGGGCACGCTCGGCCGCATCGTCGCAGAAGCTCGGGTCCGCGCCAGAGCGCTCGAGACCCGTGCGGCCGAGCTCGAGGCGGCCGCGGCAAAGGCTGACGGCGGGCCCTCTTTCGCGTCTGCACTCCGCAGTACGGCGGTCTCAGTCATCGCCGAGGTAAAGCGCAAGTCGCCATCGAAAGGCTGGATTCGGCCCGACATGGATGCGGCCGACCAGGCGAGGGCGTACGAGGCTGCTGGTGCGCGAGCGATATCGGTGCTTACCGAGCCCGAGCACTTCGCTGGCTCGACGGAGGATCTCGTCGCGGTGAGAGCGGCGGTTTCGTTACCGGTGCTCAAGAAGGATTTTCACGTCGAGCCCATTCAGTTGTTGGAGGCGAAGGCGCTCGGCGCCTCGGCGGCGCTGCTCATCGCGAAGGCCCTGGGACCTGCCGGGCTTCCGCGGCTAATGCAGGCGGCAAAGGAGCTTGCCCTCGAGGTACTCGTCGAGGTGCGCGACGAGCAGGAGCTGGATCTCGCACTCGAGTGCGGCGCGCGCGTCATAGGGATCAACAACAGGAACCTCGAGACGCTCGCGATCGACGCGGAGACGAGCGCGCGTCTGCTCACCCGCGTCCCGTCCTCGATAATCGCCATCGCCGAGAGTGGCGTCGCGAGCCGGGGCGACGTCGAACGAGTCGCTGGGGCTGGCGCGGACGCCGTACTCGTCGGTTCGAGCGTCTCCGCTGCCGCGGATCCTCGGGAGGCCGTGCGGCGCCTAACGGGCGTGCCGCGCATCGCTCGTGCGAACTGAGATCAAGTTCTGCGGTCTGACGCGCGCGGCCGACGCGCGTGAAGCGGTCGCGCTCGGCGCCGGGTACGTCGGCGTGATCTTCGCATCCGGCCCGCGGCGGCTGTCGCTCGAGAAGGCCCGCGAAGTGCTCGCTGACGTTCCGGAGAACGTTCGCCGAGTCGGCGTCTTCGCCGATACGACCGGCGACGCAATCGCAGCGGCCGCCGGAGCCCTGCAGCTCGGCGCAGTACAGCTGCATGGAGAGGATGGCGGCCGCCTGCTGGAAGACGTTCGGTCGCGATTCGACGGCGAAGTTTGGAGCGTGCTTCGTCTTCGAGAGGGTCGGCTCCCCGAGCACGCGGCCGAGGCGTTTACTTCGGCGGACGGAGTGCTCCTCGAAGCGCACGTCGCCGGCAAGCTTGGCGGCACCGGGGTCACCCTCCCGTGGGAAAGACTGGTGGACGAGCTGGACGCGATCCGTCGTAATGGAAAAGGCCGTCTCGTACTCGCCGGTGGTCTCAAAGCAGAGAACGTCGGCGAAGCAATTCGACTGTTGCGCCCCGATGTGGTGGACGTCTCCTCAGGTGTGGAGACGGCGCCTGGAATCAAGGATCACGCGCGGATGCGCGCATTCAGGGATGCCGTACATGCCAGCACATGACTCGACCCTCGCCCCGACCGCGACCGACCGATTCGGCGCGTTCGGCGGCCGTTACGTTCCCGAGACGCTCATTCCGGCGCTCGACGAGCTCGAGCGCGCATACGACGAAGCGCGCGTCGATCCGTCGTTCATCGCCGACGTTGAGCACATGCTCAACACGTACGTCGGACGGCCCTCGCCGCTGAGCGACGCCCCCCGGCTGTCGCAGCACGTGGGCGCCCGGGTCTGGCTCAAGCGCGAAGACCTCAACCACACGGGCGCCCACAAGATCAACAACACAGTGGGCCAGGTGCTCCTCGCCCGTCGCATGGGCAAGCACCGGATCATCGCCGAGACCGGGGCGGGGCAGCATGGCGTCGCCACGGCGACGATCTGCGCCCGCTATGGCCTGGAGTGCGTCGTGTACATGGGCGAGGAGGACATGCGTCGTCAGGCGCTCAACGTCTGGCGCATGCGGCTCATGGGAGCGACGGTAGTACCGGTGACGAGCGGGACGCGGACGCTCAAGGACGCCACGAGCGAAGCGATCCGCGATTGGGTCGCGAGCGTCGTGGACTCACACTACGTGATCGGCTCCGTCGTCGGACCCGCTCCGTATCCGCGCATGGTGCGCGACTTCCAATCCGTGATCAGTCGGGAAGCGCGGCAGCAGATGCTGGCCCAGGCGGGAAAGCTTCCCAACACGGTGATAGCCTGTGTCGGCGGCGGCTCCAACGCGATCGGGGCCTTTGCCGCGTTTATTGACGATCCGGCGGTTCAACTCGTCGGAGTAGAGGCGGCGGGCGAGGGGCTCGAAACGGCACACCATGCCGCGTCGCTCTCGAAAGGCACCCCCGGCGTCCTGCACGGCACGTTGAGCTATCTGCTTCAGGACGCCGGGGGTCAGGTGCACCCAGCGCACTCGATTTCCGCTGGACTGGATTATCCCGGCGTGGGGCCGGAGCACGCCTATCTCAAGGACATTGGTCGAGCGACGTACGTGGCGGTCACCGATCACGACGCGCTGGAAGGATTCAAGCTGCTGAGTCGTCTGGAAGGAATCATTCCCGCTCTCGAGAGCGCACATGCGGTGAGCTGGCTCGCGTCGCAACGCGGTCGCTGGCGCGCCGACGAGTCCGTGCTCGTCTGTGTGAGCGGGCGCGGCGACAAGGACGTCGCACAGGTCAGCGAAATGGGTATTCTTGCGCCGTGACAGCGTCCCCCGTGCACGCGCCCTCCGCGGGAACGGAGGGCCAGGAAGCTCCGTTTGCTCCCGGTCCTGTTGAAGAGCTGCTTCGGCTCATCATCAAGGCGGGGCGCGCGCACCAGCTGTATCTCCCGAACAATCCGATTTACAAGGGAGCGATCGACACCCTGCGTGCCGGCTTCACCTCCATCTGGGCACAGGTCGACGAGATCTCGCTCACCTTCTCGGAGACGGGGATCTTCTGGTACGATCACGTCGTGCTGTCCGAGCCGAACAAATCGGCGGATAGCCTCTCCTGGATCTTCTTCAAGGACGGCGTTCGCGAGCTGAGCCTGATGAAGGGCTTCGAGGAGAAGGAAGTCATCGCGCTCCTCGGCATTCTTCAGCGCGCTCGTAAGGCGACGCCTGACGAGGACGACCTGCTGACGATGCTCTGGGAAGCGGACTTCGTGTACGCGCGGTACCGCTTCCAGGATCTCGGTATGGATCCGGCCGCGCCGGTGACGGACAGCAGCCCGAAGGACGACGTCACCCGCGAGCAGATCGAGAGCGCCACGCATTCGGCAGTCGTGGAGACGCAGTCGTCGGGGATCGTGAACCTCTCCGACTTCGACGCCACGCTGTACTTCCTCGATGACGCGGAGATCGAATACCTGCAGGGCGAGATCGGTCGCGAGTACGCCGAGGACCTGCGGTCACGGGTGACGTCGACGCTGCTCGACATCTTCGAGCGCCAGACGACCACGCCGGAGCGCGAGGAAATTCTCGGCATTCTCGACTCGATGCTCGTGACCCTCCTCGCCACGGGACACTTCCGGGGCGTCGCGCATCTCTTGCGCGAAGTGCAGGTGACGACCCAGCGCGCGCCGGATCTCCTGCCGGCGCACAAGCAAGCACTCATGGACCTTCCCGTGCGTCTCAGCGCGCCCGAGTCGCTCGCTCAGTTGCTCCAATCGCTCGACGACGCGGCGGAGCTGCCGCCCCAGAGTGAGCTCATGGAGCTCTTCGATCAGCTGCGTCCGAAGGCGCTGGGACCGGTCTTCAGCTGGTTGACGCGGATGCAGAGCTCACGGGTGCGGCCGTTGCTCGAGGCCGCAGCGGAGCGTCTTGCTTCGTTGAACACCAATGAGTTGGTGCGCTTGATCGCGGCTCCGGAACGCGAGGTTTCCCTGGAGGCGATCCGGCGCGCTGGCGCATTGAAGACCCCCGCCGCCGTCCAGTCGCTGTCGAAGGTTCTTGCCGGACCAGACGTCGAGCTCCGACAGATGGTTGTTCATGCCCTGACCGAGATCGGATCGCCGAGCGCGCTGCAGGCCCTCGAGCGCGCGGTCGAGGATGCGGATCGCGAGATACGCATCTCCGCCGTGCGTGCGTTCACGGCGCGCAGCTATCGGCTCGTGCTGCCGCGCATCGAGACGGCGGTGAAGGGCAAGGCGATTCGCGAGGCGGACCTTACCGAGAAGATGGCGTTCTTCGAAGCCTTCGGCTCCCTCGCCGGCGACGCGGGCGTCGAGTACCTCGACGCGGTACTGAACGGGAAGGGTTTCCTCGGGCGACGTGAAGACTCGGAGCTGCGCGCGTGCGCCGCCATCGCGCTGGGGCGCATCTCCACGCCTAACGCCGCGACCTCGCTGCGCAAGGCGTCGTCCGAGAAGGATGTGGTGGTGCGAAACGCGGTGAACCGCGCGCTGCGCGGGTCGACGTCGTGAGCGCGTCGTCGCGACCTGTCGCCGCGCCGCCTCCGCTCCGCGCGACTACGAACACGAGCGCGGATCCAGGCGCCGGCGATTCATACATCCGTCGCGCCGGTCGCAGTCTCATCTACGCATATCACGGCGCGCTCCGCGCCATCAAGCTCTACCCCGTGGAGAACGCGGCGGTGCAGCGCGCGCTCCAGGAGCTGACGACGCTCAGCAAGGAGATCATCGCCGCGGAGTCCGAGCTGGAGATTCGGACGTCGGGTGAGTTCATCTTCGTCAACGCGACGCGTCTTCGGCTCGACCTCGACAACTACGCGAGCTTCAGTCATCTGCTGTCGCTCTGCCGGCGCGCCGGACTTGGCGCACAGCAGATCGCGGGCACTGTCACGTCGCGCGACTGGATGGTGTTCCTCTCGGCGCTGCAGGCAGCACCTGGAGCGGAAGAGCCCGAGCAGCGCTTCGAGATGCTGCTCGCCAAGCTCGACGCCGCCGGCGTTAATGCATTTACGCTGGCGCGCCCCGCCGAGGCAGACGAAGACGACAAGGAGAAGGCGAAGGAGCGCGCCAAGCGGACGTACGCGCAGTCGGTCGCCGTAACGAAGGACCTGATGACGGCGGTCCGTTTCGGGAAGAGCCCGAACATCAAGAAGATCAAGCGCGTGGTGCAGGGCATCGTCGATCAGATCCTGAACGAGGAGACGTCACTCGTCGGTCTGACCGCGATCCGCGACTACGACGAGTACACGTTCACCCACAGCGTGAACGTGTGCATCTTCTCAGTCGCGATCGGCAAACGACTTGGCCTCACGAAGCTCCAACTCTACGATCTCGGCATGGCCGCGCTCTTCCATGACATCGGAAAGTCGCGCGTGCCGTCCGAAGTGCTCAACAAGGTCGAAGGGCTCACCGACGACGAGTGGAAGCAGATCGCCGCGCATCCATGGATGGGGGTGCTCTCCATGTTCCAGCTGCGGGGCACGCAAGACCTGCACTATCGGGCAATGATCGTCGCGTACGAGCATCACCTGAAGATCGATCTCACGGGCTACCCACGGCCGGTGCGCGATCGCCACATGAGCGTGTTCAGCAAGATTGTCGCGGTCGCCGACGGCTTCGACGCCGCGACGTCGCGTCGTTCCTATCAGACCACGCCGATGAATCCCGCGGACGTCATGAAGGAGATGCGCGACAACTCCCGCCGTGGCATGGACCCAGTGCTCGTGAAGGCGTTCGTCAACCTCACCGGCATCTATCCCGTCGCCACGCTGGTCGTGCTCGATACCTTCGAGTTGGGATTGGTGCACGCGAGCAATCCGATCGCCGAGATGCTCTCTCGACCGATCGTTCGCATCGTGAGCGACGACAAGGGCAACGTGCTCTTCCCCGGATATCTCGTGGATCTCGCGGATCGTGGGCAGGACGGCGCGTTCAAGCGCACGATCATCAAGACGGATCAACCCGAACGGTACGGCATTCGTGTCGGCGACTACTTCATCTGAGCGCGTAGCCGAGCGCTTCGCGCAGCTCCGCGCGTCCGGCCGGCGCGCGCTCGTGCCGTACGTGACGGCGGGACACCCGTCGCCCGAGGCCACCGTCGCTCTGCTGCAGGGGCTCGAGGGCGCGGGCGCGGACGTCCTCGAGATCGGCGTGCCATTCTCCGATCCCATGGCTGACGGTCCGATCATCCAGGCGAGCTCGCAGAAGGCGCTCGCCGCCGGGATGACCTTCGACGGCGTGCTCGCAGCGGTGTCGCGGGCACGCTTGAGCATTCCCACCGTCTTGTTCACGTATTTGAATCCCCTCCTCGCGGCTGGACGCGACGCCCTGGCGCGCGCAGCGGACGCCGGATTCCACGGTGTGCTCGTCACCGATCTGCCGGTGGGCGCGGACGCGTCGCTCGAGCAGTGGCTCGGCGACGGACCGCTCGCATTCATCCGGCTCGTCGCGCCGACGACGCCGCAGACGCGAATGGCGGAAATCGCCCAGCATGGGAGTGGATTCGTCTATCTGATCAGCCGCCTCGGCGTAACTGGCATGCGCGACCAGCTTCCGACCGAGCTGCCGGAGACGATTGGCCGGCTCCGCGGGGCGACCGAGCTCCCGATCTGCGTCGGGTTCGGGGTCTCGCGACCAGAGCAGGCGCAGGCCGTCGCCCGACTCGCGGACGGCGTCGTGGTGGGAAGCGCAATCGTGCGCGCGGCCGACGAGTCGCCCGACAGCGCGATCACTCTGGCCGCGTCGCTGCGCGCGGCCATCGACACGGTGTCGTCATGAAGCTCTTCCTGTCGGGGTTCTCTCGTGCGTTAGGCGCCGCCGGCATGCTGCTGCTCGGCGCCGTTCTCGTGTTCGATCATCGCTGGACGGGATCGTGGGTCGGGACGATTCTCGTCTTCTCGGCGACGATTCTCCTGCGTGCGTACCAGGTACCACTGACGAAGTACGGCGCTCTGAACTTCCTCGCTTTCCCGGCGATCGCGGGCGCAATCATCAACGGCGCGTCGAGCACGGTGCTGGGCATCTACGGCGGCGTCTTCGTTACCGATCTGCTCATCCTCCGCAAGAGCACGGAGCCGAGCTGGATCAATGCCGGCCGCGAAGTCGTCGCGCTGGTGAGCGCGTACGGATTCTTCGCCTGGGCGTCGATCGCGACCGGCTCGGCGCACAGCGCCGGAATGACCACCGAGGGACTCCCGGCTCTCACGCTCTTCTCGCTGTCGTACTTCATCATCAGCCGCGCGCTCTTGTACTTCAGCCTCCTCTGGCGCGACAAGCTGCTGGAAGAAGAGAAGTCGCTCATCCTGCGCTACGAGGTCATCGGCTTCGGTGCCGGACTGATTGCCGTCGCCGTGGTCTTGGCGACGATCAACTCCATCGGACCGGTGGGCTGGGTATTCGTCGGCGCGACCTTGGTGGTCATCGGCGTGCTCGTGAAGCGGATCTTCGAGGAAGCCGTTTCAGCCGAAGAGCTGAACAAGATTCTCGCGATGGAGCAGGTCGTATCGTCGGATATGAGTCTGGCGGACGCCTTCCTGCGCATCGAAGCGCTCGCCCACCGACTCGTCGATTGGCGCGAGTTCCGGGTTTTCCGCGTCGCTGGCGGTGCTCCGCAGCTGGCGTGGAGCTCGTCGACGGGATTCCTCTCGACGCCCCAGGCACAGCCCCCGTTAGGCGCGCGGTTGCGTCGGCTGGCGCTCGAGACGGGGACGGCAGTGATCGTCACCGACGCGACCCAGGATGGACGGCTCGAGTCGCGGCCGCGCGACGTGAGCAGCATCGTGGTACTCCCGATGCGGTTCGGCGATCGCAATGTCGGTCTCCTCGAGCTGGAGCACCACAAGCGTTCGGCGTACAGCATCAAGGACGTCGCGATGATTCGCCGGTTCGCGAATCAGCTCGCGACCACGCTGCACATCGACGAGCTCAAGACGCCGCTGCTCGAGGCAATGCGTCGCGTCAGCTCGCAGCTCGAAACGCTGAACGAGTCGGCGCAGGCGCTGCGAGGCGGGGGCGAATCCGTCGCCAAGACGATCGCCGACATCTCGCGCGGGATCATCGAGGAGAGCGAGCAGCTCGGCCGCAGCCTCGAGGCAACGCATTCACTGCACGAGGCGACGGCACAGGTCGTCGAGCATGGCAGCAGCGCCGCGAATGCCAGCCAGAAGGCGACGGAGATTGCCGCGGAGCACCGAATGACGATCGGCACGGCGATCGAGCGGCTCGTGAGCGCGAAAGGATTCGTCGCCGAGAGCACGTCGCAGATCGACCAGCTCGTGCGCACGACGAAACGCATCACAGAGTTCATCGCGGTCATCCGCGAGCTTGCCGACCAGACGAACTTGCTCGCGCTCAACGCCGCGATCGAGGCGGCGCGGGCGGGCGAGCATGGCCAGGGCTTCGCGGTCGTCGCGGACGAGGTGCGGAAGCTCGCCGAGCAGAGCGCGCGCGCTTCCGACGAGGCGGGCGACATCGTGCTCGGCTTCGAGGAGCAGATGCGGCGCGCCGCCTCGCAGATGCAGCGCGGCCAGTCCATCGTGAGCGACGTCGAGACGCTCAGCGAGGAGGCTCGTCAGGCGCTGGATCAAATCGTCGAGGCAACGGCGGAAGCGGCCCACGGCGCGCAGCGCATCGCGATGACCTCACGCGACCAGGAGCTCGAGTTCTCGCGACTTCGCGATCGCGTCATGCGTGTCGCCGAAATCTCGCGGCGGAATCGCGCCGGCGCTGAGGACGTCACGTCGTCGGCGAAGGATCAGGCAACGGCGCTGCGCGAGCTCGAGGGCGCGGCGCACGAGCTGCGGAGCGTGGCGGTTTACCTCAGCGACCTCACGCATCGCATAACGAGCGTCGCATGAGCGCGGACGGCACGTCACGGCGCACGGATCCCGCGCGCCGTCAGGGCGCGGCAGCGCGTGCAGAGGCGCCGCCGACGGAAGAGCGCGAGATCACCCTGCGCGCGATGCGCTTCCACGCGCTGATCGGCATCCTCGAGCACGAGCGAACGGTGCCGCAGCCGCTCGAGATAGACCTCTCGGTGCGCTGTGCCGCGGAGGGCGGCATCCTGGATTATCGCCGGCTCTACGAGCTGGTCGAGAGCGTAGTCTCCAGCGGGCCGATCGACTACCTCGAGACAGTGGCCGACCGAATCACGCGGCTCGCGCTGGAGGATCCGCGGGTGCAGCAGGCACGGGTCGCCGTGCGCAAGCCGCACGTTGCGATGCCGGGTCCGCTCGCTTACGCGGAAGTCGTCGTCAGGCGTCACCGCCATGGCGGCCGCTCCTGACCGGAAGCGCGACATCGCCTACGTCGCGCTGGGCTCGAACGTGGGGGATCGCGATGCGCACCTCGCCACTGCCCGGAAAGCGCTCGCGATCATCCCTCGGTCGCGGGTAATCGCGGAATCCATCGTCGAGGAAACAGCGCCACTCGGCCCGGTGCCGCAGGGACCCTACCTCAATCAGATGATCGCGATCGAGACCGAGCTCTCGCCGCGCGAGCTGCTCGGTGAGCTCCAGCGCATCGAGCAGGCGGCGGGACGGACGCGCGACGTACGTTGGGGTCCTCGGACGCTCGATCTCGACATCGTGCGATACGAGCACCAGATGGTGACGGACGCGGATCTCCAGGTACCGCACCTGGCCGCCGACGAGCGAGACTTCTGGCAGCGCGAGCTCGCGGAGTTGAGGTCACGACTCGGCACGCGCTGATTCAGGCCGACACAAGACATCGAATGACCATCGAGCTTCCTTCCTGGGCGCAGGTGAGCGAGAAGCGCCGCGCGCACATCCAGCGCGTGGCGACTCTCCTCATGCAGTGGGCCGACGCCATGCACATTCCGCCTTTGGAGCGTCGCGATTGGGTGGACGCCGCACGCTGGCACGATGCGCTCCGCGACGCACCACGGGAGAGCTTGCGCGCGCTCGCCGGCAACGCGCCATACGCGCCCGAGATGCTCCACGGACCGGCGGCCGCGGCGCGCCTCGTCGAGGACGGAGAGCAACGGCAGAACGTGCTCGACGCGATTCGCTACCACACCGTCGGTGCCCCCACCTGGGACCGAACCGGGCGCGGCCTTTACATGGCGGATTTCCTCGAGCCTGGCCGCACCTTCTCGAAGGAGGACCGAGCATTTCTGTCCGCCCAGGTCCCTCACGATTTCGACGGTGTGTTTCGTCAGGTGGTACGAATGCGTCTGGTGTACGCCCTAAACGAAGGGCACACCTTGTTTCCCGAGACAGTGCAGCTGTGGAACTCGATTCGATGAAGCGGAAGGCTCTTGGATTGGCTCTCGTGGGCGCGGTGCTGGCTGCCGCGACTGCCACCGCGCTTCCTGCTCGGCGCAGCCTGAGCCGCGCCGCAAACCGGACCGACCGAAGTGGGCAGCGCGTTCGCGTTCAGGTTCTCAATGCCACACGCGTTCGGGGCCTCGGCCGCCGCGCGATGCTGTACCTGCGCGACCAGGGGTTCGACGTCGTCGAAGTGGGCACGACCAAGGTCCTGCAGGACACGACGCTCGTGCTGGATCGCTCCCGCCACCCGGAGTGGGCCCGGAACATCGCGACGTCGTTAGGCGCGGCGCGCGTCGAGACGCGGCCCGATACGTCACGCTACCTGGACGTGACCGTTCTCGTCGGGTCCTCGTGGCGGCCGCCGGCCCAGCCGTTCTACCCGTAGCTGTCCGCACGCCGCCGCGATATCCACGCCGCGGCTCTTCCGAATCGCAACCTCGACACCGTGGCTTCGCAGCTCGTGCGCAAATGAGCGAATGCGATCCGCGGGTGTCGGCACGAAGCCCCGCGCGCCGCCCGGGTGCAACGGGATGAGGTTGACGAACGCACGGCACTCGCGGGCCAGCTCCGCCAGCCTGATCGCATGCTCGATGGCGTCGTTCACGCCGCCCAACATCACGTACTCGAAGGTCACTCGGCGGTCGAACTTCTTGGCGGCCTCGATCACGTCGCGCAGCGGGTACTTGATGTTGACGGGCATCAACTCGCGACGGAGCGCGTCGGTCGGCGCGTGAATGGAGATCGCGAGGCGGAACTGCTCCGGGCGTTCGCCGAGGGCGACGATTCCCGGCAGCACACCGACGGTCGAGACCGTGATGTGCCGCGCGCCGATGCCGAGGCCTAACGGGTCGTTCAGCAGCGACAGCGCCGGGTCGACCGCGCGCCAGTTCATCAGCGGCTCTCCCATGCCCATAAAGACGACGTTCGTTACCTGAATGGGCGGATCGAGCAGCTTCATCTCGCGCACCTGACCGGCGATCTCGAAGACGTCGAGGTTGCGCTGAAAGCCCATCGCTCCAGTCGCGCAGAACGCGCACTGGAGCGCGCATCCGGCCTGCGAGGAGATGCAGAGCGTGAGTCGATCGTTTTCCGGAATCGCGACCGACTCGATGGCTTGGCCGTCGTGGAGCATGAAGAGGAACTTCTCGGTGCCGTCGCTGGAGCGTTGTCGCGCTGCGATCGACAGCCGGGGCAATACAAACGCGTCTGCTAGCTGGGCCCGGAGCGACTTCGGCAACTCCGTCATCGCCTCGAAATCGGCGACGGGGCTGAGCCAGAGGCGCCGAAGCACCTGCTTCGCCCTGTAATCGGGGAGCCCGCGCTCTGAGCAGAATCGACGTAACACGTCCTCCGCCCCGGAGACGGTGAGGTCGAGAAGGTTCACGCGCTCGCTGTTTAGATCGGACGTACCCATTCGATGAGGCTACGCGGGCAGGTGAGGGCGGTCAAGCGACGGTCTACCATGAACTTCGGTGCACTGTTAGACTTCGAAACGCGAATGAACCCCCTCAGTGAAGCAGCATGCGCTCGCTTGGCAGACGCGCCGCCCTCATGGTGGGCTCATTCCAATCGCGATGACCTGGCGAGATCGATGCCCGATCTCTCCCTTCAGCGGCCTCGCTCCAAGCGAAATCCTCGCCACTATGTCGCTGTCGCTGCCCGCACGGGGCGACGCGAATCGAATTCGTGATTGCCGCTGAGCGCGCCGGCCGGCGTACCCAGCATGCGGCATCACGCACCGTGACCGATCACTTCTGATGGCATCGCCTACCACGCTCGCGACAACACTTCGAACTCATACCTGCGGTGCGTTGCGCGGTTCCGACGCCGGCGCGGAAATCCGACTCGGCGGTTGGGTGCACCGCAAACGCGACCTCGGCGAGCTGGTGTTCGTCGATTTGAGAGACAGAAGCGGGCTCGTTCAGATCTCGTTCGATCCTCGGTATACGCCCACGGAAACGGTGCGCCTCGCTGCCACGCTGGGACCGGAGAGCGTTGTGCTTGTCGAAGGAGAAGTCGTCGCGCGACCCACCGAGATGCGCAACGCGGATCTCACTACGGGTGATGTCGAAGTGCGCGCAAAGACACTCCAGCTGGTCGGACCGGCGGCTGCGCCGGCGATACCTGTTGCACGAGTTCGAAATGAGCCGCTTCCCGCGGAAGAGCTTCGGCTGCGTCATCGCTATCTGGACCTGCGACGCCCGGAGCTGCAGGAGAACTTGATCCTGCGGCATCGGCTGTTGCAGGCTTCGCGACGCTATTTGAGCGACCGCGGTTTTCTCGAGATCGAAACACCCATCCTGACGAAGCCGACGCCGGAAGGTGCGCGCGATTATCTCGTGCCGAGTCGGGTGCACGCTGGCGAGTTCTACGCGCTGCCACAGTCGCCGCAGCTCTACAAGCAGCTGCTGATGGTGGCCGGATTCGACCGCTACTTCCAGATTGCCCGTTGCTTTCGGGACGAGGATCTGCGCGTCGATCGGCAGCCGGAATTCACGCAGATCGATATCGAGGCGTCCTTCATCAGCCAGGACGACATCCTTGCGCTCACCGAGGGCCTGATCGCTGCGCTGTGGAAGGAAGTTGGCCACGACGTGCCGACTTCGTTCCGACGCATGACTTACGCTGAGGCGATGGAGCGTTACGGTTCCGATCGCCCGGATCTGCGCTACGAGCTCGAGATCTTCGACGCAAGCGACGTCTTTCGCGAGACGGAATTCACGATTGCACGGACCGCGATCGCGCAGGGGGGTCGGGTGCGAGGCATTCGGGTTCCGGGCGGCGCGGCGTTCTCGCGAAAGCAGGTGGACGAGATCGAGCAAGGCGCCAAGAGCGCCGGCGCGGGCGGTCTCGTCAGGCTGAAGCGAACGAATGGCCAGCTCGAGGGTCCGGCGGCGAAGTTCCTGCATGAAGGGGCGGTGTCCCGGCTGGCTCTTGCCGAGGGGGATCTGGCGCTGCTTGTGGCGGGCTCGAATCACGTGTCGAGCCCGGCGCTCGACCGGGTACGACAGGATGTTGCCCGTCGGCTCGCGCTCGTGAACGAAGCGACGCGGAGCTTTCTCTGGGTGACGGATTTTCCCCTCTTCGAGCGCGATCCGGGAAGCGGCCGTTTGCAGGCCGTTCATCACCCGTTCACGACGCCCAACTTCGCGGACCTGGACAGGCTCGAATCGGCACCGGAGACGGTGCGCGCGCAGGCGTACGACGTCGTGCTGAACGGCACCGAGCTCGGAGGAGGCAGCATTCGTATCAGCGATCCCGCTCTGCAGTCACGGATCTTCTCCCTTCTCGGGATCGACGAGGCGACAGCGACCGCCCGCTTTGGCTTCCTCCTCGAGGGGCTGCGCGCGGGCGCGCCGCCGCACGGCGGCATCGCATTTGGCTTCGATCGCATCGCGATGCAGCTCGCAAGCGCGGGCTCGTTGCGCGACGTGATCGCGTTTCCGAAGACGACCGCGGCGCGCGCGCTGTTCGAGGGCGCGCCGTCGCCCGTCCCATCGGATGATCTCGAGGAGCTTCATATCCGGGTCGAGGGATCGAGCACGTGAGCGACAGCAGCGTTACCCAAAGACTCAACACGGAAGGCGCCGACCTGTTGACACTGGCCGGCGTGAACGACGGCAACCTCGTCGAGCTCTCCCGCATCGGCGGCGTGAAAGTCGCCCTGCGCGGGGACACGCTCAGCATCACGGGCCCAGAGGAATTCGTCGAGCGAGCCATGGACATCGCGCGGCGCATGATCGAGTCGGCGCGCCAGCAAGTCGAGTTGTCGGCGGACGACGTGCTGCGCATGAGCGACGAGGTCGATCGTCGCCGAAATGGCGGCGATAGCCGCGACGACGGCGATGACGACGAGAACGGGAATGGGAATGGAGCGGGCGGGAGCGACTCCCCGCGCATTGCGCTGCCGGGAATTCGTCGCGTCATTCAAGCGAAGACGCCCGGCCAGGCCGAGTACCTGCGGAAGATGCAGGAGAATGACATCGTCGTCGGCATCGGACCGGCGGGCACCGGCAAGACCTATCTCGCCGTCGCCGCGGCAGTCGACGCGCTGACGCGGAAGCGCGTTAGGCGCATCGTCCTCGCGCGTCCCGCGGTCGAAGCCGGCGAGAGCCTCGGTTTCCTTCCCGGCGATATGCAGGCGAAGGTCGATCCGTACCTCCGTCCGCTCTACGACGCGCTCGACGAGATGATGCCGTTCGAGCGAATCCAGCGAGCGCTGGAGACGCGCACGATCGAGGTCGCGCCGCTTGCGTTCATGCGCGGCCGCACGTTAGGCGACGCGTTCGTCATCGTCGACGAGGCACAGAACGCGACGTCGATCCAGATGAAAATGCTGCTCACGCGCCTCGGCGTGAACTCGAAGATGGTCATCACCGGCGACAAGACGCAGGTGGATCTCCCGAAGCGTGAGGAATCCGGCCTCTTTCAGGTCGAGCGCATTCTGCCGGGCATCGACGGCATTGGATTCCACTACTTCGACGAGAGCGACGTCGTGCGCCACAGACTCGTGCGCGACATCGTGCGCGCCTACGACCGGCACGAGGCGGAAAAGGCCGCCGTATGAATCTCGCGGAGCAGGGAGAGCGAGCGAACGAGCCTCCGCTACGACGAGCGCGTCTCCGCTTTCACGGACCGCGAATCGCCCTCGCGCTCGGGCTGGCCGTCTTCACCTACCTGCTCTTTCCCGCGTCGCCCGCTGTCGATTTTCCCGTCTACGAAGTCGGATCCGTCGCATCGGACAACGTCATCGCGCCCTTCGCCTTCAGCGTTCCGAAAACCGAAGCCGAGCTGACGAAGGAGCGTGAGGCTGCCGCGGCGACTGTCGAGCCGGTCTTCGATTTCGTCCCAGCGGCGTTGGATTCCACGCGTCGCCAATTCACTGCGGTCACCGAGGCCATCAACGCCGCGGCCGGCGACCCGCGCAACCCGGTGCTCGCAATCCAGCAGGCAGGCGGGGCGCTTGGGATTACGCTCACCGCGCCGGAGGCGGCGTACCTCGCGCAGGAGCGAAAGCGCAGCGCGATCTTCAGCGCGGTGCAACGCGTCTTCGAACGGTGGTTGGTGAGTGGCGTCGCGTCGCGAGGATCGCTCGACAACGTTCGCGGCGACGTGATTCTGCGAAGTGGCAAGGACGATCGCCGCGTCTCGTCCGACAGCATTCAGACGTTCTCGATGCTCGTGAGTCGGGCTCGGCTCATCCATCCGGACCCGACGTCTGTCGTCGGAGACGGGATTTACTCCCGGCTGCTCGGTGCGCTCTTTCATCCGACCATCATCCCCGACGGCGCCGCGACGGAACTGCGCCGCGACGACATTCGCCGGTCGGTGCCGACAGCCAAGTACGAGGTGCGCGTCGGCGAGAAGATCATCGGCGCGAACGAAGTCGTCGGTCGCGACGAGCACGACAAGCTACGCGCACTCCACGACGCCGTCGATCAGCGACGGGCGACCGAGCGCGCGGCACGCCGCGTCATTGGCGCGATCATGTTCAACGCGCTGATCATCTCGCTGCTCGGCATAACGATCCTGATCTTCCGGCCGGCGGTGTATCGCAACGTGCGCTGGCTCCTGATGTTCGCGCTGGCGACGATGTTGGTGCTCATCGGCGCGACGATCATCGGCCACGCACGGCCCGTACACCCCGAGCTCATTCCCGTCACGATCGCCGCTGTCGTCCTCAGCGCGCTCTTCGATCAGCGGATCAGCATGATCGCGGCAATGGTGATCGCAACGCTCATCGGCGGCCAGAGCGTCTTTCGCGGCACCAATGCGCTGTTCATCAATCTCGTGGGTGGAGCGGTGGCGGCGTTCAGCGTGCGCGTCGTGACGCGTCGCAATCAGACGTACCTCTGGATCCTCGCGGTGGCGGCGGCATACCTGACGACAGCGATCGCGATCGGCCTGACGTTGGATTTGCCCGGGCACGACATCTTCATTTCCGCGGGCTACGGCGCGCTCAACGCGGTCGTGTCGGTACTGCTCGCGCTGCTCCTCCTTCCTGCCGCGGAGTCGTTCACGGGGATCGAGACGGACCTCACGCTGCTCGAGTGGTCCGATCTCAACCGACCGTTGATGCAGCGTCTCAGTCTGGAAGCTCCGGGCACGTACGCGCACACGATCGCCATCGCGAATCTCGCCGAGGCGGCGGCGCGTGCCATCGGCGCGAATGCGCTCCTCGCGCGAGTTGGCGCGTACTACCACGACATCGGGAAGATCGCGAGGCCGCAATACTTCGTGGAGAACCAGGCGAAGGGGCGCAATCCGCACGACAAG
>Ga0070681_10000688_pt1 | contig 28034 bp, 31 predicted proteins | sample KBSC83BmetaG_FD_65650 | JGI IMG/M metagenome (GOLD analysis project Ga0070681, IMG submission 65650) | Corn rhizosphere microbial communities from Kellogg Biological Station, Michigan, USA - KBS C8-3B metaG | ecosystem: Host-associated > Plants > Roots > Rhizosphere | place: USA: Michigan...
TCTCGCGCGAATGCTCGATGTTCTGCATGCCGAAGATCTGCGACTCGATCGGCGAGACGCCGCGGCCGACGCCGAGCTCGAGCCGCCCGCCGGAGAGCTGGTCGAGCATGCACACCTCGCCGTAGAAGCGATAGGCGTCGTACCAGGGCAGGCAGAAGGTCAGCGCGCCGACGCGCAGGGACTTCGTGCGCTGGATCATCGCCGAGAGCAGCACGCTCGGGCTCGCGTCGATCGAGAGCGGCGTGCCCTGGTGCTCGGCGAGGAGATACGAGTGCAGCCCTGCCCGGTCGGCCGCCTCGGCGAGCGCGAGCCTGTGCGCATAGACCTCGGCTGGACTGCGCGTGTCGGAGGCCTCGACCCAGTCGAAGAGCCCGCATTTCATTGCCATATTCTCCGCGCCGCCTCGACCACCCGCTCGAGCTTGCGCCGCTGGTCGTCCTCGCTCAGCAGGTTGCCGACCACGTCCGAGCCGAAGCCGCACTGCGGACTGATGGCGAGCTGCTCGAGCGGAATGTGCTTCGCCGCCTCGTCCACCCGCCGGACCAGTTCATCGGCGCTTTCCAGCTCGGCCACCTTGGTGCTCACCACGCCGAGCACCACCACCTTGTCCTTCGGCACGAAGCGCAGCGGCGCGAAGCTGCCCGCGCGCGGAGTGTCGTACTCGAGGAGGAAACGCTGGTACGGCAGCTCGTTGAAGAGCCGCTCGGCGATCGCGTCGTAGCTGCCTTCGCGGTGCCACATGCTGCGCTGGTTGCCGCGGCAGAGGTGGATGCCGAAGGTGACGCCGGGGAATCCCTGCACCAGCCGAGCGTTGGCTTTCAGGGAGCGAGTGAAATTCTCCATCGGGTCCTCGCCGCGCTTCTTCATCGCCTCCATCGACGGCTCGTCCACATAGGCGGTATAGCCCGGCTCGTCGATGTGCACGTAGCGGCAACCCGCATTGGCAAGCTCCTGGATCATTCGCCGCTGGATTGCCACCACATCGTCGAGAAACTCCTCGACGGCCGCGTAGATCTGCCGCGAGTTCTGAAAATCGAGGCGCTGCTGGATGCGGTCGGGGCCGATGAGCGAAACCTTGACCGGCTTCTTCGTCATCCGCGCCGCGCGGCGGTATTCGTCCAATGGGACGTTGCGCTTCAATCGCAACCGCTCAATGACGGGCCGGCGATGGACCACCGGTGTTCCGGCCGCGGCGAGGTCGGCCATGTCGAAGCGCGCATGAGCGGTGCCGCCGGCGACCCGGCGCTCCGTGCTGGCGAGCGTTTCGCCGCCGGTGTCATAACCGCTCACCGCCAGGCCGAAGCTGTCCTGGAAGTTGAGCCGGCTCACTTCGCCGTCGGTGACGACGTCCAGGCCGATCGACTCCTGCAGCGCGAGGTGCTCGCGCACGCATTCGCGCTCGATGGCGGCGAACTCGTCGGCGCCGAGCTTGCCGGCGTCGAGGCGCTGGCGCGCCGCCTTCCAGTGGGCGGGGCGGAGGAGGCTGCCGACCACGTCGGTGCGGATGCGATCGAGCGAGGCCATCAGTCCTGGCGCACGCCGGCGGCCTTCACCGCCTGCGCATAGCGCTCCAGGTCTTCCTTCACGAAACGGGCGTAGTTTTCCGTTCCGTCCTCCATCAGTTCCATGCCGAGTGCCGTCATGCGCTGCGAGAACTCCGGCTCGCGCACGATCCTTGCCACGGCAGATTGCAGCCGCGCGATGACCTCCGGCGGCGTACCGGCGCGCGCCTGCAGGCCGATTACGGTGGCGATGTCGAAGCCGGGAAAGCCCTGCTCTGCCGCCGGCGTTACCTCCGGGGCGCTCGCCGAGCGCCGTGGCGTGCTGATGGCATACGCCTTGAGCCTGCCCGAACGGATGTGCGGCAGCACGTTCGGGATTCCCGACCAGCCCGCCTGCACCTCGCCGGCGAGCACGGCGGCGACCATCGCGCTGCCGCCCTTGTACGGAACGTGCAGCATCTCGATTCCTGCGCGCGAGGCAAAGATGGCCATCGTCAGGTGATGGATCGAACCGGCGCCCGCCGAGCCGTAGCTCAGCGAGCCGGGCTTCGCCTTTGCGAGCGCGACGAACTCGGCCAGCGAATTGGCGGGCGATGACGCAGGCGCGACCAGGATCGTGGGCAGGGCGGCGAGCGCAGTGATGAACGCGAAATCGCGCAACGGGCTGTAGCCGAGCTTGGGCTGCAGCGCAGGATTGATCGCGAGGTTGCCTGAATCGCCCAGCAGCAGCACGTGGCCGTCGGGCGCCGCGTGCGCGAGCAGCTCGGCAGCGACTACGCCGCCCGCGCCGGGGATGTTCTCCACGACGAAGGGTCGGCCGAAGACCTCTGCAAGCCGCACGGCGAGCATGCGGCCGAGGACGTCCGGATTCCCGCCCGGCGCCGCCGGCGCGATGATGCGCACGGTCTTGAGTGGGTAGTCCTGCGCCTGCACCAGGCCGGCGATCAAGCAAAGCAGAGCGGCAAGGAAGCGCATCGTCATCCCCTCTTGTCCACGAAGCGCGGCGCCTTGACGTTCGCCTCGAACTCCTTGGCGATCGTGCCGCGCGGCAGCAGGCTCACTTGCGGCGTGACCTGGAACGTCCGCCGTACCAGGTCGACGATGCGCTCCGGCCCGCCGCTGCGCGTCTCGACGTGGAGGTGCAGCACGTCGTTGTCGCCCACGTTGGTGACTTCCGCGCGGAAATCCACCACGGCTTCGTCGCGGAACATGGCATCCTCGAGCTCGGCATGGTTGATGTTCACGCCGCGCACCTTGAAGAAGCCGACGGTGCGCCTCGCGTGCCGCATGATCGGGAACACCGACCAGGGGTGCGAGCCGCCGCTCGACGGTGACATGGACACCAGATCCCCGGAGCTCCAGCGCAGGAACGGAGTCATCGTGTTGGACCAGAGCGCCGTCACGACGAGCGAGCCCACCTCGCCCTCGGGCACGGGCTCGCCCTTGTCGTCGAGCACCTCCAGGTGCCAGAGGTCGGTGAAGGCGTGCAGGCCGCTGTGGTCGAGGCCTTCGCCCGAGACGATGGCGGCTTCGGTCATGCCGAAGTGATCGAAGACCTGCGCGCCCCAGGCGCGCTCGAGCTTCTCGCGCTTCACCGGCGAAAGGGGCTCCGCGGCGACCAGCAGCTTCTTCACCGTGGAGCGGGAAAGATCGATGCCTTTCGTCTCGGCCAGGTTGGCGAGGTGCAGGCCGTAGCTCGCCATGCCGATCCACATGGTGGGCTTGAGCTGCTCGATGAGCTCGAGCTGCGCGTCGGAGGCGGTGTTGTTGCCGGCGCCGCACCAGACGGTGCCGATGCCGAGGTTGATCGCGGCACGCGCGTAAAGGTGCGCGACCGGATGCACGCCGAGCGGGAAGGAAATGTGCGCGCAATCGTCGGCCGTCGCGCCGACCAGCGCCCACGCGCGCTCGAAGGCCATGAGATTCGCCTCCATGTCCTCCCCCGAGCGCGGATAAAAGAGCGGGCGGCCGGTCGTGCCGCCGGAGCGCCAGTACTCGACCACGTGGGTGCGCGGCGCGATGCAGAACTCGTCATGGAACCGGTCGGCCGGAATCTCGCGCAGCGCGTCCTTGGTCAGCACCGGGATGCGCCGCCAGACCTCCGGCTCGTGGACGCGATCGAGATCCAGCTTCGGCATGCGCTTCTTCCAGAATGGCGACTGCAATGCGCGCTCGACGGCGATGCGCCGTCGTTCCCTCTGGATCGCGTCGATCGCCGCCTGAGAGCGTGGCCAGCGGAAGTCCATGCTAATAGGGGTCAGATCAACAATTCAGGATGATCGGATCAACTTTGCCCATTGTCCGCGAATGTTGATCTGACCCCAATTGTTTTATCAGGGGGCGTGCAGGATGTTTTGCAGGAGCAGCATCAGCCCGCCGAGGATCGCCATGTTGCCGAGCAGCGTGATGCGAGAGAGGTTGCGCTGCAGCGGGTCGGGCTTCTGCCAGAAGCGGTGGAAGATCGCGGTCGCGGCGATGGTGAAGACCATGAGGAGGACCGCGCCGAGGCCCGCGTGCCACTCGGCGATGATCAGCGCGCAGCCGCCGAACTGCATCGCGATGCCGATCCAGAAGGCGGTGCCGGGAAACGGCACGCCGAAGCCCGCCATGCGCTCGATGTGGTCGGCGATGCGCGCCTTGGTCAGGTTGGCGACGCCCGTCAGGATGAAGAAGGCCACGATCAGCGATTTGCCGGCGAAGGCGAGGATGGGTTCTCTCATTTCATACGCCCAGGTAGCGGTGCCAGAGCCCTCGGTCCGCGTCGAGCTCGGCCGAGGTGCCGCGCCAGGCGACGCGGCCGCGCTCGATGATGGTATGCCGGTCGGCGAGCCTGACCAGGCGCTCGATGTACTTGTCGATGACGAGGATGGTCTGGCCCCCCGCGCGCAGCGTGGCGAGGCACCGCCAGATCTCCTCGCGCACGAGCGGCGCGAGGCCCTCCGTCGCCTCGTCCAGGATGAGGAGGTGCGGATTGGTGACCAGCGCCCGACCGATGGCGAGCATCTGCTGCTCGCCGCCCGAGAGCTGGTTGCCCTGGTTGTTCGCCCGTTCCCTCAGGTTTGGGAACAGGTCGAACACCCGTTCCGGCGTCCACGGATCCGCGCGCCGCGAGCGGTTGTCGGCGAAGGCGACCAGGTTTTCCCGCACCGACAGGTTCGGGAAGATCTGCCGCCCCTCGGGCACGAGCGCGATGCCGAGGCGCGCGATGCGGTCCGGCGCCTCGCGCTCGATCGCGCGATCGCGGAAGCGGATCGAGCCGCCCTGAGCGCGCGTGAGGCCCATGATGGAGCGCACCGTGGTGGTCTTGCCCATGCCGTTGCGGCCGAGCAGCGTCACCATCTCGCCGGCGTTGATCGCGAGGTCGACGCCGAACAGCACCTTGCTCGCGCCGTAGGCCGTCTCCAGCCCTTGCACGCTAAGCAGCAAGCTCTTCCCCGAGATAGGCCTTGCGCACGGCGGCATCGGCGCGAATCTGCGCCGGGGCGCCGGTGGCGATCAGGCGGCCGTTCACCAGCACCGAGATGCGGTCCGCGAGCCGGAACACCGCGTCCATGTCGTGCTCGACGAGGAGCACGGTCACCCGGCTGCGCATCTTCTCGATGAGCGCGATCATCGCCTGCGATTCCTGCGGTCCCATGCCGGCCATCGGCTCGTCGAGCAGCACGAGCTGCGGTTTCGTCGCGAGAGCGAGGCCGACCTCGAGCGCGCGTTGCTCGCCGTGCGCGAGGTTCGAGCTCATGACCTGCAGCCGGTCGCCCAGGCCGATCTCGTTCGCGATGAGCGCGGCTTCGTCGTAGAGGGCGCGCTCCGCGCTCACCGGCCGCCAGAACGAGAAGCTCGAGCCGCTCCTCGCCTGCACGGCGAGCGCCAGGTTGTCGAGCACCGTGAAGCGCCGGAAGATGCTCGTGATCTGGTAGCTGCGCGCGAGCCCGGCGGCGACGCGCGCATGGGTGGTGAGCGGCGTGACGTCGCCGCCGTTGAAGACGATGCGGCCGGTGTCGATCGGCAGCACGCCGGAGATCTGCGCGATGAGCGTCGTCTTGCCGGCGCCGTTCGGGCCGATGAGGGCGTGCACCTCGCCTTTCGCCACCTCCAGCGTGACGTCGTCGGTCGCCACCACGCCGCCGAAGCGCTTGGAGATGCCGCGCAGCTCAAGCATGTTTTTTCCTGAACAGCCCGGCGATCCCTTCCGGCGCCAGCATGACGATCAGCAGGAGCACCGCGCCTACCGCGAGCCCCGCGTGGTCCTGGTAGTTCGGCGCGTACGACGCGAGCCAGCCGATGCGGTAGTCGGCGATCAGGTGCTCGAGCCCGAGCAGCAGCGCCGCGCCGATCACGCCGCCCCACAGCGTGCCGACGCCGCCGAGGATCACCATGATCATCAGCGTGCCGGACTGGATCCAGTGCAGCAGGCTCGGGCTCACGTAGCTCGACTGGTTGGCGATCAGCGCGCCGGCGAGCCCGGCGATGGCGCCGGCGATGACGAAGCAAAGGAGCTTGTACCGGTATACCGGGAAGCCGATCGCCTCGGCGCGCGCCTCGTTCTCGCGGATGGCGTCGATCGCGCGGCCGAAGCGCGAGTGCACCAGCCGATGCAGGCCGTACAGCACCAGCGCGAGTAGCGCGAGCACGAGGTAGTACCAGACGAAGTCGTTGCTTAGCGTGACGTCGGCCGCGACGGTCGAGCGGCCGGGCATCGACAGGCCGTCGTCGCCGCCGTAGGATTTCAGCGAGACAAAGATGTAGTAGATCATCTGCGCGAACGCCAGCGTGATCATGATGAAGTACACGCCGCGCGTGCGCAGCGACATGGCGCCGATGACGAGGGCGGCCAGCGCCGCAACCGCGATCGCGACGGGCCAGGCGATCCAGGCGCTGCGCACCCCTTCGACCGCCAGGATACCGACCACGAACGCGCCCGCGCCGAAGAAGGCGGCGTGGCCGAAGCTCACCATGCCGCCGTAGCCGAGCACGAGATTGAGGCTGGTCGCCGCGATGGCGTAGATGAGGATGCGGCTCGCCAGGCTCACATAGAACATGCCGTCCACCGCCTGCATGGCGAGCGGGAAGAGCGCGAGCACGACGAACACGGCGAGCGCTTTTTTCATCCGCGCGCCGGAAAGAGGCCCTGCGGGCGGAAGTAGAGCACCACCGCCATCAGCAGGTAGATAAGGATGGACGCCACCGCGGGTCCGGCCGCGCTCGCGAGCTGAGGTGGCAGAAACAAGCTGAAGAAAAGTGGCAGGAAGGCGCGGCCACTCGTGTCGACGATGCCGACCAGCAGCGCGCCGACGAACGCGCCGCGGATGGAGCCGATGCCGCCGATGACGATCACCACGAACGCGAGGATCAGGATGTTCTCCCCCATGCCGACCTGGACGGCGAGAATCGGCCCGAGCATCGCGCCGGCGAGGGCGCAGAGCGCGGCGCCGAGCGCGAACACCACGGTGAAGAGCCGCCGGATGTTCACTCCCATCGCGGTCGCCATCTCGCGGTTCGAGGCGCCGGCGCGCACCAGCATGCCGACGCGGGTCTTTGTCACCAGCAAATAGAGCAGCACGGCGACCAGCGCCCCGGTGCCGATGATCACCAGCCGGTACGACGCGTAGCGCAGCCCGCCCGGCAGCGCGACCGGGCCGGTGAGCTCGGGCGGCGCGTTCAGCATGATCGGCTGCGAGCCCCACACGATGCGCACGATCTCGTTCGCGATGAGGATGATCGCGAACGTGGCGAGCACCTGCGTGAGGTGGTCGCGGCCATAGAGCTTTCTCAACAGGCTGACCTCGAGCACCGCCCCGACCAGCGCCGTGGCGAGGAGCGCGAGCGGCAGCCCGAGCCAGAACGACCCGGTCGCCTGCACGAAGCTCGCCATGAAATACGCGCCGATCATGTACAGCGAGCCGTGCGCGAGGTTGATCATGTCCATGATGCCGAACACGAGCGTCAGCCCCGCGGCCAGCAGGAACAGCATCAGGCCGAACTGGATGCCGTTCAGCCCCTGCTCGAAGAAAAGGATCGCCGACATTCAGGAATTCGGGGACGGAGCCCGAAGCGGATGATCGTAAGCCGTCGTCCCCGCGAAGGCGGGGAACCCGTTTAGCTCATCGGCAAGCCAGTCCCTGACAGGATCCCCGCCTGCGCGGGGATGACGTTCCGTCGGCTTCTTGAGTTCGGGCTCCGTCCCCGAACTCACTTCATGCTGCATTCGCCCAGCCAGTGGTCCTTGTGGTCGTGCAGGATGGTGGCGATCTTCTTGTTGACGATGCGGCCCTCGCGGTCCTTGACCAGCGCGCGCACGTAGTAATCCTGGATCGGCGTGCCGTTGGCCGCTTCCTTGAACTGGCCGCGCGGCGTCTTGGCGCGCTCGGGGGCCTTCATGAGCGCGGCGTGGAAGGCCTTCTCGTCCCCGACCTTGCCTTTCGCGTCCTTCACCGCCTGGTCGATGATCAGCGCCGCGGTGTACCCCTGCTCGGCATAGAGCGTCGGGATGCGCTTGTACTCCTTCTCGAACTCGCTGACGAATTTGCGGTTCGCGTCGTTATCCAGGTCGTAGGCCCACTGCGACGTGTCGAAGAGGCCGAGCATCGGCTCGCCGACCGCGCGCACCACGTCCTGGTCGGAGGCGAAGCCCGGCACGATGAGCTGGATCTCGTTCGACAGGCCCGAGGCGACGAACTGCTTGATGAAGTTGATGCCCATGCCGCCCGGCAGGAAGGCGTACAGCGCATCGGGCTTCGCCGCGCGGATCTGCGCGAGCTCCGCCGAGTAGTCGAGCTGGTTCAGCTTCGAGTACACCTCGTTGACGATGGTGCCCTTGTAGGTGCGCTTGAAGCCGGTGAGCGCGTCCTTGCCCGCCGGATAGTTCGGCGCGATCAGGTAGGCGTTCTTGAATCCCTTCTGCTGCGCGAAGGCGCCGGCCGCCTCGTGGTGCGCTTCGTTCGGCCATGAAGCCGAGAAGAAGTAGGGGCTGCAGCCCTTGCCGGTGATGGAGGTCGGCGTGGCGTTCGGCGCGACGTAGAAGGTCTTCGCTTCCTTGATGGTCGGCCACACCGCGAGCATCACGTTCGAGAACACGATGCCGGTCATCAGGTTCACGCGATCGCGCTTCAGCATGCGCTCGGCGAGCTGGCGGCCGGTGTCCGGGTTCAGCGTGTCGTCAGCGAAGATCACCTCGGTCTTCATGCCGCCGAGCTTGCCGCCGGCGAGCTTGGTAGCGAGGTTGAAGCCGTCGCGGATCTCGTTGCCGATGCCGCCGGCCGGGCCGGACAGCGTCGACAGGAATCCGATCTTCAGTTCATCGGCGGCGTGCGCGTTGATCGAAATCAGCGCGGCGGCCGCCAGCATCTTGAGTTTCATTGGACCTCCTCCTATGCGCGGGGATTTTATCCATTTTGTGGTTCAATGCCTTATGCCTTTCCGCGCCCGAGTTGCCGATGGAACGCCCCTGGCGAAGGGCGCCCGCGCGCAAGACGTGAAGCGACGCGCGCTCGAGCTGGGTGCCGATCTCGCGGGCATCGCCTCGTGCGCGACGCTGAACGCGTTCCCGCCGGATCCGCGCTGGCCGCAGACGCCGGAACGCATCCTGCCGTCGCTTAAGAGCGCGATCGTGCTGGTGCAGCGCATTCCGGCCGGCGCGTTCCGCGCGCTCTCGAACGTGCCGGTGCAGTACATGGACATGCTGGTCCTGCGCAAGATGGACAAGGTGGCGTATCGCCTGGCCGAAGAGCTGGAGCGCGTCGGGCATCCGACCTTCGTCACCGCGGCGCAGGAGACCGACTGGAGCCTGAAGCGCGCCTCCTACGGGCGGCTCTCCACGCGCCATCTCGGCGTCGAGGCCGGCCTCGGTACGCTGGGGCTCGAGGTGAACATCCTCACGCCGGAGTTCGGGCCACGCATCTACCTCACCGGCGTGCTCACCGAGCTCGAGCTCGAGCCGGATGCGCGCATTACCGAGCAGGTGTGCATCGGCGAGTCCTGCAGCCGCTGCCTGCACTCCTGCCCGCCGAATGCGGTGCTGCACTGGGGCATCGACAAGCGCGGCTGCGCCACCGAGGCGCAGGAGTTCGGCTTCATGACGATGCTCCAGTTCATGGAGCGCGTGATCGACGCTCCTCCTGGCGAGCGCAGCGCGATGTTGAAGACCAGAGACCTGTTCGGTTTCTGGCAGGGCCTGCTGCGCGTCGTCGGCTCGTTCGGCGATTGCCCGCGCTGCCTCGCGGTGTGCCCGGTGGGCAACGACTATCACGCGCATCTCGCCGACGTGCACAAGCACATCCCGGAGCGCACGCCCGAAAAGGACTTGCTGCACCAGAAGTACAAGCAGGATCGGAAGACGGGCGCGCCCGTGGCCGGGCTGTCGGAATGGAACCGGCGCTGGGTCGGGCCCGAGGGCTACAAGGGAATGGTGGCCAAGCAGATGCAGGAATTCAAACGGCGCCAGAAAGAATTGAGTGGAGATATTCAAGAAACCGCTGACAGCGGCGCAGATAAAGGCTAAGGCGCGCGAGCTCGGCGCGGATCTCGCCGGCATCGCCGACGGCGCGCGTGTCGACACGTCGCACATCACCAAGCTCGACGGCGGCCGCGTCATCGTGCTCGCCAAGCGGCTGAACGATGGCGTGGCGCGCATCAAGCGCTGGAACGACCGCCACAAGTACTACAACGACGAGCTCGCCCTCACGCACCTCGAGGAGACGTCGCTCGAGCTCGTCTACTGGCTCGAGGACGCGGGCTATCCGGCGCTCATCGTGCCGCCGACGCATGTGGATCCCGCCGGCTACCACGACGACCCGAACGCCCATCTGACGCCGCTGCTATCGCTGCCGCACGCGGCCGTGGAAGCCGGTCTCGGCACCCTGGGGTTGAACCTCCAGCTGCTGACGCCCGAATATGGGCCCCGCGTCGTGCTGACAGCCGTCCTTTGCTCCGTGCCCGTCGACGCGGACCAGCCGATGACCGAGGCGCTCTGCCTCGGCCCGAGCTGTGGGCGTTGCCTGAAGGTCTGCCCGCCCGACGCGGTGCGCGAATGGGAGCGCGACTGGCCGGCGTGCGACACGCACCGCTCGCCGCACGGCTTCGCGCAGCTCACCGAGCACCTCGACACGATCATCAACGAACCAAGCGCCAAGGGCCGCAAGGAGCTGCTTCGCTCGGAGACGAGCTTCAACCTCTGGCAGAGCATCCTGCGCGGCTCGGGCGTGATCACCGGCTGCCGCGAGTGCGCCGACGTCTGCCCGGTCGGCGCCGACTACGAAAAGATGCTCGCCGACGCGCGCCAGCAAGTGGATTCGACGCCGGAGAAGGACAGACGCCTGGCGGCGATGAAGGCCGATTCGCCGGCCTATGGGAAGCAGAAGCGCTTCATCGGCATCCTGAAACAGATCTAAATGGGGTCAGATCAATATTTCAGGACGAAGAGAATATTTATTTCCCGATGCCGCTGAAGCTTCCCGAGTCCCGCGCCGAGATCAAGCGCATCCAGGCCGAGCGCAAGCGCCATGCGGTCGAGCAGGCGATGCGCTCGCCGTTCTGGCGGCCGCGGCTGGCGAAGGTCAAGCTCGATCGCCTCGACGACCCGCAGGAGTGGCGGCGCATCCCGATCCTCGACAAGGACACGCTGCGCGCGCTGACCGACCAGCAGTTCTATAGCGAGTTCTGCATCGCGGCGCCGGAAGGCGTGCAGGAGTACTGGCGCTCGGGAGGCGTGACGGGGCAGCCGCTTTTCTACCCTCGCTCGTTCCGCGACATGGAGTACGGCCTGGAGGCCTTCGCGCGCACGTACGACTGCGCCGGCGCCGGCAAGGGCGATCGCGCGCATATCTCCTTCCCGCTCGGCATCCATCCGGTCGGACAGGTGTTCGCGCGCTGCGCGGCCTCGCGCGGCATCACCGTCAACTGGGCCGGCTCGGGCGCGTCGACCCCTTCGGCGCTGCAGGTCGAGCTGATCCAGCGCCTGAAGCCCACCGTGTGGCTCGGCATGTCGAGCTATGCGCTGCATATCGCGAATCTCGCCGAGGCGAAGGGCGTGCGGCTCGACGTCGGCCGGCTGATGACCTCCGCCGAGCCGGTGTCGCAGGCGAAACGCGAGAAGATCGAGCGAAGTTGGGGAACAAGCAACGGCAGGGGCGCGAAGCTCACCGACACCTTCGGCATGACCGAGTGCGGGATGATGGGCGCCGAGAGTAGGGGAGATGCGCCCGGCTCGGGCTTCCGCATCTGGAGCGACCTGTACTTCGTCGAGGTGCTCGATCCGAAGTCGCTCGAGCCGGTGAAGGAGGGCGAGACCGGCACGCTGGTCGTGACCTCGCTCTGGAGCAACAACATCACGCCGTTCCTGCGCTGGAGCTCGGGCGACCTCGTCACCTACAGCGAGGCCGACGACGGCGCCGGGCCTTACTCCGTTTTCCCGCGCGTGAAGCACGCGCACCGCACCAGCGGCTTCTTCAAGGTGCGCGGCATCAACATCGGCCACCAGGACCTGGAGGACTTCCTCTTCCGCCACCTCGAGATCGGCGACTTCCGCGCCGAGGCGCTGAACGAAGGCGACAACGATGTGCTGCGCCTGTCCATCGAATGCCGTCGCGGCGCCGACGGAACGGCTGTGTGTCGCGTGATCGGCGAAGAGATGAAAGCGCGCTTCGAGCTCGCGCCGCAGGTGGTGGTGCTCGAGACCGGGACGCTCGCCAAGGAGTTCGAGGCGAACATCAAGGCTTCGCGCTTCATCGACCGCCGGTCCTGACCCGTCGACGACGATTAGAGGCTGTCGAAGTACTCCTGCATCTTCTTTCGGGCCGCCGCGTCCGGCATCGGCCCGTTCCCGGCGGCGAGATTGTCCTTCATGTGATCCGGACGTCCGGTGCCGGGAATGGCGACGGTGACGGCAGGATGCGACACGATCCACTTGAGGAAATACTGCGCCCAGCTCGCGATGCCGAGCTCGGCCGCCCACGGCGGCAGCTGCTTTCCTTTCGCGCGGCGGAAGAGCGAGCCCTCGGCGAAAGGGCGGTTGATGATCACCCGGACGTTCTTCTCCCCGGCGAGCGGCAACAGGCGCTTCTCGGCCTCGCGCTCGCCGAGCGAGTAGTTGATCTGCACGAAATCATAGTGGCCGGTCTTCAGCCAGCGCTCGACCTCGGAATACGCCGAGGAGGTGTAGTGGGTGATGCCGATGTAGCGAACGCGGCCGTCGGCTTTCCACTGCTGCAGGGTCTTCGTGTGCGTGCCGACGTCGACGAGGTTGTGCACCTGCATGAGGTCCATCACCTTCACGCGCAAGCGCCGGAACGACGTCTCCATCTGCGCGATGCCGTCCTCGCGGCCGCTGGTCCATACCTTGGTGGCGATGAAAAGACGTTCGCGCATGCCGAGCTCGGCGATCAGATCGCCGGCGACGCTTTCCGAGCTGCCATACATCGGCGAGGAGTCGACGACGTTGCCGTCGAGGAGCTCCAGCACCTCGCGCAGCGGCGCGCGCGCCGAGCTGCTATTGCCGACGTCGAACGTCTGCCAGGTGCCGAGGCCGATCTTGGGAAGGTTCACTTTGCCTTGCGGGAAAACGCGGTTGGCATAGAGCGCGAGGCTCGCAGCAAGGAGCGCCCGCCTGCGTGCGTCCATCAAAAGATGATAGCCTGACTCGGAGGAGATCCCACCACCATGGATAGACGCGCCTTCCTTGTCGTTCTGGCCGCCGCGGCCGCGTTTCCGGCCCTTGGCCAGCAGAAGATGCGAATCGGCGTGATCGGCTCCGGACGCATCGGCTCGACGCTCGGCGGCCTGTGGGCGAAGGCCGGCCACGAGGTGATGTTCTCGGACCGCGACGCCGACACCGCCAAGCACGCCGCCGAAGGCGCCGGTCCGCGCGCCAGGTCGGGAACGGTCGAGGAGGCGATCGCGTTCGGCGACGCCGTGCTGATCGCCGTGCCGTACGGCGCGCTGCCGGCGATCGCGAAGCAGGTCGGCGGCAAGCTGAAGGGCAAGGTGGTGGTCGACCCGAACAACCCGGTGCCCTCGCGCGACGGCGAGCTCGGCGCCCAGGCGAAGGAGAAGGGCGCCGCGATCTCCACGGCGGCGATGCTGCCGGGCGCGCGGCTCGTGCGCAGCTTCAATTCCTGGGGCTACCAGACGATGGCGCGCGAGGCGAACCGTCCGGCGCCGCGCATGGCGATGCCGGTGGCCGCCGACGATGCGGCGACGCTGAAGATCGGCGCGCAGCTCGTCGCCGACGCCGGCTTCGACCCGGTGCCGGTGAGCTCGCTCGCCGCGTCGAGGGCGTACGACCTGGGCTCGTCCGTCTCCGGCAAGATCCTCACCGCCGAGGAGATGCGCAAGGCGCTGCAGCAGTAAGTGCTGAAGCGCGTCGTCGACGTGAGGCCGGAGGAGGTGCGCGCGCTCCTCTGGTCGTTCGCGTACTTCTTCTGCCTGCTCGCGGCGTACTACATCCTGCGCCCGCTGCGCGACGAGATGGGCGTGGCGGCCGGCGTGCAGAACCTGCAGCTCCTCTTCACGGCCACCTTCTTCGCCATGCTGCCCGCCGTGCCTCTGTACGGGGCGCTCGTGGCACGGCTTCCCCGCCGCCGGTTCATCCCGCTCGTCTACCACTTCTTCGTCGCCAACCTGGCCATCTTCTGGGTGCTGCTCCTGCTGGACGTCGAGCGCCAATGGGTGGCGCGCGTCTTTTTCGTCTGGCTGAGCGTGTTCGTGCTGTTCGCCGTGTCCGTCTTCTGGTCGTTCATGGCAGATCTCTACCAGGCCGAGCAGTCGAAGCGCCTCTACGGCTTCATCGCCGCCGGCGGCACCGCCGGGCAGCTCGCCGGCTCGCTCACCACCTTCTCGCTCGCCACGGAGATCGGAGCCGTCAACCTGCTCGTCGTGGCGGCCGTGCTGCTCGAGCTGGCCGTGTTCTGCGCGCTGCGGCTCGCCGTCAGGGAGGACCGCGGCGAACGGCCGCAGAGCGTGGGCGGCGGCGCGCTCGACGGCCTCGCCATGGTGCTGCGCTCGCCCTACCTCGCCGGCATCCTTTCCTGGGTGGCGCTGCTTTCGGTGCTCGCCACCGTGCTCTATTTCGTGCAGGCGGAGGTCGTCGCCAAGGCCTCGGCCGATCCCAACCAGCGCGCGCGCATCTTCGCGAGCGTGGACCTCTCGGTCGGCATCCTCACGCTTCTCGTGCAGTTCGTCGCCACGGGCAAGCTGATCGCGCGCTTCGGTGTGGGCCGCGCGCTCGCCCTGGTGCCGCTGGTGTTCGCCGCCGGCTTCGCGGTGCTCGCCGCCGTGCCGACGCTCGCCGTCGTCATCGCGTTCCAGGCGCTGCAGCGCACGGCGAACTTCGCCCTTTCGAACCCGGCGCGCGAGTCGCTCTATACGGTGGTCGCGCGCGACGAGAAGTACAAGGCGAAGAACGTCATCGACACGGTCGGCGCGCGCGGCGCCGACATGGCGGGCGGCTGGCTGGTCACCGGGTTGAAGGCGATCGGCACGGAGGCGAAGGCAGTGGCGATCGGCGCGATCGCGCTCGCCGCGGCCGGCATCGTTCTCTCGATCACGCTCGGCCGCGCGCAAGCGAGAAAGGCTATAGTTCCGCCGAGAGAATAAGGAAGGGGGAAACCAATGGGCTGGATCGTCCTTGCCGTGGTCGTGGTGCTCGCCGTCTGGGCGATCGCGATCTATAACGGCCTCGTCACGCTGCGCAACCGCTTCAAGAACGCGTTCTCGCAGATCGACGTGCAGCTCAAGCGCCGCTACGACCTGATCCCGAACCTCGTCGAGTCGGTGAAGGGCTACATGGCGCACGAGCGCGGCACGCTCGAGGCGGTGGTCAAGGCGCGCGGCAGCGCGGTGAGCGCGGCGCAGACCGCGGCGGCGCGGCCGGGCGATCCGGGCGCGATGCAGGCGCTGTCGCAGGCCGAGGGTGCGCTCGGCGGGGCACTGGGGCGCCTGCTGGCGGTGTTCGAGCAGTATCCGGATCTGAAAGCGAACCAGAACGTGCTCGGGCTGCAGGAGGAGCTCAGCAGCACCGAGAACAAGATCGCCTTCGCGCGCCAGGCCTACAACGACTCGGTGATGGAATACAACACCAAGCGCGAGTCGTTCCCGCAGGTCGCCTTCGCCGGCGCGATGGGCTTCGGGCCGGCGGAGCTGCTGCAGTCCACCGAAGCACCCGAAGAGCGTAAGGCGCCAAAAGTCTCGTTCTCCTAGCTTTGAGCTTCTTCGAAGAGCAGGACCGGGCGCGCCGTGCGACGGTGCGCCTGGTCGTGCTCTATGCGCTCGCCGTGCTCGCGATCGTCGCCGCCGCCGACGCCATGCTGGTGCCGGTCTACTACTACAGCTCCGGCGCGCATCCGAAATGGAGCGCGTTCGCGCTCGTCACCGGCATCACGCTGGCGGTCATCGCGCTCGGCAGCCTGGAGATCGTGGCGCGGCTGTCGATCGGCGAGGCGGAGCTCGCTACGCTGCTCGCCGGGCGGCGGGTGACGCGCGGCTCGCCGGACGAGGCCGAGCGGCGCCTGATCAACGTCGTGGACGAAATGGCGATCGCCTCGGGGCTCGCGGCGCCGCCGGTCTATGTGCTCGGGCGCGAGAAGGGCATCAATGCGTTCGCCGCCGGCCGCTCGCCGAACCAGGCGATCGTCGTCGTCACCGCCGGCGCGCTCGAGAACCTGTCGCGCGACGAGCTGCAGGCGGTCGTGGCGCACGAGTTCAGCCACATCATCAACGGCGACATCGTGCTCAACCTGCGCGGCGCGTGCGTGCTGCAGGGCATCGTGTTCCTGTACGCCATCGGGCGTTTCATCCTCGCCCAGTTCAAGGACGACGATGATCGCGCGGTCTTCTTCTGGCTGTACGTGCCGGCCGGCGTCGCCTTCACCGTCATCGGCTGGATCGGGCTGCCGTTCACGCGCTGGATCCAGGGCGCCATCTCGCGCGAGCGCGAATACCTGGCGGACGCGTCGGCCGTGCGCTACACCCGCAATGCCGACGCGCTCTGCGGCGCGCTGGCGCGGATCAAGACGCACGGTGAGGGCTCGCGCATCCTCAACTGGCACGCCGAGGCGATGGCCCACATGCTCTTCGCTGCCGCCACGCATCCGCCGATCGAGGAGCGCATGCGCCGCGCGAATCCGCACGTGCCGCCCGCTTACTACTTCCAGCGGGTGCGAACGCCGAAGCCTGTGCCGGTGCAGGAGAGGCCGCAGAGCTCGAAAACCACCGCGGTGTCGGTGCTCGTCGCGTCCATGGGCGAGCCGACGCCGCAGAGCCTGGCGCAGGCGGCGGGCCTGCTCGCCTACCTGCCGCTGCCGATCGGCGAGGCGCTCGCCCAGCCGGGCGGCGCGCAGGCCGTGCTCCTCGCCTGCCTGCTCGAGGCGGAGCCGGCCGCGCGCGGCGTACAGCTGCGCCTCATCGGCGACCAAAGCCTCGCACGGAAGAGCGAGGTGCTGGCGCCGCTGATCGCCGCGCTCGAGCGCGCCTATCGCCTGCCGATCCTGGCGCTCGCGCTGCCGGAGGCGCGCAAGGCGCTCGACGCGGACGGCCGGGCGAAGTTCCTCGACATCGTGCGCGCCGTCATCCAGGCTGACCGCCGCGTCACGCTCTCGGAATTCGTCTTCATCACCATCCTCGAAGCGCATCTCGCTCCTCGTCCCGCCAGCGGCAGCGCGGCGTGCAGCGCCGCGGCCGACGAGTGCGCGCTCGTCCTTTCGCTGCTCGCGCGCGCGGGCAGCGACGCGGCGGCCGGCTTCGAGAAGGGCCGGCAGGCGCTGAACCTGGCGTTGACGCTGCGCGACCGGTTCCAGGTCCCGGAGGTGTCGCGCGCACTGGCGAAGCTGCGCGAGCTCGCGCCAGCGGAGAAAGGGCGCCTCGTAGCCGCCTGCGCCGAGGTGACCACTGCCGACGGCGAGGTCAGGCTTGCCGAGCACGAGCTGCTGCGCGCGGTGTGCAGCGCGCTCGACTGCCCGATGCCGCAGGCGCTGGCAGTGCTGGACGAGCGGCTGCTTCGGAAATGAACGACCGGTCCTTCTTCGAGCACCAGCAGCTCGCGCGGCGCAACAGCCGCGCGATGGTGGCGCTGTTCCTGCTCTCGGTGGTGGCCATCGTTCTGGTGGTCGACCTCGTCATCGGCACCGGCTACGTCTGGCTTGCGGAAGGCTCGACGCACGGCCTGGCCGGCGTGCCGCGCGGCGTCTACGCGGCGGGCGCCGCCCTCGTCCTGGCGGTGATCCTCGGGGTGACGGTCGTGAACGTGGTCCGCCTGGCCGAAGGCGGCGCGAAGCTCGCCAGCCTGATCGGCGCGCGCGAGGTGCCGGCGCAGACCGCGGATCCGCTCGAGCGCCGGTTTCGCAACATCGTCGAGGAGATGGCGATCGCCTCGGGCGTGCGCGTGCCGCGCGCCTTCGTCATGGACAACGAGCGCTCGATCAACGCCTTCGCCGCCGGCTGGAGCGTGTCGGCGAGCGTGGTGGCGGTGACGCGCGGCGCGCTGGAGAAGCTGACGCGCGACGAGCTGCAGGCGGTGGTCGGGCACGAATTCAGCCACATCCTGAACGGCGACATGGCGCTCAACGTGCGCATGATCGGCGTGCTCGCCGGCATCGTCGCCATCGGCTCGATCGGCACCTTCCTGATGCGCGCGGCCGGCGAGGCGGACGACTGGCGGGGCGCGGTGCCGTTCTTCGTCGCCGGGCTCGCGGTGTTCGTGGTCGGCTACGTCGGCCTCTTCTTCGCGCGCCTCATCAAGGCGGCGGTCTCGCGCCAGCGCGAGTTCCTCGCCGACGCCTCGGCGGTGCAGTTCACGCGCAACCCGGAAGGCATCGCCGGCGCGCTCGACCAGATCGGCGCCTCGGGCGCCGGCACCCGCATCGTCGCGCGCTATGCGGAGGAGATGTCGCACATGTTCTTCGGCGCGAGCGTGAAGGTGCGCCTCTTCGATACGCATCCGCCGCTGGAGGAGCGCATCCGGCGAGCTCTGCCGAGCTTCCAGGCCGAGGACTACCGCAAGCGTCGCGAACTGGGGCTAGCCCCACCCCCTCCTGTGATGGAGGCTTCCGGCAATGCGCAACCGGCCGGCCGCCGCGCGGCGGACATCGCCACCGCCTGGGGCCGCACGCCGGCGCAAAGTGCGCTCCTCGTCGGCGGGCTCGACGGCACGAAAGTCGAATATGCCGCGCGCCTCCTTGGCGCCTTGCCCTCCGCGCTGCGCGAGACGGTGCGCACGCCGGACGGCGCCTGCGCGGTGCTGCTCGCGCTCCTCCTCGCGCCGAAGGAGGAGGTAATGCGGCAGCAGCTGCAGGCGCTGGAAGCGGCGGGCCTCGCCGAGCTCGCGCAGCGCGCGGCCGCCGCCGCGCCGCTCACGCGCAACCTGAGCCCCGCCTTCCATCTTCCGGTCATCGACCTCGCGCTGCCGGCGGTCAAGGGCGCGCCGGACGAAGCGAAGACCGCGCTCCTCGCCGGCATCGAGGCGGTGATCAACGCCGATCGCCGCATCGAGCTGCACGAGTTCGTGGTGCTCACGCTGGTGCGGCACCAGCTCGCGGCGCCGCAGCGGCGCCAGCCCGCTTCCCTGAAGCTGTCCCATCTCCGCGAGCACGCGGCGGTGCTGCTCTCCCTCGTCGCGCACGCCGGCACGCGGCCGGATGCCGCCGGGCCGCGCGCCGACGCGCTGCAGAGCGCCATGCAGGCGGGCGCCGACGCGATGGGCGACATCACGCTGCCGCAGTACCACCAGCTTTCGTTCGAGCAGGCCGACGCCGCCCTCGCCGCGCTTAAGCAGCTCGCGCCGCTGCAGAAGGCGGTCCTGATGCGCGGCCTCTTCGCCGCCGTCACGGCCGATGGGGTCATCCGCGTCGCAGAGGCGGAGCTCATGCGGCTCGTGGGCGCGGTGCTGGAATGCCCGCTGCCGCCGCTCCTCGACGAGATGGACCCGGCCGCGCTAGGGGCGTAGGAAACGTCCAAAGCAGTCCTTCGCGGGGGCGACGATCACGGTTTCTCTAGCTTCTTGAGGATGCCGTCGCGGGTTTCGCGCACCGCATCGGCGAACGGCCCGCCGAGCTCGACGGCGCGCTCGATGACCGGAAGAGCCTCGGCGTCGCGTCCCTGGTCGGAGAGCGTCTGCGCGAGGTTGTTGAGGACGATCACCGACTTCGGGTCGCGCTCCTCGGCGTCGCGCAATGCCCGCTCGGCCGCCTTGAGGTTGCCGAGCGCGTGCTCCGTGTTGGCGAGCCCGACCGCTGCGTTGACGTTCGACGGCCATCGCTTGAGGAACGTCTCATAGGCCGTGCGGGCGGCGCGCGTGTCGCCCGTGCGCTCGAGCGCCGTCACCGCGGAGAGATAGCGCGCCTCGTCGGCCGTGACCGGGATGCGGTCCGGCGGCAGGGCCACCATCGCCCAGTAGCCGCTGCGGCTCCAGACGAACTCGTGCGTCCAGAAGTGCAGCGTCTCGCGCTCCTTGTCGCCCGAGCGCAGGATCATCTCGGCGTCGTCGTAGTCGTAGCCGACCGCGACGGCGTAGTGCCAGCCGTCGCTGAAGCCGAGGTTCTGCAGCACGATCACCGGATTGCCGGCGGCGAGCTCGCGCAGGAGATCGTCGAAGCGCGGCGCGAGCAGGTAGGAAACGCGGCCGTGGCGGCGCGCCGCGGCGAGCATCTCGACCTGCAGGCTGCCCTTCCTCTCGGGGATGTAGACCTGGGAGACGAGCTCGTCCGGCGTCACGTGCTCGCCCGAGGCGGCGAGCACCGTGGCGAGGGCGGCCGGTCCGCACTGGTATTCGGTCTGCGCGAAGAACGGCACGTCCTTCAGCTCGACCTTGGGCGGCAGCGAGTCCGGCAAGCCGTTGCGGAGCTGCGCCGTCTGCGGGAACAGGCTCGCGCAGCCGGTGACGAGCGCCAACATGAAAACGCCCGCGGCGAGGCGGGCGTTCTCCACTGCGCGCAGCGGAAGCTTCAGCGCTGCCAGAACCACCACACCGCGGCGGCGATGAGGATGATGATCAGGATCACGCCGGCGGTGGAGACGTCGCCGCCCGCGGGCAGAGAGTTGATGCGTCCGGCGAGCTGCTGCACCTCCTGGTCGGTCATCGCGCCGACGCGGTCCTTCGCCGTCGACGGATCGACGCCGAGCGAGTGCAGCTTGCCCGCGACGTCGGAGCGGTTCAGGAAATTCAGCACCGCGGTGCGATCGGCCTGCGAGGTGGAGGCGACCACCTGGTCGGTGCCGATCATGCCGGCGGTCGCGATCTGGTAGGGCGTCCAGATCATCAGCGCGATCAGCAAACGGGAAACGACTCTTGCGCAGACACTCATGAGAACTCCTGAACGAAAAAGGATGAGGGAAGGGAGGAACGAGGTGGCAAAACCTCTGCGCGCCAGACTATGCCCGCGCGCGCGCGGCGAAGTCAAGGATGCGCATGCCAGAATCGCCACCCATGGTAGCGATCCAACGACTCGTCGTCGCTGTCGCATTGATGATGGCGCTCGCCGCCGCCGCGCAGGAGAGCGCGCTGCACCAGGCGGTGGAGAAAGGCGATCGCGCGCTCGTCGAGCGTCTGCTTGCCGGGCACGCGGACCCGAACGCGCGCACGCCGAGCGGCGAGACGCCGCTGCATTACGCCGCGTTTCCGCGCGACGCGTGGTTCGCCCGGCGGCTGATCGAGGCGGGCGCCGATCCGCGCGCGGCGAACAGCGCCGGCGAGACGCCGCTCTTCTGGTCCGCGCTCGAAGGCAACGCCGTCGTCGCCCGGCTGCTGCTTTCGCGCGGCGCGGACGCGAACGTGCGCGACGCGAAAGGCAACCTGCCGCTGCACGCCGCCGCGTCCAACGGCGAGCTCGCCGTCGTGCGGCTGCTTCTTCGCCGCACGAAGCAGCCGCAGGCGAAGAATCGCGAGGGAATGACCGCGCGTGATTACGCCGCCGCCGGCGGCCACGAGGACGTCGCCGCGTTGCTCGCCCCCCGTCGCTGACACCCGACAGTACGTTGGCTCTGTTTCTCAACGGTTTTGCGACGAACGTGGAATCCTTCGTCGGGATCAGGCGACGAAACGCGCGCCGAATGGGCCGTCCTGCCTAGGGAGCGGCCGTTGGCACGCGCGTTGCAGTACCTCCCGCAAGATGAAAACAGGGACGGGAGCGATCGTGCTGCTGCTCGTGGTCATGGGCGTCGCCGGCACGATCTACAAGCTGGTGACCCCGGACGGATGGGTGGTCGGCGCCTTCCAGCGCAGCCCAACCGCGGGTCTCGCCGTGATAGGCGCCATCGGCCTCGCCGGCCTGTTTGCCTGGATTTCGCGCGCCGGGGCGCTCCGCCAGCGGAATGCGCACGCCAGCTTGTTTGTTTACGCCTTTGCAGCCGCCGGTCTCATGTACCTGGCGCGGTACTGGATGCACGGCTCGCTTTGATTTCTTCTCCCCGGGGCCCGTCTCGCCTCCCCTTGTTTCATGAGGCGGGCCCCATCTCTTTCATTAGCAGCTCGTACGATCGCGCGCGCGTTGCGTAGCTTCCGGTGATAGTGAGCACCATCACTTCGTCCGCTTCGTACCGCTGCGCCATGGCTTCGAGCGCGGCGCGACAGGTCGTCGGGCTGCCGATCACCGCGCGGGCGCGCTGGCCCATCACGTAGCGGCGCTCCTCGGTCGTGTACCGGTGAGTGGCGGCTTCGTCGTCGCTAGGGACCGGCGAATCGACGTTGAGCGCCATGTGCAGGCGGCGCAGGTCGATCGGGGCGGCGAGGCGCTCGGCTTCCTCGTCCGTCTCCGCGCAGATGAGGAAGGTGCAGACCATGGTGCGCGGCTGCTTTTCTCTTCCTTGCCGAAAATTCTGGCGATAGGCCCGGGCCACTTCGTCGCCGCCGTGCGGGTTGATGAAGTGCGCGAAGGAGAACGGCAGGCCGAGCTGCGCGGCGAGCGCGCCGCTGTAGTCGGACGAGCCGAGCAGCCAGACCTCGGGCGCGGTGGACACCTCGGGCTGCACGCGCACCGGCTGGAAGGGATGCTCCTTCGGCAGCGTGCCGTCGAGGTGCCCGCAGAGCTGCCAGATCTGCTGCGGGAAATGCGAAGCGTCCGGCATGCCGCCGCCCGCAACGGCCTGCGCGGTGCGCATGTCGCCGCCCGGCGCGCGGCCGATGCCGAGGTCGATGCGGCCGGGGTACAGCGCTTCCAGCATGCGGAAAGCTTCCGCGGTGCGGAACGCGCTGTAGTAGGGCAGCAGCACGCCGCCCGTGCCGATCCTCAGCTTCTTCGTCTCCGCGCCGAGGCGCGCCACCAGCACCTCCGGACACGGATCGGCGAGCGCCGCGATGGCATGGTGCTCGGCGAGCCAGTAGCGGTAGTAACCGAGCTCGTCGGCGCGCCGCGCGAGGGCCAGCGTCTCCTCGATCGCGCGCCGCGCGTCGTGGCCGCGAAGGATGGGTGACTGGTCGAGGACGGAGAGGCGCATTCCGGATTCTAGAGGGCCGCTCCGCCCCGCTGCGCGGCTGTGTCGCTGGGCAGAGGTTTGACGAAGTGGTGGTCGAAGCCCGCGGCGCGCGAGCGGTGCTTGTCGTCGGGCCCAACGACGCGCGCGCCTGGAACCGCTATACGTGTCACGCCTTCATCGCGGCGTGGCGTAGCGCCGCACCATGGCATCCCGGCGCGCGGCCACCTCGCGCGCGGCGCGGCTGAAGTCGCGCACCGCTTCCTGCGAATCCGGGCGGGACTCGGGCGTGTTCGTGAACATCTCGGCGCGCAGGGAGGAGGGATGGTCGCGCCGGTAGTCGGCGAGCCGGCGCGCGTATGCCTCGTAATCGAGGTCCAAATCCCATAGCGGTTTCCACAGCTTGCGCAGAGGATGCTCGCTAAGGTCGAAGGCCCACAAAAGCCCGGCGTCCACGTCGAATTCCAGCCCGAGCACCACCGGGCGCGTCTTGCCCGCCTGCAGATCCTCGAGGTGCGTCACCGAGCGTGCGGCGCGCGCCAGCAGGTCCGCTGCCGAGCCGAGGCTCCACGCTTCGCGGAAGCCGGCCCAGAATCCCGCCGCGGCGGACGCGGTGCAGGCGACGACGAGCAGCAGCGCGACCTGCCAGCGCTTCATTGGTCGGGAATCTCCGGCTCGACGAGCAGCTTGAGCAGCTGCAGCGATTCCTGCCAGCCGAGGTAGCACGCCTCCGGCGGAATCACGTCCGGCACCCCTTCCTGCGTCACGTTGAGCTCCGTGCCGACCGACACCTTCTTCAGCACGATGGTGGTGCGCATCTCGCCCGGCAGGTTCGGGTCGTCGAAGCGGTCGGTGTGCACGATGCGCTGGCCGGGCACCAGCTCGAGGAACTCGCCGCCGAACGAATGGCTGTGGCCGGTGCCGAGGTTGGTGAACGACATGCGCCACTTGCCGCCGACTTTCGCGTCGAGCTGGTGCACGGTGCCGACGAAGCCGTGCGGCGGCAGCCACTTCGCCATCGCGCCGGCAGTGGTGAAGGCGCGGTACACGCGCTCGGGCGGGGCGTGCAGCACGCGGTGGAGTCGGATGGTGTTTCCGGCCATTCAGGTTCTCCTCGTCGGTAGCCTTGGCGCATGGCGCCACCATAGAAAGCTGTTGATCGCCCCCGCAGAGTGAGCGCGAGCCCGGCGGGCTGCATAGGCCAAGGCGACGGTCATTCTTTGCATCGCTTGGGAATCGCCGTGGATACGCGCAGGACCCTGCGCACGTGGAGCAAGCCGTCGTAGTCCTCCGCCGGGCCCTCGCGCGGGCTGCGCGTATCGACGCGGCCCGTGAGCTCGACGTAGACCGGCAGGTGATCCTTGCCGCGCTGGGAGCGCAGCGCCTCGCTGCGCGAGATGAGCGGCTTCAGCGCCTTGGCGTCGCCGTCCACCCAGTACGCCTTCAGCTCCGTGCAGGGCTCGAACACCTGCACCTCCGGACCGTAGTAGAAGCGGCCGCGATAGCGCCCGTCGGCCGGCCAGGCGGCCGCGGCCAGCGTGGCGAGCAGCATCGCTAGGGCCCATCTCATGGTGCGAAGATAGCGCGAGTCACCAATTGCCGCCCAGGAGATAGCCCATGCATACCCAGTCCCGCGTCAACCTGATGGAGCACTCGCCCGAGCTCGTGAAGAAGCTCGTCGACTTCAGCCAGGCCATGGCGAAGAGCGGCCGCCTCGAGCCGAAGCTCGCGCTGCTGGTCGACATCCGCGCCTCGCAGATGAACGGCTGCGCCTTCTGCCTCGACATGCACGTCAAGGAGGCGAAGCTGCACGGCGAGCGGGAGCTGCGCCTCTACCACGTGCCGATCTGGCGCGAGTCGCCGCTCTTCACGCCGAAGGAGCGCGCCGCGCTGGCGCTCACCGAGGCGCTGACCGACATCGCGCCGGAGGGCATCTCCGACGAGCTCTATGCCGAAGTTCGCGGGCAGTTCAGCGAGGAAGAGCTCGCCGCGCTCATCTTCCGCGTCGCGATCATCAACGCCTGGAACCGGGCGAACATCGCCGTGCGCAGCACGCCCGGCGCGCGCGACAAGCTATTCGGCCTCGATAAAGCCGGCCTCGCTTAGCGAGGCCGGGTCGTCGTAGATGGCGGCAGCGCCGGCCAGCGCCGCGTCGTCCCACCACCCGCCGCAGCGCAACGCGATCGTCCTGACGCCCGCGCGGCGGGCCGCCTCGATGTCGTAAGGCGTGTCGCCGATCATCACCGCCTCATCCGGCGCGAGCTTCCCTTCCGCGAGGGCTGCGCCGACGATGTCCGGATCCGGCTTCGATGCGCCATCGTCCGAGCTGGTCGCGCGCTCGATGAGGTCCGCGACCCCCGCCTGCCGCAGCAGCGCGCCGAGCTCCTTCCCGTTCGACGACGTGGCCACGACCAGGCGCAATCCTTTCGCCTTCAGCCGCTCCACCAGCATCCGCGCGCCGCGCGTGGGACGGAGTGCCGGCAGGTACCCGCGCAGGAACCGCTCCCGCCGCTCGCCGGACAGCGCCTTGCCTTCGGCCGACTCGGCGTCGATGCCGGTGAGCTCCGGCAGCAGCTTGTCGCCGCCTTTACCGATCAGCGGCCGCACGCGCTCGAAGCCGATGTCCATGCCCTGCCGCTTGAAAACCTCGGCCCACGAGCGGGCGTGCGCGTCGTTGCTGTCGAGGAGCGTGCCGTCTATGTCGAGCAGCACCCCCTTCACCGGGATACCGGCCGCCAGGATTTTCGCCATCTGGCCGGCGAAGGAACTTTCGTGCCGGCTATTGCGGCGGACGGACCTTGACCGCCTCGACCGAGCCCTGCACCGGCACCACGCGCAGCGGCTGCGGCTGGTCACCGCCGCTTGCATGGCGCAGCACGGCTTCGATGTACTGCACCTCGCGCTGCCCGACCGCGGAATCGACCTTCAGCGTCCTCGCCTCGTCGAGGAGCGCGCGAAGGTACGGCAGGTACAGCGCCTGCGGATCGCGCAGATCATCGCCGCCGCAGCCCGGGCGGGTGGCGAGCGAGAGATGCGACAGCCGCTCCTCCGCGGAGCGCGTCGAGAACGTCATCGTGATGTCCTTCGGCAGCATCGCCGAGCCGCCGTACGGAAAAGGCACCGGCTCGAGGCCGGGGGAATAGGCCCAGTACGAGGCATCCGCGAGATGCGCCGTGACCGGATTCGGCCCCTCCATCGCGTACTCGCCGTTGGCATCGGTGCGGGCAAGCTCGCTATACCGGCACGACGAGACCGCGTGCGCGGGTGCCGGAATCGTCATCGTCCAGCTCAGCGTGACAAACGCCCCCGGCAACGGCCGCCGCTCCCATTGCTCGCGCGGGGCCTGCGGATTGACCAGGAAGTAGACCTTGCCGCGCGGCTCGGCCTTCGCCGGCGCCGCTCCGATCAGCAGCAGTCCCAGCGCAAGGGCGGTTAGCCGAGCAGCATGCAATGGGTGCCTCACGATCGTTGGCGGGCCCTCGCTGGCCTGGCGTCTAACGTTCACAGCCAGCCGCGCGCGCCGCTTTTGCGCGCGTCGGACTCGGCTGTGCTGTTAGCCTGCTACGGCTGCGGAATTTGGAGATCACGGCAGATCTTTCGGGCCAGAAAGTCATTGATCTCCCGATGGGCGGAACCGTTGAGGTTCGGTTCGCCGCGCGGTTTACATAGACGGTGTGCTTGCCGCCTTCCCTAAGAAACTGACAACCATGCTGTTCCAAGTGCCGGATGAGATCATTTCGCTTCATGCCGCCTGGAGCGGAAAATTCTCCCGAATCACTTTCTTGCCCTTCATCATCTCTTCCGCCAGAGTGCGATTTGCCTCGAGGACGAGTTCCACAGCTTCTTGTAGATTGGCCCTAGCTTCCTCGAGCGTTGAGCCTTGGGTATTGGCGCCTGGCAACTCTTCGACGAACGCGATGTAGCCCTCGGCGACTTTTTCAAAAACGGCGGTGAATTTCATCGCTAGCTCCTTGAGACTCAGTATAGCAAGCCGCCAATTCGTAGCAGGCTAACGTGGATGTTTGCGGCGCGGCGAGGATGGCCGCCGGTGGCTTGGTGCGGTAATCGCCGCGTCCGGCAACACCGCCATGTTAGAAGGCGCTACTTGCGGTAGGCGGCGTCAAGTGCGATGCCTACGAACAGCACCACGACCGCCAAGAGAAGAATGCCAGCAAGAACTTCCATGGGCCTACAGTTTACCTATTTGATACGACGCTCAACTTGGCGATGCACAAGGAAGATGGCGACGCCAAGCACCATGGCACCGAATGCCCCGATAAACCAGAGCGTTGAGTTTGTGTCGCTGGGCGTTGAGATAAGCCAGCCGACCAACGTGATTTCCGTGACGACCATGATTCCGAGCCAGAACCTGAGATATATGAGCTGTTCTTTGAGGCGATCAAGTTCAGACATCGCTCCTACATCAACGTCGGCGAGAGCCTGGCGTTGACCAGCGCCTTCTAACGTCCACGCTCACCGGCGCGCGCAGCACGGCGGTGGATGAATAGAGGCGCTCGCGCGCGCGTCGGTGCGGCGTGCTGTTAGGTTGCTGTCCGCTTCTTCGCAACGTAGTCGCGTAGAGCACGGTTAACAGCTTCCGAGTTCGGGAAAAGCTCGTGGAGATCTGGATCGATCAGAACGACGTTCGTACCCTCGCGGTATGCCTTCGCATACTTGCCGCGAACACCTGACTTGATCAGGTTTTCGGGGTACTCCTTCCGCATTGTGTCTTTGTCACTCTTCATAAGCCCTTCGCTCCCGCGAAGTCATTTGCCGAGCCGAGATCAGGCGAATTCGATCTCCGCGCTCAGTATAGGACACAACCAAGTGCCTGCCCTGTTTTGACACGCCGAAGATGAGGTAACGAGCTTCATCAGCGGAATGGTCAGGGTCCGAAACGGCCGATGAATGGTCGTCGTCGAACACTTCCGAGGCCTCAACAAAGGTGACGCCGTGCTTCTGCTCGTTGTCACGAGCCTTCTGCCCATCCCACTCAAAAATCAGCACTGCGTGTCCACAGCAACCTAACGTTCCAATTTTGGCGCGCTGTAGGAGGCGCGACGCAGCAGCGCCGATGCGCAAGCGTCGCTCAACAATTGGCTGTTAGGCAGCATTGGTGTCCTGAAGGACATTGAGTTGGAT
>Ga0070681_10000689_pt1 | contig 28027 bp, 20 predicted proteins | sample KBSC83BmetaG_FD_65650 | JGI IMG/M metagenome (GOLD analysis project Ga0070681, IMG submission 65650) | Corn rhizosphere microbial communities from Kellogg Biological Station, Michigan, USA - KBS C8-3B metaG | ecosystem: Host-associated > Plants > Roots > Rhizosphere | place: USA: Michigan...
GCGGAAGCGGCGCAAGCGGCTTCCGTCCGCAGCATGCTGATCGAGGAAGGCATCAGGCCGGGATCCGGGATCCGCCCTTCGAGATCCTCAGGGCGCCCCGAGCGTGTCGAGGGGCGAGATCCGGGATCCGTTGATCGAGATGCGGCGACGGGACGGACCACCGTCGGCTGTGGCGTCGCGGATCCTGTCTCGATAGGTTCCGTTGCCGGTACGCCACGCGGATCCCGGATCCCGGATCCCGGATCCCGCTCTGCGCTCTCCACCGAGATCATTCATGACGTCGCCACATTCGCCGCGCTCGAGGCGCAGTGGAACGACGCCGTGGTGCGCGCGGGGATTCCACATCCGTTCCTGCGTCACGAATGGGTCGCCACCTGGTGGGACAGCTTCAACGCCGGTCGCCAGCTGCACATTGTCGTCGTGCGGGACCAGGGACGTATCGTCGCCATTGCGCCGCTCATGCGCGAGTCCGCGCTTGTGTACGGCCTGCCGATCCGACGACTCGCCTTGATGGCGAACGACCACACGCCGCGGACGGACTGCGTGATGGCCGGGCGTGCGGACGATGCCTATCGCGCAATCTGGGACGCATTGCAGGCGCGGATCGATGAATGGGACGTCTTGCAGTTCACGCAGCTCCACGCCACCTCACCGACGCTCGCCGCGATGTCGCAGGCCGCGCGCAGTGCGGGTCTGCCGATTGGAACATGGAAGAGCAACGACTCGCCCTACGTGGGGCTTACTGGTCATTGGGACGACTACTGGGCGAGCCTCCCCGCGAAATTCCGATCGAATGTCCGGAATCGACTCACCCGGCTGAAACAGATCGACGAGCCGCGACTCGAGCAGCTGGTCGAGTGGCCGGCCATAGGTCCGGCGCTCCGCGACGCGTGGCGGCTTGAAGCGTCAGGGTGGAAGGATAAGGAAGGGACCTCCATCTGCGCCGATGCGACGGTGCAGCGCTTCTACACACGGCTGGCTGAGCGCGCGGCCGATCGCGGATGGCTGCGTCTCTTCTTTCTTACTGCAGGGCGCAAGCGAATCGCCGTCTCTTACAGTGCGGTGTACGACGGCCGGCTCTTCCTGCTGAAGACGGGTCACGACCGCGAGTTCCATACCTGCTCACCGTTCAAGCTGCTTACGTACCTTGCCGCGCAGGAAGCGTACGCAACGGGTCTGCGCGAGATCGATTTCCTCGGCGACGCGGAGCCCTGGAAGCAGGAATGGACGCGTGCGGCACGCAGCCACGAGTGGTTGTTCGTGTTCTCGCGCAGCCGCCGAGCCCGGCTTTTGCATTCGTTGAAGTTCCAAATGGCGCCGGAGATCAGGAAATGGCGGGGGTAGCAGGCACCTTCGTACCAACGTATCAGGGCCTGTCCGCCGCCCATTTGGTACGCTCGGCTATCGCGCGCCGCGCGCCGTATCCATTCGATGCGCCGCAGCGGCTCTCGTACTACCGCGCGCGTAACGCCATCTATCACCTGTTCCGCGCGCTACGAGAAACCAGACCGTCGCTCACGGTTCTTGTGCCGGATTACTACAGCGGCAACGAGATCATGGCGATGCAGGCAGCGGGCGTGACGATCCGCTACTGCCCCATTGGTCCCGACATGCGGTGGGACCCGTCGGACGTCGAGCGGCTCTGCCGTGAGCACGCACCCGACCTGTTGTATGTCATCCATTACGCAGGGTGGTCACAACCTATTGATGCACTCGCCGACATCTGTCGTCGTCGCGAGATGCTGTTGTTTGAAGACTGCGCGCTGTCGCTGCTGAGCAATTTTCCTGACGGACGTCCACAGGGCAGCGTTGGCCACTGGAGCGTCTTCTGCCTTTACAAGACGCTGCCCCTCCCGAACGGGGCACTGCTCGTGCAGAACCGTCAGCCCATTGAATCGTTGGAACGACTCCGGCTTCGCGCGGCGGGGTCCGCGTCCGTCGCGGGCCGCATGGCCGAATTGTTCGTGCAGCGGATTCGCGGACGCGCCAACGGCGTGGGGGCCGCCCTGCAAGCGGTGAAGCGCGGCCTCGGCGTCGCCGCAGGCGCGCTCGACGTGCGTCGCGCCAACGTCGGCGACATCGGGTTCAATCTCGACGAAGCGGACCTCGCCATGTCGCCAATCGTGGAGAGGCTCCTTCGGCGCTTCGATTACGACGACATCCGTGCGCGCCGCATCGCAAATTATCAGCAGCTGCTTGGGGAGCTCGGCACAGGTGCGACGCCGATGTTCCGCGTGCTTCCCAACGGCGTCTGTCCGCTGTTCTTTCCCGTGGTTGTTCGCGACAAGGCGGCAGCCGCAACTGCGCTTCGGGCGAGAGGGGTCGATGCGTTGGAGTTCTGGAACGATCCGGTTGGCGACGGCAGCGAGATGGGCGCCAGCGCGCGCGGCTTCCGACGCCATGTCCTGGAGCTTCCCATTCACCAGGACCTGTCGCCGCGGCACATCTCTCACGTGGCGCGAGAGGTGTCGCAGCTCGCATCGAGGATGGCGGCATGAACGCGCTCGTTGCGACGCACGCGCTCGTCTCCGCACCGCGAGATATCGAAGCCTCGGTCGTCGATTCGCTGTCCGCCTTCACGGCCCTCCGTGGGGAATGGAACGAGATGCTCGACGCCAGCACATCGGCGTCGCCGTTTCTGACGTGGGAGTGGCTGCACACCTGGTGGCGGCATATGCGCGGCTCATCGCGCCTGCGCATCATGACTGTCCGCGCCGACGGCGAGTTGATCGCTGTCGCGCCGTTCCGTGCCGCGCGCGGCGCGGCCCACCTGCGCTGCCTCGACATGCTCGGCACCGGCAGCGTCGGGTCCGATTACCTCGACGTGGTTGTCCGTCCCGGTTCGGAATCGGAGGCACTTGCGGCCCTGGAAGATCTGGTTGAGGCGCGTAACCTCACCGTGCGTTTGACCCACCTTGGGCCGTCCGCCATGGCGGTTCCGCTTGCGCAGCGCCTCGCGGAACGCGGCTGGACGCAAACGATTACCGCCGGCGGCATCTGCCCGTACATCCCGCTTGCTGGTCACACGTGGGACTCGTACCTGGCCACGCTTGGCGCGTCGCATCGCGCGAACGTACGGCGTCGTATTCGCGCGCTCGAGCAGCGGTTCGACGTACGGTTCGAGCAGGTCGTCACGCACGATCAACGTGTTGAGGCGCTTGACCGGCTCGTTGCGTATCACCAGCGGCGCTTTGACCGGCAGGGCACGGCATTCGACACCGCGGTGGCGTGCGCATTTCACGACGAGCTGACGGCACGTGCGCTCGATGGCGGCTGGCTCAGGATGTACGTGCTTCGCGTCGATGACGCACCGGCCGCCGTGATGTACGGCTTCCTGTACGGCCAGACGTTCTACTTCTATCAGCACGGGTTCGACGACCAGTACCAGCAGCACAGCATCGGACTGGTGCTGATGGCGTTCTCGATCCGTGCCGCGATCGACGAAGGGACTGACGAGTTCGACCTGTTATGGGGGACCGAGGCGTACAAGTTCCTGTGGGCGCGACACACGCGTGAACTGCGCAACATCCATCTGTTTCCGGCGAACCTTGCCGGACGCGCACATCGTCATCTGCTGCTGGCCCGCCGGCGCGCGGGCTCTATCTGGTCTGCCATCCGAGTCCGGCAACCTGAAGCGGTGAGTCGCACCCATGTCGCCTAGGGTTCGCCGCATTCGCAGCCAGGTGAAAACGGCGGTTGCCTCCGCCATCGCACGGGCGCACGACCACGGATTGGCGCCACGCCGCGACGAATACCGCCCGCTCGTCATCGGCTACCACCGTGTCGTCGAGGACTTCACCGCGGAAGCGAAGAGCGAGATGCCGAGCATGCTGACCAGCGCACGCATGTTCGAGCGCCATCTCGATTGCCTGGGTCGATCGTTCCGGTTCCTGTCGCTTGACGAGATGGGCGATTGGCTGCTCAACGGACTCCCGTTTCACGAGCCCGTTGCTGCGATCACCTTTGATGACGGGTATCGCGACGTCTACGAGGTGGCGCTGCCGATTCTCCAGCGCAAGGGCATTCCGGCGGCGATGTTCGTGGTCACCGATCTCGTGGGCCAACCTGCCTGGCAGATTCACGACAAGTTGTATCACCTGGTGGCAAAGGCGTTCCGCTGCTGGGACGATCCCGCGTCGAAGATGTTCGGGCTGATGAACGATTTGCATCTGCCGGTTCACCACCTCGCGCGATCGGCGGTGAGCAATCCGATGCTGGCGGTGTCGGCGCTGCTTCCAGAGTTGCCGCAGGCCGATGTCCGCCGCCTGATGCACGGCCTCGAAATGAGCGTCGGCAACGGCTTCCATCACGTGCCGCTCGCGGTCACGTGGGAAATGCTGGAAGACATGCAGCGCCGCGGTTTCATCGTCGGATCGCATACGCGCAGCCATGTCTCTCTCCCCACCGAATCCGCAGAACGGGTCGACGGAGAACTTCGACAGTCCAAAGCGGCGCTCGAAGCTCGGCTTGGTGAACGTATCGACCATTTCGCGTATCCCGGCGGGCACTTCAACAGCGCCATCGTCGACGCCGTCGCGCGCGCCGGCTATCGCTTCGCGTATACGGCGTGTCGCCACGACGACCCGAGCCATCCGTTGCTGACCATTCAAAGGCTGTTGTTGTGGGAAGGCTCCTCGGTGAACGGCGACGGCGAGTTCATTCCGGACATCCTCAGCTGCCAGGCGCACGACTTGTGGCCGCCGGCGCGCAGGTGCGAGCGGGTCCATCGGTCATGAGCGCACAGGACATTACACGACCAGCCGCATTGCTGGTCACCGGCCGCGTCATCGGGCTTGTCGCCTCGTTCGCGATCGGCATCATTCTGGCGCGCACGTTCGCACCGGCCACGTTCGGGACCTACAAACAGTTCTTCCTGGTCTACGGCACGCTGTTCGGCTTGGCCCAGCTCGGGATGGCGGAAAGCCTGTACTACTTCGTTCCGCGGAACACAGCGCGGATGCCGCGCTACGTCTGCAATGCGCTGGTCACGCTCGCGGTTGCGGGTGTGGCGTGCATGGGCGCGATGTACGCGTGGCGCACGCCGATTGCGCAGTGGCTGACGAATGCGGCCCTTGCGGACTACATGGGTCTCGCCGGCCTGTTCCTGACATTCATGCTGATGTCGACGGTGCTCGAGATCGTGATGGTCTCGCGGAAAAAGCACCTGATGGCCGCCGTCACGTATGCCTGCTCGGACATCGTGCGGACGCTGTTCTTCATCGTGCCGGCGCTGGCACTCGGCAGCCTGCACGCGGTGTTCGTCGGCGCCACCGCCTTTGCTGGCCTTCGACTGGCGATCCTCGTGGGAGCGCTGTGGCGTCAGTACGGCCGCGAGTTCCGCCTCGACGTTGGACTGTGGAAGGAGCAGCTCACCTACGCGCTCCCATTCGCCCTCGCCGTTGGCGTGGAAGTCATTCAGCAGAACTACCACCAGTACATCGTCGCCTCGCGTGTGGACGCTGCGACATTTGCGATGTATGCGGTTGGTTGCCTGCAGATTCCGCTCGTGGACATGATCATGACCTCCACCGTGAACGTCATGATGGTGCGGATGGCCGAGGATGCGACGCACGGGCCGACCACGGTCACACTGTGGCACGAGACGATCTGCCGTCTGGCGTTCCTGATGGTGCCGCTCTCAGCGTTCCTGTTCGTCGTGGCGCGCGACCTGATCGTCACCCTGTACACCGCAACCTACGCGGCCAGCGTGCCCATCTTCATGGTCTGGGTGCTCACGATTCTGCCGTCGATCTTCGCTGTCAACGCCGTCCTGCGCGTCTTCGCGCAGACGCGGTTCCTGCTCGTGATGAACGTGTTGCGGCTCGCGATGGTGGCTCTGCTGATCGGCTGGTTCCTGTCGGAGTTCGGCCTCAGCGGCGCCGTGCTCGTAACCCTCGTCAGCACGACGCTGGTGAATCTCGTGGGCGTCGGTCGCATCGCCTACCTGCTGCGCCTGTCCGTGCGCGACGCGCTCCCATGGGCGCGGCTGGGCGGTATCTTTGCGCGCGCCGGAACCGCAGCCTTGCCGGTCGTCTGGATTGCGCATGAGTGGGGACCGCGGCCGCTCGTGGCGCTCGCCGCCAGCGGCGTCGCCTATGGGCTCGTCTACTTCGGACTGAGCTACCTGTCGATGGGGTTCAGTTTCACCCGTACCGAGGAGAGTCTGCCGTGTGCGGCATCGCAGGCATAGTGCGCTGGGACGGCCAGCCGGTGCCCGAAGACGACATCCGCGCGATGTGCGGCGTGATGTCGCATCGCGGTCCCGATGATGAGGGCGTCTACATCGGCCCGGGTGTGGCCATTGGCATGCGCCGCCTCAGCATCATCGACCTGAATAACGGATTTCAGCCGATCTCGAATGAAGACGGCACGGTCTGGATTGTCTTCAACGGCGAGATCTACAACTACCAGGAGCTGCGACGCGATCTGCAGCGCCGCGGGCACATCTTCAGGACGGAGAGCGACACCGAAACAATCGTCCATTTGTACGAAGATGTTGGCCCACGCTGCGTCGATCGCCTCCGCGGCATGTTCGGCTTCGCCATCTGGGATACCCGCCGCCGCCAGATCCTGCTTGCACGCGATCGCCTCGGTATCAAGCCGCTGTACTACTTCGAACGTGACGGGACGCTGCTGTTTGCCTCGGAGCTGAAACCGCTTCTGCAGATGGCGGATGTCGAGCGGTCGCTCGATTGGGAATCCGTGGGGCATCTGTTCACGACCCTGGCCACTCCCGCGACACGCAGCATCGTCAAGGGTGTCTCCAAACTTGAGCCGGGCCGGATTGCAGTGGGTGCGCAGGGGCGCAGTCTGCGCGTCGAACGGTACTGGGATGTCGAATTCTCGCCGAACGAGCGCGCCACCGAAGGCGAACTCATTGAGGAGCTGCGCGAGCGCCTCGCGGACGCCGTAACGCTGCACCAGATCAGCGACGTCCCGGTCGGCGCCTTCTTGAGCGGCGGTCTCGATTCGAGCGCGGTCGTAGCGATGATGTCGCGTCCGAAGGACGTGGACCTGAAGACGTTCTCGATCGGGTTTGCGGAGGCGACCCACGACGAGCTGCCGCACGCGCGGCTTGTTGCCTCGCGGTTTGGCACCGACCACTACGACCTCGTGCTCCGCCCGAACGTCGTGCAGATCGTCGAAGACCTGACGTGGTATCTCGACGAGCCGTTCGGCGACACGTCGGCGATCCCGACCTACATGGTGTCCAAGCTCGCCGCGGAGCACGTGAAGGTGGTGTTGAGCGGCGACGGGGGCGATGAGCTCTTTGCCGGCTATGACAAGTACGTCGTGGAGGGGCGCGAGCGTGTTCGCGAGCGTCTGCCCCGCACGCTCCGCCAGGCCGCAGGAGCCGTCGGCGCGGTCATGCCATACGGGATGACAGGTCGCCGCTTCCTGCGTCATATCGCCCTCGCGGGAGCCGCCCGTTACTTCGACGCCTCAACGATGTTCCACGCCGACGAGATGCGTCGCCTGTTCAAGGCCGAAGCGCTGATGCAGATTGCCGGGCACGATCCATGGTCCGCCGCCCGCGCAGAATGGCGCGAACCTCAGGGCGACTGGCTTGCGGCCGCCCAGTACGACGATCTGAATCGATATCTGCCGCTCGATATCCTGACCAAGGTCGATCGGATGACGATGGCGCACTCCATCGAGGCGCGGCCGCCGCTGCTGGATCACAAATTTGTGGAGTTCGCCGCGACGATTCCGGCGCGCTTCCGGCTCCGAGGGACCGAGACGAAATACATTTTCAAACAGGCGATGCGCGGCATTCTGCCCGATTCGATCATCGATCGTCAGAAGCACGGTTTCGCGGTTCCGCTCGCGCGCTGGTTCCGTCACGACCTTCACGGGTTCGCCCGCGACGTGCTCCTGTCGCGGACGTGTCGCGACCGCGGTGTCTTCGATACTCGAGCGGTGGAACGGCTGTTCCAGCTGCACGTGCGCGGCCGCGATCTCGACCTTCAGCTGTGGACAATGCTGTCGTTCGAGCTGTGGTGTCAGCGCTTCCTCGATACGACCGACGTGCGTGATGTCGCGCCGGTACGGACGCGGCAGACCGTCGATCGCCGTTCCGCACCCGCTATCCTCGCAGCGGCGCACTAGCGGAAATTTTTTTCCGATCATTTCCCGCCGTGGACCCGCAGCCTCAAATGTGGCCGCGGCCCACCCAGTTGTACCCGACGCTCACCCAGATGCGGCCGCATAGACCAGGCACCGTTATTGATCTCCCAACGGCGCAGTATGCGAATCCTGTGGGTGAAGATGGGCGGGCTGTGGCCGGCAACGACCGGTGGGCGAGTCCGCAGCCTGCACACCATCGCGGAGCTTGCGCGCGAGCATGAAGTCTCCGTCATTACGACGCACGCGCGCGGCGACGATCCCGACGGTCTGCGGGAGGAGCTCGCGTGCTGCGCGCGCGTCGTGTCGCTGCCCTATCCCGTTCCGAAGCGCGGCAGTGGCGCATTCGCTGCTGCGGTCGCCGGCTCATGGCTGACCCACTACCCCGTCGATTTGTGGAAATGGCGCGTGCGCGCGATACGCCGCGAAGCGCACGCCATGCTGGCAAGCGGGGACATCGATCTCTGCATCGCTGACTTCCTTTTCGCCGCGGTGAACGTGCCGATGCCGCGCCGGCCTCGCGCCGGTGCGCCTGCCGTTCCGGTCGTCCTCTTCGCACACAACGTGGAGTACCTCATCTGGCAGCGGCTCGCGAACATCGAGCCGAGTCCGTGGAAGCGCGCGCTGTTCGCGATGGAATGGCGCAAGCTGCGCGCGTGCGAAGCCGAGGCGGTTCGCCGCGCGGCGCTGACCATCGCGGTCTCTGACGATGACCGCGCACGCCTGGCGGAGCTGAGTCCCGAGAGCCGCATCGTCTCGATTCCCACCGGCGTCGATACGCGCTATTTCACACCGCAGCCGGACGCCGAAGTGCCTGCGCGTCTGGTGTTCAGCGGCTCGATGGACTGGCATCCGAACGAGGACGCGGTCTGCTATTTCGTGGAATCGATTCTGCCGCGCATCCGCGCGGATATCCCGAACGTGTCGTTCACGATCATCGGGCGCAATCCAGGCGCGCGAGTCAACGCGCTCGCCGCACAGCCCGGCGTGTCGGTGACCGGAACGCTCGCAGACGTGCGTCCTTCGATTGCCGAGGGCGCGGTCTACGTCGTTCCGTTGCGGGCGGGCAGCGGCACGCGCATCAAGATTTTCGAAGCGCTGGCGATGGGCAAGGCCGTCGTCTCGACCACCGTGGGCGCGGAAGGCCTCGCGCTCGAATCGGGCCGCCATTTCCTCGCCGCTGATACCCCCCACGATTTCGCGCACGCGGTCGTCCGCCTGCTGCGGGACGACAGCCGACGTTGTGCGCTTGGCGCGGCGGGTCGCGCCCTGGTCGAAGCGAACTATTCGTGGACCACGGTCGTGCGCCAGTTCGAAGCGCGGTGTGAAGAGGTCATTGCCGAGCATGGATATGCAGGGGAAGCCGTCCGCAGTCTTGATCTGTCACGAGCAGGATCGCCTCGACACCGAGGGGCTCGCGTCGTGGCTGGCGAGCAGCCTGCGGTTGGCTGGTCTCATCATCATTCGTGATCCGCGCAGCCGTCGTTGGAACGCGGCCCGGCGCGAGATCCGCCGCGTCGGCTGGTTCCACTTTCTCGACGTCCTCGCGTTCCGGCTCTACGCCCGGCTGCGGCTCGCTCGCCGCGACCAGGCCTGGAAGGACGCCGAGGTCACGCGCCTGCAGCGCCGCTACCCCGCCGATATCGACGCGGTTCCTCGGATCGTCGTCTCGTCTCCGAATGCGGACGACGCGCGGGAATTCCTGCAGCAGCTCGGGCCGGACGTTGCCATCGCGCGCTGCAAGGTGATTCTCAAGCAGTCCATCTTCAGCATTCCGCGCGTCGGCACGTTCGTGCTGCATCCCGGCATTTGTCCCGAGTATCGCAACGCGCACGGCTGCTTCTGGGCGCTCACGCGCCGCGATTTCGATCGTGTGGGGATGACGCTGCTCCGCGTCGATCCCGGCATCGATACCGGCCCGATCTTTCTGCACGGCACGTACGACTTCGACGAAGTCGAGGAGTCGCACTCGGTCATTCAGTACCGGACGGTCACCGAAAACCTCGACGCCATCGCCGACATCCTCACTGCGCTCTGCCGCGGCGAACAGCGAACGCCGGTGTCAGTCGAAGGACGTGCGTCGGCGGTGTGGGGCCAACCGCAACTCACTGCATATCTGCGCTGGAAGTCGGCGGCGCGACGGAGGCGGCATGAGAGCCGTATCCCTGCTCTTTCATGACGTCTACGCGTCGGATCCAGCCGAGAGCGGCTTCAGATCGCCCGCGGCGGATCGCTACAAGCTGACGATTGTCGCCTTCGATGCGCAGATGGATGCGCTCTCCCGGATCCCGGATCTCGGATCCCGGATCCCCGTCGCGATTACCGTCGATGACGGCGGCGTTTCGTACTACACGGTCGCGGCCGACAGGCTCGAAGCGCTCGAACTGCGTGGGCATTGCTTCGTGTCGACGGACTTCATCGGACAGCGCGGATTCCTGACCGCAGCACAGATTCGCGAGCTCGATGCGCGCGGTCACGTCATTGGATCCCATTCCGCGTCACACCCGGCGCGATTCAGCTCGCTCACGCCGGCGGAAATGCGGCGTGAATGGTTGACGAGCCGTCGCGCGCTCGAAGACATCACCGGGCGAGACGTAACCACCGGCTCGGTGCCTGGCGGTTACTTCTCCGCGGAGGTCGCGAAAGCCGCCGCCGATGCGGGACTCTCGGTGCTCTTCACGTCAGAACCCACTGTCGAGCGGTCAGCGATCGATGGCTGCGTCCTCGCCGGGCGCTTCACGATTCGACGCGGGCACCCGCACGACATGGCGCAGCGCTTCACGACATCCGCCTGGGCGCGCTGTGGCGCCTGGATCGACTGGAACGCCAAGGCGCTCGTCAAGCCGGTCCTCGGTCCGTCGTACGCCCGCATTGCCGACTGGATTCTTGCGGAGCGTCATGGCTAGGTCCCTTCCCTCGATCGTCGTTGCGGCGATGCTGGCGCTGCTCGCTGGCACCGCCAACGCGCAGAATGCCCCAGAGCCCCCACGCGCGTCCGTGGACGTGCCGACGCTGGATACCACCGGCCGCATGATTCGTGTCGCGGCCGATGGTGATCTGCAAAAGGCTCTGGACGAAGCCCGGCCGGGCGATCGCATCGAATTGACGCCGCGGGCAACCTACCGGGGACCATTTCATTTGAAGGCCAAGGACGGCGACGGCTGGATCGTGATCACCTCCTCGGGTGCGGTGCCGAAAGCCGGCCGGCACGTCGCGCCGGCGGACGCAGCAGCCATGCCCAAGCTGGTCTCCTCCGGTGACTTCATCGTCGCCACGGACCCCGGCGCGCACCACTTCCGCTTCGTCGGCCTCGAGTTCATGCCCAAAGCGGGTTCGTTCGTCACCTCGCTCGTGCAGATCGGCGACAAGGAAGCCGCGACCGACGCGTTGCCGCATCACGTGATCATCGACCGCTGCTACCTGCATGGCGATCCAAAGCTGGGTGCGCGAAGAGGTGTGGCGCTGAATGGACGCAACCTGGCTGTGGTCGACTCGTATCTCTCCGATTTCAAGGAAGTCGGCGCGGACTCACAAGCGGTATCCGGCTGGAACGGACCGGGGCCAATCAAGATCGCGAACAACTATCTGGAAGCGGCGGGCGAGAACATCATGTTCGGTGGCGCGGACCCGGCCATACGCGATCTGGTGCCGTCGGATATCGAAATCGTCCGCAATCATCTCTCGAAGCCGCTGCGGTGGCGCAAAGGCGAGTCGTCGTTCGACGGCGTCGAATGGGCGGTCAAGAACCTGTTCGAGCTGAAGAATGCGCGCCGCGTGCTCGTCAACGGCAACCTGCTCGAATACAACTGGCCGCAGGCGCAGAACGGGTTCGCCATTCTCTTTACGGTGCGGAACCAGGATGGCGGCGCGCCATGGTCGACGATCGAAGACGTGATGTTTGCCAACAACCTGGTACGTCACGTCGCCGCCGGCATCAACATGCTCGGACGCGACGACAACAATCCCAGCCAGCAGGCCAAACGGATCGCCATCCGCAACAACCTGTTCCTGGACATCGGCGGCAAGTGGGGTAATGGGCGTCTGTTCCAGATGCTCGACGGCGTGAGCGGCGTCACCATCGACCACAACACCGCGCTGCAGACCGGCGGTCTCCTTTTCGGCGGCGATCATCAGCCGCACCCGGGGTTCGTCTTTCAGAACAACCTGGCGATGTTGAAGGAGAACGGTGTGCTCGGGTCGAGCGCCGGCGACGGGCTCGACACGCTGAAGCGGTACTTCCCGGACGCGGTCTTCCGGCGCAACGTGTTGATTGGCGGCATCGCCGGGCGATATCCCACCGACAACTTCTTCCCCGCTTCGCTCGGTGCAGCGGGGGTCACCGTGCCGTCTGACAACGAGCTGCGCGTAACGCTCGTTCGCCCCTACGCGGGGGCGGCAACGGACGGAAAGAATCCAGGCGCCGATCTCGAGGCCATCACGACTGCGCTTGGCAGTCTGGATGCGACTGGGCCCCACCCGGATGCGCGAACGCACGCCGACCTCCTTGGCCTTCCGGAGATTGACTGGAAAGCAGCGACCCCATTCCTGTTCTGGAGCTCATTCACGCTGCTCGTCTACGTCTATCTTGGGTATCCCGTGCTCGCGGCGGCACGCGCGCGGTTCTGGCCAAAGCCGCGGCGTCGTGGGCGCTTCGAACCAACCGTATCGATCGTCGTCGTCGCGCACAACGAAGCCGATCGGATCAGCGCGCGGATTGAGAATCTCCTGGCCCTCGACTACCCGCGCCACAAGCTGCAGATCGTGATTGGCTCCGATGGATCGACGGACGGCACCGCCGACCGGGCGTCACGGTACGAGGGGCTTGGCGTCACGGTGCGCGCCTTCCATCAACATCGCGGCAAGCCGGCGGTCGTCAACGCGCTGGTTCCCATCGCGCACGGCGATATCGTGCTGTTTGCAGACGCCCGACAACGCTTCGAGCCGCAGACGGTTCGCGAACTGGTGGCCAACTTTGCCGATCCCCGTGTCGGCGCGGCCAGCGGCGAGCTCATGATTGATGCGACGGAGGTCACGGCGTGCGCTGGCCACGGCGCAACCTTCTACTGGCGCTACGAGAAGTTCATCCGCAATGCGGAGGCACGCGCCGATTCGACCATCGGTGCGACTGGCGCGATTTACGCCATTCGCCGGAAGCTGTTCGAGCCGATTCCTGAAGACACGTTGCTGGACGATGTCGTGATTCCGCTGCGAATCGTGCGGAGGGGGTATCGCGTCGTCTTCGAGCCGAATGCGCGCGCCTACGACCAGGCCTCGTCAACTGCGCGGCAGGAATTCGTGCGCAAGACGCGGACGATTGCAGGTACCTTCCAGCTGGTCTCTCGTGAAGGATGGCTGCTGAATCCAGTCCGCAATCGCCTGTGGCTCGCCACCATGTCGCACAAGGTGCTCCGCCTCGCGCTGCCAATGCTGCACGCAACGCTGCTGGCCTCGACGATCGCACTCGCGCCTTCCGGAGTGTTCGGAGTGCTGCTGGCGGCGCAGGTCGCGTTCTACGCCGCCGCTGGCGTCGGCCTCGCACAACGGGATGCACCGAGCCGGTTCCTCGTCTTCGCGGCGCCCTGCACCATCTGCCTTCTCTTGTGGGCGACGGTCGTCGGCTTCTACCGCTTCGCCACGCACCGCCAGCAGGTGACGTGGGAGCGGGTCACTGGTCCCACGACCGCTTCTACTCGCGACGTCGCGGCTTAGTGGCGGCGGCGCACCGGCGTGGAGCCCGGGGGCCGCGGAACAGCATACTCGCCCGTCCGAACGGTAGACGTTGGTTCGGCCGATATTGCCGGCGTCGGATCGTCGCTTGATTTGGTCGCGCCGCCACCGAACGTGACGTTTCGGATCGACGCGCTCATGTCGAAGAAGATCAGATGTGCGCGCAGTGCCGCTGTAGCCGGCGTGGCGCTCGTGTAAAACACAGTCCCGTTCTTCGCATAGGTAACCGACCCGTTGTTGACGGAGATCGCGAAGGTGTCGCCCGCTCCGAACGGGATTTCGGACTTGTAGTTGCCTGACTCGCGCACTTCTGCCACGCCCGCCTGGAGACGAACCGCGAACTGAACGTCCGCAGGCGCCGTGCCGATGCCGCCGCTGGACAATCCAACGAAGCGCAGCGTGCTGGCATCGTCGGTTGAAAACTGAAACGTGCCCGAGCCGCTTATTTGCTGGTTGGACACGCCTGTCGCATCGGGACAGCCACTGCAGCCACCGTTCTTCGTCAATGCCGCACTGTTCTCCACGATGTTCATTAAACTCATCCACGACACGACTCCCGCGGGAGCCTGAATCGGAGTGGGAGCAGGCGTCGGGGCCGGAGTTGGACTCGGAGTCGGCGACGGAGCTGGAGTCGGAGTCGGAGTGGGCGCGGGAGTTGGAGCCGGAGACACCGGAGACGGGGCGCCAGGCGCAACGCCCAGCTTGTCCTGCGGGATCCGGACGATGAAGGCATCCTGACGGCTGGTACCCATGTTCGCGGTCCAGATGAAGTACTCGCCTGTGACGTCCAGGTTACCCGAGGGAATCTTCCAGTAGTCGTCGCTGCCACCACCGGAGGCATTCAGGTCGGTCATGTTGGGTGCGACGACAAGCGCCTGCATCGAGCCATCGAGCCGGAAGCAGACGATCTCGTTGACGCGTGGCAGGTTGTCACGACTCGCGTTGCTGACGCAGGCCATCTGCCCACTCGATGCGCCGTTCGTGGCATTGCCATGTGCGATGTGTCCAATGCCGCTTGCCCAGGAGCTCAGTTCGTACACGAGCGTCCCCTGTCCTGCGGCATGCCCCTGATCGCTGCCGGCAAGGTCCTGACCGAGCTGCCAGACGCGAACCGCACCCGGATTCGGGTCGAAGTTATCCTCCGCGACGAGATACCCGAAGCCGACATCGGAGTGACCGGCCGCACCATTCTCGTCGAGGAATATTGTCTCGGCGCCGGTCTGCAGATCGATGATGCGGTTGTCTTCGCCGTTGCGGCCGTCTACGTTCTCCTTGACGACCAGATACCGTCCGCTCTTATCGATCTGGCATTCGTCGTAGTCGCCCGTGGCTGCGATGAATGTCGGTGAAGACGGGTGGCGGTCGTCGAACGCAACGCAACCGAGCTCCTTGTACGTGCTGGCGTCCTTGACGGTCGCCGAGTGCGCGTGATCGTCGTCGCTCGAATGCATCTGCCAGATGATGCGGCCAGCACCGAGAAGGTTCTCGACGTTATAAACCTCGCTCATTGCGTGCGTCATCACGTCGTAACGAAGCATCCGGGGGCCGTCGTTCATGTACAACGTGGTCGGCTGGGTCGCGCTGAAGTACCACCCCTCACCTGTCGCCCAGCTGTACGGGCTGTCGGACGAAAACAGCGGACCGATATTTTTCGTTTCGCCCGTGACCTTGTTGTAGCTGAAGAGCGTGGGACCGCCGCCTCCCTTGGTGCGTTGCAATCCGAGGAAGACAAGCATGGTGTCGCTGCCCGTGTGATTGTTGATGTTGCTCCAATACGAGTAGCCGACCGACAGCACGCAATCCTGGCCGCCGCAGTCGCTCGCATTGGTGAGACGGACACCCGTCGTGTTGTACGGGGAAGGAAACGTGAACGGACCGCGCTGCGACATGAAGGTGCCGATCTCGCCAGTCGACAGCTTCGGCCGCAGTCCCGCGGCTGTCGCCGAATCGACGAACCCGCCTTGCGCTCTTACCTGCGCCCAGGCGCTGTCCTGCGCCACGCACACGGCAAAAACACCCGCGCACAGAACCGAGAGAATCCGACGGGTACCCCAGAGCATGCTTCCTCCCCCGCAGCTCCGCTCCCGACGGCGGACGACACACGTCCACCGTTCTCGCGAGGTCACCGGTTTGGGAACTTGTGGAACCCCAGGGACTAGCGAGAGGGTCGGCTCACGCCCTCGTCTGGCGCGCGGTGACCCGCCGCGCGCAGTGCGAACGCCCGAAGGTGGTGCCGGGCAGTGAGCGATTGGTTGGGAAACCTGAAACTGCTGGCGGCGGGTAGTGCAGAGGAAAGACCGTGCAGTTCAGTACCGCCGGCACGTGGAAACATTGAGCGATTTCAACAATCTGCTCGCGACCGCGCCGCGCTGGCGCCGGAAATCGTCAGGGTTTTGGCGCTGTTATCTCAGATCTGTAAGTGCCAGCGGCCGACACCTGTATCCACTCGAAGCCTCCAGGACCTCGATTCCGGCGTCGTTTTTTCAGGGTGCGGCGTGTGGCTTGCACCGAAAGAGCGCCGAGATACCTCGGCCATATGCAAGATCGCTTGCCACCTATACGTGTTGCCATCGTCGTCGCATCCCTCCGCATCGTTGGCGGCCATTCGGTGCAGGCGCAGAGGCTGGTGGAGGGATGGCGCGAAGATCCCGCCGTCGATCCCTGGGTTGTCCCTATTGATCCGGTTCCGACGGCGCCCTTCGACAGGCTGCTTCGCGTCAAGTTCCTGCGAACGCTGGTCACGCAGATCTTCTACTGGCCCTCGCTCTTCCGGCAGCTTCGGCGAGCGGACGTCGTCCATGTCTTTTCCGCGTCCTACACCTCTTTCCTTCTCGCGCCGCTGCCGGCGGTGATCGTCGCCAGGCTGCTCGGCAAGCCGGTCGTTCTGAACTATCACAGCGGCGAAGCGCCGGACCATCTCCGGCGTTCGGCGCTTGCGCGATTCGTGATGCGCCACCTCGTCGATGCGAACGTGGTTCCGTCGACTTTTCTGCGCGATGTGCTCGCCAGCTTCCACATCGCCGCCGATGTAGTCCCCAACACTATCGACCGGCGGCAGTTCACGTACCGTCCGCGCGATCCGCTTCGGCCAAAGCTGCTGTGTACGCGCAACTTCGACGCGCTCTACAACATGGGGTGCGTGCTGCGCGCATTTGCTGCGATCCAGGCGCAGCATCCGGAAGCGACGCTCACGCTGGTCGGGAGCGGCGCCGAGGGCGTTCCGCTCCGCGCACAGGCAGAGGCGCTGCGGCTTCGGAATGTCACGTTCGTCGGCCTGGTCGCGCCGTCCGACATGCATCGACACTATGACGCGGCAGACATCTACATTCAGTCACCGTCGATCGACAACATGCCCCTGTCGGTGCTCGAGGCGTTCGCGAGCGGAACGCCGCTCGTATCCACGAACGTTGGTGGCGTGCCGTCCATGGTACGCGACGGCATTGACGGGCTGCTGGTTGACGACGACGACAGCGATGCGCTCGCTCACGCGGTATTGAGGTTGATTGCCGATCCGCCGTTCGCGCGAGCGCTGGCGAGGTCCGCGCATCACCGGTTGGCTGCCTACGATTGGCCCGTCGTTCGCGAAGGATGGCTGCATGCGTATCGCAGCGTCGTTCGAATCACCGCGCGAGGTATGGCCCCGCAACCTGTCACGAACACAGGTTCCAACTCTGCCTGATGGAGTCGCGGATCAATCGTCTTCGGCGGATGAGCGTGCAGGAAGGCCGCTGGCGCTCCCGCGAGATGCTTCGAACGTTTTCCGATCGCATCTTGTTCCGGTTACATGCGCCTCGGTGGACGTTCCCGACTCACTCGGCGGTGGCCGTCGCGGTCGCCGAACGGCTCTCGCAAGGCGATGCACGATGCGTGATCGATCCGTCGCTCGCCGAACCGCTCCGACGCGCAATTCTGACGCGATGGCCGACAGCCGCTGACGACGCCAGGGAACGCGGCGACCGGATCCTGGCCGGTCACTACGACCTGCTTGGGTATCGCGAACTGCAGTTCACCGACTGGCATTCCGATCCCGTGCACCAGCGCCGCGCCCCGCGCATCTGCTGGGCAGAGGTTCCGTACCTCGACGCGGCGGTTGGCGACCACAAGATCATCTGGGAATTCAATCGCCATCAGCATTGGCTGCAGCTTGGCCGCGCGCTCTGGCTCACCGGCGAAGCCAAGTACGGGCATGCGATCGTCCGGCAACTGGAGAGCTGGCTGGCGGAGAACCCGCCTCTCACGGGGATCAACTGGGCGAGCATGCTCGAGATCGGATTGCGCACGATCTCCTGGACGATGGCGATGCACCTGCTGGCAGCCGCGCGGTTCGACCTGTCACCACACTGGTTCGTCGGCATCGAGCGGCAGCTCCGTCACGTCGAAGCGCACCTGTCGCACTACTTCAGTCCGAACACCCATCTGACGGGTGAAGCGCTTGCGCTGTACGTAGTCGGTCACGCCTTCCCGGAGCTGCCATCGAGCGGTCGATGGATTGCCACCGGACGCGACATTCTGCTGCGCGAGATCGATCGGCAGATTCTGCCTGACGGCGGCCACGCGGAGCGCTCGATGCACTATCAACGCTACACGCTGGACTTCTACCTGCTGGCGCTGCTCACGGCCCGGCGCGCGAAAGATGCACGCGCCGAAGAATCGTTTGCGCCCGCCGCGATGCGCGTGGCCGAATTCACGCGACTGCTTGCGGACGACCACGGACGTCTTGCGCTGATTGGCGATGACGATGGAGGCATGTTGTGGCCCATCGCGGGCAGGCACTGCAGTGACGTCCGCGATTCGCTTGCTGTCGCGGCCGTCGTGCTCAATCGTCCGGACCTGGCACCGTGGGAGATCCCCGAAGAAACCTTCTGGATAGCAGCAGCCGAATCGATGCAGCGAGCTCATCAGGGCGAGCAGTCTCCGCACGTCGGGTCGTGTCCGCGGTCAGCCACTCTTGCGGACAGCGGTTACGTGGTGCTGCGCGACCGCGAAGGCGGTCACTGCATTGTGGACGCGGGTCGCCACGGCTATATGAATGGGGGCCATGCACACGCGGATGCGCTGTCGCTGACGTTGCAGATCGGCAAACGGCCCCTGCTCGTAGACCCGGGCACCTCAACCTACACCATGGATTCAAGGCTTCGTGATCGGTTGCGCAGCAGCTTCAATCACAACACCGTCACGATTGATGGCCGGTCGCAATCCCTCCCCGCCGGCCCGTTCCACTGGCAATCGACGGCAAACGGCCGCCTCGTGGACGCGCGCCACAACGAAGCGTTCGACTGGATAGAGGCCGTTCACGACGGCTACTCGCCAATCGAACATCGTCGTTCGATCGTTCGGGCCAACGTTGCCGGATGGCTCGTCGTCGACGACCTCGATGGCGATATAGGAGTTACGCACGCGGCGACGGCGCACTGGCATTTCGATCCGAGCTGGATGGTGCGTCGCGATGGCGCGCGTTGCCTTCGCGCGACCCACGTCGAAGGCGCCGAGGCGGTGCTGCTGATCGACGATGGTGAGATATCGATGGTCCACGGTGACGAACAGTTGGGACTCGGCTGGTACGCGCCGGTCTATGGGACGCTGGTTCCAACCTGGACGGCGCGAATCGCGCGCACCGGGCGGCTGCCGTTTTCAATGATCACCTGGATTGGCGAGTCGGCGGACTCAGAGGTGGCGGTACTCGAACGTATCGATGCGAGCTCGGATCCTGGCGGCGCGATCGTCGCCGTACGAATCATCGCCGCGGACGCCACGTCCACCTATCTGATCCGCCCTGGCGAACGACAATTGCGCGAAAACCGCGCGTGCGGCACCGACCAATGTCAGACAGATGCGCGCGTCATGCACCTGAGGACGCGCTTCGGTCGGTTTGCGGCGCTGGATCTGGTGGATGCGAGCCACGTGCTCGCCCTGGACGATCGCAATATCAGCGTCGCAGCCAGCGAACAGATCCCCGATCTTCACGCACGCCTAGAGGGAGGCCTTCTCTCCCTTGCCGCGTCGAAGCCACCGGGACAGTTGCGCATTGAAACATCTGGTGCGCAGCTGGTGATCTCCGCCAACGACTGGACCCGTTCTCCCTCTCAACCACTCTTCCGTTTCGGTGCGCCTTTTGCGTTGGACGGGGTCGCACCCGGTGGGTGTGAAGAGTTTTTGCCATTGAGGGAGAGTTGATGGTGATCAATCGGATTCACGTTCCAAGAATTTGGCTCTTAGCGGTATTCCTGGCGGTGAGCGCCCTCGCGACGGCAAGTTGTGGCAGCGTGGAACCATCCCCGACCGCGCCGTCACCTGCCGTGACGCCGTCGCCGACGCCGGCGCCTGCTCCGGCGCCCACTCCCGCACCTGCCCCAACGCCGGCACCTGCGCCAGCTCCCGCGCCATCGCCGGCGCCATCAGGAAGCAGCGGGCTGCAGGTGACCATCTCGCCGAACCCGGTCCCGTGGAGCAACAACCCCATTCCGGGCTGTTCGTTGGCCAATTCATGGAGCTACACGCAGATCCTCGACAACCTCGGATCGTCGGAACTGACGATCGGCGATCGCACCGACTACATGGACGGCGCCGTCCTGAGCAAGCGGAGCAACCTCGGCATCACCATTCCGGCCGGCTCGAAGACGACGCTGACCACGCGCTTCTGCAGCGCCAACGCGGGTGAACACCACACGCGCACGGACTTCGAGGGCACCGACGCGAAGAACAACAGGTTCAGCTATCGGGGCCCGGACGTCACGCTGTCGAAGAAGTAGACGGGAAGGGCGCCTGGGATGTGCGGCATCGCTGGCATCGTATCGGCCGGCCGGTTGACGCCTGACGATCACGCACGCACCGTTGCGATGCGTGACGTCATGCGCTACCGGGGTCCTGATGGAGCGGGCCTGCACACCGATCCGCACGCCGCACTCGCCCACCGGCGTCTAAGCATCATCGACCTCGCTGGCGGTCATCAGCCGCTCGCAAACGAAGCGGACACGGTGTGGATCACCTACAACGGGGAGATCTACAACCACGCCGACGTGCGGGCGCAGCTGGAGGCCGCCGGCCATCGCTATCGGACCCACTCCGACACCGAGACCATCGTCCACGCCTACGAAGAGTGGGATACCGACTGCGTGCACCGGTTCCGAGGCATGTTCGCCTTCGCGCTGTGGGATGCGCCCCGTCGCCGGCTGCTGCTGGTGCGCGATCGGCTCGGGGTGAAGCCCCTGTACTGGGCGCGGGCCGGCGAGAAGCTCCTGTTCGCATCGGAAATCAAAGCGATTCTCGAGAGCGGACTCATCTCCGCCGCGCCTAATCACAACGTGCTGCCCGAAGTGCTCGCGACGCGCGGCACTGCTGGCGCGGAGACAATGTTCCAGGACATCTACAAGCTGCTTCCTGGACACCGTTTGATCTTCGAAGACGGAGAGGTCCGCATCGAGAAGTACTGGGAGTTGCCGCTCGACGGTCCGGATCCCGAGCTGGATCGCGTCGAAGATGCCGAAATCGTTGATCGGTTCCGGGAGCTGCTGCGCGAATCGGTGCGCCTCCGGCTCATGTCCGACGTTCCCCTGGGCATGTTCCTGTCGGGCGGTCTGGACAGCAGCGCGATTGCGGCGCTGATGGCGCGCGAAATCGATCGGCCGGTCGACACATTCTCGGTGGCCTTCGCGGACCGCCGGTTCAGCGAGCTGGAATACGCGCGGGCAGTGGCACGCGCGATCAATGCGAACGCGCACGAAGTCGTGATCGACGACGCGGATTTTTTCGAGGCGCTGCCGCGGCTGGTGTGGCACGAGGACGAACCGATCGCGCACCCCTCCAGCGTCCCGCTCCATTTCGTCTCGATGCTCGCACGCCAGCATGTCACGGTCGTGCTGACGGGCGAAGGGAGCGACGAGCTGCTTGCCGGGTACGGGAAGTACCCGCGTGCGGTGATCAACTGGCGTGCAGGCGGAATGTACGAACGGCTCGTACCTTCGGCTGTTCGCAACGCGATCGCGGACGCGATTGTTCCCCGGTTGCCGTCGACGGCCCGGCGCTACGCGCAGCGATCGTTCCTGGCACTGCCACGGAACGTCTCCGCGATGTTCCTCGACAACTTCGCCGGCATGCCCGTGCGGCAGCAGCGCGAGCTGCTCTTGACCGAGGCCGCAACATCGGGCGATCCGTACGCGGCATCGCTCGCGTATTTCAAGGACGTGAATGGACGCAGCGGGCTGCTCGGCCGACTGCTGCATACGGATATCAAGACGTACCTCGTCGAGCTGCTGATGAAGCAGGACCAGATGAGCATGTCGGCGTCGATCGAGAGCCGAGTGCCATTCCTGGATCACAAGCTGGTGGAGTTCGCCGCGAGATTGCCCGATCGTCTCAAACTGCGCGGGCTCACGACGAAATGGATCCTCCGCGAAGCGATTCGCGGCCTGCTGCCCGACGAGATCCTCACGCGCAGAAAGATGGGGTTCCCCGTTCCATTCGGACACTGGATGCGCGGACCATGGCATACAGTCGCGCGGGATATTCTGCTCGACAGAAGAACGCGCGAACGAGGGCTGCTGAATGCGTCCGCTGTCGAACACATGCTGGATGGCCACCGCAAAGGGACGGTCAACGGCGGCGACGCGATATGGGCGCTCGTGAACCTGGAGCTGTGGTACCGCACGTTCATCGATGGCGGCGGCATTCAGACGATCGACAACCCAAATCGCACATCGGCCCCATCCGGTACTCCCGACCCCGACGTCCGGGTTCCGGATCCCGGATCCCGGCTCCCCGATCCCGGGCGACAAACCTCCCAGCACAGGACAGTCCCCCTATGAGAGTCGCCGTCTTTGGCCTTGGCTACGTTGGAAGTGTATCCGCGGCACATTTCGCCGCCGACGGCCACGAGGTGGTCGGCGTTGACGTCAACCGCGACAAAGTCGCAGCAGTGAACGCCGGCCGCAGCTCGATTGTCGAGCCAGGTCTGGACGAACTTCTCGCGGGTGGTGTTGCGGCAGGTCGACTGCGCGCGACAGGCTGCACGCAAGAAGCGATCGACAGCTGCGACCTGTCATTGGTGTGCATCGGAACCCCCAGCCGGAAGAACGGCAGCCTCGACTTGACCTATCTGACGCGAGTCTGCGAGCAGATTGGGGACGCGCTGAAGAGCACGCCCTCGTATCACGTGGTCGTCATCCGCAGCACTGTTCTTCCGGGAACGACGCACGAACACGTGATCCCAACGCTCGAGGCTCGCTCGGGCAAGAAGTACGGTGAAGGGTTCGGGGTGGCGGTGAATCCGGAATTCCTGCGCGAGGGAACGGCGTTGAAGGACTTCCGTCAACCGCCGCTGACGCTGGTGGGACATAACCACCCGTACGACGCAGCGCCCACCAAGGCGCTCTACGAAAACGTCGACTTCTTGGCTTCAGCTTCAAGGCCGGGACCGACGACCTACGGGAGTCACCGATGGTCATCCTCGGCGAAGCGCTGCTCGGCAAGGGGTACGAGCTGCGCATCTACGACCGGAACGTGTCCCTGGCGCGGTTGATGGGTGCGAACAAGCAGTACATCGAGCAGCAGATTCCCCACCTGTCGCGGCATCTCTGCGAATCGGTGGACGAAGTGCTCGCGGACAGCGAGGTGATCGTGGTCGGCAACAACGCTCCGGAATTCGCGGGCGCCATTGAACGCTGCCGGCCGAACCAGATCGTCATCGATCTTGTGCGCGGGCCCGTCAACGTCTCGCTACAGGCGAACTACGACGGTATCTGCTGGTAAACGAGGTATAACCCCGCGCATGGCGCCTCTTCTCGATCCCGTCGATCGTCCCGGCTTGTTCATGCGACTCGTCTACGGCATTGCGCGATGGCAATACGGCAAACCGTTGATGGCGCTGCGCGTGATCTACAGCCGCGCGCCAGCCCTGCTGATGATTGGTCTGGCGATCGAATGGATCCGTAGCCACGCCTTGCGTCTGGAGCCCACGCTGGTCCGGTTGCTCGTCGTGCGCGTCGCGTTACATCACGGGTGCGACTTCTGCGCGGACCTTGGCGAGGCGGTCGCCATTCAGCACGGCATCGGCGTCGAGCGTTTTCAGGAATTGCATCGATGGCGCAGCAGCGGAGCCTTCACGCCCCGCGAGCGGGTCGCGCTCGCATGGATCGACGACATCCTGTTGGACGGCGCCATTCAGAGGGCGACCTTCGAGGAAGCGAAAGCCACCTTTTCAGAGCGCGAGCTGGTCGAGCTGACGTGGCTGCAGGCATCGGAAACGTATTTCAATCTCCAGGCGCATCCGCTTGGCCTGCCGTCCGATGGAGTCGCCGTTATCGCACGTCGCGCCAGTCGTTAGTGGCCGCCAGCCCGCGCGCGAAACACGCTTCGGCGCGTGTCTCGGCCTCGCGCTGCGCCGCGGCGGAGACCGCCAGCAGCAGTTCGGCATCCGACGGACACTGCGTTTTCGCCTGGGCCGGCGTTGCATTCTCCCGTTCCCGAGCGAAGTATCGGGCGGCGCCGATCCGAACCCAGGCAGGCCGGTCGGCCAGCGGCCCGGCCACCAGCAGCTCGGCGATGCCGATACGGACGGATTCGGCGACACCTCCGCGCTGCGCCAGCACCGTCGCCGGCGCAAGATCGATCGACGCGCCTTCCGCCACCTCGCTCACCCACCATGGCCGGTTCGTGGCGAGACGAAAACTATCGAGCGTGTCGTGCAGCCGGATGGTCAGCGGCAGGGCCGACGTGCCGAGTCTGCGCGACAGCGCCTCATGAGCGGCCGTCGCGACCCGTTCGATATCGGACGCATCGACAGAGGAATTCCTCGGGACGGTGACGGTGATCCTTGACGCGCGGGCGGTGGCGACCGGCGGTGCTGGAGCCACCGTGGCCGTCGTGTCCGCAGGAACCGCCAATCCGGTCAATGACGTGATATCGAGCCCCGGATAGTACTGAGCAAGAATCGCCCGTGCGCTCTCGCCGCGCAGCGCGCGCCTGGCCGCGCCGATGGCGCACATTCCGACGCCGTGACCGTAGCCTCGGCCGGTGAACCGCAACTGATCGCCGCGTTTTTCCAGTCGGAACGCCGTGCTTCTGAGGTCTGTCGCGCCAAGCGCCAGCCTGAACTGATCGCCCGCGATAACGTTTGGCCGCAAGCCCGAGAGTCGCAGACGGGCGACGCGGCCGGATGATGTCCTGCCATCCACCTCGACGTCTGTCAGACGGGCACCCTCAAAGCCGACGCGTGCGAGCGCACGACGGATCGTTTCCAGCGGGAAGTCGATCACCCACTCCGGATCGTCCTCGCACACATCGTCGGGGCGTGACACGAGATAGGGATAGTCCGCACCCGGCCAGACATCGCTGGCGCGCTCGGATCGTCCGCCGCACGACGCGGAATAGAACACCTCCGCGAGGTCTCCGTGAAAGGTGAGCACCTGCCCCGTCGTGGACATCACGGCGCGCCGCGATGTCGGCGTGGACGGCCGCAGCACCTGACAGTGCGTGCTGTCGCAGAGATCGAAACCGTCGCGCGCATGGCGTCCGGTGTTTTTCAGCGTGTAGGTGCGAATGGCGATCGCCAGCGCCTGCTGCGCGGCATCAGCGGCCTTCGGATCACCCTCCGCCGCCAGCACACGCGCCACGTACACCTCCAGTGGCAGCACGGTGACATGACCGTCGGCGACGGCGCCGATTCGGATCGTCCGGCCCGCGCTGGCGGTGGCCAGGTCGCTTTCCGCGATATCCGTTTGGGCGGTGATGGGCTGGAGGCCGGCGACAACAACGGCCGCGAAGGCCATGAAGAACACCAGGTTCTTCATAGGCGCGTCGTGCATCCAGGCCGGCAGCGGCAGGGAATCACTCTCTCGCCATCCGTGTAGTAGTTGTATGTCAGCTCGTCACCCGGTTCGATATTCTTCGCCGCGCGGATCCATATCGTTTTGCCGACGATCTGGCTGTAGCAGTTTGGCTTGCAGGCGTGATTGATGAATCGCGCCAGGTTGCCGCCGACATTTGCATCTCGCACCCAGCGGCGATTGACGGTGAAGCACCAGATACATCCTTTTTTCAGATAACGCGTCTCGCGCTTCAAGCTCTCCTTGTGATCGATCAGTTCACCGTCGTAATCGATGATGCGCGTGTTCTTGTGGATTGGCTCCGCAGCGAACACGCCCCATCCATGCAATTTAGAGCGCCGCCGTACGATCTTCGGAAAATTGCGATCACCTGTCATCTGTGCAGAGAGGATAACAGGAGATGATCCGCCGCGGGCCACCGGTATACACTCCCCGGCGATGCTGATCGCGTTCAGCGGCTTGCCGGGCGTCGGCAAGACAGCAATCGCGCGCGAGCTCGCGCGAACGGTCGGCGCCGTGCACCTGCGGATCGATTCGATCGAACAGGCGCTGCGCAGGGCCGGTTATCACGTCGAAGGTGAGGGTTACGAGGTCGCGTACGCGGTGACCGACGACAACCTCCGCACGGGCCAAACGGTCATCGCCGACTGCGTTCATCCATGGCCGCTCACGCGCGACGCGTGGCGCTCGGTAGCGGAACGCACCGGCGTGGCCGTGGCGGAGATCGAGATCGTCTGCCCCGATCCGGTGGAACACCGGCGACGCGTCGAATCACGCGAGCCGGACATCGCGGGCCATGCACTTCCCACCTGGCGGGACGTCGTCGAACGCGACTACCGGCCCTGGGATCGGGACCGGCTCGTGGTGGATACCGCGCGGTGCGACACTAGCACCGGCGTCGGGGCGATCCAGCGCTACCTATCTGCAGCGGCACGATTCCCGACACCATCGCCCGGGGAAGATCCAGGTACCGAGGCACGTCGTCCGACACGCTCCTAGGCGAGGCGCGATCGACACAGCAGCTCGTTCAATGCTTTGAACGCTTGCTCGAATCGATCAAGGGTCTTGGCTGCCGAGATGCTACGAAAGGCGGAGCGGAAACACAGTTGAGCCAATTAGCCCGCGCCAAAAGCCAACTCACAGGAGCTCACGTTATGAATCCGCGCTAGCGGGAGATAATAGGCGCAACATGTCGCGAAACGTCGGCGCGCGCGAACTGGTCCAGGCCTGGGGTCGCATCCTTGCGGGCTACCGCCCGAACATTTCGATCGAGATCACGCGCGAGTGTCCGCTGCGGTGCCCCGGCTGCTACGCCTACGGCGACGATCATCTCGGCGGCGGCGTCACGCTGCGGGGACTTGCGGACTACAAAGGCGACGAGCTCGTCACACGCTTCATGGCGCTGGTCGATCGCCATCGTCCGCTGCACGTCTCGATCGTCGGCGGCGAGCCGCTCGTGCGCTTTCGCGAGCTCGGACAGATTCTGCCGCAGCTTGCCGAGCGCAACATTCACACGCAGGTTGTGACCAGTGCCGTCCGTCGCATTCCACGGGAGTGGGCGCAGTTCCCACGCCTGCAGTTGGTCGTCTCGATTGATGGTCTGCAGCCCGAACACGATGCGCGCCGAACCCCCGCTACCTACGATCGCATCCTGACGCACATTGAAGGGCACCAGATCACGGTGCACTGCACAGTGACGCGGCAGCAGGTCCGCCGCGACGGCTATCTGGAGGAATTTCTCACGACGTGGGAGGCGAACCCGAATACTCGCCTGATCTGGATCAGCCTCTACACACCCCAGAAGGGTGAAATCTCGGACGAGCGGCTGACACCAGCGGACCGCGCCAAGGTCATCGGCGATCTGCGCAGGCTGCGGACAACGATCCCGAAGCTGCAGATGCTGGACGGCATGTTGAACGTCTACGCCACGCCGCCGGCGTCACCGGAGGAATGCGTGTTCGCGCAGACGACCGAGTGCTATTCGTCGGACCTCGAGCGCCGAATCACCCCGTGCCAGTTCGGCGGCAACCCGGATTGCTCGAACTGCGGTTGTATTGCCTCAGCCGGACTCGAGGCCATCGGTCGCCACAAGCTGAAGGGTGGAATTCCGGTAGGCGCGATCTTCTACGCGTCCCTGCAAGTCGGAAAGACGGTTGAGCGGATGCGGAAGGCCGTCTAGCGCGCTGCCGTTTCGGCGAGCGCCTCGTCTGCCTTCTTCTCCTTGGCGTTCTCCTTATTTTCTTTCTTAGCTTCCTTCGCTTCCTTGGCGGCAAGGTCCGTCTTGGCCCAGTCGCTCTCGAAGACGTCCACCAGCTGCTTGACCGTCTTCGCGTCCTTGACGATCAAACCGACTTCGC
>Ga0070681_10000698_pt1 | contig 27909 bp, 25 predicted proteins | sample KBSC83BmetaG_FD_65650 | JGI IMG/M metagenome (GOLD analysis project Ga0070681, IMG submission 65650) | Corn rhizosphere microbial communities from Kellogg Biological Station, Michigan, USA - KBS C8-3B metaG | ecosystem: Host-associated > Plants > Roots > Rhizosphere | place: USA: Michigan...
CCGGGCGAGGAGCCTAACGTTGATGGCCACATTCGCCGCGTCACCCAGTGGGCGAAGGCGATCCGCGAAACGCTCGACGCCCTGAGACTGCCGGCGGACGCTCAGCTCGAGTAGTACGCAGCGTTCTCCTCGACGTACCCGGCGGTGAGATCGCAGCCGTAGGCACGCGCCGCCCCGTCGCCGACGCCGAGCGACACTTCCAGATCCACGACTTCCGCGCGCAGCGTCTCGCGGACGACATCGTCCTCGAAGTCGAGCCGCTGGCCACCGGCGACGACGGGATGGCCGTTGATCCAGGCGTTGGTCGTCTGCGGCCGAATCGTGCAGTCGAAGCACTTGCCGACCGCCATGAGCAGGCGGCCCACGTTAGGGTCGGCTCCCGCCACCATAGTCTTCACGAGGGGCGAGTTCACGAGAGACTTTGCGACGCGCTTCGCCTCGTGGGTGTCGAGCGCGCCCTGTACCGTGGCGCGGATCATTCGCATGGCGCCCTCGCCGTCTCGGGCGAGAATCTCCGTCATGCGTGTGCATCCGGCGATCAGCGCGTCGGTGAACGTCGGCTCGTCCACCCGGCCCGCGAGTCCGTTCGCCAGGATCGCGCACGTGTCGGACGTGCTCGTGTCGCTGTCCACGGACAGCATGTTGAACGACACATCCGCGGCGGCGCGCAGCATGCGGTCGAGCGTCGCCACGTCGAATGCCGCGTCGGTGAAGATGTAGACGAGCATCGTCGCCATGTTCGGCTCGATCATCCCCGAGCCCTTCGCGACCCACGTGACCGTCGCGCTGCCCACGGTCGTCGACAGCGCCTTCGGGTGACGATCCGTCGTCATGATTCCCTCGGCCCCAACGAGCGGATTGTCCTGCAGGTCGGCGGCGATTCCGCGGATGCCGCGCTCGATGAGGTCGATCGGAAGCGGCACACCGATCACGCCAGTGGAGCTCACGAGCACACTTGCTGGCGAGGCCCCCAGCTCCGTTCCCGCCGCGGCGGCCATGCGACGCACATTGTCGATGCCTAATTGGCCCGTCGCGACGTTGCTGACTTTGCTGTTCACCACGACGGCCCGAAGGCGACCACCCTTGATGATCTCTCGTCCAACGATGACCGGCGCACCGGGGAAATGGTTCCGCGTGAAGATGGCAGCCGCCTCGGCGTCGACATCGCTCGCGAACACGGCGAGGTCCTTCGCCTGCGGCTTGAGCCCGACGTTGCGACTCGCGCATCGGAACCCGCGCGGAAACACCGGTCGGTCGTGGAAGATGGTCGATGACATGGCGTGAATCCTAACGCCCACCGAACAATGGCACGGACGCTCCGAGACGCACGCCGACGACGGGGCCGGCGCCTTTCCACGACCCCTGGCTGCTCGGGTCCGACTCGCCCGACATCCGATCCACCCTCGCGCTCAGGTCGAATCGCACGTTACCGACAGGAGCAGTGGCAATACCGAAGCCTCCGCCGACGGACCATCCGCTGGCGTTCGAGTTCGCGGTATAAACGGAGCAGCAGAAGCTCGAGACGTCGTAGTCGAAGATCCACGTGACGTTCGCGAACACGTACGGGCGGACCGCGCGCCGATTGTGGGTCCAGTAGAAGCGCGGGTTCATGTAGATGCCGGAGGTCGTTGACGCCCCGTCGGACCCAACATCGAAGCGCGATCCCTCGTACCCGATGCCAATGGCGCCGCGTCCGTGCTCGAGGCGCAGACCGGCGTCCCATAACCAGCCGCCATTCTGGTCGGTGCCCGGCACGATCTCGAGGTCCGACACCGAATATGATCCACCGCCATCGAGCATCAGGACCCACGGGTCGGGCTTATGCCCGAGCCGCCACCATTGAGCCGATGCCTGTGCACTGATGGCCATGGTGCCGAGGGCTGCGAGCGCGCCCATGCGCCACGCTGCAGCCGGGAAACCGAAAAACGCACGACGCAAACGACTGTTGGGCATGAAGGCTCTCCTGCAGATTCACCGCGCGACGATAACGTTCGACACCGTTCGTGAAACCCTCGCTCGAGATAGCATGATAACGCAACCGTCAGGAGGCCGCGCCTGAGAATCGTAGGCGGGAAATACGCCGGACGCGATCTCACGTCGCCGCTGGATTCTCGCGTCAGGCCCACGGCCGAACATGTGCGAGCGGCGGTGCTCGACGCGCTAGCGCCCGATCTGCCTAACGCACGAGTCCTGGACCTGTTCGCCGGCACCGGCGCCCTCGGGCTCGAGGCGATCTCGCGCGGCGCGCGCAGCGCGGATTTCGTCGAGTTCCGGCCATCGAGCCTGCACGCGCTGCGGGCGAACGTGGCGGCGCTCAAGCTCCGTGAGCGCACCCGTATCTTCAAGAAGGACGCGGTCCGCTTCGTCGCCGAGTTGGCGGAGCGCAGCTACGAGATCACGTTCGTGGACCCACCCTACGAGTCGCGACAACTCGACCTGGTGCTGGCGAGCTGGAACGCCGCGGGCTTCTCGCCGGTCCTCGTCGCGGAGCACGCCCGGACGCACGCGCTGCCCGCCGGTGCGTGGTCCCGGCGGTTCGATGACACGGTGGTGACTATCTACCGGCGTTAGGTGAACCCGAACTACCCGACGCTGCGGTCGGCGGGCGGTCGGTACATCGCCGGGTACGCATCGATCTCACAGCGATACCCGACGCCGGGCTCCGTCACGATGATCGTCGGCGCGGCCGGAACCGGCTCGATCTTCCGACGCAGATGCGTGATGTGGACGCGAAGATTCTGCTGCGCGTCGCCGAAGACGTTTCCCCACACGGCGTGAAACAGCTGCTGATGCGTGAGGGTGCGCCCGGCATTGGTCGCGAGGGCTCGCAGCAGATTCCACTCCACCGGGGTCAGGCCGAGCTCGCGGCCGGCGCGCGTTGCCACACGTCGCCCAAGATCGAGCTCGAGATCGCCGACCCGGATGATGTCCGGCGTGTAGCTCTGGTACAGCTGTGAGCGCCTGAGCTGCGCCTGTACGCGAGCGACGAGCACCGGCGCGCTGAACGGCTTTGTCACGTAGTCGTCGGCACCGGCGTTCAATACCTGCACCGTCTCACGCTCACCATGACGCGCCGTGAGGACGACGATCGGGACGCGTGTTTCCTCGCGCAGCTTGCGGCACACGTTAGGCCCGCTGAGATCCGGCAGCCCGAGATCGAGGACGATCAGATCAGGTGGCATCTCGCGGATTGCCGCAAATCCCTCGGCCGCGCTGCCCGCTCGCCGCACCCAGCGCGCCGTCTCGCGCAACGCCTCGGCGACGATCCCCGCAATCCGCGGGTCATCCTCTATGACAAGAATGGAATCGACAAACGACATTGACCGGACCACCCGCCCGTTCGGCGGAATTGAGAGTCCGTTAATAACACTCGCGATACCCTAACGACGCACGGTCGGGGCCTGTCCTCATCAGTAGCGGAGCACGCGAGAGCGAAGGATCGCTCGGCAGTGGCCCGCGCTCGATGCGTCACGCATCGAGCAACCGAAGTGACACACGCACCGACCGCGAAGGAGACTATCATGATCGACCTTAATGGATCATTGACGCGAACGCGCTTCCACGCCGTCGTCGCTGTCGCAGCGCTTGCGGCTGCGTCAGCCGTCAAACTCTCTGCGCAGGAGGACGAAACGCTCGCGCCTCCGCGATTCACCATCGCCACGTACGCCGGCGCTTCGCTTCCGACAGGTAACCTGAAAGACTCGTTCGACACCGGATTCCTGCTTGGTGCACAGGGCAACTACGACTTCAACAAGTACCTTGGAATGCTCGCGAGCTTCGACTGGACGAATCCGGACAACAAGCTGGTGCCGGCGGATACACGCACGAACGTCTACCAGGGCGACGTGGGACTCGAGCTCGGCGGTGCGCGGGGGAACATGAAGAAATGGGCGATGCGACCGTTCCTGGACCTGGGCGGTGGAGTCCGCTCGTACAACTACTCGGCGCCCAATCTGAACGGCCACACCACTGGCCAAGGCTTCGCCGGAATCGGAACCGACGTCAACATCGGGCGGTCAGCGATTCGGCTCGCGGCCAAAGACAACTTCTTCTCGTACGAGATGCCGACGGTGGATGGCAGTACGAAGGCCAACCGGAATGACGTAAGCCTGTCCATCGGATTCGGCTTCCATCCGTAAGAACGCCTCCCCCCGCTAGGGGGCAGCGGTGACGGCGTCTGTACCGATGGCATCCGGCTCGGCTTGGCCAGTTCCAAGCGAGTCAGTCTGTCAGCGGTCCGTCATCAGTCATCAGAGCCCGTTTCCTCGGGTGGAGAGCGCGACAGAACCGGTCGCACGAACCACTGAAGGAAACGGACTCTGATAACTGATCACCGAAAACCGAGTACTAGGCCCACTCGGTACTTGCATTTGAACTCGTTCGACCCGCCAAGCGTCGGATCCGGCTCTCTGACCGCTCGCGAGGTTACACCGCGTATCGAGAGGTTACATAGGACGTTGGTCGACGCTCGGCCGCTCAGGCATACTGGACCGTCTCCAGGGGGTCACCCCTCGACAGCACTGAGCTCACGGTCCTCCCAACCCGACGCCGGCATGACCGCACGAACCCTACGCGTACTGTTTCTGGACGACCATCCGGCCGACACCGCGATGGTCACCGAGTCCCTCGCGCGCTCCGGCATGGCGGTCGTGACCGAGCACGTCGATTCTCCCGAGGCCTTTACGCAGGCCCTGCGCGAGTTCGCGCCCGACGTGGTCCTCTCGGACGACGTCCTCGAGAATTACGACGCGCGCGCGGCGCTCGAGGCCGTGCAGACCCTGCGGCCGACCGCTCCACTTATCGTCGTGTCCGGCGCACCCGAGCGACATTCAGCCGCATCGTACGTTCGGGCCGGCGCGGAGGATCTGGTGCTCAAGAGCTGCCTGGATCGGCTCGCGCCTGCGATCGAATGCGCCCTCGCCGTGCGCCGCCGCCTGGAAAGGCTCACCCCGCGCCAGATGGAAGTGCTGCGCCTGATGGCGGAGGGGCTCACCACGCCGGAAATCGCCCGCCGCCTGGTGCTGAGCACCAAGACCATCGAGACCCACCGCGGGGAGATCATGAAGCGGGTGGGCATCCACGACCTCGTCGGGCTCGTGCGATACGCCGTCCGAGTCGGGCTCGTCTCACCCGCAGCGTAGACCGATCGGACGTCAGGTCAGCTCGCGCCCGCGGGTCTCCGGGATGAATGTCCAGGCCAGCGCACCGAGCAGGTACACCGCGCCGGCCACACTGAACGCGACGCTGAACCCGTTCGAGGTGGCCAGCTTCCCGATGGTGAACGGCGCCGCGGCGCTGGCGATCCGCCCGAGATTGTACGTGAAGCCCTGCGCCGTGGCCCGAATGGTCGTCGGGTAGACCTCGGCTGTCACGCCGCCGAAACCGCTGAAGAATCCAGTGCCGAAGAACGCGACCAGGGGACCGAGGAGCAGCAGGACGACGGGGACCTTCATCGACCCGTAGATCGGCAGCAGCACGCTCGCCACCACGAGGTACGTCACGTAGACGCGCTTGCGCGGCAGGACATCGGTGATGTAGCCGAACGAGACGTAGCCGAGCCACATGCCCGCCTGCATCGCGACGATGAACCAGGACATGGTCGCGGTGCCGAGGGCCAGGCCTCCCTGCGCCTGCGGAAGTGACAGGTAGGCCGGGATCCACCCGTTGAGCGCCCACCAGCCGAACAGCGCGCACGCGTTCATGAACGTCAGCGCAGCCGTTAGGCGCAGCATTGGGCCGCGGAAGATGTCGCCGAACCGATGCGCGGGGGCCGTCGCGGCGCCGGTAGCGCTCGCCGCGCGCCGGGCTTTCCAGACGTCGGGCTCGTCGACGTTGCGACGGACCCACAGGGTGAACAGGGCCGGCAGGATTCCGACGAAGAAGACCGCCCGCCAGCCCCACCGCGGCATCACCACGCCGACAACGAGCGCGGCCGCCGCGAACCCGATGGCCCACGCGCTCTGCATGAAGCCTAACGCGCGGCCGCGATGCGCCGCCGGCCAGGTCTCCGAGACCAGTGCCGCGCCGCTCGCCCACTCGCCCCCCATGCCGAGGCCGAGCAGCGCGCGGAAGATCGCGAACTGCCACAGCGTCTGCGACAACCCGCACGCGGCGGTGAACACGGAGTAGAGGAGCACGCTCGCGATCATCGCGCGCGTGCGCCCGAACCGGTCGGCGATGTGGCCGAAGATGAGCCCACCGACGGCGCCGCCGAGGAGCGTGACAGACCCCAGCGCGCCGGCCTGCGCTTTCGTGAGGCCAAGCTCGGCGATCACCGAGGCGAGCACGAGGGAGAAGAGCATGACGTCGAACGCGTCGAGCGCCCAGCCGAGCGACGCGGCAACGAGGGCGCGGCGGGAGGCGCTGCTCGCGGAGTGCCACCACCCGAGGAGGCCTCCGGCTGATGCGGTGGCACTATCGGAGCCGGCGCGTAACGGCTCGGTCCTCGTGGCGTCGGTGTGAAGTCCCATGTGCGCCTGATGCTACCGAGCGGCCCGCGCGCTGTCGAGTTCTCGCGTGAGAATCAGGCGATGACTCTCTCGTGTGAACGGTCTGTCAACGTCGGCCTGAAATCGCCGTGCAGTGCGTCTTCCTGTTGCAGTGCGTTCTCGAAAAGACAACAGGAGTACGACCGTGCACCGACTACATACCTTCGCAGTTTCGGCCGTCATAACGACGGCTGCTGTTTTGAGCGCCGCGTGCGCCAGCGCCGCTGGTCCGCAGCATTCGTCCGTTCCGCATTCGAGCGAGCTGCTCACGTGGACCGAGATGGCCACTGAAGCCCATCAGAACGCGTACGTGGCAGTCGAGCGACTACGACCGCTGTTTCTTCAGCCGCGTCCCGGCGCGGGTGACGTGCGCGGGGAACCACGAACCATCAGCGTGTTCATCGACGGAGACTTTGCCGGCGGGCTGGACGTGCTGCGCTCGATTCCCGTTCGGGACATCGAGTCCATACGACGGGTGCAGCCGACGTTGGCGTACGCCACCATGGGTTCGCTGCACATGGCTGACGAGATTCTCATGGTGCAGCTGCGGTGTCGGGTTGCTTGTTAGGCATCCTCGCTTGAACCGATGACCTGCCCTCACCGGCGGTAGTGAGTCAGCGCATGTCGACGGCGATGTTCCTCCACTTCCCCTGATTGAACCGCACCACGCTCAGCGTGCAGCGGGTCGCATGCCCAACCAGGATCGCGATCCAGATATGCAGCGGCTGCAGCGTCCCCGTCTCCTTGATCACGGCGCAGATGCCTAACGGCACGACGATCTGCGATACGATCGAGATGTAGAGCGGGCTCTTGGTATCTCCCGTCCCCTGCAGCCCGCCCGTGTACGTGAGCGCGATCGTGATGAACAGCCCCGACACGCTCAGCACGCGCAACAGCTGCGCGCCGATCTCGAGCACCGCCGGGTCGCTCATGCCGAACACACCGAGCAACTGACGCGGGATCAGCAGGAAGAAGAGGCCGATGAACGCCGCCCCGCCGATGCCGTAACGCGCGGCCACGTGCACGGCCGCGTCAGCACGCTCCGGCTGCGCGGCGCCGAGGTTCTGACCCGCCACCGCGGCGGCCGCGCCCATGAGCCCGACCGATGTCCACGTGATGAGCGAAAAGAGCTGCGAGTAGCCGATCGCGAACGCAGCCTGCGCCGCACGTCCCTGCGCGACCGAACCGATGAACGCGAGCATCAGCGTCCCGCCAACGTTCATCGCGATTCCCTGAATTCCCGACGGCAAGCCGAAGCGGAATAGCGCCCGAATGATCGACCAGTCCGGCCCATACCCCTCACCGCGCGGAAACTTCACGACCCACGTGCCCCCCCAGAGTTTCCAGAGCGAGTAGATCATCACGCACCCCGACGCGATGCACGTGCCCACCGCCGCACCCTTGGTGCCGAGCTCGGGGATCGGCCCGAGCCCGCGAATGAACACGATGTTCAGCACGAGATTCAGGATCGTCAGCGCGATCCCGAGGATCATCGGCGTGCGCGCGTCGCCGGCGGCTCGAAGCGCTCCGCCTAACATGAAGAACACCATCATGCCGACGCTCGCCACGAACATGATGCGCAGGAACGGAAGCGCCTCCGCCTTCACCTGCGGAGCCGCGTTCACGAGATCGAGCAGCACCGGCGACGCAAACCACCCGATCGGCGCCATGACGAGCAGCGAGATCCCGACCGCCGTGAGGAACGCCTGGTAAACGACGCGATCGACCTTCTCCTCGTCGCCTGCGCCGGCGAACCGTGCGACGAGGACGCCCATGCCGATGAAGAGCGACGAGATGAACGCGATGACGATGAGGAAGATCTGCCACGCGTCGCCGATGGCCGCGTTCCCCTGGTAGCCCACGAGGTGCCCGACGAGGATGTGGTCGACGATGCCCTGCATGCCGCCCACGATGTTCGTGAGCATCGTCGGCCACGCGATTTTCCACACGGCCGATCGTAGCGGGCCTTCGATGATCGACCGGTCGTAGCGGCGACGCTCGGCCGTCGCGGTAAGCGGAGGCGCGACCGGGCTCGGCGCGGTTGCGGATTTCGCCGGGGCGCTGACGGATACGTCGGTCACAGTCGCTGACAGCTCTCCCGTTTCGAGGCTTGAGGATAGTGCAGGTCGCAATCTAGTCCGGCGACCGGTCGCGACGCGGGCTGCCGTCGGCTTCGGCGGCAGCCCGCACGGTTCCTTTACACTACCGGCGAGCGGCTACAGCGCACGCGCCAGCGTGATCTCTGCCTCGCGTTCCGGCATGTCGCGTTCCGGCGCCGACTCGCGCAACGCTTCTGGCACCACCACTTCGCCCAACACTCCGGCCACGCTGCGCCGTCCATCCGTGGCCGCGACCGCGGTGACGAGCCACTCCTTGTCCCATCGTTTACCGACGAGGCCGAAGTAGAGCTCGACCGCCGCTTCCCACTCGCCACGCGCGAGCAGTCCGCGGAGGTGCCGCGCGTGGTCCGGGCGCAGCAGGTAACCGCCCCACTGCCGCACGTAGTCGGCGATCCGATGCACGAGCTCGTAGCGAGACTCCGCGACGGCGGAGAAACGGACACCGTCAGCGGCGTGCACGACGGCGATGTACAGGGCTTGCTTCGGGTTTGCTGGCAGTGACTCGGCGCGCGTGGCTCTGCGGCGAACGGATCGGGCCGTTCGGGCGGATCGGTCAGGTCTCTCGCGCTTCACGATGTGCGTCACGACTTCCTCCAGTGCTGCCGTTCCAGTTGCCGGCGACTCAGGCCGCTGATCTCAGGCGGCTGGCCGCGGCGTCGATTGCGGGTCTATCCATATGTCGAATGACCCGACGAAAAATCGACATCCGGTGTGTCAATGGAGTGGTAAAGGTCCGAACCGTATGTGTCCGGACAATGTCAACAAGACGGCGCAACCGAAGACGGGAGACGGCAGCGAACTGCAGACGGTAGACGGCAGGGGGCAGATGGCAGACGGGAGAGGAATCGTGCCCCGCTGCTCTCTGCAACCTGCCGTCGGCTGTCTCCCGTCTGCAGTTCGCTGCCGTCTGCTGTCTTACGACTGAACGTCGATGGGTGTTAAATCAGCCTAACGACTCACGCCAACCGATTGCGCAATCTGGCCTGCTACCGTCTCTCTGGTCTCCACGACGGCATCAATGAGCCCATACCGCTGCGCCTCCGGCGCCGCCATCCAGCGATCCCGATCGAAGTCCCGCTCGATCCGCTCCAGCGGCTGCCCCGTATGCCGCGCCAGCAACTCGAACATCTTCGCGCGCATGTACAAGATTTCCTTTGCGCGAATCTCGATGTCCGCCGCCACGCCCTGCACCGCGCCCGACTGCGACGGCTGGTGCATCATGATCCGCGCGTGCGGCAGCGACTGACGCTTCCCTGGATGCCCCGCCGCGAGCAGGAAGCATCCCATGCTCGCCGCCATGCCCATGCACATCGTCCCGACCGGCGACTCCAGGTACCGCATCGTGTCGTAGATCGCGAGCCCCGCCGATACGCTGCCACCCGGACAATTGATGTACAGCTGAATGTTCTTCCCCGGTCCGTCGGCCTCGAGAAAGAGCAGCTGCGCGATGATCAGGTTCGCGACGTCATCATCGAGCTCGGTCCCGAGGAAGACGATGCGGTCGAGCAGGAGCCGCGAAAAGACGTCGTAGCCCCGCTCGCCGCGATCCGAGCGCTCGATGAGCTGTGGGAGATAGATGGACGGCATGACGGTATCGTTAGGCTTCGGCGCCCGCGCTGGCGGCGAGCACCTGGGGATCGAGCGGAACACGCAGTGCCGACGCGAGCTCGCGGACGAGCTCGAGCGCGGACGCCAGCGAGTGATGCGCGGGATGGCTCGCCGGCAGCACACACCATGCATCGCCCGCAAGCGGGATGACGAGTGCCGGCATCCCGACCCGTGGGAGTGATGCCACGTCGGTTGCAACCGCGCGCGGCACCGGCGCGGGCGCGGCAGCATACACGCCCGGCAATGGGCGAGCCTGCACGGGCGCAGACACCGTCCGCAGGTGGACCCGCGCGCGCGCATCCACCACACGCGCAGCAACGAACGCCACGAGCGAGCGCTCGTCCGCTTCACGCATCATGGTGCGCGCTTCCGCGAGCGTGACGAGCCCCAGATGCCCGGCAAGCCGAGCCCCGGCCGCTTGCCACACGTGCCGCAGATCGTAGCGCGCTGCCGACGTCCGACCTGCCGGCGCGTCCAGAATGTCCTTGCGGCGGTAGTAGTGGACGGTGTTGACCGAGAAATCCGGAGCGTCGATGCCTAACGTGCCCAGGCATGAGACCACGAGCCGCGCGAGCGCGTCGGCGTCGAGCGGCGTCGATGCATCCGGGAGCGTGCGCGCGCGCCAGGCGTCCAACTCGGCCACAACGACGCGCTCCGCCTCCACACGTTCCGCGGACCGCTCGCCGTTCGACACCAGGTGAGCGTTACGTCTCGACATATGACGCTCGCTAGGGCCGTGGAGCCGGTCGAGCCGGCACAGTGTTGGACTTGGGCAGCGGACGCGGCGTCGCCAGTGCCTCCTCGCTACCAATGACGAGCCGAAGCCGAATCACCGTCGCCTCGGGCTCGAGAGCACCGACCGTCACCGGAACGAATTCCTGGGCCGAGCTACCGGTGAGGCCCGTCCCGGCCGCACGCTCCACCGCCTCCGACGTCATCTCGTCGGCCATGTCCGGAAGCTTCTCCGGGACGGCACGCGATCCGCCGGTGACGCCCTCGCCCATGCGTGCCAGGAGCGACGTAAACGGATTCCTCCCGGAGCGCGTCGCCCGTAACGGTGGCATCGAGTCGGGCGTGCGGGCCGGCAGCGGCGCCCCGAATGGGCCACGCGCAGGAGTTGCCCGTTCGTCCGGTGAGCTCCCCCCGGTCGTCAACGGCATCGTATCGAAGGGCCGACGGATGCTCGGCTCATCCCGCACCGCTCGACTGTAAGCGTTAGGCAGCTCACGGCGGAACCGTGCTTCGATCAGCCCGAGTTCCGCGTTGTCGCGCCCACCATCCGGCCCGAACACCCGCTCGTCACCCTCGGCGATTACCGTAAAGCGCCCGCGCTCCGTCGCATGAATCGGGCGTTCGAGATCGACACTCCGCCACGCGTCGATCACCAGCCCGTTACCCGTCACGCCATGGCCGTCGATCGCGACGTCGGCGACGCATCGCAGCGGCCCGTGGTTGCGGAGTCGGAGGACATAGACCTGACCGGGCCGGGCCGCCACATGGCCGGATTCGAATTCATGGGTCGCCCCGTCAGCGCCGATGACCTCGACGCTGAAATCGCCAACTCGCATGCGCCGCCTCCGAAATCGGGTTCCATTACACTCTAACACCAGTACAATACTGGTGTCAATATTCTGGACCGAGGTCGATAATAGACGGTCGAGGGACGCTGAGGCGTGTCGTACTCTATGCCGTGCGTTGAAACGATGGAAAAGGAGTCTGACCCCTTACGGGGCGAATTATTGCACGCCTAACGTGCCTCGGGCTGGTCGGGGCGCTCGTGGGGCCGCGCCGACATGCCGCCGCACGTCCGCGCCCACGGAATGAGATCGAGCCGCTCATACGGGATGTCTTCGCCGGTGTCCTCGCACACGCCATACTTGTCCGGCGTGGAGTGCAACCGCTCGATCGCCGCGTCGATCTCGGCCAGCTCCCGCGAGACACGCGTCGCGTTCGACGCGTCGAGCTCGGCCTGCATCGTGTCCGTCCCGAGGTCGGCCGGGTGCAGCGGCATCGCGGAGAGATCTCCGGAACGGTCCTGCTCGTCGCCGTCGGCATGCTCGCCGACGTTGCGATTCAGGGTGCGCAGCGCTCGCGTCCGTTCTTCCTGGAGGCGGCGCGCAAGATGGCGTCGTTGCTTCTCAGTGAGCGGCATTCGTTATCTCCTCTGTCCGACGACCCTGCATATCTGCGGCCGCGACGGCTCATCGGCCTTGACGAACCCGCGCGCTTTCGCTCGCTTCGTCTGGTGATCCCGCGCTCTGCCGACAGCCGCGACTCCGCGAACGCGTATCGTGAATCCGCCGACGTTGTGGCCGGAGCGCTCGGCACGGACGCGCACCGCGGTCTCGACGACGCGGAGGCACAGGCACGACTCGCGCGATACGGGCCTAACGAGCTCGCCGCCGAACCTCCCATACCCCGCTGGCGGCGGTTCCTGGCGCAGTTCCAGGACGTGCTCGTCGTGCTACTACTCATCGCGACGGCGATCTCCGCACTGCTCTGGGTCTACGAGCGTGACACGAGCTTGCCCTACGAGGCGATCGCGATCTTCGCCATCGTGCTGCTCAACGCGGCGATGGGCTTCATCCAGGAATCACGTGCCGAGGCGGCGGTCGCTGCGCTTCGCGCGCTGTCGGCGGCGGAAGCAACGGTCATCCGCGGAGGTCAGCGTCGGCGCGTGCCGGCCACGGAGCTCGTTCCGGGTGACCTGATCCTCGTCGAGGAGGGCGACACGGTGCCGGCCGACGGGCGGCTCGTCGAGGCGACGGCGCTTCAGATGGCGGAGGCGTCGCTCACGGGCGAGAGTCTTCCGGTCTCGAAGAACACGAAACCGATCGAGGGCGACGTCGCGCTCGGGGATCGCGACAACATGGTGTTCAGCGGCACGACGGCCACGTACGGTCGAGGGACCGCGCTCGTCACCGCGACCGGCATGCAATCGGAGGTAGGACGCATCGCCGGACTGCTCAAGGAAGCGCGTGAGGAGGAGACGCCGCTCCAGCGTGAGCTCGACCGGACGGGTACGGTGCTCGGTCTCGTCGTCATCGCGATAGCGATCGTGATGATCGCAACGATCATTCTGGTCGACGACGTGCGTGGGTTCGGCGCGATCGTCAACGTCCTCATCCTCGGTGTCGCGCTCGCGGTCGCCGCCGTGCCCGAGGGACTGCCTGCCGTCGTCACGGCAGTGCTCTCGCTTGGCGTGCAGCGGATGGCGAAGCGTAACGCGATCGTGCGCCACCTCGCGGCGGTCGAAACGCTCGGCTCGGCCAGCGTGATCGCGTCCGACAAGACAGGCACGCTCACGAAGAACGAGATGACGGTGCGGGTGGTCGTCACTGCCAGCGGGCGGGTGACGTTCACCGGATCCGGCTACGCGCCCAACGGGTTCGCGACTCGGGACGGCGGCGGCCCGCTCGATGGCGCACTGCGGGTGGAGGTCGAGCGGTCACTCGCCGCCGCGGACCGCGCGAACAACGCCCAGGTGTACGAGCGAGACGGCCGATGGATTGTGCAGGGGGATCCCACGGAAGGGGCGCTCATCGTCGCCGCACGAAAGTGCGGTCTCGAAGCCACCGAGCTCGATTCGAGATTGCCACGCGTGGGCGAGGTTCCGTTCTCGTCCGAGCGAAAGCTGATGAGCACCGTGCATCGGGACACCGAGCGCAACGACCGGCTGATCGTTTTCGCGAAGGGCGCGCCGGACGTCCTGATCACCCGGTGCACACGCGAGCTCGTTGGTGAAGAGCCCAGGCCACTGACGCCGGAACGTCGAGCGGAGATCCGGCGCGCGAACGAGGATCTGGCCGATCAGGCGCTCCGAACACTCGGAGTTGCCATCCGGCAGCTGCCTAACGACCACGTCGTCGGGGACGACGCGGCCGGCGTGGATGTCGCGATCGAGAGCGACCTCGTGTTCGCCGGGTTGATCGGCATGATCGATCCTCCCCGCGCCGAGGCGGCGGAGGCGGTGGCCCGGGCGAAGCGTGCGGGCGTGAGGCCGATCATGATCACGGGCGATCATCCGCGAACGGCGGCCGTCATCGCGCGGGAGCTCGGGATCACCACCGACACCCGCGCGATGACTGGCACGGAGCTCGAGCAGATCGCCGACGACGTGCTCGAGCGAACGGTCACCGAGGTATCCGTGTACGCGCGCGTGAACCCGGAGCACAAGCTGCGGATCGTCAGGGCGCTGCAGCGGCGCGGCGCCATAGTGGCCATGACGGGTGATGGCGTCAACGACGCGCCTGCGCTCAAGACCGCGGACATTGGGGTCGCGATGGGCATCACCGGGACGGACGTCTCGAAGGAAGCCGCGGACGTCGTGCTGGCAGACGACAACTTCGCGTCGATCGTGGCCGCGGTGGAGGAAGGGCGCGCGATCTTCGCGAACATCAGGAAGTTCCTGCGATTCCTGCTGTCGTCGAACATCGGAGAGGTGCTCACGATGTTCCTCGGCGTCGTGCTGGGCACGCGGCTCGGACTGCCACGTGAGGCGGGCGGCGTGGCGTTGCCACTGCTCGCGACGCAGATCCTCTGGATCAATCTCGTGACGGACGGCGCGCCGGCTCTCGCGCTCGGCGTCGACCCGGCTGACGAAGGCTTGATGGAACAGCCGCCGCGGCCGCACGGCGAAGGGGTGATCACAGCGCCGATGTGGCGCGGCATCTTCTTCGTGGGCGCGGTAATCGCCGCGAGCACGCTCCTCGTGCTCGACGCATCGCTGCCGGGCGGATTTATCGAAGGAAGCGGCACGGTGCCGTACGCGCGGACGATGGCGTTCACGACACTGGTGCTGGCGCAGTTGTTCAACGCGTTCAACGCGCGGTCGGATGTGCGCAGCGCGTTCGCTCACCTCTTCACGAACCGCTGGCTGTGGCTGTCGATCGCGCTCTCGGTCGTCCTGCAGTGTGTCGTGCTCTACCTGCCCGCGATGCAGCGCGCGTTCGGTACCGTGCCGCTCGGGCCGATGGACTGGGCGCGCTGCCTGGTGGCCGCGAGCGCGGTGTTCTGGATCCGAGAGGGAACGAAGCTGATGGCCTTTACCAAGTTTTCCGAGAGCCGATAGTCGACGGTCCGTGTCGATGCAGGGCGCGAGAGGGCCGGCCCCACAGACAAAGTGTGAAACGGATGCACCGGAACCAGCGGATCGGACCGGATCGCTCCCACGGCCGTGACGCCTCCGCTCGCAACGAGCCGGGATTGAGAATGAGAAGACCTCGGGAGGCACGGGGCTTCCCGAGGTCGTTGAACAAAGAAAAGGATGAGAGACCGGACTTGCCGTCGGAGCCGTCCCTGCGTACGGGACAAATCTGCGAACATCGGCGTAATTGATGTTCGAAATCTGCGTTAGGTCTTGCTGTTTCTCCACCGCGAGGGTCGCGGCGCCGGGTTGCCGCCGCGATCTCGACCGAGCATCGTTAGGGTATCCGGAGTCCTTGGCGAAAGGCTATCGACTAACGACCAACGACCCACTTACCGGCTGCTCCGCCGCCTCCGCACGCAGCGGCTGCCAGCGGGCATAGGTCGCGGAACGCCACAGCCACTCGAACGGCCCATACCGGAACCGCGCGAGCCACCAGCGACTGAACAGCGCGTCCGCCGCAAACAGCGCGACCGCCATCGTTAGGCCGACGAGCGGCGTGACCTGAAGGCCCAGGCCGTACTTCGAGAACATGAGATCCAGCAACGTGATCTGGATCATGTAGTTCGTGAGCGCCATCCGCCCGGTCCACCCCAACGGCGCAAGGTGACGCAGCCAGTCGCGATCGCGGGCCACCAGCAGCAGCACCACGCCAATGTACAGGAACGAGAGCCACATGTCGCGCACGAGCCCGAAGCCATACTGCAACCGGTTGAGGGTGATCGTGCGGACGAACGGACCGGTCTCGTGCACCGGCAGCTTCGGGAACACGAATGCCTGCATCGCCCACAACACCGTCCCGACGACTGCGAGCGTCACGATCAGCCGCCGATGTCGCTCCGGTTCATCGAAGATTCCCAGCCGAAGCGCGATGAAGCCGAGCAGGAACAGCATGAACGAGTTCACCGGCAGGAACGAGAACGGCTGCGCGTAGAACCACTTCATGTGGTCGACTCGTGCGGCGAAGACCGTCCTGTAGCTCGTGGCGTCCTTGGCTTTCTGGAACGCCTCGTTGTGCGCCTGATTCTGCTTGGCTGTGGCCTCGAGGGTTGCCTGGGCACCTTGCTCGCCCTTCGTCGCGACGAGGTAGGCCGCCTTTGCGATGACGTACACGTTCCACGAGACCGCACAGGCGACGGCGGCGACCACGAGCTTCCTCACCGACCAGCGCCGCACGAGGAGCAGCGGCAGCCCCCATGCCGCGTAGGTCAGCAGGACATTGAAGCCGAAACACGCCTCGGCAATGAAGCCGAACACCGCGAGCATGCCGATTCGGCGCAGATAGTTCGCGACGAACGGGCCCCCGCGCGCATCCGCTCGCCGAAGCTGAATGGCGAACCCGACGCCGAAGAGGATCGCGAAAATCGTCCAGAACCGCTCCTCGAAGAACAATGCGACGGCGTTCTGGTAGACCTGGTTGGCCCAGCCACCGCCCGAGGAGAAGTCGTTGAAGTGCACGATGAACATGCCGATCAGCGCGATGCCGCGAAGCACGTCGAGGACGTGGAGGCGATCGCGCTCGGAAGCGACGGTCTTAAGAGTCATGGAACCAGGGGTCGCGGTGGTCGTCGATCTTGCGCGACCACATTATCGCGCGCGCGTCACCTGCCTCTCACCGCATCAACTGTCTGCAGGACAACGCCTTAGACCTGTGGTTACGACAGCCTCTAACTCACGTGGCGGTCGTCGACCGCCACGTGGCGACACCGTTGTCGTGTCAGACGCTGGTAATGCTACGAACCATCGCAACGAGGAACATGCTGTTCGCGATCGTATGACCGATCACGCCCGGCCACGTGCTTTTCGTGCGCTGTGCGACGTAAGCCAGCGCGCAGGTGCCAGGGATGTAAGACACGAAGCTGAACAGCGTCGTGTGGTAGAAGATGTGAAACGCGGCCCACAGGACCCCATTCACGACCCAGGCCCAGCGCCCGTTCGCGAGCTCCTGACGCGGCAGGATGTACCCACGCCACCAGAACTCTTCGCCGAGGATGTTGAGGATGATGAGGCAGGCAACGCCCCACACGAGGAGCCACCAGGCTCCAGCCGCCGGCACTCCGAGAAAGTCCTTGCCGCCCCCCACTGAACCCATGAGCGCGGTGAACTCCTGCGGCGCGGTGTAGAGGCGCACCTTTTCCAGCGGAGCGAGCACCGGGTTGATGAGTTTCCCCTCCGCCAAAGAGAACGCACCGATCGCGAGGCCCCACACGCCAAGCCGCCAGTCGAACCGGCCGAGGCGCATGCGCTCGCGAAACGCGCTCATCGACCACGGCCTACCCTCGAGCCGATAGGCGACGATCGAGGCGACCAACATGAGCGCGAGCGGTCCACCAAACGTCACGTTGAACGTGAGGAAGGGTGACACACCCTGACGGATCATCCACGGCAGGAGCCCGAGGATACTGGCGCTGAAGATGGCGGAAGGAATGCCGAAATAGAGCAGGGCCTGGCCAATACCGAGCGGCCGCAGATCGGCAGGTGTTCGCGCAGCCGTCGGGGCGAGGCTGGCGTCGGGGAGAGTCGCGTCGGTCATACCATAACAAGCGGCTTTCCGGCAGCGCCCGCAAGCACCATCGGCGCAGCGGGCGTCACACGAATCAGGGTCGCGGCGCGAGCTCCAGCACCGACTCGATCGTGTCCGCTTCCTCGGCGCGCTTGTCGTGACGGTATCCCTTGATGCGGGCGAACCGCAGCGCAACACCGCCCGGGTAGTGCGGGCTGCGCTGCACCTCGTTGAACGCCACCTCCACCACGAGCTCCGGCCTCACGTGCACGATGTGGCCCTCGCGGCGCGTCTCTCGGGCGAGGAGCTCCTTCGTTTGCCACTCGAGGATCTCGTCGGTCATCCCCTTGAACGTCTTGCCGAGCATGACGAAGCCGCCCTTCACGGGATCGCGGGCGCCGACGTGGATGTTGCTGAGCCAACCCTTGCGACGCCCCGAGCCCCACTCGACGGCGAGGACGACGAGATCGAGCGTGCGCGCGGTCTTGACCTTGAGCCACGCCGAACCCCGCCGGCCAGCCGCGTACGGTGCCGACAGCGACTTGGCCATGAGCCCCTCGTGGCCGCGCTCGAGCGCCCCGGCCTCGAACCGCTTCGCCTCCTCGACATCGGCGGTCACGGTTCGTGGCACGCGCATGGACGCCGGAATGATCGCGTCGAGGCGCGTTAGGCGTTGATGCAGCTGCTGGTCCAGCAGGTCCTCGCCATCGACGCGCAGGATGTCGAAGAAGAACGGCGAGACCGGTATCTGTGCTCGCAGCGCGTCCACGTCGAGCCGGCGACCGAACCGGCGCATGGTAACCTGGAACGGGAGCGGACGCTCGGCCGCGTCGAGCGCAATCACCTCGCCGTCGAGAATCAGTTCGTTCGCGGCGAACGCACGCACGGCTTCGGTCACCTCCGGCACGGCGGGCGTGACGTCATTCAGGCTCCGCGTGTAGATGGCGATGCGGTCGCCTTGCTTGTGGACCTGAATCCTGGCGCCATCGAGCTTCCACTCGAGCGCCGCCGCCACGCCGTCACCGAGCTCCTGCAACGCCTCCTGCACGTTAGGCGCGGAGTCGGCGAGCATCGGCTGCACCGGGCGGAAGAGCTGAAGCGACCAATGAGCAAGGCCTGCTTCGCCCTCGGCGAGGACCGCCTCGGCCACGGAACCAAGGTCGCCCGCGAGCATGGCAGCACGCCGGACGCGGTCGGCCGGGAGATTCGCCGCCTTGGCAACCGCTTCCGCCATCACGCCCTCCAGCGCGCCTTGCCTCACCTCGCCAACGCCCAGCGCAAAGAGGAATTGCTGCTCGGCGGTTGTCGCCCGCACCATGAGATCGCCGAGCAGGCGACGGCGCTGAGCGGCGGAGTTGCTGCCCTTCACCGCCTTGAGGGCGGTGAAGGCCTGATCAACCTCGGCGAGGGTCAGCGTCGCGTCCGCTGCTGCGTTAGGCGGGCGCGCTGCGTCGAGCGTCGCCCAGCCGATCCCCAGCTTGCCCTGGCGCGGCCAGCCGGTGAGAAAGCCAATGGCGATCGCTATCTCGTTAGGTGCAAGGCGCCGCAGCACGTCGGCGAGCAGCTCGACCTTCTTCCCGCGGCTGCTCGTCGACGCGACGACCGTCGATGTGTTGACGATGTCACTCAGGTTCACGGGCGGCGGCCTACGGCGCCGTCATCCACCACATCTTGTCGAGCGGCTTCTCGCGCGGCGCCAGCTCCTTCAGCGTGTTCGCGTCGTACAGCCGACCGTTCTTCATCACGTAGCGCAGCGAGTTCGTGTTGCGGATATCCTCGAGCGGATTCCGATCGAGCACCTGAAGATCCGCGAGCTTGCCGACCTCGAGCGATCCGAGGTCTTTCCCCACTCCGATCGCCTCGGCGCCGTTGATGGTGCCGACGCGCAGAACATCGTGGTTCGCCATTCCGCCGCTGGCGATGTTCCACAGCTCCCAGTGCACGCCGAGCCCCTGCATCTGCCCGTGGCCACCAAGCCCTATGCGTCCGCCCGCCTCCACGATTTTCTTGAGCTGTGCCGCGTATTGCTTGAAGCTGTACTGACTGTCCGCGAACCATCCCGGGCGTCGCAGCGCGCGACGATCCAGCTCGGCGTGAGGCGTGAAGCGCGCGAGCTTCTCATCCGCGTGGATGTCGTAATGCTCGTACCAGTAGTTCTCCGCCATCGGGCCGCCATACTGCACGATCAGGGTCGGCGTGTTCGTGGTTCCGCTCTTGGCCATGAGCTGCACCACATCCTTGTACAGTGGCGTGATCGGCAGCGTGTGCTCGATGCCCGCGTAGCCGTCCATCGCCTCCGTCAGGTTCTTCTTGAAGTCGAGCCCTCCCTCGAGCGTCGGCGTGATGTTCTGCTCCTTCGCGGCGATCAGAATCCACTGTCGAATCGCCCGCTGCCCAGCCATGTACTGCTTGAGCGTATGCGTTTGATAGAAATCCGAGTAGCGCGTAAGCACCTCGCGCGCGTCATCGGCGCTCGAGATCTCATCGGTCCAGAAGACGCCTGGACCCGTCGTGAGAATACGCGGGCCGATCATGTCGCCCGTCTCGACCAGATCGCCGTACGTCAGGACGTCGGTGGTCGACGTCTGTGGGTCGCGCGTGGTCGTCACGCCGTATGCGAGGTTGACGAGGTACTCGTAGACCTGCGTCTTGTGGATGCCCCACGACGGCCACATGTGCGCGTGAATGTCCACCCATCCGGGCAGGATCGTCGTGCCGGCGACGTCGAACGAGCGCGCGCCCGCCGGAATGTTGACACTCCCCGCCGGGCCAACAGCGGTGATGCGGTTGTTGGTGATGACGATGTCGCCGCGCTCGATGACCTCGTTCCCCTTCATCGTCACGATGCGCGCGTTACGGAGCGCGATCACGCCCGTGGGTCGATCTCGGGCCACCGCGATCGAGACGTCCTGCCGCGTTGGCGCGTACGCCGGCCGCTTCGCCGCGGCGGATGTGTCGGGCTTACCACCGACCTTGGTGAGACTGTCGGCTTTACGTGTCGAATCCGCGATCGAGCGGGAGGCGGTCGCGAGGTCGTACGTGAAGTAGCTGTGGCCTAACGACCAGTAGATGGACTTCCCATCGTTCGACCAGCCGAGGAAATCGCCGCCCACGCGCGAGAGCCTGCGAACGGGCACTGGCGCGGCCGCAGGAGTGGAGATCGAGACGGACGGCGTCGCGCCGCCCGACACGGGGACGGAAACCAGATAGAGCTTGTTGTCGACGTCGGCGAACGCCTGATTGCCATCGGGGCTGATGATGACCTCGTTCGCCGGGCCGGGACGCGCCATCGGCCCCTGGAGGGGATCCGTGTAGCCCGTCACTTTGATGTGCGCACGTCGGTCGGTGCCGTCCCAGCGCATGGAGACCACGCCATCGGCCGGGTCGTAGATGTACACGCGAGTCGAATCGCGAGTGAAATGCGGACGGCCGTAAGAGTTGACCGGCGAGATCTGCGTGACCTCACCTCCCGCGGCCGGGAGCCATGCCAGTTCCTTCACCTGCGGGCCCGGTCCCGAGAATTCACTCGTCCTCTCGATCCGTTCCTCGCGCGGCCCCCGAATGACGACAATGCGCCGGCCGCTGGGGTCGTAGTTGAGGTCCTCGTAGAACGCGGTCTGTCGCGATAGCCGTTCCGGTCGCGCGTTAGGCGTCGCCATGCCGATGCGCCAGATGTCGCCGCCTTCCTCGGTCCACGTGACGTACGCGACGTAGCGCCCGTCGGGTGACCATGCCGGCGAGTGCTCGCCGGACGTGCCGCTGGTGAGCCTTCGAGGACGTCCGTTCGGCAAGTCCATGACCCAGAGCTTGTCGAGGGCCGAGAACACGAGGCGCTTGCCATCGGGCGAGGGACGCGCGTTGCGAATCTGCTTGACGTTGAGGACCGAGTCGTTCATCGGATACTCGAACTTCACGAGCGGCCCCATGTCGATCTCGACGTCCGCGGAGAACGGGATCGGCGACGCGGTGCCGTTAGGCAGTGCCAGGCGCCACAGCTTGCCGCCGTTGGTGATGACCACCGAGCGGGAATCGGGCATCCACGCGTAGCCAGGCAGCAGGTCGCGCGTGTAGCGCGACTCGGAATCGTCGCGCTGGATGTCGCGCGCGAGCCAGGTCTCATCGCCGCTTGCCAGGTCGCGGAGGCGCAAGCCCGTTCCGGCATCGATCCGCGAGCCGTACGCGAGCCATTTCCCGTCAGGGCTGATCGCCGGCCGCATGCCGCCGCCGGTGTTGGTCGTCCGCAGATACGTCTTGCCGGTGTTGCGGTCGTACACGCCGAGCTGCCACCGGTCGTCGAGCATCTGATTGTACTGGAAACCACCGCGCTTGATGCTGGCGTAGATGTACCGGGCGTCAGGTGAGACGTCTGCGCCGAGGTAGTTGTTGTAGGGTGGGGGCGCGAGCGGGTTCGGCGGTCCGCTCGACGCGTCACCGGTGCCAGGTCCGGTCAGCTGGAGCCCCGTGCCACCATCCTTGTTGACCATCACCAGGTCGTAGGCGCTTCCGAGAATCCCGGTCTTCGTCCGCGACACGACGATGTATTGGCCGTCGGGCGTCCAGGCGGGCGAGATGTATTGGGCATCCTTGTCCTTCGTGATCGCCCGCGGCTCTCCGCCGGCGGCGTCGATGACCCAGAGGTTCTCGTACCCGCTGCGGTCGCTCACGAACACGATCGTTTTGCCGTCTGGCGCGAAGCGCGGCTGCCCGTCGAACCCCGTGCCGCTCGTGATCCGGCTGGCCTTTCCGCCCGCGATCGGCAGTGTGTAGAGATCGCCCATGAGGTCGAACACGATCGTCTTGCCGTCGGGCGAAACGTCGAGCGACAGCCACGTCCCTTCGTCGGTCGTGAAGGTGGTCTTGCGAGTTGGGACGATCGGGAGCTCGGTGTTCGGAGCGGTCTTCTTCGACGTGTCCGCAGCAGCAGGCTGCTGCGCGACACCAGCCATGGGGCTCGATAGGCCCAAGGCGAGAACGAGCGTGAGCACACGGCTCGCACGCATGAGGCTCTCCGGAATCAAGGAATAGGATGGTCGTACGGCTCGGAAACCATCGCACGGCCCCAATGCGGCAGCAAGACCCGGCGGCTCGCTGTCCACCCGAGCGCGCAAACTGGACCGGTGACAGCCGGTGACATTGGCCGGCCCCGCCCGCATCTTTCGACGACGCCCAACAAAAACTCGTCGAGCGAATCATCCCATGTTCCCACGAGGATCCGTGCTCACCCGGCCTTCGCTCTCTCGGCGCACCCTCGTCGTGGTCGCCGCGGTCGCTTCCGTGTCCGCGTCATCCGTTCGCGTGCATGCGCAGATACCGGCATCGGAGTATGGGGCCCGCCGTGACGCCCTCGCCGCCCGCATTGGCGACGGGGTCGTCGTCGCCTTCGGCGGGCGAACGCCCGTCACCGACTTCGGGCCGTTCTACCAGATCCCGGCCTTCCACTACCTGACGAACTTCGATGAGCCCGACGCGGCGATGGTGCTCGTCGCGAAGGCGGGCAAGCCGACGACCACCTTCTTCCTCTCGCCGATCGACCCGCGTACGGCGTTCTACTATGGCCGCCGCCCCGACTCGACGTCCGTCGAGCGCACGTTAGGCGTCAAGGCGCGGCCGTTCTCGGCGCTCGGCGCCTTCGTCGACTCGCTCGCGAGCCTCAGCCCGGCGCCGACCTTTTACACCCTGGCCGACTTCGGCGACGCCGACTTCGCCACACAGGATTCGTTGACGCGCGGCCGCTCGTTCATGAAGTCGATCGCGGCCAAGCATTCCGGCCTTAGCGTCAAGGATGCCCACGAGATCGTCGATCAGCTCCGCGCGAAGAAGTCGCCAGCCGAGCTCGCGCTGTTGCGTAAAGCCGGAGAAATCAGTGCCGAAGGCCACCGCGCCGCCATGCTCGCGCCGGAACCGTCGCACGAGTACGAGCTGCAGGCCGTCGTCGAGTACACGTTCGCCCGACTGGGTGGTGAGCGCCCGGCCTACGGCTCCATCGTCGGTGCAGGCGCGAACGGCACGCAGCTCCACTACATGAAGGACCGCGCGCCCGCCAAGCCAGGCGACCTCGTCGTCATCGACGCAGCAACCCAGTACGAGGGCTACGCCGCGGACGTCACCCGCACGATCCCGGTGAGTGGGAGCTACACGGACGACCAGAAGAAGATCTACCAGATCGTCCGCGAAGCGCAGGCGGCAGCCGAGCGGAACTCGAAGCCGGGCATGCCGGCGAAGGCGGCGTCGGATTCGTCCATCGCCGTTCGTGCGAAGGGGCTCGTCGCGTTGGGTCTCGCCGAATCCGAGACCGCGAGCTTCGATCCACCCTGGAAGGTCAATTGCTCGGCCACGCCGGTGGCGTGCACGCAGACATACTTCTGGATGATCCACGGCCTCGGGCACGGGATCGGCCTCGCGGTGCACGACCCGGCGCAGTACTACTACGGCGACAAGACCTTCAAGGAAGGCGACGCGTTCACGATCGAGCCGGGCATCTACATAAGCCAGGCGATGCTGGATGCGCTCGCCGATACGCCGAAAAACCGCGCGTTCAAGGCGAAGGTGAAGGAGGCGGTGGCCCGTTACCAGAACACCGGTGTACGCATCGAGGACAGCTACATCATCACCGACAAGGGCCTCGAGCGCGTGAGCAATGCGCCACGGGAGATCGATGAGATCGAAGCCCTGATGAAGAAGCGGTCGGCGAAAGTGGTGCCCTGAGCTGCGAGGCCCCGACGGCGGGGCCTACAGGACCCAGTGAACGAAGGCCCAGACGCAGACGGCGAGCACAGCGACTCCCACCATCGCCGTCACGCGCCGCCGAGTCTTGGCCTCGGCGTCCATGTTCGACTTCGCCATCGATCGTATCGCTTTGGTGACGCCCGGTTTGTCTTCCACCCGCGGCTCCTTCTGGAAGGAAGGACGAATGTGGCGACAGGCGAAGTCGTGTGTCAAACGAAACAGGCGCTGTCGCCTGTAAACCATAGGCACCGGTGGCGAAACGCACCGGGTACCGTGACCGCCGTGTGACGGCCTGAAACGGCGGATGGTCTTCCAAGAGTCGTGTACGGCGACTAACGTCGGGATGCGACTCACCGAAATCGTGTGACCCGCCTCGCGCCGGCGCGGGCGGTCTGGACGCGGTGTGGTACGGTAAGGGCACTCGAGGCGAACCGGCGGTCGCCTCCCCCTCAAGCTCCCTTACCCACTCCTGACCAGGAGGACACCATGTCGTCGCCCGCTCGCCGCACGACCGCGGACCTCGTCGCGGAGCTGCATGAGGCCGCCGAGGACCGCTCGCATGCTGCTCTCGTGGTGGGGTTCGATCACCGAACCGAGTTCGTCTGGGCGGATGACCCCGATGCGCTTCACGTACTCAATGCGCACGTGATGAACGGTGGCGACCCGCTCGGGTTCGTCACCGGCCAGCAGGACGGCGTGGGCTCGACCGCCGTTCACGCCCGCCCGCTCGTCGAGTACGAGGAGGCGGAGTGGGTGGAGAAGTATCTGATCACCGTGCTCGCGGAAGTCCGCCGGCGCGCGGCCGAGAACGGGATCGAGACCGGGCCGATTACGGACTAGGCGACTGGGGACCGGCGACCGGCGACTGCCGGGGCGGGGGAAGGGCGACGGACGACGGCTACACAGCGGAATCGTCGGGAGGTTTCCAACAGCCAGCGTCAGCCAGCATGAGCAGGCGGCAACCAGCCGCCGGTCGCCAGCCGCCGGTCACCGGTCGCGGTCGCCTAACGCCGCAGCCGACCCTGCTCCAAGCGCATCGCCGGCCTGCCGCACTCAACCTCTTGCGGCACACCACGATCCGGCGTCTGGCCTGCCCTTTGCCATATTGGCGACCCGAAGAGTGCGTCAAGCGGCGCATCAACGGAGAGCCATGAGCCTTTCATTCAAGCGGGTTATCGACACAGTAACACTCGGGTCAGACCGGCCGATTCGCCGGCTGCTGGCCTATTACATCATTCTCGGCGGCGTCTTCGCCGCCCTGCTCTACTTCTTCCCCGTTGTCGGCCAAATCGCATCGGGTGAGCGCCTCGAGGAACTGACGGCGGCGCCTCAGATCCTGCAGGATGGTCTGACGTCGGGCGCGTTCCAGTCACAGGCCGCGCGGCTGCCCTCGAGCGTTCAGCTCGCCCTCACCACGACGCTGTGTATCGTCGCAACGCTGCTGCTGATGCTGCCGGTGACGTGGGTCTACATGTCCGCTCGTCGCACGAAGCGGCACAACCAGTCGGTGGTCGAGACGCTGATCATGCTGCCGATCGTCGTCGCGTCCATCATCCTCATCGTCCGGAATAGCCTCGCGTTGGCATTCAGCCTCGCGGGTGTCGTGGCCGCGGTGCGGTTCCGTAATACGCTTCGCGACACGCGTGACACTGTGTTCATCTTCCTCGCGATCGGCATCGGCTTCGCCGCCGGCGTACAGGCGATCACAGTCGGCGCGATCGCGTCCGTGATCTTCAACCTGGTGCTGTTGTTCTTGTGGCGTACCGACTTCGGTCGAAATGCGCTAGTGACGACGGCGAGCGCTCAGCAGTGGGCGGAACCGCTCAAGCTGCTGGCCGAGGGCGATGGCCACGGCAACGGCAACGGGAACGGCAAGGGCAACGTCGCGGTCCACGACCACGACATCGTGCTCGCGCTGAGCCCGCAGAAGGTCGACGCCCTCGCCGCCCGATTCGATCGCGTCAGGCGGATCGCCGGTCGCAAGAAGCCGCGGTTCAACGCGCTGCTCTCGTTCACGACCGAGGAGCCGGCGGTCGTGCAGCCAGCCCTCGAGGAGACGCTCGGCCGCTACACGAAGCGATGGATGCTCGACGAGGTCGTGAGCAGCGAGGGCAAGCCCACCGAGGTCTCGTACCTCGTGAAGCTGCGAAAGTCGATGCCGGGTGACGCGCTCATGGCGGAGATACGGTCGGTCGTGGGCAGCAAGCTCACTGCGTGCGACATCGAGCTCAGCGACGCGCTCGAGGAAGAGACCGAAGCCGAAACGGGCAAGGCGTCGGGATGACTCGCCGAAGGTTCGCCGTCACCGCTCTGGCCACGTGCGTGGCCGCGAGCGCGTGCCGGCAAGCAGACGCGGCGAGGACGGCCCGCGCGGACAGCAGCATGCTCGCCCAGCGGGAGACGCGGCTCGAGCAGTCGCTCAGCCAGCCCGACACGGCCGCGAAGGACAGCACCACTGCTGACCGGAAGGCCATCGCCCGCTGGATCATGCCCCGGAACCTCGATGAGCTCTCCGGGATCGCGCTCACGCACGACGGGCGACTGCTCGCGCACGGCGATGAGAAAGCGCAGGTCTCGGAGATCGACTACCGACGCGGCGTCGTCACGAAGCAGTTCGTCGTTGGCCATCCGACCGTCAAGGCCGACCTCGAAGCGATCACGATCGCGCACGGGTTCGTGTACCTCCTCGCCAGCAACGGGACGCTGTACGAGTTCCAGGAGGGCGCCAACGGCGCGCGCGTCGACTACACCACGCACGACACGCGGCTCGGCAAGGAATGCGAGTTCGAGGGCCTCGCGTTCGACTCCACGCTCAACGCACTGCTGCTCGCCTGCAAGCACGTCGGCACGAAGCACTTGAAGGACGACCTGGTCATCTACCGCTGGAAGCTCGAGGGCGGCGGCGATCGCCTGTCGCGCCTGACCGTACCGCTGAAGGACATCGTCGGACCGATCGGAGAGAAGCACTTCCATCCGTCGGACATCACCGTCGACCCGTTCACGGGCGACTACGTGCTCATCGCCGGGATCGAGAAGGCGATGGTCGAGATCACGCCCGAGGGGCGCGTCGTGTTCGCGCGCAAGCTCCCCGGCGATCACGACCAGCCGGAGTCCGTCGCGATCACGAAGGACAGCATCCTGATCATCGGCGACGAGGCGAAGCGTGTTCCGGCAGTCCTCACACTCTACCGGTGGCCGTGATGCTCCGTGCCACCCGATCTTGCCTATTCGCTAGGCTCTCGGTGGCGCTCGTGGTCGCGCTCGCCGGTGCATCGACGGCCGCGGCGCAATCCCGCGAGCCCAGGCAACCGCCTCCGC
>Ga0070681_10000702_pt1 | contig 27793 bp, 32 predicted proteins | sample KBSC83BmetaG_FD_65650 | JGI IMG/M metagenome (GOLD analysis project Ga0070681, IMG submission 65650) | Corn rhizosphere microbial communities from Kellogg Biological Station, Michigan, USA - KBS C8-3B metaG | ecosystem: Host-associated > Plants > Roots > Rhizosphere | place: USA: Michigan...
AGAGTATGTTAGGGGTACTAACATTAGTTATAAGGGGAGGTATGCAGACATGGCATACAAGCACACGAACTCAAAAGGTGTTACATACTACTTGAACTCTAAAGAAGTAACGCTGCGCGGTGGCAAGAAGCAGACCATTTACTACTTCTCTAAGGACGAGCGCCCAGAAGCCACCGACCTGCCAGCCGGCTTCAGCGTGAACGAAAACCCACGTAACGGCTTCCTGACCGTTAAGCGCGGTTAATTAGTTTAGATTGTTAAATACCCCGGGGTACGCCTCGGGGTATTTTTTGTTGTTTACAGATGTGATAGGGTGGAAGGGTATGACCAAATCAAACGATATTATTCTGAAAGTAGACAACCTGCAGAAGTCGTACGACGGCAATAAAGCCGTTGACGGTATTAGTTTCGAAGTCAAACGCGGTGAGATTTTTGGTATCTTGGGCCCCAACGGCGCCGGCAAGACCACCACGCTTGAAATGATCGAAACGCTGCGTGAAATCGATGGCGGTACCGCCACCATTGACGGCGTGGATGTAGCCAAGAATCCTTACGAAGTCCGCGGCATGATCGGCGTGCAGCCGCAAACGCCCGGTTTCCAGGACAAAACCAAGCTGACGGAGCTCATCCAAATGTTCGCCGCCGCGTACGGCGAAAAAGTCGACCCGAAGACATTTCTGGACGAAGTAAACCTCGGCGACAAAGCCGACGCCTACGTCGAAAACCTGTCCGGCGGCCAGAAGCAGCGCTTCAGCATCGTCACCGCCCTGGTGCACAATCCGAAAGTTTTCTTCCTGGATGAGCCGACCACCGGCTTGGACCCGCAGGCCCGTCGCAATCTCTGGGAGCTCATCAAAGAGGTTCGCGACCGTGGCATCAGCGTCATCCTGACCACCCACTACATGGACGAGGCTGAGATTCTCTGTGACCGCATCGCCATCATGGACCGCGGTAAGATCGTTAAGCTCGACACGCCTGGAAACCTTATCAAGGACCTGCTGTCACGCGGTTTTACAAAAGAACAAAAGGTCGAACAGGCAAACCTGGAAGACGTTTTCATTGATCTCACCGGAAAGGCTTTAAGGAGCTAATATGACCATGCGACAAAAACTGAGCACCATTTGGGTGTTCTTTACCGTTAACCTACGTCGGCTGTTCCGCGACCGTATGGCACTGTTTTTTACCTTCCTGTTCCCACTGATCTTCCTGTTCGTATTTGGCGGCCTGAACAGCGGTGGTAATTCCGCTTCGCTGAACGTGGCCATCATCAACGAATCCACCACGCCGGTGGCCAAGCAGTTTACGAACCAGCTGGAGCACCAGAAGATCCTGAAGGTCGACAAGACTATCGCGACGTTCGCGGATGCCAATCAAAAGATGAGCCGCGGCGAGTTGGACGCCACCATCGAGCTGCCGAAGAACTTCGGTGAGGCTGCGAACGCCCAGGCTATCCCCAGTGGCCAGGCAATTGTCCACTACACCCAGAACAGCGCCAGCGCCGGCAGTGCGTTGACGACCGTGCTGCAGGCCGAACTGCAAGGTGTGAACGCCAAGTTCGTGAAAGTTTCCACACCGTTCACCGTCACCAGCAAGCAGAACAATGAACGTTCGCTGACCTCGTTCGACTACGCCTTTACCGGTCTGCTTGGTTTCGCTATCCTCGGTGCCGGCATTTTCGGCCCCATCAACGTGTTCCCGGAACTGAAGAAGCAGGGCATTCTGCGCCGCCTGCACACCACGCCCTTGCGCGTCTGGCAGTACTTCGTCAGCGTCATGCTAGGTAACGCCGTGTCCGGTCTGCTGTCCATCGCCGTCATGTTCGCGGTGGCGGTCGGTGTGTTCAACCTGAAAGTGGTCGGCAACGTCCTGGCGCTGGCTGTCTTCCTGGCCCTCAGTATCGTCATGATTCTCGGCATCGGTCTGAGTATCGGCGGTTGGGCTAAGAACGAGCGCCAGGCCGCGCCGCTGGCCAACATCATCGTCTTCCCGATGATGTTCCTGACCGGTACGTTCTTCCCGCGCTTCCTGATGCCGGAATGGCTGCAGAAGGTCACTACCTTCATGCCGCTGACGCCGGTGATCGACGGCGCCCGCATGATCGCTACCGAAGGCAAGACGCTGATCGACATTGCGCCGCAGATTGGCCTGATTGGCGCCTGGCTGGTGATTGTCTACATCATCGCTTTCCGCGTCTTCCGTTGGGAGTAGCTGGCCACCGTCTCCGCTCCAAGGACACCCCGCGCAACTCTGGTTACCGGGGTGTTTTACTAAAGGGCTTTCATTGCAACATAAGCGTAATTATGCTAAAATAATGCTTATGTCACGCTCGCCTGACTTCGATCAACCGGTACTGCCCATCTTCGAGACGGGTCAGCTCGACGAACTGCCGACTGCCGCCCACGAGTCGCTGAGCCCGTACGCCCGGCCGGAGTTCGCCCGCCGCGTCACCTGGCTACAGGCCAGCTATGATTTCCTGCCCACCAGCGTGGGTGAGACCAACGAGGCGTACAGCCTGATGCACCCGGATATGGGCTACCGCGGCGCAGACCACCGCTTGGAACGCATCGCCGTACACCAGGCCGGTACTGTAGCCCAGTCGCCCGATGACGCCGTGAAAGCGGTGACCCATGAATACGCCGAGTACGCCTGGAAAGCCCGCGTCGACGGTTGGCAGCTACGGACGCTCAGCCGGGATTTGGCCGAATCCGGCCGGTACGATGGCCAGACGCTGCATAGCGCTGGACCGACCAATGGCCTGACCCAACTGATCCGCTACTACGATTTGCGCCGGCTAGCCCAACGGGGTACGGTGGCGATCGAGCCTTTCAGCCGAGCCGCCGACGGCTCGCATAGCGCACTCGATCCGTACACCACCTCACGGCCCACTCGGGCGATGCGAGCCCACCTGGACGGCACCGCGCAGATTATGACGCTGGGCCGCGCCAAGCAGCTGACGGCGCTGGCGGCGGCTGACCAACAGGCCCGTGAAGCGTTCTGGGTGGCCCGGTTGCGGGAAGCGCGGGGTCACAAAGTGGCGCAGCCGATCGCGGCGGCGGCCCTCGCCAGGATGAAATTGGAATTCTAAACCATGATGTATCAAGACCTACCGAAACCTTTCTTTATTTTGGCACCGATGGACGATGTCACGGACACGGTGTTCCGTCAAATCGTGGCTTCCACAGCGCCGCCGGAGCTGTTTTTTACGGAGTTCGTGAACGTCGATGGCCTAATGAGTCCCGGTCGCTCCAAGCTTTTAAAGAAGCTCCGCTTCGTTGAGTCGGAGCAAGGGCTGGTGGCGCAGCTGTGGGGACTTCGCCCCGAGAATTTCCGAGCGGTAGCCGAGCAGATTGCCAGCGGTGAGCTGGCCCGTGAGCTTGGACTGCCCGAAGGGCGCAACTTTGTCGGCATCGACCTGAACATGGGTTGTCCGGCTAAGAGCGAAGTCCAGAACGGCGCCTGCAGCGCGCTTATCAAATTAGAAAACCGTCAGCTAGCTGGCGAGATCATCCGGGCTACTCAAGAAGGGGTCGCCGGCCGGCTGCCGGTAAGCGTAAAAACCCGCTTGGGCTTTAACGAAGTCGACATGAGCTGGTTCGAGTTCTTGCTTGGGCATGATCTCGATATGCTGACGGTGCACGGCCGCACCCGCAAGGAAATGAGCAAGGTGCCGGCTCGCTGGGAGCTGATCGGCGAAGTGGTCAGGCTGCGCGACAAATTAGCGCCAAAAACCCTGATGGTTGGTAATGGCGACGTCGAAAACCGGGCTGATGGTGAGCGTCTGGCGGCGCAATTCGGTCTGGACGGCATTATGATCGGGCGCGGCATTTTCCATGATCCGTACGCTTTTGCCGAACAGACGCCCTGGGACGCTAAAAGCCGCGAAGAACGGCTTGAGCTCTATCGGGCCCAAGTTGACCTATTCGCCCGCACCTGGGTGCAGGGTGAGCGTAACATCAAGACCCTGAACCGATTTTGCAAAATCTACGTCAACAACTTCGACGGCGCCAAGGAACTGCGCGAACAGCTGATGGAGGCGGCCGATGTAGCCGAGCTGCAACGTCAGCTCACGGCTGCGCTGTAACTTCTCTGACCTGGGGTCGGCTGAGGTGTATCAAAATTTTTACAGTGCCGACACAAGTGGCGCGCTACGCTAGACAGGTAAGCTTGGAGGAAAAAATCCATGACAGCATACCGCGAAGTGCATACCACCGTAGTCGACGAGGCTGCGCCGGTCGTCGCCGAGCCTGGTGTCAACCGGGCTGAACACCGCATGAATGTGGCCGCCCAAATAGTGTATTTGGTCGGCGGGATAATAATCGCCCTGTTGGCGCTGCGTTTCTTGCTTGTACTGCTGGGCGCCAATCCGGGCAACGCGTTCGCAAACTTTATCTATACCCTGAGCCACCCGTTCGCGGCACCGTTTTTTAGTCTCTTTAGCTATGATCAAACTTTAGGGCGCAGCCGGTTTGAACTAGGTACCTTAGTGGCAATTGTGGTCTACGCCTTGCTCACGGCGCTGCTTGCCAGACTGGTGACTATTGGTAGTCGTCGCCCTGTTGCGTAAAAAACCACCCCAAGCCAAGCATAAGCAGGGTATACTGGGTGACATGATAGTTGCCGAACACTTAAGTAAACACTACAAGCGCAAGCAGGCGGTGAACGACCTGAGCTTCCGCGTCGAAACCGGCAAGGTGACCGGTTTCTTGGGTCCCAACGGCGCCGGTAAATCGACCACTATGCGTTTGATGCTTGGTCTCGATAATGGCGGTGGCCAGACCAGTTTTGATGGCAAACCACTGCATGCCTACAGTCAGCCCTCCCAGATGATTGGCATCTTGCTGGAAGCCAAGGCTTTCCACCCTACCCGCACCGCCCGACAGCACCTGCGCATCCTAGCGGACGCTGGCGGTATTAGTTTGAAGCGTGTCGATGAAGTACTCGATGAAGTCGGCCTCGCCGACGTCGCCAAAAGCCGCCCCGGCAAGTTCAGCCTTGGCATGAGCCAGCGGCTTGGTATTGCGGCTGCGCTGCTCGGCAAGCCAAAGTACCTGATGCTCGATGAGCCGGCTAACGGCCTGGATCCCGAGGGCATCGCCTGGCTACGCGAATTCCTGAAAGGCTACGCCGACCAGGGCAACGGCGTGTTTGTGTCGTCACACCTGCTGAGCGAAATGTCGCTGATGGCCGATAACATCGTGGTCATCGGCAAGGGTAAACTGATTGCTGACACCTCCATGAGCGAACTGCTGGCCAGCAATGGTCACTCCGGCGTCTTTGTGCGCTCACCCAAACTGGCGCAGCTGGAACGAGCCCTAGCCGGCCGTAAGGCAGAGGTAGCGAAGGTAGATGGCGGCCTCAAGGTTGTCGGTCTCACTTCGGATGTGATTGGCAAACTGGCCTTCGAAAGCGGTATCCCGGTGTACGAGCTGGCCAACCAGACCGCTTCGCTCGAGGAAGCGTTCTTGGCGCTGACGGCTGGCAGCGAAGAGTATACCGCCAAGAAAGGAACCGACAAATGATAGCTGGTCTGAAATCTGAATTCCGTAAACTGCTGACGGTGCGCTCCACCTACGCCATTTTCGCCATTAGTTTGGCGCTCGTCGCCTTGTTTGCCGGCTACGGCGATGGTTTCCGAGCGACCTCCGAGGGCCTGCATCGTCCGGACCTCCTGATGTCGGAATCATTTAATGCCATCGTTTTCGCAGGCCTACTGCTGGCGTTTGTCGGCTTGCTGCTGGTCGGCCACGAGTACCGCTATAACACCATCATGTATGCGCTGACCGACAGCAACCGCCGTTTCAAGGTGCTGCTGGCCAAATTTTTAGCCGTCAGTACGTTCGCTATCGTGACGGGGCTACTGGTCGCTTTCTTCTCACCGCTCTGTACGCTCATCGGCGCCCATTTACATGGTTCCCACCTTGCGCCGCAGCACTTTGATTACTGGTCGGTCATTTGGCGCTGTGCGTTCGTGGGTTGGGGGTATGCCATCTACGCATTCATCCTCATTTTCATCATGCGCAACCAGGTCGGCAGTATCGTAACCTTCTTGATGGTGCCGCTGATCGGTGAGAGTCTCATCGGCCACATTTTCACCAAGAGCGCCCAGTACCTGCCTTTCGGCATGCTGCAGGCCGTTGCCGCTCCCCAGGATCTCGGCAACCATACTACCGGCGCGCATGCCGTCATGGTAGCTCTCGCCTATATGGCGGTTGGGTTACTGGTGGGCGCGGTATTGTTCCTAAAGCGTGACGCTAACTAGCTAGCTGTCGCATTTTTCGCAGCTATCCTTTAGCACTGGAGTCCATACTACGGTCTACCGTAAGTGGAGGGCATCTATGGCGAAAGATAAGCGACACCCAGTGAGAACTGATATGAATGATGTGAGTCCGAGTGACAGCGGCGAGCTGACCGATCAAGAGCTCGCCCGTCTCGACATGTTGCTGCCGAGCATCATCCGCCGCGGCGGCAAGCCCAAGCGCGCTATGTAAGCGGCTGATCACGAAAAGCGAAAACCCCACTGCCGTGTAGGCGGTGGGGTTGTTTTGCTTAATTGGTGGGGGCACTTGGATTTGAACCAAGGACCAATCAGTTATGAGCCGACTGCTCTAACCACTGAGCTATGCCCCCACGCTGTCGCAATAGAGACCAACCTACGGTTTTTCTCTATTGTGCCGACAAAATGAAATACATTTTGTCGGGCTGGTCTTTTCCCGGGCGTGCCGGGTAGCGGTTAACAGATACGAGTATAACAGACCGATAGGGAAGACCAATAGTCATGCGATATACTGTAACCTAGAAAATGTTAGCCAAAATAAACATCGAAAAGCTGATTGCGCCGTACGAGGCACGCCTGCGCGCCTACGTACTGAGTTTGCGCGACATCCGCAACGTCGGGGTGCTGGTGTTTATCGTGATCGTGCTGCTGATTAGCTGGAGTGGCGTAAAGTCGATCCAGACCAACTATGGGCTGCAAAAGCAGATCGTGAAGCTGGGCCAAGAGAACCAGGTGGCGCAGCTGGAAAACACCAACCAAGCCTTGCAGAACCAGTACTATGGTACGCCGCAGTACTTAGAGATTGCTGCTCGCCAGAACTTAGGCCTGGCGGCCCCGGGTGAAACCGAGCTGATTATCTCTAAAGAGACGGCTCTGGCACACACCATTAAGATGCCCGGCGGCGGCTTGGTACCTTCGGAAGTACCGAAGCAACCTTTTTGGCAGCGCAACTTCGAAGCTTGGATGAATTTCTTCCTGCACCGCGACGCCAGTCAATAATTGACAATTCGGCCTCTCTGTTGGTACAATACATTTAAGTTAAGTTTTGGGCACGTCCCGAAACCAATAATGTATATGTCGCGGGATGGAGCAGCGGCAGCTCGCATGGCTCATAACCATGAGGTCCCAGGTTCGAGTCCTGGTCCCGCAACCAAGTGATACTTTTGGACCCTACGTGGGTCCTTTTTAGTTCCGGTATCTGTAAATTATGATTTTTGTTAGGTTCCAAAGTTAGACCTGGTAATAAAATATATAGCGATTATTATTTCCCCTAATCTGTTACTCAGGTTCGAGTCCTACGTGGTTCGTTCACAGCTTGCTATCTTTAAGTCTGGAAGCCCTGGAGTAGTTTGATGACCTCGTTAGTATCTTTGGCATAAGCGTCTGCACCAGCTTGTTCGTAACCATCCACGAGGTTTCCCTGAAAGCCAATCGTAAATGCACCTGATGCTTTAGCTGATTCTATGCCACTATTTGAATCCTCAAGGATTGAGGTTGTAGAAGGTGTAGCTCCCAGATCTTTCATGGCTTGAATATAGCCATCGGGATGAGGCTTATGGCGCAAATATTGCATTTCGTAAAGCGAAAGTACTATTTCGATACTGCTCCTAAAGGAAAGTCTTTCAAGTACAACGTTGATCCAGTCATATGGCGATGCAGAAACAATGCCCACATGGTAATCATTTGCTAGCAAATAATCGTCTAGTTTATCTATGCCATCAGTAAGAGGCGCTTCTTTATAAACTGTTTTAGCGATGTCAAAAAAAGCGTCTAGGAGCTTTTGTTTGGGAACCGTAGCACCATTGGCAACTGCACGCTCATAGATTGTGTCCATATTAACACCAAGCGTAGAGCCAAGTTTTTCGGCCACATCGTTTCCCAGTAATTCGGCGTAGAGCTTTTTCTTGTGCTGCTCCCAAATGAGCTCATTATTAATTAAGACTCCATCCAAATCAAAAATGAAAGCCTTTTGCATGTAATCATTGTACCTTAGGACAATACTCGTAGTGGTTCGAGTCTTATTTGCTGGACCAAATAATACTAACTTAGGCCAAAGCTCGATTCCAGCGAAGTAATTCACTATAAATTAGGTTCCAATTCGATTGTACGTACTCAACCAAGAAAAGTGCCCGTCTTCGGACGGGCTTTTTTCTTGGTCATGAAATCTAGATCCGAGCCCGAAATTTTTTTTGGAAATCGAATGAGCTACGCCTTGACCCCGCCAGGTCGGTCCCGTCTTTCCTCTGGTCGCGGATATTTTTCCGGCCTATCGTCATCTCCAGAGAAATTGCCGTGCAGAGGTATGTAGTCTATTATGTGAAACATAAGCATAAGACCTAAAAACTTATCAATGTACAAAACCAGTAAAACGATAGTTCTAACTACAAGGGCGACTCTTTTAGTGGCCACGGCGGTATTGTCCGTGGGCTTCAGCGTTTCGCCAGATGTGTTTGCCGCGGCGACCATCAATGAATACACGTTGCCGACGGCAGACAGCCGTCCGCACAGTGTCGTACAGGGGTCAGATGGCAACCTCTGGTTTACTGAATACGGCAATAACAAGATCGGCAAGATAACGACAGGCGGCACCATAACTGAGTACAGTGTCTTGTCGGCCAATAGCGGCCCACATGATATCGCCAAGGGGCCGGATGGCAACATATGGTTTACTGAGGTAGGCGGCAACAAGATCGGTAAAATAACCACCAGCGGGGTGGTCTCTGAATATCCCATACCGACCACCGGTAGCTCTCCATATGGCATTGTAGCGGGCACCGGTAATACGCTCTGGTTTGCGGAATACAACGGCAACAAGATCGGTAAAATAACCACCAGCGGGGTGGTCTCTGAATATCCCATACTGACCACAGCCAGTAAGCCTTTCGGCATCACTACCGACCCGAGTGGTAACGCCTGGTTTACGGAGATTGACGGTAATAAAATAGGCAAAGTCGATGCCACGAGCGGGAATATCACCGAATATGACCTAGCGGCGGGCAGCGGTCCTATCAGCATTACGCTCGGGTCAGACGGCGATTTGTGGTTCGTGGAGTATGGTAGCAACGGCAACAAGATCGGTAAAATAACCACCAGCGGGGTTATTACCGAGTACCCCGTACCAACAGCCAATAGCATGCCGCGTGACATCACGCAGGGCCCGGGCGGGCTTATGTGGTTCACTGAGTCTAACGTCGATAAAATCGGCAAAATTACCTCAAGTGGACAAATCACCGAGTATGACATACCGACCGATGCCAGTCAGCTACTGGGCATTACCACCGGACCGGACGGCAATCTGTGGTTTGCCGAGTATGGCGCGAACAAAATCGGCACGGCTACCAACTTTACGACCAATTACACGACGGTGAAAAGTGCGACTGGTGTTGCCGATATTAACGTTGTGACTCCCACGGGTACGAATCTTACCTGCGCGTATACCCAAAAGGAGGCGGAGCAGACCACGCAGGACCCAGGCTTCGACTATCCGCTCAGCTTACTGACCTATTGCCTCACTACTTCGGCGTCGTCCAACCAGGTTTCGCTTACCTTTACCACCGACCTACCGGCTTCAAGCTTTACGGCTCGCAAGTTTGATCCAGTCACGAAAACGTATGCCGATATCCCGAACGCCACCATTACCGAAACTACCTTGAACGGCAAACCGGCCCTGAAGCTAACCTACGCGGTCCAAGACAACGGTCCGCTGGACGCTGATTCTGCCACCGGCATAATCAAGGATCCGGTCGGCCTGGCAGTTGCGAGCGCCGGGTCCGGTTCGACCCTCACGGATACCGGCCTTTGGTTGCAGGTGGTCACCGTCGTATCCCTGCTGACGCTGGCTGCTGGTGCGGCAGTGCGTTATTGGCCGTCCGTCTCGCGCTCTGGCCATCTATAAATCCCGCTTGCGGTTAGGTCCCAGGTTCGTTCATGAGGAGTTATTGCAGGAGCTTGCTCCGAGAAAGCGACGAAATGCCTGCGGTAAAGCAGCGCCCCTGGTCCCGCAACCAAAACAAATCGTCAAATACGAAACGGTTTCAGGGTTTCAATAATTCGGAGTCGTTTTTATTTTGCCTCTGCTTTTTAGTTCTAGCCTGTTTGTCTTTTGCTATTAGGCGAGTCAAAATGGTGGCATGATTCAGTATAACTTTTGCCCAAAGTGCGGAAATAAAATTGATGAGGGCTCAACTCTTCCTCGCTGCTCAGTTTGCGACATAACCTATTATCGTAATGCAAAACCTTGTGCGTCAGTCTTGCCGATAAAGGAGGGCAAAGTATTGCTCGCCAAGCGCGGTAATGATCCGCACAAAGGTGCCTATGATATTATTGGCGGTTTCATGGAAGCGGACGAACTGCCTGAAAGCGCTGCAATCCGAGAAGCAAAAGAAGAAACCGGTTTGGATATTAGGATTACCTCGCTGCTTGGAACTTATGTTGACCGATATGGTGATGATGGCGATTACACTCTTAATCTGCACTATATTGGCGAGATTGTAGGCGGGGAAATGAAGCCCATGGATGACGTCGTGAGCCTAGAATGGATTGCTATTGATGAAGTGCCTTTAAATGAAGGCTTTCAAAATACAAGAGATGGTTTAAGTGACTTGAAGAGGCTATTCGCTAACGATTAATAGGTCGGAGTCCTAGTTCCCGGACCAAACAATACTGTTTTTGGTCATAGCTCGATTCCAGCGAAGTAATTCAGCTGCAATGAGGTTCCAGTTCGATCGTACGTACTCAACCAAAATAAAACACCCACCTCGCTGCGGGTTTTATTTTGGCCATGAGAACCTAGAACTAGAGCCACAAAGATCCATCGCAGGCCGGCATACGTGAGCGGGGAAGCGATGGTGCTATAGTCTAGCCATGAGCGTAGAAATTTTTATCGCGCGGCACGGGCAAAACCAGGATAATGCCCAGGGCATTCTGAACGGGCACCGTGACATGCCGTTGACTGATCTTGGCAAAGAGCAGGCCAGGGAACTGGGCGAGGCAATTAAAAGCGCGGCTCTACAGTTTGATGCGGTATACAGCTCGCCGCTTGCGCGGGCCTTTGAAACGGCAGAAATAATTTCCCAAGTAGCTGGTACGCCGAGACCTCTGGTGTACGATCAGCTTATAGAGCGAGACTTCGGGGTGCTAACCGGTGAGCCTGCGGACAAGATTGAAGAATTGTGCCAGCCAGACATAATCAAGACAGATACCATTACCTACTTTCTGTCTCCTGAGGGCGCCGAAACGTTTCCCCAGCTGGTTGAGCGTGGCAGCGAATATTAGACTTTGTCCGCCAGCAGCATCAAACGGGCAAAATATTGCTGGTGTGTCACGGTGACATTGGGAAAATGATCTATAGCGCCGCTACGGGCAAGGACTGGAAAGCCGTGTTGGTCGATTTCCATTTCGGCAACGGGGATCTGATTGATGTGAGCGGCATTGGTAAGGCCCACAAAGTAAAACTCGTGCAGTATAACCATTAACAGGCGAGACTGGGTATTCTTGCCTCCTGATTTTTCGTAAGCAATAAAGCTCTACTTCGGTTGCATAGGCTCGGCCGAATCAAAAAAATGGCTATGTAGCTCCGAAGCCGCGAAGTCTGCCGGGAATGGTATGATTGACCCATGAATGACGCACCCTCAGTCAAATGGAATAATCGAGTCCGACTAGTACTATCTGATGTCGACGAAACTATCGCTGAGGTGTACACACCCGCCGAGCCGGCCATGATCAAGGAGTTGTCGACCTTTCTTGCGGACGGAGGCAAGCTATTTATGGTGACTGGCGGCAGCATGGCCCGGGTAGAGCGAGATATCACAAATCAAATCGACCCTGCGCTTCGCCGAGATATTTTAGTCAGTCATTGCAGCGGCGCTGAAGTCTGGGGCTTCACGGAGTCGGGCGAGCGACGTGACAGGCCGTTCTACAGTGTCTACGAAGAAACGTTTACACCCGAGCTAAAACAGCGCTGGCGAGGGGTTATTGACCAGCTAGTGGGCGAATTCTCCCTACGAACGCATCCCGCCCAGCCAAAAATCATTTTCTGGGAAGAAGTGGGGCGTGACCCGCTTGATATTATGCTGGATGACCGTGGCCCACAAATTACCATGGAAGTGGTCAATGGTATTGACCTGACTGATGAGCAGGTAGCTCAGCTGAGCTACGAAGTTCCGCTGACCCATGGCAAACACGACTTAAGAACTGCAATCCAGAACCGGGCAGTTGAACTTTTACGTGAGGCTGCAGTACCCATAACGCCGAGGTTCGGTGGTAACTTCGCGTTAGATTTTGCGGTCGAAGGTGTCTCTAAAACCACATCTATACAAACTGTACTAACGATGCCGGAAGTATTAGCCACTATTGGTCTAAAACCAACCGATGTGCAAAATCCAGCTGAGCTTGAGGTTTGGGGCGACAAGTACTCAAGGCTGCACGGTGGCACCGACCGGCACATGAGTGAAGCGCTGCCACCGACCGTTCGGTCCATCGACTTTCGTACCGAAGACCCTGCGGAGTTTCCGGAGGGTTACAATATCGTACTCTGGGATGGCCGGCAGCACTTGCACCATGGCCTGCTAGAGTATCTGCAGTCTCGACACTAGGGCTTACCTATAGGCTTGCGACTAACCTCGAAGCTGGCGCCAAATGGCACCGGCTTCTTTTTTACCCACCTGCCAGTAGCTTGCCTTGCGGCATATCTTACCGAGGAAGCAGACACTGCCAAAGTGCTTTTGTTGTAAATAAGTTGTTGTAATAGCCAGTTACAACAGTGAGTTGTATCTGTTATCGCTTTATACACTAGTTATACACAAGGCATATTTTCTACAACAGTACCACTGTAAATACCATTCGTGATATACGGCCGAGTTGCCCCCTTCACGCCTCGGGGCCGGTAAGATGAGGATATAAGACATGTCATACGTGAGCTGCTGGCTCCAGTTAAGACAACAGTCAACGTTTAGCGGCAAGAGTCCGGCGAACTCGTGGCGTGACCGGTTTCGTCATCAACCAAACGCCCATCTCGACCGACAAGGGTCTGCAGATCTCATTCGACATGTACCAGTACGACGGTAGTGGTGCCGACGGCATCGCCTTCTTCCTGATAGATGGCTCCAAGAACCCGACGCAGCCCGGTGCCTTTGGTGGTTCGTTAGGCTACTCCAACAACAATACGGGTGATCCCGGATTAGTCGGCGGCTACGTGGGCGTCGGTTTTGACGTCTTCGGTAACTTCTCAAGTCCGGACTACGGCACCGATGGTCCCGGTGCTCAGCCAAACAGCATTACCGTGCGTGGCTCCGAAGCGACCGGCTACCGTTATGTGACGCGTAAGTCAGCGAGCGCTTTGCTAGCCAACAATACGGCCACTGTTCGTGCAGACGCCAAGCGCCACGTGATCATTTCCATCAGCACCAACAACATCATGACGGTGTACGTGGACTACCAGGACGGCCGCGGTCCGATTAAAGAGCTGAGCAACATTGATCTGACGACCATTAACGGTGCGGACTCGCTGCCAGCCAGCCTGAAGTTCGGTTTCTCGGCCTCGACGGGTGGCTCGAACAACATCCACGAAATTGCCGGCATGGACGTCTCGACGCTGTCTCCGAACGTCAGCCCTAAGGTGGCGCCGAACGCCGGCGAGACGTTTTATCAGGGCGAAACCGGTCACGCCACGATTGCCGTTAAGAACGACGCTGGTGCCGAATCGACCACCGGTACTATTACCATGACCGACACCTTGCCGACCGGCCTCAAGCCGACGGCCGCCAGTGGCGACGGCTGGGATTGTGGCATCAGCGGCCAAACGGTTACCTGCAGCCGCCCTGGTGACGGTGCAAACGCTTTGGCGCCAGGGGTGAGCGAGCCGAACATCAACCTGACGCTGGCCATCGGCAATTCGGCAGCCAGCAGTATTTCGAACACTGCGTATGTCACCACCGCCAACAACAATCCCGTCAACGACTCGGGCAGCACGAACACGTTCACCATCGCAGCCGGTGACCGTGATGGCGCCAGTACGGCTACCGAGAACGCCGCTCCGAACGACGGCGACGCCAACGATGACGGCACCGCCGACACCAACCAAGCCAACGTAACAAGCTTTGTGAGCCCCATCACCGGTCACTACGTTGCGCTTGCTACCAGCGGGGACTGCGACCAGAATGACGACCCATACGTGGCAACTACGGCCGGCAATGCCCGAGCGGACAACAGCTACAGCTACCCGGTCGGTATGATGAACTTCAGTATCACCTGCGATACGCCGGGCGACAGCGCGACCGTGACGCAGTACTACTACGGCGACTACGATGCCGCCCAGTTCGTGGCCCGTAAGTACAATGCCGCCAGTGGCAGCTACACTGATATTCCCGGCGCCACACTTGAAAACGTCACCATAGGTGGCCAGTCGGCCCTGAAGATCACCTACGCTATTACCGATGGTGGCCCGCTCGACGCCGATGGGCTTGCTAATGGCACGATAGTTGATCCGGCCGGTCCCGGCGTCAAGGTGGTGGCTGCTGCTGGCAGTACTGGCACGCTGGCCGATACGGGCACGAACGTGCTGGCGGCGCTGGGCTTGGCGCTCAGTCTGATAGTGGCCTCGCTAGCTGTCCGGCTGCGCCGCGTGGCTGTCGCGCCGCTGCGACGGTAGCCATTAGCTACAGCCTGTATCATTTTTTACTTCCATATGGAGAGCTGACTTCCATAATGCCACTATGAGCCATGTGTCGAAGCGCCGTCTAGCAGAAAATGAAGTGGTATTTCGGCGGTCAAATGAACAAATAGTAGACGGTATCGCCGAATTGGACGCGCTGGCAGTGGAGTATGGTCAGCCGGAGCATAGTGCCGGCCCACGGTTGGTGGGTCAGGCGCTGTATTTCTTTTGTGAGTGTTCGCGCGGTAGCTGTGAAAAACGCGTGCGGCTGACGCTAGCGGACTACGAACGCATTCACCAAAATCGTGACCATTTCGTGGTGCTGCCCGGCCACGAAGTGCCGGCCATTGAACATATCGTTGGGCACCACGAGCCCGAGTACAATATCGTTGAAAAGTTCGCTTCAGTGCGGCTGCCAAACCAAGAGTAGGCCGGGGTGCCCGGCTGTGGCTGTATTTTGCGTCCCGAATAGCTTATTATCATAAGCAGATTATATGCGTGGGACTAATACCGAACTGCGAGCTCAGACGCACCATGGCGTGACCTGGCTTGACCTGGAACAACCGGCGGCTGAAGTGCTGGCCGACCTGGAGCGCACCTACGGCTTGCATCCGGTGCACGTGCGTGAGTGTCTGCAAAAGGTGCAGCATATACAGGTGGAGCGCGAAGAGGGCTACCTGTTTTTGGTGCTGCATGTACCGGTGCTCACCGCCCACAGGGATAAAATCCACGTCAGTCAGATCGGCGTCTTTCTGGGGGCGGATTTCCTGCTGACTATCCGGGCGGGCGCCAGCCCTTGCTTTACCGATACTTTCGAGGTTTGCAATCTGAGTCCCGAGAAGGCCGAGGAGTACTTTAAGCCCGGATCGGCGTACCTGCTCTATCGGCTGATCAACGGCCTGCTGATGGGCATATCCGACATGGTGGACGACGTAAATAACGAGCTCGATGAAATCGAAGACCTGGTGTTCGACAGCAAAGATTCTGACTCGCAGCGGATTGGTAAGCTGCGCCAGCAAATTGTGCGTCTCGGCCGAGTAATCGGACCGAAGCGGCTGATTCTGCGGGATTTGACCGAGCAGATCGATGGTTTTACCGGCAAAAGCATGGCCAAATACTATGGCAACAACACCAAGCTGGCCAACAAACTATGGGAAGAAATCGATGAAGCCAAAGAGACGGTGGAAGTCTACAAAGACGCCGACTTTACCGCCAGTACCGAGCAGACCAACCTGACGTTGGCAGTGCTGACGTTGATATTTACCTTTACCATCCCGGTGACCGTATTCGCCTCGCTCTATGGCATGAACGTGCTGTTGCCCGGCGGTATCGAGACGGGGTCGTGGGCCTTCCTGGGACGCTACACCACCTTCGCTATCGTGCTGGCACTATCGGTAAGCTGCGCCCTCGGTATGTTCATCTACTTTAAGCGTAAGAAGTGGTTCTAGTGCTGATCTTGGGTTGACAAGTCTAGTTTTATCCAGTACCTTGTTTATGAAAGGTAGCTTGTATACATGACAAAAGATGATAGCTATGGCGGACTTCGCAAAGGCTTGCTCGAAGTGGCGGTCCTTTCCGTGGTCTCTGCTCAGGAAGTCTATGCGGCTGATATTTTGGAGCACCTGCACGGCACGGAATTTGAGACCGGCGAAGGCACGCTCTACCCTCTGCTGTCGCGCTTGAAGCGCGAAGGCTTGCTTGAATACTCTTGGGCGGAAAGCACCAGCGGGCCGCCCCGCAAGTATTATGGCCTGACCGCGCGCGGCACGCAGCGCCTGGCCGACACGAAGACGTACCTACACGAATTAACGAGCACCTTGCGAACCCTAGGAGGAAACAATGCGTAAAGTAACTACCACGAATCTAAACGGCCGGGCCTACCAGTTGGAAGAGCCGGCCTACGAAAAGCTACAGACTTACCTGGGACGCGCCGAGGCGGCCCTCACCGACAATCCGGATAAGGCGGAAGTCATGAGCGACATCGAACAGGCCGTGGCCGACAAGTGCGACCGGCTGCTGACCGCGCACAAAAATGTGGTCAGCTTGGAACAAATGACCGACCTGCTGAAGCAGATGGGCGAAGTGGAAGGTACTGCCGACGAAGCGCAGACGGCAGCTGCCGGCCGTCCGAAGCGACTATTTGTCATTCATGACGGTGCCATGTTCATGGGTGTCTGTAACGGACTGGCGGCTTACCTGGGACTGCAGCCAAACCTGATACGCTTGACCTTCGTACTGCTGACGATATCTACCAGTGGCGTCTGGATCTTGGTGTACTTGGTGCTCGGCCTGTTTTTGCCTAGGGCGGAGACTGAAGCCGAGTTGGCCGAAGCGTACGGTAAGCCGCTCACCGCCCAAGGCATCGTGGCGCGGGCCCGCGAACGGGCGCCGAGCGCGGAATCAATGGAGCGTGCCTCCCGGCTCGTAGCACGCGTCTTACGCATCGTGGCCAGAATTATCAGCGTGGCGTCGGCAATCGGTTTCGGGCTGGCAACTTTCAGTTGGCTGTGGACGCTCTGGCAAGTGGTACTCGGCCGGCTACACTTGTACGATCAGCTGCACATCATGAACGGGTGGCGGGAATGGCTGACCATCACGGCTGCCTACCTGCTGGTGGCGATACCGCTCGTACTGCTGGCCCGCCTTACCGGCCGCATGGCCGACAATCGCCGTCAGAGTCGCCTGAGCACCGTCAGTGAAAGCTCACTGGCAGTGTTGTGGGGACTGTCGATTGTCACTCTGATCGCATTCGCCACGGCCTACGCTGGCAATGTGCGTGACTACGTGCAATCGCATGCTGGCCACCTGGATGTCGGCGGCAGTCACCTGTGTGTCGACGATTCGCGCTGCGATACGAACGGTCGCAAATCTTACGAGCGTCCGTCTTCGCCGGCCGATCCTCAGATGCCCGGCAAGCCCACGCTGTATAACTACTAGAGTTTACGCCGGTGGCGGAGCATGGCCCGCTTAACGAGTAAGTTAGCGAGCGTAGCAATAATGCCGACGCCCACCAGGACATAGAAAATGGTGAAGACTTTGCCGGCATCAGTTTTGGGTGTAATGTCGCCGTAGCCAACCGTCGTGAGTGTAATGACGCAGAAATACACGGCGTTCAACCATGATAGTTTTTCGACGAGGTGGTAAAAAATAGCGCCGCCCGCGACCACCAAGAGGGCGACTCCGGCTACGGCTCGAAATTGTCGAATGACGGTAACGTATTCCGGGTCGGTAGGTGTTGGTACAGCCACGAATGCTACCCTGTTCGCCGATATCTGGGCCAGGTGACATACAGAATGATAACGGCCACCGCCCAAGCGGCAACGCCGATGATACGGGCCAGCCAAGACTCAGAAATGCTGCCGGCCGCTCGGGCGCAACCGTAAAAACCAATCGCCGTTACAACCACGCCGGGCAGCCAACTTTTCTTAAGTTCCGGCAGGCTGAGCAGGCAGATGCCGCCGAGCGTCACTATCAGGCCAAAAAGCAGTAGTTGGCTAGGGCTAAAGCGATCGTTCGGCGTGCGTATGAACTTGGTGCCGAACCAGGCAAGCAGGAGCGCCACCAACACCGCTCCTAGGAAGTAGAGCCATCGCTTTGAACTTTGCATAGTCAGGCCTCCTGCCCCTCACGTCCATTGTTATCCTGCCGCGGCAAAAGCCTTGTGAGCATGATTACAGTCTGCCGGACTTCAGGTTGACAGCGGCTAACCACTCGGACTATAACGACAGCAGACGAGCGGGAGGCGGTATGCGGGCAAGGCGAGTGACTAGGCAACCGGGCGGTGATGCGGTACGGGCAGTGCCACGAAGCGTGGTGGCCGTGGCGGTACTGGCAGTTATCGGCGGCCTATTCCTGATCCGACCGTACGCCGGCACAGTCTTGTTCGCGGTGCTGGTGGCCTATATTTTCAACCCGGTGTACCGAGTGGTCTTGCGCCGCACGCGCCGAAGGGGGCTGGCAGTGTTGGCGGCCATGGGCGCTGCGCTGCTGAGCTTTGTATTGCCGCTAGTGATCGTGGTGGCGGTGACTGTCGGGCAAGTCGACGCCCTGCTGAGCCAGGTGCAGAGCGGCCAGGTTGCTGTCAGTTCAGCTCACATCGAGCAAGTGGTGGATCGTGGGGCTGAGCGCCTGCAAGCGGCAGTGGCGGCATTGCCCGGCGGCGTCAGCTTTCAGCCCGACAGGCAGAAAATCCACCAGCAGCTTCAGTCGGCACTTGGCAATTTGCTAACGGGCATCGTTGATCTCGTGAAACGAGCTGGCGGCGTGCTGGCCGGACTGATTCCAACTGCCATTTTGGCGCTGACCATATTCACGAACACTCTGCTGTACCAGCATGAACTGGTGGCGTTTCTCCGGCGCTTGAGCCCGCTGCATGATGATATGAACGAACTGTATTTGCGGCGGGCGGGCGACATGACGAAGGCTATGGTGAAGGGGCAGCTCATCATCGCCGCCGTCCAAGGGCTGGCCAGTGCCGGCAGCTTGTGGCTGATGGGAATCGACTACTTCGGCTTTTTCTTGCTGGTGCTTACGTTCCTGAGCTTTATCCCATTGGGGGCGGGCATCGTGACCATACCTATCGGTATCATTTTGATATTTTCGGGCAATGTCTGGCAGGGAGTCTTTATCATCGCATTTCATCTGCTGGGCGTGACGAACATCGATAACCTGTTACGGCCACGCTTGGTGCCACGTTCGGCGCGGCTCAACCCGGCGCTCACCATGCTGGCGGTTTTTGCGGGCCTGGTGGTATTTGGCGCTTTGGGTATCGTGTATGGCCCCGTAGTAATGATCGTGGTAGTAACGACGCTTGAAATGTACGCCGCATACAACCGTCAGAGTTTGAAGCCGCGTCCGCCAGTGGTGGTAACGTCGGAAGAGAGCGTGTAAAAATCCGTACAGACTTTAGCGTAGCCGGAGCAGATATTTGAAATATAAATTGGGAGGTTGCGATGGATACGGAAATGTCGAATTTGACAGGGGGGCTGGTCCTACGCGGTATTATTGCCATTTTGTTCGGCGTGGCGGCTGTCTTTTGGCCGGGGCTGACTCTAAGGACCCTGCTGTACCTATTTAGTACATTTGTTTTGATAGGTGGCCTGGTGGAGCTGGTGCTGGGTATTACTCGCCTGGGCAGGGAAGGCACCTCGATCTTAACGCGCGTGCTGACCTTGCTGCTGGGGCTGCTGCAGATTGCGGTCGGCGTCTACTTGCTCCGTCATGTGCACGTTACGTTTGCCACGTTCATACTGCTCATCGGTTTTACGTTGATCGTGCGCGGCGTATTTGAAGTGATTGAAGGATTATTTGAGGAAGGACCAAGTATGTATCGAATCGTGATGGTGATAGTCGGACTGCTGGCGCTGTTGGCGGGTATTATCGTGTTGTTCCAGCCGGTGGCGAGCGGCGTGGCATTCGTGTGGATTTTGGGGCTGTATGCCCTAATTACCGGCCCGTTGCTGCTGGCCAGCGCCTTTGAAACCCGGCGGCTCAGCCGGGAACTGGCAGTGGTCGATGGGGTTCCTGCGAGCCGTCGGCGGTAGGACGCTTGGCTGCCCTGCAAAAAAAACTGCCGCCACACCGTGGGCGGTAGTTTTCTAGCTGCGTAGTTTACAGATTTCTTGCGCGGTGAGGGCGATGACTGATTCGGAGTAGTCGGCTAGGAAAGTCAGCTGCTCGGTCGTGTAGGTTTCGTACAATTTGGCAAATGTTTCGCCGATTGAGTTGTAGGGGTTGCCTAGTTTGGCGAACTTGCGACGGTTGAGCTCGATGACTACTTTGCGGCGGTCATCGGGATCATGGGTGCGACGGATGAACTCGCGTGACTCCAGGCGGTCGAGTACGCTGGTGACGGCTCCGCTGGTCAGGCATAGCCGAGTTGCTAGCTGTCCGGCGGTCATGCCGCCTTCCTGCATGAGTACCGACAGGGTCTTGGAGTCGGTGATATTCAGGCCGTTTTTCTCGGCCGCCGTCTGGTGAAAATGGGCGGTTTCAGTACTTTGCATCTGGCCTAAATACAGCAGGCGCGCGATGAGCTCGCTGCGACTGCTGTCGTTTGGTGATGGAGCGTGATGAGGTGTTGACATAAAATATTTAGACCATTAAGATACTTGAAGGATAAACTAATTATACTGCGGGGCGCCACACATGCGCAAGCAACGGTGTGTTTGGAGGCGCATCGCCACTGCGGCGAAGGCTGCCTACAGCCGCGTCTGAAGTATCCACACTCAGTAACATTTACAGGAACTACCTACCTACATGACAAAATCGAAACATCTTTCCGCCCAAGAACATGCCGCCTCGTTTTCGAGCAAGCGCCGCACCATCGCCCTCGTTATTGTGGCGCTGGCCTTTGTGATGGACCTACTAGATAGCACTATCGTGAACGTGGCGATTCCGTCCATCCGTGCCAATCTCGGCGCTAGCTATTCGGCTATCCAATGGCTGGTGGCTGGCTACTCGCTCGCCTTTGCCATCTTGCTGGTGACCGGCGGCCGCATGGGCGACGTCTTTGGCTATAAGAAGCTCTTTATGTCTGGCGTGGCTGGCTTTACACTGGCTAGTCTGCTGAGCGGCGTAGCGCCGAATACTGGCGTGCTGATCGCGGCGCGTATTATTCAGGGTGCTTGTGCCGCCCTGATGGTACCGCAGGTGATGTCTCTGATGCAGGTCATGTACAAGCCGAGTGAGCGGGGCGGCGTCAACGCGCTGTTTGGGGCGTTGGGCGGCCTGGCGGCTTCGCTCGGTCCGGTGGTCGGTGGGTTACTGATCAAAGCCAATATTGCCGGCTGGGACTGGCGGCCGATTTTCCTGATTAATGTGCCGGTCGGTATTCTCGGCCTGGTAGCGGGCGCCAAGTATTTGCCGAACGGCAAGTCACCTCATCCCCTCAAGCTGGACATGCTCGGTACGCTACTGGTAATGGCGGCTATGTTCATGTTGGTATTCCCGCTGATTCAGGGTAGGGAATACAGTTGGCCGGCTTGGACGTTTGCCATGATGCTCGCCTCGCTGCCGGTATTTGGGGCCTTTGCCTGGTGGCAGCGGCGCAAGGAGCGTACCGATGGCTCGCCGCTAGTGCTGCCTTCGCTGTTTAAGAACCATTCCTTCGGTGTCGGCCTGGGTATTAATGCCATCTTCGAAATGGCGATGATCGGCTTCTTCCTGACTTTTACGCTCGTGCTGCAGATTGGTCTCGGTTTTAGTCCGATCCACGCGGCGTTGACCGGTTTGCCGACCGCCTTTGGCATTGCCATGACTATGGCGATCGCCGGTGAGAAAGTGGTGCCTAAGCTCGGCCGCTACGCCATGAGCCTCGGTACGACGGTGATGGCACTCGGCCTGGTGTCAACCACCTGGGTGCTGCACCACTACAATCTGGGCGTTCACTCCTGGCAGCTGATTCCCACCCTGTTCCTGGTAGGCGTGGGTATGGGCTTTGTGTTCGGCGCATTGTTTGCGGCCGTACTGAATGGCGTAGATGCTCGTCACGCCGGTTCGGCTTCCGGCATTTTGAACGCCGTACAGCAAGTGGGCGGTGCGATTGGTGTTGCTTTGATCGGTGTCGTGTTCTTCGGTCAGCTCGGCAGCGGAGCGGCGGCGAGCTTTACGAGCGTTGAACCGCAACTGCACAGCCAACTGGCAGCGGCGCACCTACCGGCAACCGCGCAGGACCAGATCGTGTCTGGCGTACGCACCTGCTTCATTGACCAATCGCACTCGACCGAAAGTGGCGCTACGCCAGAGAGCTGTAAGCGGGTCCAGCAGGGCGCTGCGGACAGTACGCTGACGCACGATGTTACCAACTCGGCACTGACGGCGAACGCCACGAACTTCAACCGAGCCTTCAAATGGTCAATGATATATACACTCGGCTTGCTCGTGCTGTCATTCGGGCTGACCTACGGGCTGCCGCGCCATTTCCGGGCGGAAGCCTACGCTGAAGCGGCCTAGGGCTCATTTGCAACTTGCCATAACCGGCATTGACAAAGCATATGCTTTTTGCTATACTATGCATTAGTTTTGAGATAGACAAAATTATGTCTTAAAACACAAAAACCCTAAAACAAAATAAACCAAGAAAGGCAGCCGTACATGCGACTAGCCATCAACCAACAAGGCCTGGGTGGCTACCTGCTGGTTCCAACCAGCAACACCCAAATCCTCGCCGTCGACAGTATCCTGAACAGGCTGTAGACCGTAGAGTGTAAAACTTCGTCGTTACCGTAGATGCGAGCGACGAAGTTTTATTTTTGCAAGATATTTTACTGATTAAGGAGTGGCTACATTGCCTGCCTACGCTTTATTAGGAGCCTGTTTTCCCGTACAATAGGCCAACGTAATGCAACCGAAAAAATACGATAGCTTCACTCCTCGGCGAGCGGCAAGCATTGATGGCTTTTTTGCCAAGCCTGCTCAAAATCGCCCCCGGCAGGCAGTCTTTCGCGCACCCGCAGCGAATCCCCAGCCTGCGCCTGCTACCCTGGATAACATGCCTAAGCGTCCGCAACCACAGGCCGTGTTAGCTACGGCCGCGGCACCGGCTGCCGCGTCACCGGCGCCAGAGCTCGCCTATCCTTTGCCCGGTGAAGAGCCGCGCCGTCGGCGCCGTAGCGGCAAAGCCGAGCCTCAAGTACCCCGTGGACGCGGTAAATCAAAAGAACGCCAGCCACGCTCGTGGAAGCGGATTTTCAAGCGTGCTACGGCTGGTTTGGGTGTACTGGTACTGTTGGTGGGGCTGTGGTTTGGCTTTAAGTTTTATAAAGATATCGCCCATATTACGGGCAATAAGAACCCGCTGAGCCTGCTGGGAGCGTTCCACCCGGTACCGCTTAAGAATCAAGACGGCCGCGTTAATATTTTGGTGGCAGCCAATTCGGCTGACGACGTTGGCCACAACGGGGCTAATTTGACCGACTCTATTATGGTGCTCAGTGTGAATACCAAAAACAACACGGCCTTGATGCTCAGCATCCCACGCGACCTGTGGGTCAACATTCCGGGTGTCGGCCACTCCAAGATTAACGCCGCCTACCCGAACGGCGGCATGGGCAAGCTGCAATCGGTAGTCCAAGACAACTTAGGCTTGACCGTCGATTATCAGGCGCTGGTGAATTACGGGGCGTTCCGGGATCTGGTGAACGCCGTCGGCGGCATTACTATCACCATCAAGAGCAGCGACCCGCGTGGTATTTACGACCCAGACCTCGACTACAAGACGCGGAATTGCTGCGCGCTGGCTAAATACCCGAACGGTCCGGTGAACTTGAACGGTACCCAGGCGCTGAATCTCGCCCGGGCTCGTGGTGAAGATCCCCGCTCTTATGGCTTTACAAATTCGGACTTTGACCGCACCGAACACCAGCGGCAGATGCTACTGGCAATCAAGGACAAGGCTTCGAGCGCTTCGGTGGTGGCCAATCCGCTGAAACTGACTAAGCTGATCGACGCGGTCGGTAACAACGTGAAGACCAATTTGCAGGTTGACGAGATTGAGACGCTGTACGCCGATACCAAGAAGATTGACGATAATAAGATTGACTCCTATAACATCAACACCCTGAACGGCAAGAATGCCACTATGCTGGCTAACTACACCTCGCCGGACGGCCAGTCAGCGCTGATTCCGGCGGCCGGACTCGATGACTTCAGTGCTATCCAGAAGCAGATCCAGAAGATCCTCACGGCCGATCCTGTCACTAAAGAGGGCGCCACGACAGTGGTGTTGAATGGCACCGCCACTAACGGCCTGGCCATGAAGCAAGAGAACAAGCTGATCGCCAAGGGTATGACCGTGTCGATAGGCGATTCGCCAGCCCCTCAGGCGACGACGACGATTATCGATAACTCCGACGGGCAGATGCCGAATACGCTGGCCTACTTGAAGCAGCAGTACAAGGCCACCGTGGTGACCAACGTGCACCTGTCAGCGACCTACCCCGGTGCTGATTTCATCCTGATCCTCGGACAGAGTGCGGTACCGGCCCCTACGACGACCAGCGGCAGTCACTAGGCTGGTTGTTTGCAAGAGGGTTACGCCGCGTACCGGCGGTCTCCCAAGTTCCAGTAGCTAGCCAGTAGCTTTAGGCAGGTGAAAGTGGAAAGTTGAGCCTTGGTTTTCGGCGCTCTCGAACCACAGGTCACCGCCCAAGGAATCGGCAATGTTCTTGATGAGGTAGAGTCCGAGGCCGGTACCGCTGACGTCCTTGCTGGTGATGTTGTTGGCCCGGAAAAATTTTAAGAATATGTTCTTCTGGTCGCTCTTGGGAATGCCGTAGCCAGTGTCGCTTACCTGCCAACGGATATCTTTGCTGGTCTCGGTCAGGCTGAAATGTACTTTGCCGCCCTCGGGAGTGTATTTGATGGCATTACTGAGCAGGTTGGCGCAGACCTCCTTGACGAGCAGGCTGTCGGTCCTGAGTGAGGATATGCTGGACGGGATATCCGCGGTCAGCTCGATAGACTTGGCGCGGGCGGCCGGCTTGAATTCGGTGAGCATTTCGCGGGCCAGCTCGTCCACTTGCACAGACTGCGGCTTAATGACGATGCCGCCAGCTTCAATGCGGGTGATGTTGAGCAGAGTATCAATCAGCACATTCATGCGCTCTACCGAAGTTAAAATGGTTTGGATGTAAGGCAGCTGCTGTTCGCTGAGTTCACCGGCCAAGCCATCGCGGAGCATTCGGGTATACATGTTGATGGCTGAGAGAGGTGTGCGCAACTGGTGCGAAGCAATTGAAATGAAGTCAGACTTTAACTTATCACTCTCGATCTCGTCGGTTAAGTCGCGGAAAACCTCAATGGCGCCGATGGGCCGGCCGTTCAGCATGATGGGCGACACGGTAATCTGAACGGGCAGGATGGAACTGTCTTTCAACATGTACAATGTTCGGGCGCTGATGGTCTTACCGGTCTGGAAAGCTTTGACGATAGGGCGCTCGTAGGCGTCGAGCGGCGTGCCATTTTCGTGTACGGCTACGATGACTTTCAAGAAATGCGTACCCACTGCATCTCGCCGCTTGAGGCCGAGCAGGCGTAACGCGGTCTGGTTGATGCGCGTAATAGAGCCTTTCTCGTCGGTGGCAACGGCGCCGTCCCCGATGCTGGCGAACAGGGCTTCCAATCGCGCGGTGTCGGCGACGGGTAATTTTGGCTCGGGCGACGGCCGCGTGGCGCGCTGCCGGCTAGTAGCGGGCTTTTCCATGGACTCCTGGTTTTTGAGTGTTCGCTAAGCTCTCAAGGTCGGCAACGTAACGATCGATGGCGGAGCTATCATCGCTAATCAGGCGCATCGCTAGCTGGATCCAGTCAATCAACTCGCGCAAATCCTTGGGTCGTAAGTCGCCGGGGTCCTTCTGGAGGTGGTTGCGAATCTGCCGTACTACGAAGCGGTCCGCGGCAGGGCCAAGGTAATCATAAGTAATGGTAACAACATCATCATATAAACTCGGTGAATTCATTATGTGCCCGCCCTAAACTTCCTCAATTTTCATGAGTCTCTGGGCCCCTAGAGCAAGGACTATATAGGCCCCGGCAAGTAAGAACAGTAATCCATATAACAGTAGCAGTAAGCCGTTCAAGGACAGCGAAGTTAGCCAGCTGGTCAACGTGACGAGATATTGTAGTAATATGTCGACCAGAATGATGCTTGCCAGGCCAAGGATGAGGAGTCGCCAGCCTTTGCGGTAGACAACGCCGCGGAGCTTTAAGGTGTAGGCCCGGAGCTCGGCGATGGCCGACAGTCCGAGCAGCCAGGTATACATGTAGGGTAGGCCGACGGTGAGCATGACGAGCTGGGGAGACAGGCCGTAGGTGGTGCGTAGGGTTCTGTGGTTGAGGACGATGAGGCAGCAGAACACTACGCCGAGAGTAAAGACGGAGAGGACAACCAGGTTAGCGATACTGAAACGAGGGCGAGTGCGGCTCATATCGCCGAGGCCTCGGGCGCCAAGACTGATCCAGAAAAATGCCAGCAAGGGGAAGATAATTCCAATGTAGTTGCTGATGATAACGGAGGCGCTTTTAAAACCGGGCTGGTGCAGGGCGACGATATTCAGCGCACCAGAGAGGGTGGCCGCAATCGGCAGCCCGAAGGAAAGCAGCAGCAGGCCGAGCGACAGTTTAGCGATGTGCGGGCCGTCCTTGCCGCCTTTGATGAGCTGGCTGTAGCGGTGGAACTTCTGACTGCCGTAAAAAGCGGCAAACCAAATGCCAGCTTCCGGGATGATGAGTGTCAGGTCGAGCAAGCGTAAACCGGTGGGACTAAGATGGTATTTGGAGAGGGTGGCTTTGTCGGGTGTAGGGATGAGAGCGAGGCAGGCAAAGGTGAGTACAAATACAATGTACCAATAGAAAATCTTTGATTTTAGGTTCATGGCCCCCCTCTGCGGTTAGGTGTGTGTATGTATAAGTAATGGTGTGAGCCGAATTGATCACGAGTCCCAGAAGTTTGCACCACTAATATAACGTTTCGCTGCGCCATACAGTGTAATCATTCTTACAGAAATCTCTTGTATTGTCTTTAGCTGTAGATTACGCTTATGAATATAAAAAGGTAAAAAAATACAACAATGACTGCTGTAATCGACCTGGATCATATCACCAAAACCTATCGTTTAGGAGATGAGACGCTTCACGCGCTCGATGATGTCAGCTGTGCGCTGCAGGCCGGTGAGTTCGTGGCCATTACCGGTCCCTCGGGTTCCGGCAAGTCGACACTCGCTAATATAATCGGTGGGCTCGACCGGCCGACCGAGGGTCGGGTGGTGATTGACGGTCAGGACCTGTCCCGGGTGCGTGACCGGCAACTGTCGGACTACCGGAACCAGCATATCGGCTTCGTCTTCCAGTCTTTTAACTTGCAGGGCTCG